>Ga0302216_1000268_pt1 | contig 19599 bp, 16 predicted proteins | sample II_Fen_N3_2_FD_194575 | JGI IMG/M metagenome (GOLD analysis project Ga0302216, IMG submission 194575) | Peat permafrost microbial communities from Stordalen Mire near Abisko, Sweden - II_Fen_N3_2 | ecosystem: Environmental > Terrestrial > Soil > Wetlands > Permafrost | place: Sweden: Abisko...
AGACGTATGCGTGGTGCCTTGATGCGTTTACTCGGCGTACAGTTCCTGATTGGGCTAGCAAGTCTTTCCTATGGAGCTGCCAGCTATTACTCGGCCGATACGGCCGAAACAAAGCAAAAATTCGGTCAATCAACGGGCCTGTCGACTCCGATTTCTGATGTGTCCAATGCGCCGGTCACTTCGACTAAGCTCGTGGATGGCATCGCCTTCGCTGTAGAAGACAGTTTGTTCTATGTGTCTCCGGGCGATCAGCTGAAGTTGCGCTGGTGGGGAATTGGTGAGGGAGTAGAAAACCTCGTCGTCAACACGCGCTGGGAGCTGGTGGTCCCCGATATGGGCGTGGTCAATGTGCGCGGAGCCACCCTCAAGAAGGTGCGTGAAGATCTCCTAAAGCTACTGCGCTCCCACATTCGCGTGAAAATGATGGATCTGCAACTGGTCAAATTGGCACCGGCGCAGGTACAAATTACGGGGCTGGTCCCTAAGCCCGGAGTTTACGACATCTCTCCCGGCGCGCACCTTTCCGAGGCTCTTAAACTGGCTGGACTGCAGGTAGGCGAAGAACTCCGCAACCGCCAGACGGCACCACCTCCGGGACCCAACGACAATTTCCGACTGCCTTCGCTGCGGCGAATCCTGGTGGTGCGTGGCAGCGGACGCGACAGTGTTTGGAGTGATCTAGTTAAAGCCTATAATGGTGGCGACGTCGATGCCGATCCACGTCTTTTCACTGGGGACAAAATCCGCCTCTATCCCCAGGGGCCGCTTCTCACGGTTTCCGGTGATGCGCCCTTTGCCGGCAACGCTGAATTCATTCCCGGCGAGCCTGTCGACTCTTTCATCAAAGTGGTTGGCCTGACGCAGTGCCCTGCGACGCTTCAGGCGGTTCGTGCTTCGGGAGAACGAATTTCCGTGAACGGATCCACTCTCCTTGATACAGGGTTTTCACTGCTGGAATTGGCCCCGGTGACGTATAGGCTGAACAATCGACTGGTATGGGTTGGGGGCTTTGTACAAAGGCCGGGAGCTTACCCTTATCGCACCGGGATGACGGCTAAGGATCTAATTGATTTGGCTGGGGGTTCCCGTGGCAGCGAGGATTCCACCACCTACTTCTGCGTGAAGCGAGATTGGCAGAAGCTGAAGGTGGATATGCGCCATTGGGAGGATGCGACGCAGTTTGCCGAGGTCAAGGAGCAACTCATCGCCTACCATCTACAGATGCGGGGAAGTTATTCCGACCCTCTGACGCTTCTGCAAGCGGGCGATACCGTCTTGGTTCGCCTGTCCGAACAAGTCGTCTGGGTTGGTGGAGCTGTGAATCGTCCCGGCTATGTCCAGTGGAAACGCGGAGCGAGCATGGAAGATTATGTCGCTTTGGCGGGCGGTTTTGCCAGCCGCGCCTGGACGGACAATGTAAAAATGTACGATCCCTACACGAATCTTCCGATTGCCGTCGGACAGACGATTCGGCCAGGCACCGCCGTTCTCGTTCCCGAGACGAAGTATCTCTATACCGATCAGTGGATTACCTTAGCGGCGACCTTAATCGGGACCGTCGTTTCGCTAGCAACGTTCTATGTGGTAGCAAAATAGTGGATAATACAATGACGAATGACGCTGTAAGTGCAAGTGATGAGCTGATAAGCATGAAAATAGCTCGCACTTTGAGAAATAATCGTCATTGGTTGATTGCGAGTGCCTTGTTGTCTGTTGTGGCATCAATCATTGTGCCATTTTTTATCATGAAGCCAGTTTACAAGGCTTCCATTACCTTCTTGCCGCCTTCCTCCAGTAGTAGCGCGGGAAGCGCTTTGAGTGGCCTTATTGGTTCCAAGGATATCTCTTTAACGACAGCCTCTGACATCTCTTCAGATCAGGTCATAGCTCTCTTCGGGACAGAAAAATTATTTAACGCTCTCGTTAAGAAGTTTGATCTTGATAGTCATTACCACATAAAAAAATCAGAGCTTAGTCGCTTTAAAGCAAAAAAAGAACTGAAGCATCATCTCTCTGTATCCTCAAATGAAACAGGTGGGTTTGGCGTTTCAAATATCACATCTATTGAATTAGACGCAGAAGATGGAAGTCCTGATACTGCAAAAATGCTGGCCGACGAAGCTTTTCGAATTATTGACTCAACAATCATAGGCATTCGTATTAGTAAGTCTGGAGTTGAACGAGTATTTTTGCAAACGCGTCTTGATAGTGCTGTCTTGTCTTTGCGAGACATTCAGGACTCGCTCAAGCATTTTTTGAAAAAGAATGAGATGCTGAACGCTGAATCAAAAATCGAAACTGGCGTCAGCAATGAAGCCTTTTTGGAAAAAAGTATTCTTCAGAAAGAAGCTGAAGCAAATGCCCTCCAAAAAATTCATGGATCCAGCTCCTCAGATTATGAAGCCGCTAAGGGAGAATTGAATGCCTATCAGAAGCAATTATCTAGCTTGAAGAGCCGTGGAATTCAAGGCAATATGGGAACGCGAAAGACCATCGATGCTGGTGTGACCTATGCAAACCTTTTGCGGGATGAAGAAATTGCCATGAAAATGGTTGCAGGTCTCAATGGGCAAGTCAATATGAGTGCTTTGGGAGAAGCGCGCAACATGACATCGCTGGTCGTAATCGACCCATCCACGATCCCTGAGTGGAAAGAAAAGCCTAAGCGAATTCTTGTGGCGGGGGCCATCTTTGTGGTGTGGAACGGGGTGGTTCTGGTAATGATCGCCTATTTCTGCCTATTGAAGGATCTTTTTCGGAAGAACCAATTCCTGCGTACGCTATTCCTGCGCAGTGACCGATGAACTGACTGATGTCCTTTGTCGTGTTGGCCGTTCTGGTCCTGATCTTGGCTTTGGCTCCTTTTTTCTGGGAGCAACTGGATCTCAATTTTCCACGCGGGGTCATGGTGGCGGCGGCGGCCATGGCTCCCTTGGGACTTATGGTCTACAAGTTTCCGCAAATATTGCCCCTTGCATTTTTGCCCTTCGTGCCCCTTTGTTTTCTCTGTAAGTTTCCCGGGCGGCCATTCTATATTGCCGCATTGCTCTTCCTTGCGGGAATCCTCACCTCATTTTTTTATGCTCAGCTTTTCGGAGGGCACTTCGCCTTCGGCTACTGGGACCTTTGGGTACCTGCCACCATGCTTATGGGGGCTTCTGTAAGTTCTTGGCTTGCGCAGCGGCCCAAGGATAGAGAATTCTACTTCAAGGCCTATATCGTTTCGAATGCTCTGCTTGCACTGGTCGTTTTGATTGTCTGTTTGGTTGTCGGGGGATTGGGCAATATTTTGGGAAGCCGATTGGGAACGCTCATTGGCTTGAATCCCAATATCTTTGCTGGCATATTGGATGTAGCCTTTCCTGTGACCTTCAGCATGGGCATCTCGCGACGTTCAACGAGAGAAGGGAAGCTCATGCTTGCTGCGGGAGGGCTTGATCTGCTTGATCTCTTGCTTACCCAGTCGCGCGGCAGCCTTCTGGCCTTGATTGCCTGTAGTTCTCTTTTGGTTCTTTTCCTGTGCCGCAAACGAAGACGGCTTGTTGTAGCTCTCGTTATTGGAGGGCTTCTCATGGCGGTGCCCATGGCCACTTTTTTGGCAAAAAAAATGGCTCTTACCAATCCTGAATCTTCCATATCAAATCTTGGGCGCATTGTTTTGCTTCAAAAGGTTAGAAAGGTTCTTGCTGATCAGCATTATGCTTATGGGATTGGTATTGATAACTTTTCGCAGGTGAAGATGGATTATGGCTTCACTCGCTGGTTCGATCCCAAGGCGCAAATGTCCTCGCATGACATCCACTTAGAATTTCTGCTGGGATGGGGAATCTTTGGATTTGCCGGTTGGCTTTTTACGCTGACTGCTCTTGCTGTGTGCTTGTTCCGCCAAGGTGCGCGTGGTGATTGGCTGGCTTTCGGAGGCGGGATGGCTGTGGTCGCCATCTTTATCCACGGACTTGTAGACAGTCTGCTAGTATTGCCGCTCTACTTTGTAAACGTTTGTGTTCTATTTGGGGCGCTAATGGCTTATAAAGAAGCTAACTATTAACGAGACACCTTTGCGCTGTGGTGATTCGGGGTTCATGCTGCGGTATACAGCGCATTTTAAACGATTTCAGCTATATCTGTCACGCAACGCAAGACTATCTCGTTAGTAACATAGGCGCCGAATTGGCTCAATATTCCGCGGCCTCCTAATGAAGAAACGATTAGAGCATAGAACTAACGATACATGAATTCGGCCTGAAGCAGACTTTCTAAAGAGCTTGTAGCGCGTTCCCATGTATATTGGCGAATCCATGAGTTGCCTTCTTGAGCAATCTGGAGCCTTTTGTCCGGAGAGCCGAAAAGATTCGCTACGGCATCGCGAATGGATGCTGGATCTTGCGGTGATGTTGTGAGGGCAGTCTTGCCTTCGATGGCATAGTCGGCATGACCTCCGATGGCTGTCGCTACGAGGGCGCATCCGCATTGCATGGCTTCGGCAGGCGGCAAAGCCCAGCCTTCAGCAAAGGATGGCGTCACGAAGATGGCGCATCGGTTGTAGAGGGCTCGCAGCTCGGGACGTGAAGGATTTTGTGCATAGGTGACCCATTCGGGAAGATTGGCAGGGGCTGGATCAACGCCGAAGAGATCAAGGTGCAACATGGGGTACATTTCATGTACTTCACGCAAGGCCTCTAGTCCGATGGCAGAGCCTTTCCAGGGAAGGCGATGCCAGAGCATGCCAACCCGAAAGGGGTCCCGCGCTTCTGGAGCAATATCGATCCCGAACTCATCGAAATCAAGCCCATTAGGAATATATGTGCTTTCTTCTCCAAGGCCTTTGGCGGTGTCTCCAAGCCAATGGGAAATGACGATCTTGTTGAGAGGAAGTTTCCAAGTTTCAAGGATGACTTCTCGAGGGGCGTCCCAGTCTTCGATGTGCTGGATGAGATAAAAGCCTTTCCCGCGGATTGGATGCGGGGCCCGTGCCACCCATAGGCTCGTGCTCCAAGCCGTGGCAATGGTGGCATCCGCATGAGAAAGGAATTGGGGCATTGCCCGAGGAATGCAACGCAGCCGCACCTTGGGCTCGAAGCGGAACCATGGGATGTGACGTCTCATGGAGAGATTGGTGAACGCGGATTTCAGAGCGGCATACGAAAAGCGCAACGGTGTCGTCGAGGGAAAGATGGATATGGCATGATCCACATTAACATTATGCCCATTCTTGGCGAGATGATTTGCGTATTCGTAGACGACTTTGCAACCGCCAATTGGATATGGAGGCGGCGATGGAAGAAGGAAATTGATCTTCATGGTTTTTTTAGAATCCTCGTGAAAAAGCTGGTCTTTTTGCTGGCAAGGTATGTAAAGAGAAGCAGGGTCCAGAGCTCCGATACCAGAAGTGCAAGTGCTGCGCCATAGGCTCCATAATGAGGGGCCAACAGGGTGAGAAGGATGATGGATACCAGTCCGGATGACAAAGGGCCGGACATGAATTCCTTGCGGTATCCGAGGTTGAGCAGCAATTGCGTTCCAAGAACGTTGTCGATGAAGATGCTCAGGGGTAAAGGCGACAGAATCCAGACCAGGTGAATGATCAGAGGTGATGGCGCGCCTGTGATGATGCGTGCCGCGACGCCTGCGAGCAGCGTGATACCTAAGGATACCGCAAGAAAGAAAGCGCCTCCCCACAAAAGGATTTTTTTCAGGAAGAGATATGCAGCTTCCCGGGAATGATCGATCATAACGGCGACTTTGGGATAGAGGGCTGTTCCCAGAGGGGCGCCCAAATTGATTCCGACGCGAACGATCTTCTCTGCTACGGAGTATGTGCCGACGATCTGCTTTGTACTTACCATTCCCAGGGCCATCACATTGGCATTGGCGAAGATGCTGACTCCGGCTTGGGAAAGGAAAATCTCGAATCCCTCTGAAAGTACAGCGCGAACATCTTGGATGCCTGGGCGAGTAAACTTCAGACGAAAGAGCTGGACGGCTAAGGCCCAAGCCACGGAAGTGGCCAGAAGGTTCGTAATGAGAGTGATAAAAAGTGCCTTTGCAACGTCTGTCGGGGCATGCACGAAGAGAATGAGGCCCAAGAGCTGAAAGACCTTCGCGACCCCGGAAATGACAGCCATCCCCTTCATGCGCTCCATTCCTTGGAACAGCCATGAAGGAAAGAAACTGGATGCCAGGGACGCGAGGCAACCGATCCAGAGGATCAAGAGGTCGCGGCGGAACGACGGGAGCGCGGCAAGGACCAGGGAGATAAGCAGGAAGCCGAGAACCGCGAGGCCGACCTTTGCGGCCAGCGTCGAGGCGACGGTCCGTGACACCTTGGCTGCATCCTCCTGGACACGAGCTAGTTGCCGGGTGGCGCTCAGATGGAATCCGTAGTCGCAAAAGACCTGCGTATAGCTGCCACAGGCACTGGCAAGCACGAAGAGTCCGTATCCCTCTGTTCCCAGCGTGCGGACGAGCCATGGCAAGGAAATCAACGGAATCAGGTATTGCAGGCCCTGCACCATGTAGAGAGCTAGTGCATTCTTGGTAATGCTGGAGTGAAAGACTCTCAAGAAGCGTTCAGTCTTCATAGAAAGTGCATTTGCTTAAAATCCGGCTAGACAACGCAGGATTGCACCAATGCGCTGATGGATTGGGAATGACACCTGTGGTTTCCAGTGTTTCCAGTGTTCGACAGCCCCGTTTAGGGTGGCGTTCCAATCAAGCTGACTGCCTAATGCTGTCGCTGATTTGCACATGGAGCGCCATGACTCATCGTCCTCTGCAATGTGGGCAAGAGCTGCAGCAAGAGCTGCCGAATCGCCTTGGGAAACAATTGTGGCGCACCCGTGTTCTTGCATCAGTGAGGAAAGAGGATCATTGCCAGACACGATAGCAGGTTTTCCTGCCCACAGTAGATCAAGAAGGCGGGTTCTCCAGCTTGCAAGTGATTCTAAAGTAGCGGGATTGCTCAAAATGCCGGCACGGCAAATTTTGAGATGCCTGGGGAGCTCTTCAGGAGATACGCTTCCAGGATGGAAAAATACGTTGCTATTAAGTAGCCCTAATGCCGAAGCGATTTCCTTTGCCTTCTGGACTGGTTTGTCTTGGCTAGAAAGTCCACTGGGATTGCCGTCTGTTAGAAAGTAAAGGATTGCTTGGTTGCCTTGATCCTTAAGAATTTTGAACGCCTGAATGAGTGTTGGAATATCGAACCATGACCAGATTCCACCGCCCCAAAGAAAGATCGGGCGGCCATTTTTGTTCTCAAGGTCCTTGGTCTTTTCTGGGAATGTTCCATAATGAATTCCCATTGGCGCAAAGATGGTTTTGGCTGGAAGACGCGAAGAAAGGGAAATGTCGCTATTTCGTGATTCGCGGAATAGCATTCCTCCAAAAACGGCTGCCTGTTCAGGGATGGAAACATAAACGCGCTCGCATGAATGAAGAAGAAGGCGCATGCGCTGAGCGTAACGTCGGCGTCCTTGAAAACGCCGAAAGCTAGATAAAGAAGATTCAGATTCCATCGCTTCTAGGGCACCGATTCCGTGGCTGTCTAGATCGAAGGGAATCTTTCGTAAAATTAATGGGATAAGTACTTTCCATGGAAGATGCGGATTCAGAATTACAGGCGAGCCGGGCTCGATCATTTCACTTCGAAAAGTGCGCAGTTCCATGGTCTCAAAAGTGACAGACGCTTCGGGCGACACGCTATCTAATACAACGATGGGGTGAAAGCTATTTTTTTGTGCAATCTCAGCCATAGCAGAAAATCTGGTGATCGGCCCAAGTTTTTGGTTTTTGAGCAATTTCCCACGTCCCAAAATCCATATTTTCTTTGTCATATTTTTGCTGCTAGGGAAGTTAACAAGGTGTTCCATCCGGAAATCATTGTCTTCAGACTGAAATCAAGCGTGCTATACAAAAATGGCGCCTCAGAAATGACATCACTTATCGATGTGCGCAGATCGTCGCGCAGCTTTTCCAAGGCTCCTGGTATGAAGTACGATGCAAATTCACCAGCGACCTCTCGATGAGCAGGTATGTCTGTTACAATAACTCGACGGTGACAAGCTATTGCTTCTGCGACAACAAGCCCAAATCCTTCCGAATCGGATGGTTGACAGACGATATCAAGTGCTCCATATAAGCGCGGCATGTCATCTAAGGATTCTAGGTGGGTCCAGCGATTTGAAGGAAGCTTTGAAAGTTCTGCTAAAAATTCTTTGGCATAAGCTGATTCTACAATCCTGTGTGAACCTATAAAGACTAAGTGTAGACGTGGAAACTCTTCCAATAGTGGTGCAGCGGCTTGTACAAGATCAATTTGGCGTTTGCTTCTTCGCAGGACTCCAATGGTCCCGACAGCTATAGCATCCTCGGGAATGCCGAATTCTTGGCGCAGTAAAGCAGGTGATTCTTCTAACGGATGAAAGCGATTCGTATCGATTCCGTTGGCGATGATTCGGCGCTTTGACGAGGCGATCCATTCGCTGTTACGTGAGGCTGTCTGTGCTGCCTTTGAGACGGAAACAACCGCCTGGGTAGACAAGCCAAATAAGCAATTGATTGCATGAGGCATGCGTCCAAGCCAATCATAAGTGGAATGCAGTGTTGCAATTCGGATTGGCACTCGCGCTAAGAGAGCTGCAAGTCTCCCCAAAATTCCGGGGAAAAAATCATGCACAATAACCACATCAATTTGTGCTCTGGAAAGGTGACTTGCTAGCGCTTCAAGTGCGGCCATATTCGGAAAAAATGATGATAATCTGCCGCGATTCTGTGCTCCAAAAGTATAGAAAGGAATGCCTCGAGCAGTAAATTCTGACGCTCCGGGATTGTCATTTAAAAGAGCACATGCTTGTGATGTATGTCCAAGCTGATTGAGGCCGGAACAGAGTTCAAGAACAATGCGTTCCAATCCACCATCGTGAGCGCTTGTAAAGACATGAGCGATTTTCATGAATCCATCTGCTGCGTTATCGCCCAGCGTGCAGCATCGAAAAATCCAGGAAGCCTCGTGCGTCCTTCACGGCGAAGGATCAATGTGCCGATTACGATCTTCCATGCAAGCGATTCCCACCAGAGAAGGCGGACAAAAAACAGTTTACCCCCTTGAAATCTTCTGCTATGGTAGAGCCACTTGCTTTGAAAACGATGGAATGTGTAGCGTCTCCAATTCTGACGTTGAGCTGCACCTTCAGCATGGATGACACAACACGGACTTAATACATGGACTTCAATGCCGGCATTCCGAACCTGATCGCAAAAATCCACATCTTCATGGTTCATAAAAAACTTTGGGCAAAAACCGGATATGCGCATCCAAAGCTGTTTTGATACACAAAGGCACGCTCCGGATGTAAAGCCAACGTTCCAAATGGGGCTAAGAGATGCTAACTGTCGTTTCCATGCGCGTTTGCGATACCAATTTTGGAGATAGTGGGCTTCGCAAAATTCCCAAGCCAAGCCAAAGGGTTCTCCCCATGAATCTTGCCGAGAGCCGTCCGGGTTTGTCAAAAGAGGCCCGCAGACGCCGCATTCAGGATGCGTGCGCAGATGGTCCACCAAGACTTTTAAAGTGCCGCGAGGCACAATCGTATCGGGGTTCAGGCAAAGCAGATACTCGCCCCTGGCAGCTTCTGCTAGGCGATTGTTCTCGCGGCCAAAGCCGATGTTCTCGGTGCTGGGGAAAAGACGAACCCGAGGGACGTCCTTTAGAGCTCCCAAGCGTTCTATATCGCCAGAGCCATTGTCGCCTACGAGCAGTTCCCAGTCCAGGCCCTCGGCGCCGCCATTCTCAAGCGAATGGAAACAGCGCAAAGTATCCTCTGCACAGCGAAAGGAAACGGTCAGGATGGATAGATCCATTAGGCTTCCGCACGAGGAATTTGACGCATGTAGTTCAGCCCATGCTTGCGGTAAAAATGCAGGATTCCCAGGAGATGCCGCCGCATGATCATCGAGAAGGGCTTCTGTCTGGTGATGCGCTGCTCGTGGTGCAGGATGCGCGCCGTGTGGACGAACCAGCAGATCCAGCCGGCTTGGCGGGCGCGCAGGCAGAAGTCGATGTCCTCGGGGCCGTAGAAGATGGCGCCGTCCAAAAGGCCGATGCGATCAAAGACCTCGCGGCGCACGACCTGGCAGGCGCCGATGAGGTAATCGACCTCGCGCGAGTCGTTACGGTCCCATTCGCGCATTTCGTGATGCGCCAACGAGCGGCCACCGTCCAGCCGTTGAAGAAAATGACTGCGGCGGGAAAGCTGAGCGAAAAGAGTCGGGAAACGCTTGGCGTTGTATTGCTGCACGCCGTTGGGAAAGGTCAATCGGCAACCAGCGATGCCGATCTTGGGGTCTGCTTCCAAGGCGGCAAGGATGGGGGACAAGGCGTCCTCGACGAATTCCAGGTCGGCGTCCAATATGGCGATGTAGCGCCCCGTAGCCATGGAAATCGCCTGGTTGCGGGCTGGGGCGACACCGAGATTCTGCTCGTTGACGATGATCCGGACTTCCGGGAATCGCTGCCGCAGCATTTCCGTCGTACCATCCGTGGAGCCGTTGTCGACGCAGATCACCTCATGGGGAACGGAAGGCATCCACAGGTACAAGGAATCCAGCATCCGCTCCAGGAGATCCCGCATCTTCCATGAAATAAGAACCACGGACAGCATCGGCTGCTGGGCGTTCGCTTGCATCTGATCAATGATAGCATCCAATCTTCCACTCCAAATGGCCTTCGGTTTGGCGGCACGAAAAAGCCGTTGAAGAGCGAGCAATGGAAACGAAAATCCTCGTCACCAAGACGGATCCCCCTATGCAAGTCGTTGGAGTTTCCTAGATTGGCGCATTCCCAGTTGCTTAGGGAGAACTACGCTCATGAAGATCGTCGAAGGTGTCTATCAGTCGCCGTCCAAGCCAATTGCCTTGGTGGCATCGCGTTTCAACGCCTTGGTCGTCGATCGTCTGGTCGAAGGGGCCCGCGATGCGCTCTTGCGCAACGGCGTCAAGGAGGACGATATCCATCTCTTCCGGGTGCCGGGTGCCTTGGAGATCGGACCGGCCGCCCGCCATTTGGTGGATTCCTGCAAGTATGGCGCGGTCATCGCCCTGGGCTGCGTGATTCGCGGCGAGACCGCTCACTTCGATCAAGTGGTCACCGCCTCTACCCGCATGATCGGGGAGCTTGCCTACCAAGCCAACATTCCTGTCATCAATTCCGTCCTGACCACCGAAGACCTGGATCAAGCGCAGCAGCGCTCCGGCGGCAAGGCTGGCAACAAGGGCTTCGACGGAGCTCTCGCGGCGCTGGAAATGGCCGACTTGCTGCATCGTCTCGAGGGCAAATGAAGACCTCCCAGACTGGCGGGCGCGAGTTTGCGCTCCATCTTCTCTATCAGATGGATGTCCGCGGCGAAGATCTCACCCAGATCCTCCCGGAGCTGTTTGAATTCCTGCGCCCGACCGGTGAAGACCGGGCCTTTGCCGTGCGCATGGTCGAAGGGACTTTGGCCAACCGCGAAGCCATCGACGCCCATTTGCGCGCTACCTCCCAAAACTGGGATCTGGAGCGCTTGGCTAGCCTGGATCGCTGCATCCTGAGGCTTGCCGTGTCCGAGCTCATGCTCTGCCCCGAGACACCGGTGCGCGTGATCCTCGACGAATCCATCGAACTTGCCAAGTCCTATTCAACCGAACAGTCGGGCCGTTTCGTAAACGGCGTGCTCGACCCCATCGCCAAGGCCGTCCGTTCGGGCGGTTCCACAGGAGACGCAACGTGACGTACAACCAGAAGAAATGGCTTTTGGCCGCCCTGGTGACCCTGGTGGGGATCATCGTCTATACCTTGACGATGTCCCCGACCGTCAGCTTTTGGGACTGCGGCGAGTACATCTCGGCCGGCAGCATCCTGGGCATTGGCCATCCCCCTGGAGCGCCAACCCACAACCTCTTGGCGCGTCTGGCGATCCTCTCCTTCGTGTGGTTCCGGGACGTAGGAGCGCGAGTCAACTGGATTTCGGCGCTGTCGGCGGCCTTCACGGCCGGTTGCGTGTTCCTTTCGGTGGAACGCGGACTTTACCTGTTCCAAAAGGGCGAAAATCGCGAGAAGTACGCGTGGGTGCGCCTTTTCGGTGGTGTCATCGGTGGACTCCTGACGGTCTTCAACGACACCTTCTGGTTCTCGGCCATCGAAGCTGAAATGTATTGCTCGGCGGCTTTGGTGAACTTCATCTGCATCACCCTGATGCTCTATTGGGTAGATCTTCGCAAGACCCCGTGGGGTGACAGGATCCTTGCCTTCATCGTCTACCTCTCCTTCTTGGGCACCGGATTTACTCTGTCCTCGGCAATGTTCGTCCCCATCTTCGCCATCTTCATCGTGGCGGTGGATGAAGAAAAGCGCAAGAACTGGGCGCTCTACGCGGTGGGCGTGCTCATCATGTCGGTCGTCTTCATGCCCGGTCGCTTTCCCTTCATCACTCTGGTGCTGACGGCTGCCATGGCGCTTCTCTGGGCTTTCCCCATCGGCGGCACCCGCAAGCAGTATAAGCTGGCCTTCATGCTTTCCTTCATGGCGCTTCTGGGCTGGTCGATCCTCGTCTACATCCCCATTCGTGCCAGTCTGCGCCCCATCGTGAGTGAGGGCGAAGCCATGATTCGCCCGCAGGTGGATCCTCAGAACCCGGCATCCTGGGATAATTACAAGAAGCCTCGCTCCCTCTTCTATGCTCTTGATCCGGCAAACTGGACCACCATGCAGGAGGTCATCGAGCGCAAGCAGTACGTGAGCGATAACATGTTGGTGCGTGCCATGTACCGGCGCGGCCAGGTGGCCAACCAGCTTCTAGTGCACCAGAACATGGGCTTTGGCGGCTACATGACCTCGCAGTATCTGCCTTTCAAGGTGGACTTCCCTGTGAAGCGCTTTGGAATCCGCATTCCGAGCCAGGTCGAGGCTTTGGGGGTGAGCTACGCTCCCGACGAGGCCAACAACTACAAGGCTATAACGCCGGGCGCCTTCAATAAGCGCATTCTTTCGCTTCTTCTCCTGCTGTTAGCGCATGTGCCCATCTACTACGTGGCCAAGTACGGTTGGAAACAGAACAAGCAGGCGACGCTCCTCCTGACGGGGCTCTATGTCTTTGCGACCTTCGGCATCTTGTGGTACATCAATTTTGCCGACGGCACTAAGGCTGATTATTCAGAGCACAAGGAATACGTGGAGCAGTCGCGCAACCACCCCGATCAGGAGCTGAAGCAGCCTGATCCAGTGCACATGGAAGTGCGTATCCGCGACTACTTCTGGACGCCGGGCTTTGTGATGGTGGCGCTCCTCTACGGCATGGCCGCGGCCATGATGGCGCAGAACCTCAAGCAACGGTTGGATGAGGGCACCGGTGGACGCCGGGCGCGTCCCAAGTTCCTGGCCTTCATGGTGCTGGTGAGCTGCACGCCGGTTCTGGCCTGCTTCTCCAACTGGAAGGAAAAGGACCGTTCCAACAACTGGGTGGCCTTCGACTACAGCTACAACTTGCTGATGAGCTGTGACAAGGATGCCATTCTCTTCACCAACGGCGACAACGACACATTCCCGCTGTGGGCTCTCCAGTACGCTTACGGTATCCGTCCCGACGTGCGCTTGGTGAACCTCTCGCTCCTGAACACCGACTGGTACATCCGGCAGATGCGCGACATCGATCCGAAGGTGCCCATCGTTTTCACCGATGCCGAAATTGCAAGCCTCCAACCTACCGGCAACGAGGACAGCAAGCCTGGCATGATCAAGGTCGGCAACTACGTGGTGGTCAAGGAGAGCAAGCAGCAGCGTCCTTACTACCGCGTGCAGGACATCATGACCTTGCACATTGTCGATGTCAATGCGCACTTGGCGCACCCGAAGCCGATCAACTTTGCTGCCACCGTGGGCGACGACAACTTCCTCGGCTTGGAGCCCTACGTGCAGATGCGCGGCCTGGTCTACGTGCTCAAGCCCACTCAGGTGCAGGATCGCGTGGATGTGACGGCCACTCGGAACCTCTTTGAGAAGGTTTACAAGTTCCGCGGCTTGGGCAAGAGCCGCACTTGGTTGGATGAAGATTCCGAACGCCTGATTACCAACTACTCCTCGATTGCGGTGCAGGTGGCCATGGAAGATGTCCCGGCCATCAAGGCCATGCAGGATTCCATCCAGAAGGCCAAGGCCCCGGATGCGCCTGCTGCTCTTAAGGCGCGGGCGGTTCAGTTGCCGGCAGAAATCTCCCGTAAGGTCCAGAGCGGCATGCAGCTGATGAACAAGGTCCGCGACCTCAATCCGGACGAATGGCGCACGCCCTACTACATCTCCCAGTACTACACTGAGATTGGCATGTTGGGACAGGCGGAGGCCACTCTGCAAGCGGCACGTCGTATCATTCCCAACGAAGCTTTGCTGGTTCGTGGGCTGTGCGACCTCTATCTGCGGGCCGGTCAGGCCAAGAAGGCGATGTCCCTCTACGATTCGGCTTCCAAGAATCGCTATATGAAGGACGATCCGCGGCTGCTGGAAGGCGAGGCCATGACGCTTGCTGAAATCGGCAAGTTTGAAGAGGCTTTGGCTCTGGTGGATCGCCTGAGTGCCGGCAATCAGGGCGACCAGCGCCTTGCCATGCTGCGCCAGATGATCCAGTCGCGTCTGGAAGCTGCCCGACGTCCGGCCTCCGGCCCGAGCATCGGTGGACTTCCCGGTCTTTCCGGACAGGCGGCGCCTGCTGCGGCTCCAGCAGCACAGGCTCCGGCGGCGACTCAGGAACAGTGACCACGGGACGATCGCCCCGCCTTTTGCTGCTCAATTGGCGGGACCTCCGCAATCCCCTAGCGGGAGGGGCGGAGGTCCATGTTCATGAGGTGCTGCGGCGCTTGGTCGCCAAGGGCTGGGAGGCGGTGCTTTGCTGCCATGCGGTTCCAGGGCTTCCGACGCGTGAAACCATGGACGGGGTGGAGATTCGGCGCGAAGGCGGGATCAACACCTTCAACTTCACGATTTATCGCAATCTGCGTCGCTGGGTGCGCGAGGAGCGAGCCGATCTCGTGATCGACAACTCCAACAAGCTCGCCTTCCTAGCGCCGTGGCTTTCGCCAGTGCCGGTGGTGGGGCTTATCAACCATCTCTTCGGCAAGGTGATCTGGCAGGAGGCTTCGGCTCCGGCGGCGGCCTGCGTGGCCCTTTCCGAGTGGCTGGTGCCACACGCCTATCGCGATTGCGTAGTGATGGCAGTGTCAGATTCTGCCAAGGCTGAATTCGAGAACCTTGGCATGACTCGGGTGGTGAACGTCGGGTCGGGTGTAGATCTCACCGGCTTTCGCTTACCGGAGCCTGGCGAGCGAAAGCCTTATCAACTACTGACGCTGGGCCGCATCAAGAAGTACAAGGGCCTCGAGGTGCTGCTGCATGCCCTCAAGATCCTGTCGCTGCGCTTTCCGAACGTGACCCTGGTGGTTGCCGGTAGCGGGGACGATGTTCCCCGTCTGCAGGGAATCGCTCGCGAGCTGGGCGTGGAGCAGCGAGTGACCTTTGCCGGCAAGGTGAGCTTGGAAGACAAGCTGCGGCTGCTTCGCGAGTCGGCGGTATTTCTCAACAGCTCCATGAAGGAAGGTTACGGGCTCACGAGCATCGAGGCCAACGGTTGTGGCACTCCGGTGGTGGCCTCGAACGTCCCGGGGCTGTGCGACAGCGTTCGCGATGGTCGCACCGGCTTCCTTTTCCCCTTCGGGGACAGCGAAGCCTTGGCCGAGCGCGTTGGGCAAATTCTGTCCAATCCGGAGTTGGCGGCGCGCATGTCGCAAGACGCTTTGGCCTGGGCGCAGCAGAACAGCTGGGATGCCGTGGCCGAGGCAACGGAAGGCGTACTTACGCATCTCCTGGAAAGGACTGTATGAGTCGCGTTCGCCGCATCCTCGCGCCTGTGGCACAGGTGCTTGCCACCGTCGCGCTGCTTTCCTGGATTCTCTGGCGCAACGATGCCCCGCGCATTTGGATGGGCATCAGGAGCGCCCAGCCGCTCTGGCTCCTGGGCGGTGCCTTGGCGTTTTTCCTTTCGCTGCTTTTGGGCGCCTGGCAGTGGGATCTGTTGCTGCGCCACCAGAATGTGCAGGTAGCTTACCGGAAGTTGCTGCACGCCTACAATCTGGGGACCTTCCTCAACTTCGTGCTGCCCACCGGCGTCGGGGGCGACGTGGTGCGGGCTATCACGGTGCATCGCGAAAGCCGCGGCGGCGCCAAGAGCTTTGCGGCCACGGTGCTGGACCGCTTTGCCGGCCTCTTCACGCTCTCCATCTTTGCCTTCGTGGCGGCACTCCTGCTTGCTTCGGAGCGACATGGAGCTTTCTTCGCGCGTCTGGTCTTCTTGACCGGGGCGGCCTTTCTGGCCTTTGCTGTGGCGGCGGCGCTGCTTTTCTCGCGACGAGCCTTGGGCTGGTTGGCGCCGGTGGTGCGTTTTCTTGGTGAGGGGCGGCTCTTCACCATGGCCAAAGATCTGCGCCATGCCTTCTTGGAATACCGAGCTGCTCGGGCGCTTGTCGGAAAAGTTCTCTCCATCTCTTTTGCTACCCAACTCTTGCGCATCTCGGTGCATGCCTTCTGTGCTCACGCACTAGGGCTTCACATTGCCTTTGCCTGGTTCCTGCTCTTCGTGCCGGTGGTCGCACTCATCTCGGTGCTTCCCATCTCGGTGGGCGGGTGGGGACTCCGTGAAGGCGCTCAAAAGACCTTTTTCGCCCTTCCTGGGGTGATGATCGGCGTCTCGTCTCCTCAAGAGGCTGCTTCCATGGGGCTTGCCCTGGCCTTCCTCACCAGCGTGGTGGGAATGCTAGTGCCAGCCCTGGCGAGCCTTGTCGGAAGTTTCTTGCATTTCCTTTCCGGAGCGCGCGGCGCTCGGGGAGTCAAGCCATGAAGATCAGCATCGTCATTCCTGCCTACAACGAATCGGAAAGCCTGCCGCAGCTCTTTTCGGAGCTGCATGCTGCCATGGATGAACGCCATCCGGACTGGGAAGCCATCGTGGTGGACGACGGTTCGACCGATGCCACCTTCGCGACCGTGCGCCAGGCTGCTGCCCAGGATGAGCACATCAAGGGGGTCCGACTGCGCCGCAATTCCGGTAAGGCCTTTGCCTTGGCCGCTGGCTTTGCCGAGGTCACGGGAGATATCGTGGTCACCATGGACGCCGATCTGCAGGACGACCCCATGGAAGTGATCGAGATGACGCGCATGATCGTGGAGGACGGCTGGGATCTGGTCTCGGGCTGGAAGCAGGTGCGCAACGACCCGCTGGAAAAACGCCTTCCCAGCAAGCTCTACAATGCCGTGGTCTCGAAAGTCTCCGGCATTCGCCTGCACGACTTCAATTGCGGACTCAAGGCCTACCGACGCGAAGTGCTGCCTCACCTCAAGCTTTACGGGCAGATGCACCGCTTCTTCCCGGTGATGGCGCACTGGGAAGGCTTTCGCGTGACCGAGAAGGTGGTTCACCACCGCGCTCGTAGCTTTGGGGTTAGCAAGTACGGTTTTCGCCGCTATTTCCACGGCTTCTTCGATCTCCTGTCGTTGACCTTTCTCAACCGCTATCTGCGTCAGCCGCTCCATCTCTTCGGGCTGTGGGGTCTTCTGTGTATGGCGGTCGGCGTTCTTCCCATCCTGTGGTTCCTCTTCCAGTGGGCGGCTTCTGGGAGCCTGCACATCCGCCCGTTGCTGCTCTTTGCCATGGGGGCCGAGATTGTGGGCATGCAGTTCATTTCCATGGGCCTGATCGCCGAACTGATCCAGAGCCGTGATCGACAGCTTGAGGTTCCGGTCGCGGAGAAGGTGTGATCGGGGCTTTCCCGTTTCTCTTGGGGCTAACCCTCCTGGGGGCGTGCCTGGGTTCCTTCTTCAATGTGGTGGCATGGCGGGTGCCGCGCGGCATGAGCATCGTCCGCCCTGGTTCCCACTGTCCCGCTTGCGGGACGCCGATTCCCTTCTGGCGGAACATCCCGGTCTTTACTTGGCTCCTGCAGCGCGGCCGGGCTGCCTGCTGCGGGGTGCGCATCTCTGCGCGCTACGTGCTGCTGGAATCCTTCACTGCCCTGCTTTCCCTGGGCTGGGGCCTTGCGCTTCTGAAGGGACTCTGGGGCGGTGATCTGCGTGCTGCCCTAGGTTGGTATGTGCTCGCCATGCTCGCCATTCCGCTTTCCCTCATTGACTGGGAGTTCTTCGTCATCCCCGATGGCCTCAATCTGACGGGATTTGCTGCTGGGCTTCTCTTACGGACGGCCTTGGCGGGAAATTCCGTGGCGGGCTTGGTGCTTGCGCTGCGGGATGCCGCCCTGTGCGCTGGTGGCCTGTACCTCTTTGCTTGGCTCCTGCGCTGGGCGCTGGCCCGCTTAGGAGATCTTTCCCGAAGCCTGTTGGTTCATCGGGAACGCCGTCGCCGTTGGTTTGGCGGGAGTCTTGGTCTCTATCGCGAGATCGCTAGGGCGTTGCGGCGGTGGGCCGGCTTCGATGACGATACGGAGATCTTGGGACTGGGGGATGTGAACCTAATGGCCGCCGCGGGGGCTCTACTGGGGCCGGCAGCGGTTCTGGTAGGGGTTCCTTTGGCGGCGGTCTTGGGGATCTTCGGCTTCCTGATTCGTGCGGCCTTGCCAAATTCCACCGAGACGGCTCGGGCGGCGGGGGTCGATGCTCACGCCGTGCCCTTTGGACCTTTCCTTTGCGGTGGCATGCTCCTGGCGCAGCCGCTGCTTCCCTTTCTGAGCAAGCTTCTCTGGAAGCTTTGAGGAGAATCTATGGCCTTGGTTCGTTTGGAGCTGCGCATTGGCGGCATGGTCGGGAAAAGTGACGTGCAGATCATCCGTACCGCTTTAGATGCGATTTCTGGGATTCAGGCTCAGGACGTGAAGAATGGCAAAGTGCGTCTGGAATACGACGCCACTCTGGTAGATACCAAGCGGCTTTTTGCAGCCATCGCCGGGGCTGGCGAAGGCTACGACGTGTCGCTAGGATAGGGGCGTTTATTTCCACCCGTCTCGTAAGAATGTCCGAAGCGCCAGGTGCTTTACGCCGTGTTCGTCGGCGATAAAAGGATCCATGCTCACCACGAGTTTGGGGTGGTTGTCGGAAATGGAAAGCAAATTGCCAAATTCGCGCTCTCGGGTCGCCATTTCGGGCATCAAGTAGGTCGCCTGTACATAGAGGCGATCCGTGCCCCGCTCGCACACAAAATCAATTTCGCGTCCGTTGATGTCTCCCGTAAATACTTGCCATCCGTCTATCAATAGACGGTTGTGCACGGCGTTCTCAATCACCTTGCCGATGTCGAGAGGGCGGCTTCCCAGCAGAGCCGCCCGAATTCCCAGGTCCTCGAAATAGTGTTTCTCTGCCACTTCCAAAAGGCGCCGCCCGATCAGATTCTGTCGCGGAACACGCCGCACCAGATAGGCTTGGTGCAAATGGTGCAGGTAGTCGAGCAAGGTCGGAACCGTAGCTTGGACTCGTTGACTCTTCAGGAAACGGGCGATCGCCTGGGCTGAGACTGGAGATCCCACAGAATCGGCCAAGAAGAGGACCAGCCGGTTCAGCAGATCGGGATTGCGGAG
>Ga0302216_1000283_pt1 | contig 18920 bp, 16 predicted proteins | sample II_Fen_N3_2_FD_194575 | JGI IMG/M metagenome (GOLD analysis project Ga0302216, IMG submission 194575) | Peat permafrost microbial communities from Stordalen Mire near Abisko, Sweden - II_Fen_N3_2 | ecosystem: Environmental > Terrestrial > Soil > Wetlands > Permafrost | place: Sweden: Abisko...
GGTGCCGACGACCATAGCATGCGGCGACAGCGCCTGATCCAGCGTGTCGCACAGACGAGCGCTTTTGAGCAGATCTTCGCAGGCATGTGCCAAGGCCCGTGCTTCACCGGTATCGGCAATTCCGGGCGAACCGACGATGCACAAATGCGACAGACCAAAATTGCGCATGGCTCGGCACGCGGCCCCCACGTTTCCCGGCGTTTCGGGGCGCACCAATACGATCTCGATTTGGTCTAGACGTGTCGCCATATTGCCAAAGTAGGTATCCGTGAAAAAGCCCTCCTTGCGGAGGGCGGCGGGGGCTCGCGATGCGGTGTCTGGGATTGCGGGGTCGAGAACCCTGAAGAAAGTCGGATCAAATGTCCGACAGAACTTGAGGATTCAAAGGTCGCGCCAAGACCGTAATTTGCCCATTAAGAGGCCCGCGACCGACAATCGCGCCGAGTGTCAGAAAAATGTCAAGACAGGTCAATGCACGTCAAAGTGCTGCCAATTCCGCCAGTTCTTCCAAAGCCTGCACCGCCGCAATGGCCCAAGTGGTTCTGTCTCCAGTCCGCTCCCAGGCATAATCGATTCCCGAGGAACTGTTGATCAGATGACAGCGCGGATCAAGGCCTCCGGCCCGCAGACGCCGCACCACCTCGTCGATCCCTCCGCCTTGCCCCCCAGCAACCCCAGGAACGCTGACGCCGGGAATAAGAAATGAGGGCGCCAGAGACCGGCCATGGAACCATCCGGCAATGCGCTCCAGCTCGTCGGGTGCCGTGGCCCCGACCACAAAACCGATGTTCTCGGAATTTTTCCATCCCGCCACGGTGCGCGCCACGTGCAGGTAAAGCGGTTCGCCATCAATGATCAGGTCCTGGAAATCCCGGGCGCCCTTGTTGGAAGTGCGCAGTAGCAGGTAAACGCTGTGATCGGGAGCCTCAAGGAACGGCTCCACCGAATCGCGCCCCATGTAGGGAGCCACCGTGACGGTGTCGGCTCCAAACGTCTGGAAGGCCGCTTGGGCATACGCGGCACTGGTGCGTCCAATATCCCCACGCTTGGCATCCAAGACGGTATGCACACCGGCAAAGCGCCATGCAGCCAAGATCTTCGGCAAGCGAGCCACAACGTCCATTCCCAAAGCCTCGAAATAGGCGATGTTGGGCTTAATGGCCGCTGGCAAGACGCCGCGCGACTGGCAGGCATCCAAAATGCCTAGGCAGAATTTTTCCACAACGTCTGCGGGCGTTCCTTCAAGGGGGATACGGGCAAGGACCGGGTCCAGCCCCAAGCAGACGTTGTTGCCGCAGATGTCGGCCCGGACATGGAGGCGCTGGGAAAGACGGTCAGGCATATCGCAAAGATAGCTACCGGCTACCTCAGGACCTGAAGCAGCCTTTGGCAAATTCCCGTCTCGCCTTGCAACCGAAGCACATACACACCATCACGCAAAGATCCGAGCGAAATCTGCACAGGTTGCGAAGCGAAACCTTCCCACAGCAGAGAACTGCGCCCAGACACGTCGATGGCTTCCAGACGCGCTCGACCCAATTGCACCGGATTGACAGCCAAGACATCTCGAGACACCTGAAAGCGCCACGCCGCCTCTTGGGTTGCTCCGATTCCGGAGGAGACGAAATTTGCCGTCAGAGTTTTGTCGGTATTCATGAGCACATTGAGCGTCGTGCTCTTGCTGCTAGCCGTGGCCCCCGTCAGCGTCCATCCCGCAAAGGTTTGCCCGGCCGGAACCGTAAGCGCTGCCGTCACACTCGAACCCGAGTCATAAATACCGCCCGCAGGACTAAGCGTGACCGTACCCCCATTTGCAACCACTGTCAAAGTGAACTGTTTGACCTTCACCGCCGTCGATGTGAAGATTGCCTTCAATGTCGTATCTCTGGACATCGTCACGGTACATGTGCCGCTAGTGCCCGAACAAGCACCGGACCAACCGGAGAAGACATAGCCCGTCGGCGTTACAGCCGTGGCCGTTACAGCCGTTCCGGCATCGTAGTAACCGGTCTTGGAGGTCGGAGAAAGGGTAATGGAACCATAGTCCGCCGCAGTCGTAAGTTTGTAGCTCGCCACAGCCGTCCCAAAGCTTGCCGTAAGGGTCTTGCTCGTATTCATCAAGACGTTAAGCGTAGTGCTCTTACTGTGAGCGGTTGTTCCTGTCAGCGTCCACCCCGCAAAGGTCTGCCCGGCCGGAACCGTAAGCACTGCTGTCACACTCGACCCAGAGTCATAAATACCGCCCGCAGGCCTAAGCGTGACCGTGGCCCCATTTGCAACCACCGTCAAAGTGCACTGTTTGGCCTTGATCAGTGAGAAATTAGCCTTCAGAGCGGCATCTTGAGTGATCTTGAAGCTACAGGACGAACTCGTCCCAGTACAGGCTCCGCTCCAGTTGACAAAAGCGTAGCTGCTGCTCTTGGCCGAAGCGGTCGCCGTAATGCTCGTTCCAGAGTCATAATATCCGCCCGCAGGATTCAACGCAACGCTCCCCGCACCCGAATCCACCGATAGGATGAATTTCTTAGTGGTCTGAGTGCAATTCGGTGCGTTTAGCTGAGAGCGAAAGGCGGAGATGCTTGAGTTGTAGTTGCTGCCGGGGTTTTGCACCGTAAGCGCAATGACCCCATCGGCGATGCGCGCATTCACGTTGGAGGCGCTCATCCACTCTGTCCAATCAGAGGCATCCGCACCGCCGACCCCATAGCCGTCATCAGCAATGATCGCGCGTTCCGATACCTGATGAATTCCAGCCCAGGTGGCATTGTTGTTGTTGTCGCTGCGAATCAGCGAAGCATTACCTTGGGTACGTCCCCCAGAAGTATTGCGGTAACTGAAACTTGTGGTCGGCATAACATTCCACCACGCCCTCTGGGACGAAAGCCAATCGCCCCCCCCCATCCAAGGCGAGACGTCAAAGGAAAAGGCCGCATTGGGAAGCCGAACCTTGACCTTGGCAATGATGTCGCTCATCAACTTGGCGGCATCTGAGGTACTCAAGGGATTACCTTGCGCAGATTCAGTGTATTGGTAGAAATCCGGTTCCATCAGCCAAATGACCGGCAGTGTCGTGCCCCAGTCGTTTGCCACCGCAGCAGCATACTCGTCGTACTTGCTCAAGATCGCGTCACGGTTGTTTCGGATATACGCCGCACCAGCAGTGCAGAGGTTCGAACCACCTGAAACATCGCAGTCCTGGAGCCCAGCGTTCTTGAGTGCCATCTTGGCGATGATGTAACTGTAGAAGACCGGTGTCTTCCCCTTAAGAGCGCCGCTCTTGCAGCTCTTGAGCATCGCGCCTTCCCAATTCTCGTTGAAGGCCGCATCCGCACCAAGCCAAACCGTGATGTAATCGGACTGATCGGCATAAGTTGTCCCCGTACCAAGCCACGCTTGGCCAAAGTTGAACTTACAGGGATCAAAACCGGCATGAGCAACGGCGCATCCCAACGTTATACAAGCGAACAAAGTGCGGCATTTTAGCATTGTCATTCCTCTAATTTCAATATATCTATCGAATTTCTTTATCAGATCAGTTGGTCACGGGGCAAGAATAAAAGCGTTGCTAAGCCTATCATCACTCTAATGCGAGATTCGTTTATGAATATCCTTTTTGTCTGCACTGGCAACATCTGCCGCTCCCCGACCGGGGAAGCCGTACTCCGAAAAATGGCCAATGACGCAAATGTCCCTTTGACAGTGGCTTCAGCTGGTGTCTCGTCTTGGCACCAAGGGCAAGGTGCGGACGCACGCGCAGCGGAAACAGCAGCCCAGCATGGCTACGACCTGTCCCATCATCACGCCCGCGCAATGCAAGCTTCCGACTTTAAGGAGTTTGACCGGATTCTTGCCATGGACCGTAGCCATTTGGAGGCCCTCCGCGAAATGGCCCCGAAGACCGCCACGGCCACCATTGAGCTGTTTCTGCCAACGTACGCTCCGGAATGCGGGCTGAGCGATGTCCCAGATCCTTATTACGGCGGCGCCGAAGGCTTTGAAAACGTACTGTCCCTCATCGAAGACGGTTGCCGTTCCCTGTTAGGCGAACTGATCGCGGCAAAAGGTTGACATTTTCCCCTATGACGTATTAGTGATTGACGGAGCCGCTGTCCTCTGCTATATTGAAGTACCTGATCGCGGGGTGGAGCAGTCCGGTAGCTCGTTGGGCTCATAACCCAAAGGTCACAGGTTCAAATCCTGTCCCCGCAACTGAAGCTCCCATTGGCAAACGCCGATGGGAGCTTTCTTTTTGCCCTCTTCTCGTCCTGAAACCCAGTATTGATGCGGGTTTGCTGGCGATGAGAAGTGCTCCACCCTGTGCCACGATGTCCCGTCGTGTGCCGGGGTATCCCGCGCAAATTGGTACCAAAATTGGTACCAAGATTTTTTGAGAAAAGACCGGCCGTCTCGGTAAATGACCAGTGTAGCTGCCATCCAGGCAGCGCAAGATTGGACGGCAGGCATGGGTACTCTCAAGAGCGACGCAATTTATAGACAGGCCAAGGCCAAGAAGACCGCCTACACCATCACAGACATCTGCGGGCTTACCATGCTCGTTCACCCGAACGGCTCGAAATACTGGTATGTCCGCTACTCTCAACACGGGAAGCGTTACAAGAAAAATCTTGGAACATATCCAGATGTTCCTCTCCGTGGGACCACAATACATAGCAATGGAAAATCACGATTTATACCCGGAGCTCGTGATCTTGCAGAAATTGTGCACCGTGAAATATCAATCGCAAGCGGCACAACTGAGCCACTCTCAATTACTCTTCAGGCACCGGAAACACCCGCATTAGCAAATCATGCGTGTTGTGAAGAAAAACGATTTCGCGATGCTGCAGAAGATTGGTATTCGGTCCAAGCAAAAGGCTGGTCAGAATCTAATCAACACAATATCCTCCAAAGGATAAAGAAAGACATCATCCCTAGCATTGGCAACAAGTTACTTAATGCCGTTGATCAGAACGACGCCATTTCACTTTACAACAAAATATCTGAGCGCGGCTCATACAATCTTGCCGTCCGTGTAATAGAATATGTCGAACGCATCCTGCGCTTCCATAATCTTATTCCGTTTACAGTAAGAGGTCTCCGCGAACAAGGACATATTGTATGTGTGCGTCCAACGCGCCATTATCCGGCACAAGTCCATAAGCAAGAATTCGCTCAGCTTATCAAGGCGATCAAAAATGGCACAAACAGAGAAAGCTTACGCCTTGGTCTACATCTTTTAGCTTTAACATTTTATCGTCCTGGAGCTCTCCAACTTGCCGAATGGGAAGAAATAAACTTCCAAGAACAAACTTGGACAATACCTGGAGCCAAACGAGGATGCAAACGCAAGATGTTCGAAATCGACGTTCCTCATATTGTACCACTATCCCATCAGGCCGTTTCCATTTTGAATCGTCTAAAAATACTTGCAGATGGCAGTCGGTTTGTCTTCCCAAGCCACTATAATTACGGGAAGCCAGTCTCAAATGTAGCATTTCGTAATTTGCTCATATCATTGGGATACAAAGGGCTCCAAACCCCTCATGGATTTCGGGCATGCGCTAAAACATTAATGCTTGAAGAAGAGCTTGGAATCCAAGACGAAGTCATTGAGGCCCAGCTCGGACACACCGTCCATGACAAAAATGGACGAGCATACAATCGTACAGAGTACCTTAAACAACGTCGAGAAGCCATGCAGCGGTGGGCTGACTATGTAGACAGCCTTATTAGCCAGTAACTTGCGGCCACATAAAAGATAACGAAACCCTGGCACTCCACCTCCGGTCCAGGGTTTCTTCATTTTATCTTGCGCTACAGCTTCCTCAAGCAGCAAAAAATAAATATCAATTTTTACGCATCATTAACCATCCAGCTACGTAAATGGCACGCCCGTATCCTCATGAACCTCCTTATAGCTAATCCAAGCAAAAGGAAGATGGATGGGTTTTTAATTTGCGGCCCGGTATACCACCCAGTGCTCTCATGTAAGTACTGCTCTTGCCGTGAATATACCTTGCGTTAAACGAGGCGAAAAGAAATCTTGAAATTTAATCCAGAGTTCTCCTCTTGGCTCGGTAAATGAGTCGATGTCAGTGGGTTACTGACAATAACATGGAGATCAACTCATGGATAATAGTATTACCCCCCAAACAGTACAATTTTCTTCACCCACAGCTACCTCTGCAGTAACTGATGTAACTGATACCCCAAGTACTATTTCTTTTAGTCCTTCATCAGCATCATTACCTACATCTTCCAGCGGTTCCAGCTATCCCCCTACTTTAACGGCTTCAGCCACTTCATTTTCACCAACCGTAACCCCATCAAGTATCATAGCAGACTACATGATTGTAGTTTGCCATGTATTTGATACTTCAGGAGAAAAAGTCAGTGCCTCCAGAGTCCTCTCAGCATTAAATACTCCAGTCAGCATTGAGTTGAATCCAGCTGATGGAGTTGTAATCAGGGAACATGGTAAGACTCAATTAGTTAATGAGTCTACAGGAGCTAATGCCACTATCTGGGCCAACGGTAAGCGGCTGATGATTAGCGTCAACCCTACTAGCTGGTTACAGGGATATGGTGCCTTTTGTAACAGGGATCCCAGGGAAGTTGTCATGGCAGCCATTGGCAGCATCCTGCAGTTACTTGAGATCCCGGATGCTGAGATAGTTCCCTCACACTTATCAACATTACATCTTACAGCTATGTATGATGCCGGATCAGTTGATAGTTGTAATCAGTTAATGCGTGCTCTTAGAGCAGCGGGAATCATGGGTGGTAGAGAGGTCACTGTTGAAGAGAATGGTGTTTACTTTGGGAAGCACAGCCATCGAAGATCAGCTAAAGTATATCATAAGCCCAGTAAGCAAGCTTATGGATATAGTTGTCCTGAGTATATGGGTAGGATGATCCGTGTTGAGATTGTGCTTCACAACTGTATAAACTTGTTTGGAAAAGTTGCTGACTGGTTCCAGGCTTTTTTGAATGCTGATCTGTATCAGATATATGCCTCTGAGGCGTGCATGATCAAATGTCTGACAAACCCTATTGTTCTGGAGACAACTCCCCCGGGGTTAACAAATACAGAAGTAGGTATACTCACCCGCTGGAAGAATCATGATCTTCCCACAGCTAAAAGCTGTATCAAATATCACAGGAGTAATATCCTGAGCAAGATAGGTGTTGATATCTCTAGGCCCTACACTGAAGATATAGGGTTAGATATCCAGCAGAGATTATCTTTTGAGACATTGCTCTCAGATCACAATGTTACTGGAGTTGATCACTATCCTGCAATGAGTTGCGGACGCATAGTTGATCCCGTGATTGCAACTGCAGTTGCAGCCTCATATCGTGAGGTGCAATGATGGGTAACCCTAAGCTGTTACGAGTTAATGCTGTCTTGGAGATGCTAGGTGTAGGTAGATCAACTTTATATCGGTGGATAAAATCAGGAACATTCCCTGCTCCGAGGGTAGTTGGAGGCAGCAGTACTATGGTATTCTGGACATGTGAGGAAGTTGAGGAATGGATAGTATCAAGGTGTTCAGGTACTTTAGATAACTCAAATATCTTAAGTAAGTTAGATAATTTACCTCCAAAAGCACCTAAGCGTCAGGGAGCAAAAAGAAAAGCAGGTATACAGATGTCTTTGTTCTAAAAGCAGCCCAGGCGGCCGGCAAGCACTCTCGCACCGGCCGTCTGATTATATATACATAAAAGCGTCTTAGATGTAAACTTGACAAGCATACAATAGATACTTTAGCGCAAGTTATCTTGAAAATGCAAAATACAATATTACTTATATCAGTGACAGCGCAGACGAAGAGTTCTGTAGTTATGTATTACAAGTTATATCATAACTACAATTAAAGAACACTTTTGAGGTAAATTCACATCATTTTAATAATAAAACAAGCAAAAGAACCCGTTATGGTATCATTTTTTGACACAAATTACACTACACCCACTTAGACTATATACCTTTTCAAGGTTTTAATAATAGTACATACGCCACGTTCGCTGCATGTACTAAAGTAAGTTATATCATAGGCACCCCTGGTAGCGTCTCAGTTGCTAAGGTAAACTAGTCTAATCTACATAAAAACATAGTTTACATATCATACAAACGAGCGCATTTACATTTCATCATTTGATGAGGCATAGCAATATATGTAAACTAAACATGTCTTAGTGGCTTTACGTTCATCATCCTCTACAAAACTAGATATACCCGAAGAACAAAAATCACATCTGCTACGAGTGCGAAGTAATACATCAGGCGCGATGAAATAACCTCTTATTGGGTTACCGTTGAACGGAACACCCACGTAAAACAATCTTGGAGACTGACATGTCAACTGATACAACAAGCGTTTTTGATCTTTTAGATATATCAAAACATATACCCTATTGCCCAGACGGGCTCATAGCCAAGATCACCAGTGTAACCGAAAGTCTAGAATCCATCGTTAGGGATCTTAGTGACATAGCATTTCTGATTGCTTACGGCAAAGGAGAAGACGCTTAGATATCTATCTATCTTAGTTTGGGTTACAACTAGGGAAGCGGAGAACTTCCTTTTTTTGTTTACGCAGATCAGGGTGCCCCGGATTGAATCCCATCTTTCTTAAGATCGGGTTGCCAACATATCTTTCAAGATTTCTCAGCCTGCTACGTAAATCAAAACTAAGCTGGCAATTTGGTCAGCGAACTTTACGTAGGAGATCATCATTATGAGTTCGCAACAATCCCCAGAACAGTTTGAATTTGATTTTGGGGAAACTCCAAAAGCACTCCAACCGGATGGCCATGAGACAGCATCTGTCATTAATGATGCACAGCTGGAAAAACCTGACCGAATAACATGCACAGATGGAACATACGTAAGTGGAAATTGTATTGTACGGGACTTTTCAGCAATTGGGCCCAATGGCAAAACCATTACATTACCCCAAATAATCGACTGGTTGCCAGGAACCATTCCACCGTTGTTGCAGAACCTACCTCCACCAACCCCTGAAGAGGAAGAGATGCTTGAGAGGATCCATGAGAATAACTTTTTTACGATATATCCATACTCTGACGGAAGTGCACCTAGCACTCTGTCAAGCACACCATGTCCTCCTGCAGGAAATACAGAAGACAAGATGGACCTCATATATCGTAAACTTGAGGCCATCGAGATGCGACTAAACGAGATATTTGATCGCATGTAAAACGAAGAACATTGAGAGGTGTGAAGCATCACCTCTCTCAACAATTCTACATGGCAGCAAGATGCACAAGCTCTACATGTTTCATATGTGAAGTTCTTTCACTATCGTTAGAACCTTGACAACAGCTCTCTTTTGGGGTATTCCTTGCATATCGTAATACAAATTTGCGTTGCAATACGCTATTGCGAGGCTTGAAACTGCACCAACGCGCATATGAAAGGCTTGTTATATGGCTAATACCGATTATCAAAAACAAATCGTCAATACCATCTTCCAGCAGCTCAGCGGCCCAGGTTTTGCTGCCATGGTCGGGCTCATCACTCCTGTGCTCTTCCGCATTCCGTGCGAAGGCGAAATCACGGCCATTTTCCAGTGGAAGGCCAAGACCACGGGTGGCCTCAACCTCCTGGAAGTCACCTATTGCGAAGGGCCTGACACCTACCGCGTACAGTTCGGCAAGATCCGTGGCAGCTCTATCACCAGGCAGCCGGCCATCGACGATGTCTATTGCGATATGCTTGCCCCGATGTTCCGGGATACCACAGGCCTAGAGATTACTCTACCGCGGTTCGTCAGTTGCCGGCCGGAGGAAGCTCAGGAGTAAAGTTGCCGTCAGAAAAGTGTCTCATTTGACACACTTTTCTCCGCGTACTACTCCAAAAAGCCTGTTGATTCTTCCGTGGGTGGAGCCCAATACGAGAACTTTTCAAGGTATTCGCCAAGCCCGGGATACTCCGCCTGCGCGCCCTCGATCACCGTGCGCGCATGCTCAACCAAGCCACGTTCATCTTCATGCCGCACCCTACCGCGGAGCATAGCCAGCCGAAGATGAACAAAGTACGTGTCTAGCACATCACACAAGCAGTAGTCATCAATCCGGGTGTGCTCGCCGGCATCCCAGAGATCTTGCACCATGCTACCCTTGGTATCCATCTTCCCAGGCTTCTGTAGGAGCGTTGCGAGCAGATGCAATCCACCAGCCTGCCTTGTGGCCCCGAAGGAAGTCAGGTACTCCATCAAGTCCAGATGGCCACGCTGATTGTAGCGAGACCGCGGTGATGACGGCCCCTCAACACCAAACCAGCTAGGGACAGCAATACCGTAGCGGTATGCCGCCATCTCAAGGACCGGCAAATCAAAGCCGCGGCCGTTGAACGTGATGAGCTGAGGGCACCGGCGTAGGCTCCAGCCATCCCAAAATGCCTTGGTAATCATGTGCGGTCGAAAACGAGGACGGTCCAAAGTCGTCAAGCCTGTCAGCGAGAAGTTGGAGGCGACCGCAGCCAGAGCAACTGCAACAGGAACATGGTAGACATGGGGTACAAAATCTGACTTACCCTTGGTCTCTTCAAGCAGTTCATCGCGAAGACGGGCAACAGCATCTTTGGGGCTTAGCGACAACTCCAAGGGCCATTTCACACGTTGGATCAGCCGGCCGTCAACGACAGTCTCGATGTCCATGACTAGTCCAGCGGTATCAGACGGCAGATGGGACATTGCTACTCCTGAGTTGCGTTCCTGCCCAGAGTCTAGGCTTCCGGGGCCTAGCAATATCAAGCAGGAGCTGTTGGTGAAAACATGCATGGATTGACGGACATCAGCAAGGATCACAACCTCGTAGCCAGCAGAGCACAGCATTTGTTACCCCACAGTTTATGGCCGCAGTTGAACAAGACGATCATCATCAAGTATGATGGATCAGGCCGAAAAGTGTCCCATTTGACACACTTTCTGAGACACTTACAGGCCTTGAGGCGTTTTCTGTAAGCACTGGCAGCAGCAACGACGAGATCAGAAGGCCATAAACGGCCACATGTTCAACGCACAATCTCTGGCCAAAGGCTCGTCCGCGACCTATCGTTGACACAGGTTTGTTCGGTCCGAAAGCATCCCCAAGGATGAACATGCACGAGCCCGTTGCAAATATTCGGGAGTCGCACTCAACTCACTGCACTCCCATACATCTTCATCTTGCCCCCATCTCACCCAAGAGAATCCTTCAGAATTTCCAAAACTGCGCCCATTGCTGCGACTTCACGTTCGTTGATGAGGCTTGATAACCTCGGAGGAACCGGTGACTCTTGACTGGAAAAGTATAAGGCCATTTAATGGAGGACGCGAAAAGGGCTTTGAAGAACTGTGCGCTCAACTCGCTCGCGCCGAGATCTCAACTGGAGTCCGTTTCGAACGAAAAGGCACACCTGACGCTGGCGTCGAATGTTATGCGGTTTTGAACGACGATTCAGAGTGGGGCTGGCAGGCAAAATACTTCGACGTATTAGGAGACTCGCAATGGTCTCAACTTAACGAGTCAGTCAAGACAGCTATTGAAAAACATCCAAAACTGACCCAGTATTTCATCTGCATTCCACTTGACCGCCCAGACGCACGTATTGTCGGGAAAAAATCTGCAAAAGACAAATGGGATGAGTACGTTAAGAGGTGGAAGCAACTGGCCGTCAAAAAGGGCATGAACATCGAATTTATTTACTGGGGAAGTCATGAACTTATCGAACGTCTGACACGCCCTGAACATATTGGACGTCTCCGATTCTGGTTCGATATGCGCGGATTCGATAATACATGGTTTTCCGCAAGGCTTGATGAATCGCTCCGGACTGCAGGACCTCGGTATACGCCAGAAATTCATATTGATCTGCCGATCGCACAAGATTTCGAGATCTTCGGACGCACGGATAAATCCTTTGAATACGAAAAAGCCCATGCTCGCTCAATCCGTGAAAAACTGAATTTCCTTAAACACACAGAAGGAACTCCTGATGTAATCGTCGATGCAAAAATGGCCAGCGTACTAGCAAAGATTCAAGATGTACTCACAAGTATGGGCACCATTACTGGGCTGCCGACTGGTCCATTGCCATTCAAGTCCATCGTAGAGCAAATTAGTGCTGCAGAGTTAATCGCTGAAGACCTTTTACAGATTCTCATTGAACGTGAACGAGCACATGAAGCGAAACCTGATTCGCCAGAAACGACACATTCTCGATCTTACCAGATTAACCCGTTCCGCGATCGCAGGATCCAACTTCTGCATCTCACATCAGAACTCCAGATAACCAGAGAATCCCTTATACATGCGAATGACGTTGCGGATCGCACCCTTATGATTCTCCGTGGCGCTGCAGGAACTGGCAAGACCCATTTATTATGTGACGTTGCAAAACAGCGCATTGCTGCGGGACTTCCAACTATATTACTGATGGGGCAACGTTTCGTGAGCAACGACGCCCCATGGGCCCAAACAATTCAGCAACTGGACCTTGGAGGAATGGCTGCAGAGGAGTTCGTCGGCGCGCTCGAAGCTGCAGCACAGGCAGCAAACTCACGAGCTCTATTAATGATTGATGCTATTAATGAGGGCACCGGACGAGCTATCTGGCCAAGTCATCTTGAAGCATTCCTTGCACACTTGGAACGCTCGCCCTGGATTGGTGTTGTGCTCGCTGTTCGTTCCTCCTACGAAGAAATCATTATTCCTGCAGAGGTGAGAGCTCGCGCTACTATTGTGACACACCAAGGATTCATAGAACATGAGTACGACGCTACTAGAACATTTTTCATTCACTACGGCCTGGAGCTTCCATCAACGCCCCTTTTAGCACCGGAATTTCAAAACCCACTATTTCTCAAAACACTATGCCAAGGTCTCAATGCAGATAACGAGCATCGACTGCCTCGTGGATTTCACGGAATCACAACTGTATTCAATCTATATCTACGCTCCGCCAACAAATGCCTCGCATCACGCCTTGACTTTAACGCACAACAACATCTCATAGACCAAGCCCTGAAGGCGGTGGTTAATGCCTTCCTAGAACAGGGGAAAGCGTGGCTACCAGCAATAAAAGTCGCAGAAATTGTAAACGCTTTCCTTCCCGGACGCGACTTTGAACGTTCCCTCTACCGTGGTTTGATTGTTGAAGGAATTCTTATTGAAGAGGCTACGCGCTACGACGATAAGCCATCAGAGACTGTATACCTCGCCTACGAGCGCCTTGCCGATCACCTCACAGCCAAGACGTTACTTAGTAGCGATGACTGTGATCTCTCTGCCGCCTTTGCAAAGGGTGGATCATTAGCTTTCATTTGCAACCAAGAGACGTATGTCTCCCCCGGTCTTCTGGAGGCCCTGTGTATCCAGATCCCTGAGCAAACCGGAAAGGAGCTGATCTTCTTCGCCCCCACTTGTGCTGAGAGACAGGAAATGGGCGATGCTTTTAGGCAGAGTATCGTTTGGCGCTCTTACAAAGCATTCTCTGACAACACACGCGACACACTAAATAAACTGTGCCGAAGCGAACACGACTCAAACGACACCATTGACGTGCTACTTACGGTAGCGACATTGCCAGGCCATCCATATAACGCAGAATTCCTTGACCGGCGGCTACGGGAGGATACAATGCCTGTTCGTGATGCTTGGTGGAGTGTTTATCTCCACCAGGCATGGGGCACCCATAACGCTGTCGATAGAGTGGTGGACTGGGCTTCCACTGTAGACCCTAGCAGGGTAATTGACAGCGATGCTGTCGATCTGTGCGCGATTGCACTCTCATGGATGCAGACATCTTCGAATCGGTTTCTACGTGATCGTGCAACGAAAGCTCTAGTTTGCCTTCTGACGGGACGTCTAGAAGCAACGATTCGGCTAGTTGAGCGATTTGCCAACACTGATGATCCATATGTGACTGAGCGCATTTATGCCGTAGCGTACGCAGTCGCCATGCGATCTCACGATGCAGTCATGGTTGGCACTTTAGCACAGCGAGTCTATAACCTAGTCTTTACTACAGGAAGTCCACCTCCACATATTCTCTTGCGTGACTATGCAAGAGGTGTCATTGAGCGTGCACTCCATCTCGGATCAGTAATCGACGCGTCTTGTGAGCATTTCCGTCCACCGTATAAGAGCGTGTGGCCTATGATCCCCACTGATGAGGAAATCAAACCACTGCTTGCCGACTGGTCTGAAGGTTCTCACGATAGCGGTAAACTCAAATGGAGCCGTAATCGTATCGGAAGTTCAGTGATGAGCGACGACTTTGCACGATACGTTATTGGCACAAACTCGTCGCTGACTTCAAGCGTCTGGCTGTCACTCACACTCGACGATCCAATTTGGAAGCCACCGCCACGCCTAGAAGACCGTCTAAACTCACTAGTGAGTGAGTTCTCCAACGACGAAACGAAGGCGTGGAAACAATTTGAAACTGTAGATAAAGAACATGCGGCCACATCCAGTTCGTTCATTATTAACTACATCATACCACGATTTGAGAAAAATGCGACCTCTGAAAGCGTTGGGAATTCAGAGCTTCTTGAGGCACTTACTGCGATACCACCTGAAGATTCAAGGTTGGCGGAAAAAAGGAAAGAGGCTATTAACTCCCTTAAAGGAGTTCTCACCGAAGAGCATAAGCAACTCCTCGAAGAGATTTGGGCAGCAAAGGAAACCGATTATGAGACACGTCAACCACCGCGATTTGAACTGCATCAAATTCAGAAGTACATCCTCAAACGAGTTTTTGACTTAGGCTGGACAGAGGAACGCTTCGGCAGTTTTGACCGGTTTTATATCGCCAACCGCGGCCGAGAAGCATCAAAAGCTGAGCGAATAGGGAAAAAGTATCAATGGATCGCCTACCATGAAATCATGGCTTTTGTATCCGATCATTTCCAATATCGAGAGCAATTTTGCGAGAACGATGCCGACCAGGCATATGAAGGCCCTTGGCAGAATTCTTTGCGAGACATTGACCCATCATGCACCATGAGATCTCTCTGCGGAGGAACTGGTTGGATTGCTCACACTGCTGCATGGTGGGGGCCGGCCACCTATGACGCATGGGAGGATCTAAGTGCACCACGAGACTGGGTACTGCGCTGCGACAATTTGCCTAAAATCGAAGATTTACTCATCGTGACCAACCCTAAGGATAATTCACGTTGGATAAATGGCGATGGTTACTTCAAATGGCAATCGAAACTACCGATTGACCGGGAAGCTACCGACATTGAACGCCGTGAGATCTGGTACAACTGCACAGCATATCTCGTTAGGGCAGATGATGCTTTGACTTTTTTGCAGTGGGCTGAAAGCATCAATTTTGGAGAAATGAGTATGCCCCAAGTGCCCCAAACTTATGAGATGTTCCTCGGTGAACACGCTTGGGCACCAGCATCTCATTACTTCCAAACACAATATCATGAAGACGATGGTTGGACTCAGCCAGATCATGGCTGTCCAATTAAAATTCGGAACATCGCATTCAATTATTTCCATGAAAGCAATGGCATTGATTGTTCGGTTGACGAGAGTTTATCACTTCGGTTGCCAGAAAGTGATCTTATCACGGGACTCGGCATCCGCTGGAGCGGGCATGGCGCGGACTTCCTAGACTCTGAAGGCCGAGTTGCCGCACAAGATCCAACGGCTTACGCCAACGGTCCAAGCGCTCTCCTTCTCCGAGAAGACGTACTGAGAAAATTCTTGGAGAGCAACCGACTTACAATTTGTTGGGCCATCTTCGGAGAGAAGAATGTGCATTCACCAGGCATTATGGCCAGTCCGTATCATCCGTCACTTCGAATATCTGGGGCGTACGCGCTATCCGATGGGCACTTAACAGGCTTCGTCAAACGTACACTTGATGACCCGAACAAATCTCAACAGGAAGGTAACGATGCTATACCGGAGGTTATCGATATCACAAGATGTTAGATTTAACATCCATTTAATTATGTTCCCAGAATAACGTCACACAATGCCTCGCAGAAGATCGTCAAAAATTGAAGAGCAGCTTGCTGTCTTTATAGTTCTAGTAGCAGTTTCCTGCTATTTCCTGTTTCCTAATTTACCTAAGCTAATCTCAAATATCATATTTTGGTGTTTGCCATTAGTTGCCATCGTATGCCTAGTATTCATCGCAATCATTGTGTTCCTGAAGAAAAAAGATGCGCCAATAGTTAACTACTCACAAATGGTGCATCAGAGGTTCAGTCAAACTCCAAAGTCGCCAGATTCACGTTCACCATCTCCAATACATCCTTCACGCAATTATGTTCCTCAAAAGCCATTACATCTTGACCCACCCCAAGCCAAACGCCTTCACTTCAATGGAAACACATTACGCAGAATTGACTGGCTATATTTTGAGCTCCTCACCGAGGAATTATTTAAGAAAATGAATTTTGTGGTCAAAAAGACTCATGCCGGTGCTGACGGAGGTGTTGATATTGAATTATTTGCTAATGAAGACAGTACTAAGCCTTCAGCATTGATTCAATGCAAAGCTCGTGCAACGTCTCCAATTGGAGTCGATAAAGTTAGAGAGCTGTTTGGCGTAATGGCCGCTATGAACGTAAACCAGGGGATCCTCGTTTGCAATACAGAATTCACACATGACGCTAAAGCATTTGCCAATAATAATCCCAAAATTAAACTTGGAGATCTTCATTGGCTTGAAGCTCAGTTATCAAAGTTACCGCAAGAAATTATTACGAATCTTGAATCCAAGTACCTTGATAAAGAATTCGATGTGCCTAGTTGCCCACAATGTGAGCGTAAGCTGACATTAAGAAAAGGCAAATTCGGAGCATTTTGGGGATGCAGAAACTTCCCAAAATGCCATTGCAAGATGAACATTCAACGAGAATATAAATTGAACCATGCCACATAGCTATTCGGCATTTTGATGAGTCTTCCCTGGACAAGTCCTCATCGGTGGGCCTACCACCATCTTCACAGCACGATTGGTGCAGCTTCGATTTACATCTATGACCTCACCTTTCTTTCAGGACACACCGTTAGGTGCATCTGCGAGGCTAAATTATTCACACCGAATTGGAATCTTTTGAAGCAGAAAGAAACGAAATGACAATAAAATCAAACACACCAGATCGCCTATACCACTACACTGACCAAAATGGATTGATCGGGATTTTAGATAGCAAGTCTATGCGTGCAACGCATTTGTTTTACCAAAATGACGCAAGCGAATTTAAGCACGGAGAAGAAGTATTCTATAGAGTAATCGAAACAGTAAAAGCAAGAAATAATGCAACAAGCAATGGCGATATTGTAGCTGATATCAAAAGCCGGATAGCAACTTACAATAACCCCGTATTTACAACTTCATTCTCGGAATCCGAAAAATCACTCAATCAATACAGAGGCTATTCGAAATCAAAGCCAGGGTTCTCGATCGGGTTTGATATTGAAAAAATAAAATCCCATGCTGAATCACTGAACTTCCAATGCAAAATCGCGAAATGTCTATATAACGATCGCGAGCAAGAAGATTTTGCAGAGAAAATGATCGCCGAACACATTCCTCACGATTCAGAAATAAGCCAAGATGCAATAAATAGAATAGCAGCCATAATTTCCACTTACTCTTCCGTAATGAAACACGAATCATTTCATGAGGAGAAAGAATGGCGATTAATCTACGATTGCCTAAATCCAGTTCGAAAATTTTACCACATTCGCGCCGGGGAATCGTTCTTGATCCCATTCTTGGCTGTTCCAATAATTACAAATGAAGTCATAAAATCAATCACCATTGGGCCTACTCCGCATCCTGATCTTGCATATATTTCTACAAAAGAACTGCTCAGCAAACATGGTATTTTTAATGGAAAACTAAATGAATGTATTAGGAAATCGAATTTGCCTTATCGAAATTGGTGAGAATTACCCTAACGAGCTGTGATGAAAGTCAAGCTAAAAACGTCTAAAAGTCACGCCAAGGTAGGGTCGTAGAGCCGGTCGTGAATCACCATGGAATACATTTGACGAAGCGATTTGTTCATGATGGCTACCATGATGATCTTTCCATGTTTCTTATTGGCTCGCATTCGCTCAGCCATAGCCCGGCATTGTGCATTGTGCTGAGAGGCAGAAATCGCGCACATATACAATGCTCCACGAATCTTTGTGCCTCCCATTCGACTGATGTGGCCTCGCGATTTAACACTGATCCCAGATTGTTTGATCGTCGGAGACGTGCCCATATAGGAAACCAGCTTCCGAGCATTGGGGAAACGATGGAAGTCTCCGACAGCCGCCGCCACTCGGATGGCAGAGGCCCGGCCCACGCCAGAGAGAGACGTGATGACCTCTACGGTGCGCGGCATGACCTTCTGCGCCAAGCGCTCCAGGTCCTTCTCGTTGTCGTGGATGGTTTCCTGGAGATGGGCGATCTCATGATGGAGGCGAAGCAGACAGTCCGGGCTGAAGTACTCGGGCTGGCTGAAGGCGTGAAGCATGTTCTTCAGACGAGTCATCGTGTTCTGCAAATTGTCCGCCAGAGCCTGCAATTGCTGCATTTCCATGACCTCGCGCAGGGGCGGTTGCCAGGCATCAGGGTTCTTCTCGGTGCCAAAGCGGGCAATGGCGAAGGCGTCGGCCTTGTCGCTCTTGCTGCGACTCATGTCGGCTTCCATGAAGCGCTTGATGCGGATGGGTGCAAAACGCGGAGAAAGCGACCGCTCGGAGCGGGTCAAAGCGACCGGTCAGCGATGGTCATAAGGAGTCTTCGGAATTCAAGTTAATCACCCGGTCGGATTGTTCCGCCCTTGAGTCTTCTTCTAGAGGTTCCCTTGAGGTCGATGCGGTGACAGTTTTCAAGCAATCTATCGCAGATGGCCTCGGCGGCCCCGGCTTCCCCGATG
>Ga0302216_1000286_pt1 | contig 18813 bp, 16 predicted proteins | sample II_Fen_N3_2_FD_194575 | JGI IMG/M metagenome (GOLD analysis project Ga0302216, IMG submission 194575) | Peat permafrost microbial communities from Stordalen Mire near Abisko, Sweden - II_Fen_N3_2 | ecosystem: Environmental > Terrestrial > Soil > Wetlands > Permafrost | place: Sweden: Abisko...
ACAAGCCTTTGCCAGTACTTGGCCATGAGCAAACCTTGTCCGAAGCGCTGCGTGAGGCCTGTTCCCATTCGGGGTTCTGGCTGCTGGCGTTCGGCTTTTTTGTCTGCGGTTTTCAGGTGGTCTTCATTGGCGTGCACTTGCCGGCGTATCTGGTGGATCAGCACCTTCCGGCGACGGTCGGCACCACGGTGCTGGCGCTGATTGGTTTGTTCAATATCTTCGGCACCTACACCGCAGGCTGGCTCGGTGGACGCATGTCCAAACCGCGTTTGCTCACGGGTCTTTACCTGTTGCGGGCGGTGGTGATTGCGTTGTTCCTGTGGGCGCCGGTGACCACGACTACCGCTTATCTGTTCGGTATGGCCATGGGTTTCCTGTGGCTGTCGACGGTGCCGTTGACCAATGGCACGGTAGCGACCTTGTTCGGCGTACGAAACCTCTCCATGCTCGGTGGGATTGTCTTCCTGTTTCACCAGCTCGGTTCGTTCCTCGGTGGCTGGTTGGGCGGGGTGGTCTACGACCGTACCGGGAGTTATGACTTGATCTGGCAGGTAGCGATTCTGTTGAGCCTGATGGCCGCCGCCCTCAACTGGCCGGTGCGCGAAACGCCGGTGGCACGCCTGCAAACGCAAATGAGTGCGACATGAATAACTTCTGGCCGCGCATTACCCTTCTTGGCGTTTGTGCCTTGCTGCTGGCTCTGGCGTGGTGGGGCTGGCATCGGGGCGGGTTGGCCTTGATGCAGTTGGGCATGGGTGCTTGCTAGCAGGATAAGAGGGCGAGTAACTTCGATAACTGACGACTTATAAGGAAGCCCTGACATGTTGATGCGCTGGCTGGCGGTACCTGCATTACTGGTCGCGTTTACCGGGTTGGCTCAGGCCGCAGAATGCCCGACGCTGTTGGAAGGTTCGCTGCCCAAACTACGCGCCAAGGAATCCATCGACTTGTGCCAGCGCTTCGCGGGCAAGCCGTTGGTGGTGGTCAATACCGCCAGTTTTTGCGGCTTCGCCCCGCAGTTCAAAAGCCTTGAAGCGCTGAATCAGCGTTACAAGGATCAGGGGCTGGAGGTGATCGGTGTGCCGTCCAATGACTTCAAGCAGGAGTCAAAGGACGGTGCCGAGACGGCCAAGGTCTGTTATGTGAATTATGGTGTGACCTTCACCATGACCGAGCCGCAGAATGTTCGCGGTGACGATGCGACGCACCTGTTCCGGGTGCTCGCCGAGCAATCCAGTGCGCCGAAATGGAATTTCTACAAGTACGTGGTCGATCGTCAGGGCAAGGTGATTGCCAATTTCTCCAGCCTGACCAAACCCGATGATCCCGATTTCATCGCGGCAGTAGAGAAGGCTCTGGCTTCACCGCCTCCCGCTCCCTGATCGATGCCCACTAAAAAGCCCCGCCTCTGTGCAAGAGAGCGGGGCTTTTTTTGCTTCAGGTGGCGAGGGATTCAGGCTCGCCGTGAAACATCAGAAGCGGTAGGTAGCGCCAACACCGAAACCGTTTGCACTGTTCTCGTACTTGGCGTTGTAGGACTGACCCAAAGCGTTAGCACGTTTGACAGTGACAGATTCTTCCTTGAGGTAGGAGTAAGCCACATCAATGGTCCAGTCGTCGGTTGGGTTGAAGCCTGCACCGATGCTGAAAATCGTCCGGTCGCCGGTAGGAATGCGTGGCGAACGATCAGTGTTGTTGGTCGGCGACTGGTCAAAGGAGAGACCGGTACGCAATACCCACTGCTTGTTCAACTGATAGGAAGTACCCAAGGCGTAGGCCCAGGTGTCATGCCAGTTCTGGTCTTCCTTGATGGTACCAACGATTTGTGGGGCGAGGGCACCGCCGCTTTGTGCGGTTACGCCGTCGTTGTTGACCGTGATGTCTTTCAGGCGGCTCCAGCGGGTCCAGGTCGCACCGGCATAGAGCTTCCAGGCGTCATTCAAATCTTGAGTCACGGAAAGGTCATAGGACTCAGGTGTTTCGAGCTTCAGCGAGGCATCGTAACGGTTGGATTTGAGTAGCTGAGGTGGCACGCCAGCGCCAGCCGTCACATCGGTGTGGCCGTCGAGCTTGTAGTTCACTTTCGAGTGGTAGGTCAGGCCCACGCGAGTGGTGTCGGTGGCTTGCACCAGGATGCCGGCGTTCCAGCCCAAGGCTGTATCGTCGCCCTTGATCTCGACATTGTTGTCGCCAGACCGTGGGACTGGGAGAGCAATGTCCGATTCCAGGGTGCCGGTAATCCGGTTGATGGTAGGGCCAAAACCGATCGATACCTTGTCGTTGAACGCGTAACTGACGGTTGGTTGCAGAGTGACGACTTTGACTTCGCTCTTGCTGCCGAAAGCGCGGCCCTGAAAGCCGTTTTCGTAGTTGGTAATCAGCCCGAACGGAGCGTAGACACCAAAACCGACAGCCCATTCATCGCTGAGTTTATTTGTGTAGAAACCCATCGGTACTGAAGTGAACGGAACCATATCGCCTTTGTTGGTTCCGCTTGAACGGCCGCTGGTATCGCTGATATCGGTCGAGGCGTCGATCGCTGCGATACCGCCGGTGATTTGCTGGCCTTTGAGGCGGGCCATACCGGCAGGGTTGCCAAAAACTGTACTTGCATCTTCGGCGGAAGAAGAGCGCCCGGCATAACCAGTACCCATTCCGCTGATGCTTTGTTCGTTGAGGGCAAAGCCGCTTGCGAAGATTTGGGTGGATGCCAAGGCAACGGCGAGGCTAATGGTGGTTTTGAGCATTACTTTTTTCATTATTAGAACTCCTGGAGATCACCGGGGCGGAAATTACCAACATTTTCGTCCGGGCGCCATAGGCTGTATCGCTTGATTTAGAGCGGTTTTGTAGGACAATCCGACCAAATTCGCGACCAGATGGGCGATTTTTGGATCCAGGGTGATCAGCAGGCCACCTGATTCAGCGGTGAAACACAGGTCTGCCACGCGTAGGTGAAGTCTCTCAGGCGTCCTTGGGGCTGGAAGGTCTGGCGCCAGATTCGCGCCATTCCCAGCAGGTCGCCGGCTTCAGGGAGGGGAGTGTTCTGTTCTTCGACCAGCAGCCAGGCGATGGCTGTGGCGTAACGCAGGTTGACGGTCAATTCGAGGTGCGGGCCGCTGAGGAAAGCATGTTGGCTGGCCAGGCCCCGGACCAGACTGGCGCGTTCGGGATCGAGTGCCAGATAGTGGTCCCAGAGTGCCTGATGACGGGGTTCGGCGATTCGGTAGAGGCCGTGTCCACGGCGGTCATGCAGGGCTGAACCCAGGGCCGACTGGCTGGCGGCAATGCCCACCAACAGGGATTCGGCAATTGCGCTATGGCGTCCAAGGTAGATCAATGTCGGGCGGATCACATAGCGGCACAGTTCGCTGGCAGCGATACCCATAAAACCCTCGAAACTCGAAATGGGCGGCGATACCTGAAAGGCTTTGGCAGCGGTGGATCGACTCAGGCTCGCCGGAAGCGGAATAAGCCGCTTGAGTTGAAGTGTAGTGTCATATTCGCGACGTAAAGGCCTGTTTTTAAAATATTTACGGCTGCCAGTTATAACCGTTATATCGGTTAGTGCTTAATCGGTATCCACGCCAGGTGAAATGTCGAGCAACAAAAAGCCCCGCGTTTTGAGCGGGGCTTTTGGTGTTTCAGCCTTGTTGGCGTCTCAGGCAACCAGTGCCTGACGGGTACGATCGATCACAGCCTGCAGCGGTTCGGCGCTGGAGTACTGATCGGGATACAGGCGTTCGCTATGACGGGCGATGCCGTGTTCGTTGACCAGCGTGAAGCTGAAACAGCCTTTGCGAGCGGCCATGATCAGGCAGTTCATTGGTGCAAAAGCGTTGGTTAGGGTGCGAATGGCATCCTGGGTATGGATTTGAGTAGACATAGTCATTGGTGTTCCTACAAGCGACACGGATAAGAACCGTGCAAAATTAAAACGTTCCAGTGACGACAACCACCATTGGTCGAACGAAGAACCCGACTGGAACAAAGCAGCCAGTTTGAAGCGCTGATAAATTGGCGCGCTTGGGCTGGCAGGTAGGTACTTAGGAGGGCAGGCAACACATCAAGGGCAAAGGTTCTGGGCCCGGGGTGAAGATCCTGATCAATTTGCAGGTTGGTTCGGTCAGAGTAAATGAGCCTGGCAACACCCTTTGCTTACGATTCAAAGGCTGTGTTGGCGCAAGAGTTACCTGGAAACCATCGAGGTGGTCGATCCCGCTTGTTCGGTGGAGGCTTCTTTTGAGAAGGCTGTCCGGGGGGATTTGTTCGACCAGAATTGACTTTCAGCTTGGTACTAACGCCGCGGATAGTAACTGATTGAATGGGCGAAGGGAAGTGTGATAGCAAAAAAGATTAAGGGCGACGTTCAATACCGTTCCCGGAGGACGTTGGATCGGTGCTGATACCCTCCTGGTACGCCCTGAAACAGCCCGCAATCCGACCGGCGGCGGTGGAAATCCAACCAGTCAGAACCCGCCTTGGTCATGGAGTTGTCACAGTTTATCCCCGACTTCGCTGACAAAACGTGCCGAAAGAGCGCGCTGATATAACCGTCAATAAGGTACTTGTGCACATAAGTTGCGCAGTCTGTCACTTCACTGTCATCCAGCCTTCAATCGCAGTGGGTGCCTGTAACCAAAATTTAAGTCAATGAAAAACATCGCTTTTTTTTACTGGTGAAAAAATCGTCAGTTTGACTGCGAGCCCCATTCCATAGGGCTTTGCGAGAGTTCAGGGGCGGTTGTCCACTGAGTTATCCACAGCTTCTGTGGATTGTCCCTAGCGCTTGCTCTAGGACGGGCGTGCTGCGTTTTTTCGACTTTACCTGTAAGAAAAAAAGAGTAGAGTGGCGCGCCTTCCGATCTGCCCCACAGTGCTTTATGAAGTTTCGTTCACATTCCATTTCCTCTCCCGCCAAACCTTCCATTGTTGTCCCACCCAAGCGCTTTTCGATGCGTGTGGCCGAGTGGTTATTGGATAGCCCACGCCTGGGCGAAAACCCCAACGTCAAACACATTGCCGGGCGTTTGCTCAAGCAGCCGGCGCGTGAGGGTGTCGTGGCCGCTCAAAGCCGCCTCGGTCAACTGATGTGTCGGGAGTGTGGTAATGCCCGGGATCGACGGATTGGCCAGGATCTGTTGCGCCAAGCCGCGCGTGCAGGTGATTTGCGCGCGCAAAGGGAACTGGGGCTGATTGAAGACTGAGCTGTCCAAGACCTGACGCCTTGGTTAACCTTCAAGCTTTATTTCAATGGCAGGAATGGCTATGGCTATGGACTTGACCAGCGCATTGCTCGGTCTGGCGGGCGCGGCACTGCCGCTGCTGGTGTTGGCCTGGCAACTGCAACGTCGAGCAGGCACCGCACAGGCAGAAGTGGCGCTATTGGAAGAGCGCCTGTCCACGGCGAATCTGGCTCAGGATGGCTTGAACGCCCAACTTGAAGCCTGTCGCGATGAAATCGCGGATCTTGGCCAGGCCAACTCCGCCAAGCAGGCCGACCTTGCCGCCGTGCGCCGTGAAGTCGAACTGCTGCAGATCGAACGTGACGATGCCCGCGATGCCGCTCACGCCTGGAATATCGAACGCGCCGGAAAAGACGCCGAACTGCGTCGTCTGGATGCCTTGGCCGCCTCGCTCAACGCAGAGCTGCGCGAACAGCAGGAAAGCCATCAGCAGCGCCTCAATGACTTGCAAGGCTCGCGAGACGAGCTTCGGGCGCAGTTCGCCGAGTTGGCGGGGAAAATCTTCGATGAGCGTGAACAGCGTTTTGCCGAAACCAGTCAACAGCGCCTGGGGCAATTGCTCGACCCACTGAAGGAGCGCATCCAGTCCTTTGAAAAACGCGTCGAAGAGAGCTACCAGGCTGAAGCCCGGGAGCGCTTCTCGCTGGCCAAGGAGCTGGAGCGTCTGCAACAACTCAATCTGCGACTGAGTGACGAAGCCACCAACCTGACCCGCGCATTGAAAGGGCAGAAAACCCAGGGTAACTGGGGCGAACTGATCCTCGAGCGAGTGCTCGAACATGCCGGGCTGGAAAAAGGGCGCGAGTATCAGACCCAGGTCAATCTCAAGGGCCCGGACGGCGAGCGCTTCCAGCCGGACGTCATCATTTACCTGCCGGGCGACAAGCAAGTGGTGGTCGACTCCAAGGTCAGCCTCACGGCGTATCAGCAGTACGTTGCCGCAGAAGACGAGGCCATCGGCCAGATCGCCATCAAGCAACACGTCCTGTCCCTGCGCAATCACGTTAAAGGTTTGGCCGGGAAGGACTACAAACGTCTCGACGGCCTGCACAGCCTGGATTTCGTATTGTTGTTCGTGCCGATCGAAGCGGCCTTTTCCGCGGCGCTGCAGGCTGAGCCGACGCTGTTTCAAGAGGCGTTCGACCGCAATATCGTGATCGTCAGCCCGACCACTTTGCTGGCGACGCTGCGCGTCATCGACAGTCTGTGGAAACAGGAGCGTCAAAGCCAGAATGCGCGGGAAATCGCCGAGCGAGCCGGGTGGCTGTACGACAAGTTCGTGTTGTTTATCCAGGATCTGGATGAGGTCGGCAATCGCCTGCAGCAACTGGACAAGGCTTACAGCTCGGCGCGCAACAAGCTGACAGAGGGGCGCGGCAATCTGGTCAGCCGCAGTGAACAACTGAAGTTGCTGGGGGCGAGGGCGAGCAAAAGCCTGCCAGCCGATTTGCTCGAGCGGGCGATGACCGATGTGGACGGGTTGGTCGAATTGCCAGAGTAGCAAAACAGCATCGCGAGCAGGCTCGCTCCCACTGGGGAATGCGTTCGAATGGGGGAGCGAGCCTGCTCGCGATAGCGATGTACGCACCATCGCGACCGCCAAACACTACAACGGCAAATACCGGCTCAACAACGCCCGCAATGCCGCCGGCTTTACCGGTTTGGCCAGGTAGTCCAGTCCCGCTGCATGCACCTGGGCCATCGTTTCCTGTCGCCCATCGGCGCTGATGACCACGCCCGGCACAGGCTCGCCCAATCGGGTGCGCAACCAGGCCATCAACTCCGTGCCGGTTTCGCCGTGGTCGAGGTGGAAGTCTACCAATGCCAATTGCGGACGCACCCCTTCATCGAGCAATGCCACGCACTCATCGCGATTACGTGCAGTCCAGACCTGACAACCCCAACGGGTCAGCAGGCTGTTCATGCCGATCAGGATGCTGTCCTCGTTATCGATGCACAGCACCTGCGCGCCACTGAGCAATTTGCCGTTGAGTTCCGCAGGCTTGGCCGGCTGCGCGGTTTGCGCCCTGGCCAGCGGGACGCTGACGCTGAAAACGCTGCCGTGCCCCGGCCAGGAGCGAACGCGCAGGGTGTGTCCTAGTACGCGGCACAAGCCGTCGGCAATGGCGAGGCCTAACCCCAGGCCTTTCTCGGCGCTGGTCTGATGACTGTCGAGGCGTTTGAACTCCTCGAAAATCACCTGCTGTTTATCTTCAGGAATGCCGGGCCCACGGTCCCACACCTCCAGACACAACTCGCCCTTGTGCCGGCGGACCCCCAGGAGCACCGGGCCCTTGGCATAGCGGAAAGCGTTGGTCAGGAAGTTCTGCAGGATTCGGCGCAACAGTTTGATATCGCTGTCGATGCGCAGCTTGCTGCTCCGGACGCGAAACTCGAGCCCTTGTTCCCGCGCCAGCGCCTTGAATTCGGCGCCGAGTGTGTCAAACAACTCATTGAGCGCGAATGGCTTGGGATTTGGATTGATCTTGCCGTTTTCGAGGCGGGAAATATCCAGCAAATCGCTGATCAGTTCTTCGGCCGAACGCAGAGAGCTATCGAGGTGCTGGACCAGTTTCTGCGCCTCGTCGGACAAACCGTCTTCCTGATGGGACAGGGCGGCGGAGAACAGTCGCGCCGCGTTCAACGGTTGCATCAAGTCATGGCTGACGGCGGCCAGGAAACGGGTTTTCGACTGGTTGGCCGCCTCGGCGTTGCCCTTGGCTTCGGTCAGGGCCACGTTGAGCTGCGACAGTTCGTGGGTGCGTTCGGTGACCCGTCGCTCCAGACCTTCGTTGGCTTCGGTCAGCGCCTGTTCGGCTTCGCGGAACGCGGTGATGTCGGTGAAACTCATGACGAAACCACCGCCAGGCATCGGGTTGCCGATCAGCTCGATCACCCGGCCATTGGGAAACAATCGCTCGGAAGTGTGCGCGCGGCCCTGACGCATCCAGTGCAGGCGGCGGGCGACGTGCACTTCGGCTTCGCCGGGGCCGCACAGGCCGCGCTCGGCGTTGTAGCGAATGATGTCGGCAATCGGTCGGCCGACACTGATCAAGCCATCCGGGTAGTTGAACAACTCGAGGTAGCGCCGGTTCCAGGCCACCAGTTTCAGCGACTGGTCGACCACACTGATGCCCTGGGTGATGTTTTCGATCGCCCCTTGCAGCAGCGCGCGATTGAACTGCAGCACCTCGGAGGCTTCGTCGGCGATGCGCACGACGTCTTCGAGTTGCATTTCCCGACCTTCGATGGCGGCTTTTACCACTGCGCGCGTCGACGAGGCCCCCAACACACCCGCCAGCAAGCGTTCAGTGTGGGCGATCCATTCACTGTCGGCGTTCTGGTTCGGGTTAAAGCCTTTGCCCTGGCGGTAGGCAAACCGGATGAAGCTCTGGCGGGCGCGTTCTTCACCGACGAAACGTGCCGCCAGTTGCAGCAAGTCGTCGATCTGCACGGCCAGCATCGAGCGTCCGCTGGGGCGAGCGCTGATTTCCTGGCCAATGAAGCGACCGGCCTGCCAGTGTTCCGAGACCCGTGTGCGTGACAGTACCGAGACCCAGGCGAACAGGGTGAAATTACCGGCAAGGGACAGCACCACACCTTGGGTCAGTGGCGTGATAGGCAAGTGCAGCGGGTTGCTGTGCAACCACGCCAGCCCCGGAAAACTGCTCAGTGACCAGCCCAGGCTAAGGGCGGCAATCGGCAGGATCAGGGTGTAGAACCACAGGAAGGTCCCGGCAGCGAGGCCGGCGAACACGCCGCGGCGGTTGGCCTGTTTCCAGTACAACGCGCCCAGCATGGCCGGCGCCAGTTGGGTCACCGCGGCGAACGCGATCTGGCCGATGGTCGCCAGGCTCGCGGTCGAGCCGAGCAAGCGATAGCTGACGTACGCCAGCAGCAAAATGGCGACGATGCTCACCCGGCGTACCGAGAGCATCCACTGGCGGAACACTTCGAACGGGCGCTCGGCGTTGTTGCGGCGTAGCAGCCACGGCAACAGCATGTCGTTGGAGACCATGGTCGACAGTGCCACGCTGGCCACGATCACCATGCCGGTCGCCGCCGATGCCCCCCCGATAAACGCCAGCAGGGCCAAGGCCGGATGCGCCTGGGCCAGTGGCAGGCTGATGACGAAGGAGTCCGGCAGTACCGAACTGGGCAACAGCATCTGACCCGCCAGCGCAATGGGGACGACGAACAGCGCCGCCAATGCCAGGTAGGCCGGGAATACCCATTTGGCCAGGCGCAAGTCCTGAGGGTCGATGTTTTCCACGACGGTCACATGGAACTGCCGTGGCAGGCAGATAATCGCCATCATCGCCACGCCAGTCTGGACCACCATCGATGGCCAGTTGACGGTTTCCTTCCAGTATTCCTCGAGGCGCGGGGCGAGCATGGCCTGGTCGAAAAGGTCGTCGAAACCGTCATACAGGCCGTAGGTCACATACGCGCCGACCGCCAGAAAAGCGAACAGCTTCACCAGTGATTCGAATGCGATGGCCAGCACCATGCCGCGATGGTGTTCCGTGGCATCCAGGTTGCGGGTACCGAAGACGATGGTGAACAGGGCCAGCACCAGCGACACGATCAACGCGGTGTCCTGTGCTCGAACGCCCATGGCATCGGCACCGGCACCGATCAGCAGGTTCACCCCGAGCACGATGCCCTTGAGTTGCAGGGCGATGTAGGGCAACACGCCGACCAGGCAGATCAACGCCACCACCACCGCCAGCGATTGGGATTTGCCATAGCGGGCGGCGATGAAGTCGGCAATCGAAGTGATGTTCTCCTGTTTGCTGATCATTATCATTTTTTGCAGCACCCACGGTGCGCCGACCAACAGCAGGATCGGCCCGAGGTAGATCGGCAGGAATGACCAAAGCTGTTCAGCGGCCTGGCCGACTGCGCCAAAGAAGGTCCAGCTGGTGCAATAGACAGCGAGCGAAAGGCTGTACACCCAGGCACGCACGCGCGGCGGCAGCGGCGCGCTGCGACGGTCACCGTAAAAGGCGATGGCGAACATGATGGCCATATAGGCCAGGGCAACGGCGGCAATCAGCCCGCTGGACAACGACATGGGAACTCCCGACAACCAAAGACACCCGGGCCGTCCCGCCCGGACAGACAGTCTCGCACGATGGCCGGGGTTAGTCAGTGTCGACCAAGGTCGTGGCGCGGCGGGGTGCCGCAGGGTGAGGGAGGGGTAGCCAGTTTTTTGTGGTGCGTGCCGGCCCCATCGCGAGCTTGCTCGCGATGGCGGCCTTACTGGCTCAACGCAATGTCGATCAGTTGATGCAATTCCTCGACCTGCAGCGGTGCCTCGGAGAACAGAATGCGAAACACGATGGGCGCAGCCACCATGTTGATCAGCCGGTCGACGCTGGGGCGGGGCTGATCCGGGTAGCGATCCAGAATTGTCTGTAGCTGCCCGCCAATGATCGTCGCGCAATAGCTCGGCTTGAGGCTCGACTGCACGTCGCGCAGCATGTTGCGGCCGGGGGCGGAGCTCATCTCGTCCAGGTACTGTTCTGCCCAGGCACGCACGTCGCCGGACAAGCTGCCGGTATTGGCCGACTCGGTTTCCGGTTGCATGCGGGCGAGGGCGACGTCCGCCAGCAGCGCCGACAGATCTCCCCAACGCCGATAAATGGTCGAGGGCGTAACGCCCGCGCGCGCGGCGATCTGCGGCACGGTCACGCTGGCTCGATCCTGTTCTTCGAGCAGTTCGCGCACGGCCTTGTGAATGGATTCCTGCACCCGGGCACTACGGCCGCCGGGACGTAAAGTCGGAGCTGTCATCACCTTTTTCCTGTCTCGCGTCGAAGCCTGCCAACCCGCAGTCGCCTCGATCCTGAAAAACCTGTTTCGGACCTTAACACAAAGAATTTGCTTTAAGAGCGAGGCGGTAGCACACTCCGCAAAAGCAAAAAATTAGCTTTTGCGGAGCGTGCCCATGTCCAGTTCTCATTCAAACCGTGCAAGCCTGTGGTTCCTGGCAATCACTTTGCTCAGTTTTCTCGCCGCCTCCACGGCACCCACGCCGTTGTACCACCTGTACCAGGAGCAACTGCAGTTTTCGGCCGCCATCCTGACGCTTGTTTTTGCGGTATACGCCCTCAGTCTGCTGGTCGCGTTGCTGACGGTGGGGTCGCTGTCGGACCACCTTGGACGCAAACCGGTCATTTTCACTGCGGTACTGCTGAACATTGTCGCGATGCTGCTGTTTATCCAGGCCGACAGCGTCGGTTGGCTGATCAGTGCACGTGTCCTGCAGGGCTTCGCCACGGGGATGGCGACGGCCGTGTTGAGCGCCACGCTGCTGGACACTGATCGCCAGCAGGGGCCGCTGATCAACAGCGTGGCACCCTTGATCGGCATGGCGCTGGGTGGCATGGGTTGCGGTTTGCTCGCCGAATTTGCCCCGGCTCCGTTACACCTGACGTATTGGCTGCTGCTCGTGTTGTTTGTGATGCAGGCGTTGTATGTCTGGCGTTTGCCGGAAACTGTCTCGCGTCAGCCAGGGGCATGGGCGTCATTGCGGCCCACCCTGCATGTGCCGGTTCAGGCGCGCTCTACCTTGTGGCGGGTGCTGCCGCTCAATACCGCAACCTGGGCGCTCGGTGGTTTTTACGCCTCCCTGGCGCCTTCGTTAGTGCGCACCGCCACGGGCTCGACTTCGAACCTGATTGGCGGCGCGACCGTTGCCGTACTGACATTGACCGGTGCTTCGATGATTTTCATCCTGCGCAATTGGCCTGCCGGCAGGGCATTACAGTTGGGGGCCGGTTCGTTGGCGACGGGGGTTGCCCTGATTCTCCTGGGGGCGCACGGTGCCAGTCTGCCGCTGTTCTTCCTTGGTACGCTGGTCGCCGGTTGTGGCTTTGGAGCCGGTTTCCTGGGGGCTTTGCGTAGCGTCGTGCCGTTGGCTTTGCCCCATGAGCGCGCCGGTCTGATGTCGGCGTACTACGTGCTCAGTTACCTGGCATTCTGCCTGCCGTCATTGCTGGCCGGTAACCTGGCCCGCACCTTTGGCCTGATGGCGACCACCGAGGGTTATGGGGTCGTGCTGATCCTCCTGGCCTTGGGTGCATGGCTGGCGCACTGGCTTCGGCGCTCTTCCGGCGCTTGCAGCGCTGCTGGCCAGCCATAGGAAAACGGCATTTAATGCTGCCAATTCATTCGAAGGATCTGACCATGAAGATCATCCGCAGCAAATCTTTTACTGGCGAACGTGCCTGGGCCGCGCTGGACATTGCCAACATGAACGGCATTACCACGCGCCTGCACTGGACTGATCAGCCCTATAAATGGCACATCAACGACGGCCAGGAAGTGTTTGTGGTGCTCGATGGGCAAGTGCAGATGCGCTACCGCGAAGAGGGGGTCGAGCGCGAGGCACTGCTGGAGGTCGGAGACATTTTTTATGCGTCGGTGGGCACTGAACACGTGGCTCATCCCGTGGGGCCGGCGCGAATTCTGGTGATAGAAACAGAAGGCAGTGTGTGACGGATTATCTGTGAAATAGATAACTCATAGAGAAATTACCCGTTATATCGATATTCGATCTGGATCTATGATGAGTTCCACCTCGCCCGAGGACAGGAGTTCACCATGACATGCCCCAACACCCTCAAGCCCGGTATCAAGCCGTTCAGCCACCTGCAGCACCCGCGCGAAGTCATTCGCCAGTTCACCCCGAACTGGTTCGCCGCCACCATGGGCACCGGAGTGCTGGCGTTGGCGTTGGCACAATTGCCCGTCGCCAGTCCCGGTTTACGCGCTCTTGCCGAAGTGGTCTGGCTGTTCAACATCGTTCTGTTCGCCTTGTTCACAGCTTTGTACGCGGCGCGCTGGGTGTTGTTTTTCAACGAGGCCCGGCGGATTTTTGGCCACTCCACGGTTTCGATGTTTTTCGGCACGATTCCCATGGGCCTGGCGACCATCATCAACGGTTTTCTGGTATTTGGCCTGTCGCGTTTTGGCGAAGGCGTGATCCAGGTGGCCGAAGCGTTGTGGTGGCTTGATGTGGCGATGTCTTTAGCGTGTGGTGTGTTGATTCCCTACATGATGTTCACCCGCCAGGAACACAGCATCGATCAAATGACCGCGGTTTGGCTGTTGCCGGTGGTGGCGGCGGAAGTGGCGGCTGCCAGTGGTGGCCTGCTGGCGCCACACCTGGTCGACGCACACTCGCAACTTGTTGTGCTGGTGACCAGCTACGTACTTTGGGCATTTTCCCTGCCCGTGGCGTTCAGCATTCTGACGATTCTGCTCTTGCGTATGGCGCTGCATAAACTGCCTCACGAAAACATGGCCGCTTCGAGTTGGCTGGCACTCGGGCCGATTGGTACGGGGGCGCTGGGCATGTTGCTGTTGGGTGCCGATGCACCGGTCATTTTTGCCGCCAACGGTTTGCCGGGTATCGGTGAGATCGCTGCCGGGCTGGGGCTGGTCGCCGGGATCACACTGTGGGGCTTTGGCCTGTGGTGGATGCTAATGGCTGTGCTGATCACTCTGCGCTATCTGCGCGCAGGCATCCCTTTCAACCTCGGCTGGTGGGGGTTCACCTTTCCGTTGGGCGTCTATTCCCTGGCAACGCTGAAACTGGCCAGCACCTTGCACCTGTCGTTTTTCAGTGTCTTCGGTTGTGTGCTGGTGAGTTTGCTGGCCGTGATGTGGCTGATCGTCGCCAAACGCACCGTGCAGGGCGCCTGGCGCGGTGAGCTGTTTGTCTCGCCGTGCATAGCAGGATTGAAGAAATAACCGGCAAAGATTAGGTAATGTGTGGCCTGGATCGACGTGCGACATTCCAATCAATGTATCCACGCCACTCACACCTGAATCAGGGACACGGAAGATGAGTCATCCCTCACAGTTCACCTTGCTGCGCACACGGCGTTTCCTGCCGTTTTTCGTGACACAGTCCCTCGGGGCGTTCAACGACAACATCTTCAAGCAGTCACTGATCCTCGCCATCCTCTACAAGTTGACCATCGAAGGTGATCGTTCGATCTGGGTCAATTTGTGTGCGCTGCTGTTCATTCTGCCGTTCTTTCTGTTTTCGGCACTGGCCGGGCAGTTCGGCGAGAAGTTCGCCAAGGATGCGCTCATCCGCCTGATCAAGCTCGGCGAAATCGTCATCATGGCGGTCGGCGCGGTGGGTTTCCTGTTCGATCATTTGTCGCTGATGCTGATAGCGCTGTTCGCCATGGGCACGCATTCGGCGCTGTTCGGGCCGGTGAAATACTCGATCCTGCCCCAGGCCTTGCGCGAAGAAGAACTGGTGGGTGGCAACGGTCTGGTGGAAATGGGCACCTTCCTGGCGATCCTGGCCGGGACCATCGGCGCCGGGATCATGATGTCGTCCAGTCACTATGCGCCCATCGTTTCGATGGCCATCGTCGGTATTGCCGTCCTGGGTTACCTGGCCAGCCGCGGCATTCCACGGGCGGCCGCCACGTCGCCGCAGATGCACCTGAACTGGAACATTTTCAGCCAGTCCTGGGCCACCTTGAAGCTGGGCCTGGGGCAGACCCCGGCGGTGTCGCGCTCGATTGTCGGCAACTCATGGTTCTGGTTTGTCGGGGCGATCTATCTGACGCAAATCCCCGCCTATGCCAAGGAGTGGATGCACGGCGACGAGACGGTGGTGACGTTGATTCTGACGGTGTTCTCGGTGGGTATCGCACTGGGCTCGATGCTGTGTGAGAAATTGTCCGGACGCAAAGTCGAAATTGGCCTGGTGCCATTCGGTTCTTTCGGGTTGACCGTATTCGGCTTGTTGCTGTGGTGGCATTCCGGCGGGATTCCGGACAGCGTCGAGGGCCATGGCTGGCTCGAGATTCTCGGCTTTGGCCACACCTGGCTGGTATTGATCGACATCCTCGGCCTGGGGATTTTCGGCGGTTTCTACATCGTGCCGCTGTACGCGCTGATTCAGTCGCGCACCCCCGAGAACGAGCGGGCGCGGGTCATTGCCGCCAACAACATTCTCAATGCGCTGTTCATGGTGGTGTCGGCGATTGTCTCGATCGTCTTGTTGAGCCTGGTCAAATTGTCGATTCCGCAGCTGTTCCTGGTGGTGTCGCTGCTGAACATCGGCGTCAATGCCTACATTTTCAAAATCGTTCCCGAATTCACCATGCGCTTCATGATCTGGCTGCTCAGCCATTCCATGTACCGCGTGGAGCATCGCAACCTGGATCTGATTCCTGATGAAGGCGCGGCACTGCTGGTGTGCAACCACGTGTCGTTCGTCGATGCCTTGCTGATTGGTGGGGCGGTGCGTCGGCCGATTCGCTTCGTGATGTATTACAAAATCTACAACCTGCCGGTGTTGAATTTCATCTTTCGCACGGCCGGGACGATTCCGATCGCGGGGCGCCAGGAAGACATCCAGATCTATGAAAAGGCCTTCACGCGCATTGCGCAGTATCTGAAGGACGGCGAACTGGTGTGCATCTTCCCCGAGGGCAAACTGACCGCCGATGGCGAGATCAACGAGTTCAAGGGCGGATTGAAGCGGATTCTCGAAGAGACACCGGTGCCGGTGATTCCGTTGGCCTTGCAGGGTTTGTGGGGAAGTTTCTTCAGTCGCGATCCGAATAAAGGATTGTTTCGCCGATTGTGGTCGCGGGTGACGTTGGTGGCCGGGCCGGCGGTGGCTGTGGAGGTGGCGGAGCCGGCCAGATTGCAGGCGTTGGTGGGGGCGTTGCGCGGGGCCGTCAGGTAGTCGTTGGTTGCTGGCCTCATCGCGAGCAGGCTCGCACACAAGGATTGGTGATGTGCCTTCTATGTTTGGCACAACACAAACCCTGTGGGAGCGGGCTTGCCCGCGATGGCGTCAGAGGCTTACGCGCTGACCTTGAGCCCAACCAGTCCGGCAATAATCAATGCCACACTGGCCAGCCTCACCAGCGCCATGGACTCGCCAAACAGGATGATCCCGGCGATCACCGTGCCGACGGCGCCGACACCGGTCCAGATCGCATAGGCCGTGCCCAGCGGCAGTTCCTTCATGGCAAGGCCCAACAAGCCAAGGCTGACGCCCATGGCTGCAACGGTCAGTGCGGTGGGGAGAGGGCGGCTGAAACCGTCGGTGTATTTCAGGCCGACTGCCCAGCCGACTTCGAACAGGCCGGCGAAAAACAGAATGATCCAGGACATCAAAGACCTCCATCGATTGACGGGGTCGTCCCCAGATTAATGACTCGATTGAGCCGCGAGGTCGTCCTCGCGTTGCGCAATATAGTGCCCAGCATTAACCCGGGGATCAAGTTTGTGGATCAATCGGTGGCTTGCCGAGCCGCAATTTTCCGGTCTTCCTTCTCGCTCATGCGACGGAAATACGTCGAGAGCAACGCCCCGGAAATGTTGTGCCACACGCTGAACAATGCACTCGGCACCGCCGCCAGTGGCGAGAAGTGCGCACTGGCCAGGGCTGCCCCCAAACCTGAGTTCTGCATGCCGACTTCCAGCGCCAGTGACTTGCGCTGAGCCAATGGCAACTTGAACAGGCGCCCGGTGAAGTAGCCCAGCAGATAGCCGAAGCTGTTGTGCAGCATGACCACCGCCATGATCAGCAAGCCGGACTCGGCAATCTTCGCCTGGCTGGCGGCAACCACGGCTGTGACGATGATCACGATGCTGACCACCGACACCAGCGGCAACACGTCCACCGCGTGGCGAACCCGATCACCGAGCAGGCGCTGGGCAACGACGCCGAGTACGATCGGCAGCAGCACCACTTGCAGGATCGACCAGAACAACTCCATGAATGACACAGGCAACCAGGCCGAGGCCAACAGCCAGATCAATGCTGGCGTCAGCAGTGGGGCGAGGAGGGTGGTGACGGCGGCGATGGCCACCGACAGGGCCAGATCGCCGCGTGCCAGCCAGGTCATCACGTTCGACGAGGTGCCGCTTGGGCAACAGCCGACCAGGATCACGCCGACGGCGATTTCGGGCGGCAGATGGAACGCCTGGCAGAGTAACCACGCCACGCCGGGCATGATCACGAAATGTGCGACCACGCCCAGGGCCACGCGCCATGGATGGCGAGCGACTTCGGCGAAGTCTTCGAGCTTGAGGGTCAGGCCCATGCCGAACATCACTAACCCCAGCAGCGGCACGATGGCGCCCTTGAGGCCGATGAACCATGCCGGTTGCAGAAACGCCACCACGGCGAAAATCAGTACCCAGTAAGCGAAGGTGTTGCCGACAAAGCGACTCAATGCAGCCAGTGCGCGCATGGCTTGATCCTTATTATTAAGTAGCAGCAGAAGCCCCCCTGTAGGAGCGAGCCTGCTCGCGATGGCGCGGTGTCAGTCAGCATTAATGTTGAATGTCAGTCCGTCATCGCGAGCGAGCTCGCTCCCACAGTAAAACCACCAGACTTTAGATCCCTTGCGGAGTCTCTTCTCCACCCAATGCCTCAACCAGCGCCGGCAGGAAGTCGCCGAAGGTGAGCATCATCAGGGTGAAGCTGGCATCCAGTTGACCCAGGGCTTCGTCGCCACCGTCCTGTTCCGCCTGGTCTTGCAGCAGGTCTTCGAACTTCAGGCGCTTGACCACCATCTTGTCGTCGAGGACGAAGGACAGCTTGTCCTGCCAGGCCAGCGACAGCTGAGTGACGACTTTGCCAGTGCTCAAGTGCAGCTGGATTTCTTCGCTGGTCAGGTCCTGACGCTTGCAACGCACGATACCGCCGTCTTCGTGGGTGTCGCGCAGTTCGCACTCGTCCAGCACAAAGAAATCGTCCGCGGCTTTCTGGGTGGTGACCCACTCGGTCATGGTCGCGGTCGGAGACATTTTTACCGTCAGCGGGCGCACCGGCAGGGTACCGATCACTTCACGCAGGGTGGACAGCAGGTCTTCGGCACGTTTCGGGCTGGCCGAGTTCACCAGGATCAGGCCCTGTTTCGGCGCGATGGCGGCGAAGGTCGAGGAGCGGCGGATAAAGGCGCGCGGCAGGAAGGCCTGGATGATTTCATCCTTGATCTGGTCGCGTTCCTTTTTATAGACCTTGCGCATTTGCTCGGCTTCGATCTCTTCGACCTTCTCCTTGACCGCGTCACGCACGACGCTGCCTGGCAGAATACGTTCTTCCTTGCGGGCGCTGATCAGCAGGAAGTCGCCACTGACGTGCACCAGCGGTGCATCTTCGCCCTTGCCGAATGGCGCGACGAAACCGTAGGTGGTCAACTCCTGGCTTGCACATGGACGCGCCAGTTTGGTGGCCAGTGCAGTTTCCAACGCCTCGGCATCAACAGGCAGATCTTGGGTCAGGCGATAGATAAGCAGGTTTTTGAACCACATGGGGTAAGTCTCTCCTTATATACAAAGGGGGGCATTATTCTCTTAGCGGCGCCATAGGCCAACCCTTCGCTAAGCCTTTGGAAGGCCTGAGAAAATTATTTAAAAAAGTGCTTGCCAGAGGTGAGGTCGCTCCGTAGAATGCGCGCCACACCGAACGTGAAGGGTGATTAGCTCAGCTGGGAGAGCGTCTGCCTTACAAGCAGAATGTCGGCGGTTCGATCCCGTCATCACCCACCATTCGCATTCAGTG
>Ga0302216_1000287_pt1 | contig 18770 bp, 10 predicted proteins | sample II_Fen_N3_2_FD_194575 | JGI IMG/M metagenome (GOLD analysis project Ga0302216, IMG submission 194575) | Peat permafrost microbial communities from Stordalen Mire near Abisko, Sweden - II_Fen_N3_2 | ecosystem: Environmental > Terrestrial > Soil > Wetlands > Permafrost | place: Sweden: Abisko...
TCAATTCATGAATAGCGGATAAAGCGGCATTTAAACAAACTTTATGCGTTCCATGTGGATCAGCCAAATCGCCTGCAACAAATATTTGATGAGGTTGAACCTCTTCCAACAATGGAATTATCTTTAAAATGTCTTTATCCGAAAGTTCTCCTTTCTGCACTTTCCCTGTTTCGTAAAAAGGTAGATCGAGAAAATGAATATGATCCGATTTAACTCCAATAAAGCGACAGGCTGTACGAGCTTCTTCCCTGCGAATCTGGGCTTTAATGTATAGAACATCAACTGTATCTACATCTCCTGCTTGCTTTTCATTGTTCAGGAAGTGCAGAATTTCGGCATATTTCGCCCTAACAGAATCATTTTTTGCATCAAAACGATCGATTATATCTTGCATCAATGAAACATACCGAATGACTTCTTCATCACCAACTGCAATGCTTCCCGAAGTCTGGTAAGCCACATGCACCTCGTGGCATTGGTCAACGAGCCGTTGTAAAGTGCCACCCATCGAAATCACATCATCGTCGGGGTGCGGACTAAAAACCACTATCCGTTTTGGATACGGGTTAGCTCTTTCGGGTCTGTTCGTGTCGTCTGCATTAGGTTTCCCTCCCGGCCAACCAGTGATGGTATGCTGTAAATCGTTGAATATTTTAATATTCACATTGTAGGCTGAATTATACAATGCAAGTAATTCGTCCAACCCATGTTGATTGTAATCTTTATTCGTCAGTTTAAGAATTGGTTTATCTGTTTCGTTGCAAAGCCATACGATAGCACGGCGTATGAGCATATCTGTCCATTCGCATGGACCTACCAGCCAAGGATGACTTATGCGAGTCAGTTGTTGAGCAGCATTTAAATCAATGGCAGCCATAGCATTTTTATGCAACTGCAGGAACGATGCCGGCACACTGTCATCCGTTTTCCCTTCAATCACGTCTTTCAGAATAGCTGATTTATTCTCTCCCCAAGCCAACAAAATAACCTGTTTAGCATTGAGTAACGTTGAAAGACCCATGGTTATAGCACTTGTTGGTACTTCGGAGATGGAACTGTAATATCGCTTCAGATCCCGTTGAGACTCATTGTCGAGAAGCATTAAACGGGTTAATGTACTTATCTGAGAACCTGGTTCATTGTAGGCTATATTTCCGACTAAACCAACGCTTACCAGCACTAAATCCAAACCATCGTATTGATCAATCAGCTCTTCGTAGTGACGACAAAAGTCATACACGTTGGTGCGATTAACGCTTGCATCCGGTGTAAAAAGATTTTCGGGTTTAAAATCAACTTTGTCTAGTAAGTAAGTCCTTAAAAGTTTCGCATTAGAATGCCGTTCGTCTTGATTGGTCAGGAAGAACTCAGAGACATTAAAGACAACTACATCAGCAAAACTCAGGTCCTCTTCCCGGTGCATCCTCACCAATTCGTCATAAACGCCAAGTGGCGAAAATCCGCCTGATAATCCAAGAACACAACGTTCTCCTTGATTTTCTTTATCGCGAATTAATGTAGCCACTTTTTGTGCAACAGAACACGCACCTTCGTTGGTATCGGCATATATATTTGTACGCAGTTTTTCATACCGCGTTTGACGTAGACTTTCAATCATATCGTTAGAACGATAGTAGCGTTCGGGAGTGCGTTCTAAGGTAATTTTCGAGCTTAAATCGTATTGCATTTTTCTTTATTTTAAAATTAGTAACTTGAGAAAGAACCTAGTGCCTATAATCCTTCAATTTCCTTAAAATAACGATAGGTACCTACCTTTAACTCGGGAGTTGCAGATTCGTCACAGACAATTATCCCCTTTTGGTGCAATTGCAAGGCTGTAATTGTACACATATGATTAATTGAACCTTCCACAGCTTGTTGTAAAGCAAGTGCTTTATTATGCCCATTGACTATAATCAAAACTTCTTTGGCATCCATAACTGTGCCTACACCAACGGTAAGTGCGGTTTTGGGAACCTGATGAATGTCATTGTTGAAAAAACGTGAATTCGCAATTATAGTATCCTGCGTTAGTGTTTTCATACGAGTGCGAGAATGCAAAGATGAACCCGGTTCGTTGAATGCAATGTGACCATCGGCACCAATTCCACCCAAAAATAAATGAATCCCACCCACCTCTTGAATCTTTGATTCATAGGCATCACATTCTACGTCCAAGTCAGGTGCATTACCATTTAGTATGTTTACATTTTTGGGGAGAATATCTATGTGAGCAAAAAAATTATTCCACATAAAGCTATAATAACTTTGCTGATGATCTTTTGGGATACCAACGTATTCGTCCATATTAAACGTTATTACGTGTTCAAACGAAACATTACCTTCTTTGTACATCTCAATCAGCTTTTTATAGGTTCCGAGTGGTGTTGATCCCGTTGGTAAACCCAGCACAAAAGGTCGTTTGGCTGTTGGCGAAAATTCATTAATTCTTGTGGCAACATAATTGGCCACCCAGTTGGATATATTGGATATATCTGGTTGTATTATTAGTCTCATATCGAAGATTCTATAAAATAATTTGCGTGTAAATTGGATCTAAAATTGCACACAGTTAACATAAAATGAATTTGAACAAATCATTCCCAATTCAAAATAACTTTGCCACATTCGCCACTTTCCATGATGTCGAAACCTTTCTGAAAATCATCTATATCAAATCTATGTGTAATTACAGGGCTTAAATTAATTCCTGTGATAAGCATTTGTTCCATTTGATACCATGTTTCCCACATTTCGCGACCATAAATTCCTTTTAATGTCAGCGCTTTAAATATAATTTTATCCCATTTCACAGTAGTTGAATTGGGCAAAATGCCAAGTAGCGCAATCTTAGAGCCATTATACATGTTCTCAACCATGCTATCAAAAGCACGTGGGGCACCTGACATTTCGAGTCCAATATCGAAACCACGCATGTGCAATTCTTTCATTGCATTTTCAAGCGTTTCTCCCTTTGAGGGATTCACGGTGATAGTCGCACCCATTTGCTTTGCAATATTCAAACGGTAATCACTCAGGTCGCTTACCACAATGTTACGTGCTCCGGCAAAACGACAGATGGAAGTAGCCATTGTACCGATAAGACCCGCTCCTGTGATGAGCACATCTTCACCAATTAACGGGAACGAAAGTGCAGTATGTGTGGCATTTCCAAATGGATCCATTATAGCAGCCATTTCGTCGGATATACGTTCATCGAGTTTCACCACATTTTCCGAAGGTAACGACAGATACTCGGCAAAAGCTCCATCACGGTTTACACCAATTCCTACCGTGTTTTCGCATACGTGAAGTTTACCCCGACGGCAGTTACGACAATGACCACAGGCAATATGACCTTCGCCGGTAACACGATCACCAATCTGTATATTCTTCACACCTTTCCCTTTTTCCACTACTATACCAACATATTCATGACCAATAGTCATGGGTGTCTTAATAGTGCGTGCCGACCAATCATCCCATTTATAAATATGTAAATCAGTACCACAAATGGCTGTCTTTTTTACATTTATCAAAACATCGTTTATTCCGACATGTGGAATTGGAATCTCTTCCATCCAAATACCCTTTTCGGGTTTTAATTTTACTAATGCTTTCATCTATTTTCTGACGACATTGAAATAGTCGTAGCCATTTTTAATATTTATTCAATAACGTTTAATTGTTTTCCTACTTTTATAAAAGCAGCAATACATTTGTCGAGCTGCTCACGTTCATGAGCAGCTGAAATCTGAACACGAATACGTGCCTGATTTTTAGGCACTACAGGAAAATAGAATCCAATAACATATATACCCTCATTAAGCATGCGGATAGCAAATTCTTGCGAGAGCTTGGCATCGTACAGCATTACAGCACAAATAGCAGATGATGTGGGCTTTATATCAAAGCCGGCCTTAAGTATTTGGTCTACAAAGTAGGAGGTATTTTCATGGAGTTTATCCTGCAATACATTTGTTTCACTCATTATTTCAAACATGCGAATACCTGCAGCTGCAATCATGGGTGGAATTGAATTAGAGAATAAATATGGACGTGATCGTTGGCGCAAAATATCAATTATCTCTTTTTTCCCGGTTGTAAAACCGCCTATGGCTCCACCAAATGCTTTACCAAGGGTACCGGTAATAATTTCGATTTCACCTTTAAGATTGTATTTTTCAGTTACACCTCGCCCGGTTTGACCTACCACACCCGCCGAATGCGACTCATCGACCATCACCATAGCATTGTATTTTTTTGCTAAATCGACAATTTCATCAAGTGGGGCAACATTGCCATCCATAGAAAAAACGCCATCCGTAACAATCAGCCGGAATCGTTGTTCCTGCGATGCAATCAACTGATTTTCGAGATCAATCATATCGGCATTGGCATAGCGGTAGCGTTGAGCTTTACATAACCGAACACCATCAATAATTGATGCATGGTTAAGGGCATCAGATATTATCGCATCTTGTTCAGACAGCAATGGTTCAAAAACTCCACCATTAGCATCGAAACAAGCAGCATATAAAATAGCATCATCAGTACCAAAAAAACGGGCAATGCTTGATTCAAGTTGTTTATGTAGATTTTGTGTACCACATATAAAACGCACTGATGACATGCCATAACCATGAGTTTCTAGCGCATTTTTTGCGGCAGAAATCAAATCGCCGCTTCCCGAAAGTCCCAAGTAGTTATTAGCACAGAAGTTCAATACTTCTGTGCCATCGGCAATACGTATAGTTGCTCCTTGAGCTGATGTTATAATGCGTTCATCTTTATATAATCCGGCATCTCCTATCTCACTTAGTTGATTTTTTAAATGTAACTGAAATTCTGTGTACATGATTTATTTTGTATTGATTATAAAGCTATACGTTTTCTTAATTATTTTTTCTGATTTTGTAACCAATTGTTCCAAAATAAAAGATAAACAGGTAGGCTGGAATAAAAATCCAATAGGCGTGTTGATAATCTGCAATTGTAGATATTTCGGCAGTTTTGAAAAAATCAAGCAAGAATCCGAAAATCAATGGAAGTATTGCTCCACCCACAATGCCCATTACCAATAGTGAAGCTCCAGTTTTAGTAAACTTACCCAAATCGGCAATGGCTAATGGCCAAATAGCGCCCCACATAATTGAATTGGCAAAACCGATGGCAATTAAACTATAAATTGCCCATTCACCTTCGATAAAAATAACACAAAGGGAAGCTATCAGACCAATCATAGTAAACAGGCGAAGTGAATTGATCTGCGAAATGATTTTTGGAATCATGGTTGCACCAAAAATATAACCAATGAACATGCCGATAGGTACATATTTTGCATAACCTTCAGGATTTGCCATGTTCTCGCCAAATATTGATTTTGCAAAACCAATAATGGATGCCATCGGCAAAGTTTCGACTCCAACATAGAAAAACAAAGCTAAAACACCCAACAATAAGTGTGGCATTTGGAAAATACTTGTTTTACCGGTAGCATAAGCTGACGCTACTGAAGCATCCGACTCATCTTCACCCGCTGCTTTCACTTCGGGAAGTGGAGCAAAGTACATAAATACGCTCAAAGCCACCAAAATACCGCTTACAATGTAAAATGGAAACGAAACCTGATCTAACTGAACATTTTTCAAATCGAGAAATAATCCCAAAAAAACGGGACCCATCCACCAGGCTAATTTATTCATAATTCCCATCAACGACATGCGCATAGCCGCACTGTCCATGGGTCCAACTATGGTAACATACGGATTAACTGCAGCTTGAAGCAAAGTGTTGCCAACGCCTCCGATAAATAAGGCAAGTAGAAATATCGGAAAACTTGCTAAATTGGCCGAAGGAACAAATAACACCATCCCGACTGCCATTATCAGTAACGAATAAACGATACTAATTTTATACCCGACTTTCCTGATAACCCAACCTGCCGGTGAACCAAAAACAACAAATGCAGAGAAAATGGCTGCGGTTACCAAATACGATTGCGTTACGGTAAGATGCAAGGCATCTTTTAGAAATGGTGTTAAAAATCCACTGATGCCGACTCCGAAACCAATGACGAAGAATAAAACTCCTACAATAAGAAGCGGAATTACCAGGGTATTTCCTTTTGATGTTATTTTATTTATTGACATATATTTTACGATTTAATTTTATTTTGAAAAAGTGAGTTTGTCCAATTTATTCCAGCCTCCACGCGTAAAATCAGGAATTGAAACCGGCAATGAATTCTCATTCAATGATTTTTCAGACAATGGGATAAGACAACACCATTCAGCCAAATCATATACATCCATATCGAGCGGCAATCCATTTTGCAGACAATGAATCAAGCGATAATCCATAATAAAGTCCATTCCACCATGTCCACCCACTTTCTTGGCTTGCTCGGCAATGTCGGCAGCAATGGGATGAATGTATTTTTTCATTAATGCTTTTCTAACTGAATCGGGCACAAAGCTGTGAGCCGTAAGATTCTCTAAATTGGAAGAAACATCTTTTCCTAACACCGATTGATCCAATGCATAACCTTCGACAGGATATTTATTAGCAAAACCTTTGGTGCCTGTAATCTGATACATACGGCTATAAGGACGAGGTGATGTAACATTATGTTCAATAAGAATTGATTTTTGTTTCTCGGTGTAAATCATAGTCATGGTATGATCGCCATTCTGAAAATCTGTCACCCCTTTGCCTGTCTTTTCTTTAATAAATGCAGGGTTACCAATGGGTTTTGTATCCATAGATACCAGATATTTAAGTCGGTCGCCACGATGAATATTCATTGCCTGACAAACCGGCCCTAAACCATGTGTAGGATATACATCGCCACGATGGGTCTGGTTGTAATCCATGCGCCAATTGTTCCAGTATGTTTCCCAATAAGGTTGTAAACCGTGAATATAAGCACCTTCACCATGAATAACTTCACCCAACAAACCTTGTTGTACCATATTCAGCGTAGTAAGTTCAAAAAAATCGTACACGCAATTTTCGAGTTGCATGCAATGTTTTCGGGTTTGTTCCGAAGTATTAATCAATGCCCAGATTTCATCCATTGTCATAGCTGACGGAACTTCGATTGCAACATGTTTGCCGTCTTTCATGGCTTGCACTCCAATCATAGCGTGATGTTTCCAATCGGTAGCCACATAAATAAGATCTACATTGGGTAATTTTGTAACTTTTCGCCACACGGAAGTATCTCCATAAAATTCGAGTGCTTTTGGCTTCCCTGATTGTACCAACATTTCATTCACGGCTTTCGTGTTTTTCTCCAACACATCACAAAGCGCAACAATTTCAACACCGGGAATGTACGTCATGCGATTTACAGCTCCCGGACCTCGCATTCCTAATCCGATAAAAGCTACACGAACGGTAGGAATCGGAGTACATGCAAGTTGTAAAACATCTTTTTGACCTGATGCACGTTTAGGCACCGAAACTTCAATTCTCCCTTTCACTTTTTTGTAAACGGTTGTGTTATTAGCCGCGTGAACGGTAGAGAAAACTACTAAAAAAATGAGCTGCGATATAATTATGTATTTTTTCATTATTCAAGGATATTATAATTGATTCTCAATAAATTTTTGCATTTCAAGGTAATTGCTCTCAATACTTTGCAATAATTTGAATTGCGCTTTCGACCGTTGAAGATTGTGGAATGGACTATTAATTTTATAGTATGTATCGCCATTTATATAATCGGCCAAAAACCGGCTTAACTGCATGTAAGTCAACAAACGCGCACCAAAAGGCAACAATTCAATTTCAAGTGGCGTAAGAAAACTTTTGGCAGTTTCTAAATATCCTTTTGTATAGGATTTAAAAATTTCCATATTGAATGAAACATGCTCTAAATTTGTATCATCTTCTTTTCCTGTATTGCCGGCAGTGCGCATAAAATCTCCAAAATCGGACATAACAAAGCCCGGCATAGAAGTGTCTAAATCAATTACACACAACATCTTACCTTCTTCGTCGAAAAGCATATTATTTACTTTTGTATCGCAATGGTTGATCCGTTTTGGTAATTTACCTTCGCGGAAAAGTTGCTCGCACTGGCACATTTCTTCCGATCTTTTTTCAACTTCCCTTACTAATTCAAGCACTTCAGTCAGTCGGTTGGCAGCATTCAATTTAACTGCATCACGAAACTGCTGCAAGCGAAACTCCATGTTGTGAAAATTCGGAATTGTTTCGCCCAAAGGCTCTCCGGGCAAATCGGCAAGCATGGCTTGAAAATTTCCAAAAGCTTGTCCGGCATAATATGCATACTCAGGTGTAACTGCTTCGAAAGTTTTAGAACCGGCAATCAAAATCATCATTCGCCAATAGTTTTCCCCATCGAAATAGTACAATTTGCCATCCAAAGCAGGAACAAGTGTCAGCGTTTTACGATCTACATCTGATTCGCCTGCATCGCTTAGTTTTTCGCGGATGTGGTCGGTAATACGTTTGATATTACCCTGAAGCATTTCTACATCTTTGAAAATGTGATGATTTATTTTTTGTAGAACATATTCGGTTGGAAGGTCTTGTAATGTTACCCGAAATGTCGCATTTATCATTCCTTCGCCAAAAGGGATAATCTGCGAAACTTTGCCCTCTATTTTAAAATTTGAAATCACTTTATATAACTGATCCATATCGTTTTATTTTTTTACTTCTATTTCTAAACTTGAATTAACATCTGTTGATACAGAGGATGTTTTAATAAATAAAATGCCATTTTGAGTTTTGCTATCGAAAAACCAACCTGTTGTAGATGCATCGAAAGCTGATTTTGATTTCATTTTTTTAATTTTCTGATTGTTGAAACTGATTTCATGAGGCATTGTAGTTGTTTTAACATCAACTAAATAAACGCGGTTTTTCAACCTTCCTGTAAAATCACCCTTTGCAGCATTAATCACCATTTTCATTGCTCCATTTTTCGAAGTAGAAACTTCAAATTTAGTCGTCGCGTAGATTCCCTGACGGTGTTCGCGCGTCAATCCATCATCTTCGTACATTTCAAACGACGAATTTGCGGCCGGATAAACTTTCAGCGTGAGGGTGTCGGTTGTGCGTTCCCAGTCGTAGTTCATTTGTGGATACATAGGAATAATGGCACCTGCACGAACAAACAGCGGTAATTTGTCCAACGGAGCGTTGTAATTCATGAGCGTTTGTTTTCCGGCAAATACAGTTCCATCCCAGTAATCAAACCACTTTCCTTCAGGCAAATAAATATTGTCGCGTTTGCTCTCCGATTTATAAACCGGAGCTACCAAAAGGTCTTTACCAAGTAAAAATTCGTATTTGGTAGCGTCACTATAAGTGGTTGTGTCGGTTGGATATTCGAGTACCAAACCACGTACAGCAGGCACAGCTGTACGATAAGCTTCGTTGCAAAGCGTGTACATGTAAGGAGTCAGACGTTGTTTTAATTGCAAATATTTACGATTGATACTTGTAAATGGTTCACCTGAAATCCATGGTTGACGGTCTTTTTTGGCCCATCCCGACATGGTCATAAACACCGGAGTGAATGCTTTCCATTGCAAATCGCGCACGTAAGTTGAATCGCTTCCACCAAAAATACCATCCACATCACCTGTTGCACAGTTTTGAGCCGAAAGTCCTGAACCAATGACAGTAGGGATGTGCCAACGGATATAATCCCACGTTCCATATTGGTCGCCAGTCCACAATACCGAATTGCGTTGTGAACCTGTCCATCCACAAACAGTCCAGACAAATCCGCGTTCGTTGCTATTTTTTTCAATACCTTCGTACGCTTGTTTGGCGCCGTCCAACGCAAATTTAAAGCCGGGACCAACCCATGCCACATCTAATTTTGCCAAGCGAGAACCGTATTCACCTACTTCGCGTGCCATTTTTTCAACTCCATTTTCAGTCCAAAGTCCGGTATAGAAACCACGTTTTTTCAGTTCAGTTACCACATATCCCAAATCAGTATATCCGCAACCGTAACCATCGTTGGGTAAAATCCAACCGCGTGGCATTTTGTTTTCAATATATTTATCAGCAATCAGGCCAATGACACTTGGCGTTAATCCATCGAAACCTGTAGTAGTGGAACCAATCGTATTACCCGATTTTGCACCACGATTATAGCAATTTGAGTCACCCATGCCCAATGCCCAACGCGCCATTAAAAAAGGTTTTCCTGTCAAATCGGTATAGTCGCTGAGTGTTTCTTTCAATGAATTTCCTACAAAATAATAGCAATCGAAACGACTCTCAGTTTGTGCTAATTTCACGGTATCGGTGAATGTATATTCACCTGTTGCATATGTATTTCTTACAGCTCCATATCCATTTGTACTCATGTAAAAAGTAGCCGGATTGGGGTTTCCACCATCTTCCCAGTTGTAATCGATGGTCATTTTAATAGTTTTTCCACGATGCGAGAACCGTCCGTTTTGCATACCTCCACCAAAAAACTGTTCATCTTTACCACGTTTAAGGTATTGGACTGTTTGTTTCCCGTAGCTTATTCCCTGCGTTTCTTCCCAAACCAAGGTAGAATTATCGGCTTTATAAAGTGCAAATTTCAATGGGCTTTTATAAACACGAATGGCCATTTCAGGTGTTTTTAGCAAAAAATAATTACCTGCATCACTGCAACTACTTTTAATTGGTTCATTTGGCGTATTGATAATAATATCGTTTCCAGCCGGGTTTGTGAATTCACCATCGTAAGCCAACAACAGTCTAAACATATCATTTCTAACTAATTGTAATTTCAATTCAGCATTGGCACACGAAATTTGAAATTCATTTCCGTTTGCTTTGAAATTGGTAATATTGCCAACCTGACAGGCACTTGAAAACAATTCAAGCGATAAAGTGTCGTTTGAACGACGTAAATCATTCTCCAAATTGGTATAAAATTTCACTTTATGTATGCCAATATCCGTCAAGTCCAGATTCGGGAAATTCACTTTTACTGTATCTATAATTCCAATAGGCTTTTTAGGCGAAGCAGGAATGATCACTTTCATCAACGGGCGTTTGTCCAATTGTAAATAACAATCAACACTTTTAGTCAATGGTTTAGAGCTCAGATTTACAAAACGAAAAGTAAATGCATCGTCTTTTCTAAAAGTATTTCCTTCCACTTTATGCGACACTAAATCAAGGGATTGCACATCGGCATCAAACGCTTCAGAAAGTTGAATATCGTCAATCATCCAGTACCATTGGTACATACCACGCCACCAATAGCGCAGATAAACGGTTTTTTGTCCGGCAGCCACACTAGTGATATTCAGTTCCACATCCATGGGGTTTGGACAATCCTGCGCAGGTTCAATTTTATTACGCACATCATATTCTTTCCAGTCTTTACCATTGTTGCTCACAGCCACTATCAAACCGGAGACCTGTCCGGGCATTTCCCATTCGCCCCAGAAAAAGTTTTGTTGAAATTTTAACACGACTGATTTTTTTGTCGAACAATCAATTGCTTTGGTTTGAATGTAGGCATTCGGTTCAATGCGAGCTCTTTTCCATTTGCCAATATTTTTACCAACGCGCACACCGGGAGCAAATTGCAGGTGATAACCACGGCTTACTGAAGCAATTGGAGGTGCCTGATAATTACGACCGGGTGATCCCGGATAAGGCTGATCGGTGATAAACCAGTTGGGTGTGCTGTCGTTTAGTACCTCTGATTTCCAACCTTCCGGAATTTTTCCCGAAGCAAAATCTTCTTTCCAAAATACTTTACTAGTAATTTTCTGAGCATTAACAACATAGAAAGAAGAGGCTAAAAATATTAATAAAATTAGATTTTTCATTAAATAGAATTGTTGAGTTTTAAGGTATTTTTTATGATGTATATGTCTACTATGACGTGGTCAAAATATAAAATGAACCTCCGCTTTTGACCAAAAATATCCAGCCAGCCATAGCATCATTAGATTATATTTGTTTTGCACTAAAAAACAAGAAAAAAGAGGGAGAAAATCTCCCTCTTTAGCAATAAATATTTACCAGCCAGGGTTTTGTGTTAATGCAGGTGCTAAATCAATATCTTCCTGAGGTATAGGCCAATAATAGTCCTTTTTCACGTCAAATACTCTTACATCGCCTACAGTAATATGATTTGGACTTGTCCACGTTACAACTCCGGTATTCATATCAATTTTTCCTGGTCTAACACCATAAACCGGTCCATTCATTACGGTACCAGCAATGTTCCAGCGTTTCATATCGTACCATCGTAAACCTTCAAATGCAAGCTCCACACGACGTTCGTTACGCACCCGCTTACGTAGACTAACTTGATCAGTTTCAGTAAGTATCGGCATACCAGCTCTTGTCCTAACTTTATTAATTGCTGCTGCTGCCAGAGTAAGATCTTTATTCTGTTCTATCAACGCTTCAGCATAAGTAAGTAACACTTCAGCATATCGGAATACAATAAAGCTAACTCCATCAATTTCTGCCGATGGATCTCCACTAGGTTCATCCACTAATTGCGGACAAAATTTACGCATACAATAACCTGTTCTCGAAAGATTACCTTTCGATGAATTGTAAAATTCATCAGGTCCAACAGGTTCAAGACTGTTGAAAATTCGGTCGTTCCATGTTACGCCCGGATAAATTATTGAAGCATAGAAACGTGGGTCTCTATTTGCGTAAGGTTTATCGGGGTTATATGTTGGATCGTCCTGAATGGCTAAACCATTACTTGTTTCATAAGCGTCTACAACACTCTGCGTTGGAGCTAATGAGATCCATCCTCCTTCCGGATTGGTATAAAATGGATCGATCGTTGACGAATAAGTAGGTGGATTATAACAAACCTCAAGAATTGCTTCCTTATTTCTTGCTGGATCATTTTGAAATTTCTCCCAAAATATATGTTCATAATTAGAATACAAATCATAAACATTTAAATCCATCACAGCTTTAGCATCGATAGCCGCATTTACATAGTCTTTTTCAAAAAGTTCGACCCGTGCTTTCAATGCTAATGCAGCGCCTTTTGTAATTCTACCTTTATCTTGTTTTAAAGGAAGAATAGAAACGACGTCTTTAAGCTCATTTAACACAAAGGCGGCAATTTCCGCTTCGGTTTTTCTGGGAATAGTTTTTTCTTCACCATAATCCAACACTTTGGTAATTAACGGTACGCCACCAAAACACATCATCTTTCTAGCATAATTAAATGCTCTCAGAAAGCGGACTTCCGCCTTCATGATATCTTTTTCGTTTTGATCCATCTTTACATTATCCACATTTTCTAAAAAGAAATTTGCATTACGAATACCTGCATATTTAAAATACGTACGGTACAAATCAACGTAGTCAAACTTTTTTGAAGCTGTTGCAGTGCCAAGCGCCATATAAGATGGACCTTGATTAGGGAATTGATTATAAGCATTATCCGAAACGTCATCCATAAAAATGGTGTTTCCATCTTCGAAAAAACCACTCATTTGAGTACTTTGATATACAGCTGCTAAATTCGAAACAACAGCATCTCTCGACACGAAGTATGTCATTGAAGAATATGCATCAACCGGTTCTCTTTCTAAATCAACGCAAGAAAAGAAAAACATTGACAGAAAACTTAATATGATTATTTTTTTCATAACTCTTTGTATTTTACAATTAAAATTTAATGTTTAAACCTAAAGTGGCAATTTTAACCAGAGGATAACCTCCAGTTGCATTACCAATTTCAGGATCAACTCCCAAGGCTTTAGGTAAAGCAGAAAGTGTGAAAAGGTTTTGTCCTGAAAAATAAATCTTTATATTATTTATCTTTAGCTTACCGCACACTTCAGTTGGTATATTATAATAAAATTGTAAGTTTTTAAGTCTGACATAGGTACAATTGAATAAAAACTTATCGGATGGATAGTTATTATTAATCGTATTTGTAGTAGATAGTCTTGGCAAACGGCTATTATAATTACTTTCGTCCACCAACGGATTATACGAATTTTCGATAGTCCATTGCGTGGTGCTATATCCACTATTAAAACCGTATCCAACACTTCCACCTAAATATTTATAATAATCAGCGGCTCCCTGAAGCATACCGGCTATACCAAATCCTTTGTAAGAAACATCAAAATTAAGTCCGAATAACCATTTGGGAGTTGACGATTTACCGGTATTCACTCTATCATCAGCGCTAATAACACCATCTGGGATACCATTAGGTCCGGATACATCTTTGATTTTTTGATCTCCCCATTTCTGACCCTTTAACAGCTTAGTTGCTGAGTTTTGAAATTCTTCTTTGGTAAGCAATCCATCATTTTGATATAGGTAATAGGCTCCTAAAGGATAACCAACCATGTTTCTCTGTACGCCTGCTGCAGCTAGATCTTGTCCACCCAAATCGGTGAGTTTATTAGTCATGTAAGTAAGGTTTCCGTTGGCACTAAAAGTAATGCCATTTGAAGTAGTTTTGTTAAACCCTAATTCAAACTCAAAACCATAGTTGCGCATAGATCCTACATTTGACACGAAAGCACTTCCACCATTAACCGATGCAACGTTGGTCAGCATTAACATATCTGTTGTTTTCTTGTTGAAATAGCCTAAACTATAGCTAACAAGCCCTTTCCATAAGTTACCATCCACAGCGATGTCTGTTAGAGCTGTTTTTTCCCACGTAAATGTATTATTAGGACTTTGAGTGATAGTCATTGGATTATACAAATTAGATCCGAAGGTATAATAGGTGTATGCTACCGGGCCGATAATTGCTTGATATGGATAATAATATTGATTATTATTAGCACCTGGAATATTTTGATTGCCTAATACTCCATAACTTGCACGCAGTTTCATTTCAGAAAGCACGGGCTTTAAAGTTTCCATAAATGACTCTTCAGAAATACGCCATCCTGCCGAAAAAGATGGGAAGAAGTCCCAATTCTTACCCGGTGATAAACGCGACGAGCCGTCTTCTCTAAAATTTACTTCAAACAGGTATTTTTTGTTGAAATCGTAATTAACACGTCCAAAAGCACCCATTATTCCCCAATCATAAAAAGTACTTGAGTTTGTTGAACCATCGGCTGATCCTAATTGAAGACTAGATGAAGTATTTAGAATAAAATTCGTTCTTCTTGCATCAAGCTCGTTATATGAATGATACTCTTGCTGTCCTCCAAGTATGACTGCTATATTATGTTTACCAAAACTTTTTCTATAATTCACATCGAGCTGTTGTAAATAGTGAATATCCTGATAGGTTGTTCTAGTATCTGAATTTGGTCCGGTAAGATCGGTCATAGTAGCTTTTCCACTTGCGTCGTGAGCAGTTACCCACTCTAAAGAATTTATAAATGCATCGTTTGCATAATTACTATAATTTACACCGTTCGTGAATTTGACCGTTAAGCCTGAAGTGATTTCATATGCAAGATTGATGTTTACTAATGCATTATAAAGATTAGTTTTACTGGTTCCTCCCTCCAACGCTTGTCTTACTGGATTACGAGTATCTTTGGTACCGGCGGTATTCCAATCGTCCCAAATTTTTATCGGATCTACTGATCGTTGTCGGTTTATTGCACTGATAATGCTTCCTAAATCTCCAATAAATGAAGTAGGTGCACCTGTTTTTGCATTCGACAAACCAACAGTAAAGCCCGACGTAAATTTACCCCATCTAACTTCACCGTTTTCACGAACGCTATAACGCTTGTAGTCGGTATTCACCACATTCCCTTTTTGCTGCAAGTAATTGAATGACAAATTGTTTTTTATCGATACCTTATCGCCACTTACACCGCCGGCAATATTAACAGAATGTGATTGAGTGAAGCCATTCTCGCTAAATAAACTACCTCTCCAATCGGCACTGGCTACTTTACCTGATTTCCAATCGTCTAATTGCGCTTGAGTAAATACTTTTTTAGTCGGGTCATAATTTGTATTCGTTGAAGTTATGGCATCTGCCATCTTGGCTGTATTATAAGCTGTGGCATAGTTATATGCATTGGCTTCCTGAAAAAGTTCGGTTGGTTTTTGAGAACCTACATACCCTGAATAGCTAACACTCATTTTACCGAGTTTGCCTTTTTTAGTAGTAACCAAAACTACACCATTAGCTGCTCGGGCTCCGTACATGGAACAAGCTGCAGCATCTTTCAATACAGAAACTGATTCTACATCATCGGCACTTACCATACTCAATGAGCCTGGAATTCCATCAATAATAACTAATGGAGCTGTACCACTATTTAATGAACCTATACCCCTGATACTTATTGATGGCGATTGCCCGGGTTGGCCTGAACTTTGAGTAATGTTTACACCGGCTACCTGACCTTGCAGCCCGGCTAAAACATTGGTGGTAGGTCTGTTTTCGAGCACTTTAGAGCTTACTTGAGTAACAGATGAAGTCATAGTTTGCTTTGTTTGTGTACCAAAAGCAACTACTACTACCTCATCAAGAGCTTTTAAAGTCTCCGTCAGTTTAACAACAACTCTTTTTTGATTTTCTACGACAACATTTACCGAAGTGTAGCCAATATACGACACTATAAGAACGGACTGATCGGGTGCATCTATGGAGAATTGACCATCTTTGTTTGTGATGGTTCCTGATTTAGATCCTTTCACGATAATAGAAGCGCCAATAATAGGTTCACCATTTTTATCCGTAACAACACCGCTTATTTTACGGATCTGTTGGTTTCCAGAGCCCTCCTTTTGTTTAGTCTGTGGTTTGAAAATAGAAATACTTTTCCCTTTGATTTCAAAGTCAATCTGGCTTTGTTTGAACAACTGAGTCAAAACTTCACGTACACTTTTATTTTCAGCATCTATGGAAACAATTTCATTCAAATTTACATCATTGCTTCGCACTAAATAAGAGTAGCCACTTTTGGCTTCAATTGCATTTAAAACCTCCATTAATGGCTTATCCTTAATACTTAAAGTGATTTTTACATCTTGAGCTACTGCAGAAAATGCAAACGACGAAAAAAGGAAACTGAAAAGCAAAGCCAATAACCTGAACGAAACAAAATATTTCATCGTGCTATTGATTTTTTCTTGTGATTTGTTTTTCATTTGTGATTAATTTAAGATTATCTAATTTGTGATTATTTACTTATATCCAATTCTGCGTTAAATTTAATATAAAGTCACGATGAGTTTTTCATATTCTATTTTATTAGTTGTTATTTTATAGATACTGTCTGTCCATTGTATGTTTTAGTAAACTTTTTATCTACGTCTAAATAATCCAATATAAATTTAAGTGGTTGATTTAAGTCAAGACTACCCGAAAAAATTTCGTTTTTGACTCTGTCTGATTCTAAAATAATTTTTACATTGTATTTACGTTCCAAATCTTTCGAAATATCTTTAAGAGATGAATTGACAAAACAGAGCTTTCCAATTGTCCATTGAGCCGATTTGGCAGCATCTGCTTTACATGAGTACATTGTTTTGGTATTCTTGTTGTAAATCATTTTCTCATTTGGAATTAATATTAGTTTCTTTGAACTATTATTATCTAACATAGAAACATCAACCTTACCTTCTAATAGATTTACTTCTACAGTTCGATCATTCATATAGGAGCGAACATTAAAAACTGTACCTAACACCTTAACCTGGATATTATTTGTATGTACAAAAAAAGGCTTGCTTTTATCTTTTGTTACTTCAAAGTAGCCTTCGCCGCTTAGTAAAACCTCTCTGTTTTTTTTTCCATACAAATTACTATACTTTAATGTAGAGCCTGAGTTTAACCATGCAATTGTGCCATCAGGAAGAATTATTTTGGCTTGTGAACCAAGTGGCACAACGGTTTCGCTACTTGCAAGTTTTTCACGAAAAAAATTATCTGATAGAAGATAATAGAAGGATAAAGAGGTTGAAAGTACAAAAATAGCAATTGCAGCAACCTTTAAGATGTTTCGGATTAAATTCGAGCTTGTATTTAAAATTACGTTATTTAAAGTTCGAGTTAAATTCTTATACTGCGATTTCTTTTCATTTTCAAGCACAGGAATGAATGAAATAGCCCTTGTCTTAGCCATCTCTGCATATAAAACTTTGTATTTGGCATCTGAATTGAGAATTTCTAATAATACCTGTTCTTCATCTTCAGAAATTCCTCCTGATAAATGGGTACTCATTAGATATTCAAATTGTTTAGTCTTGTCTTGCATTATAATTAGTCAGGTTGGTGTTTATCATGTTCTATAACTATATACACGTCTCGACCAGAAAACATTTAGGCAAATCCTGTTTTTTTTCGTTTTATTTCAAAAAAAAACAGAATATTGAAAAAGGGAAAGAAAATATCCATTCTAAACACAATAAACTCTATTGCAAAAATCGATGTAGTTAAGTTCTTAATTGAAGTTATTTGAGTTTGTTCTATTTGGAGCGATTCTCTAATAACCAAAGTTTAGGTAGGGAATTATCAAGTATATTTTCAACCGCCCCAACCCGACAGATGACGGATTAGGGCGGTTAGGATTGAATTATAAAAATAAAAAATTTATTTTGAGTTCAGGTTATGAGCTAACCTCTAAGCTTTATCTCATTCGAAAATTTCCCACCATTGAGGCTCGACTTATTGATTCGTTTGGATGTATTAAATTCATTAATTAATTGATAATTTTCAAGAGCTACTTAACACTTATGTTTATGGTATCTCCAACTTGATTTATTTTAAATTTCTTATCAACATCAATGTATGAAAGAATGTCCTTCAAAGAGAGATTCAAATTTAAACT
>Ga0302216_1000295_pt1 | contig 18248 bp, 18 predicted proteins | sample II_Fen_N3_2_FD_194575 | JGI IMG/M metagenome (GOLD analysis project Ga0302216, IMG submission 194575) | Peat permafrost microbial communities from Stordalen Mire near Abisko, Sweden - II_Fen_N3_2 | ecosystem: Environmental > Terrestrial > Soil > Wetlands > Permafrost | place: Sweden: Abisko...
TTAAGGGAGTGTATCGGAAAACCAAAAGCAGTCTATCAACCTTGGCAATATGGCAGTCCGTGGACTAAAAAAACGGCTCTGTGGGGCAATTTTACCATGCCAGAACCGCTTTATACGGATTGGGAATATTGCCCTAAAAACCCTGCTTTATATGTTCGTCCCGGTAGACCGAAACCTGCTCTTGCTTTTTTGCATAAATCAGCGGTTAATCTTATACCAGAGATGCAATGGGCTAAAGATAAAATTAAATGCGATGCAGATATTAGATCAATGTGCAGCAATGGGTTTGCTAAGGCTTTTTACTTGGCAAATAAATAAGAAGCCTAACAACTGCTTCAACTCGACTCGCAGTAGCGTTTCGCAGGTTAAGCAAATGCTAGAACGACGGACAGCCGCCTTCAATAAATCGAAGGCGGACAAGTTGCGGTAAGAAAAAGGAGAAATCATGAAGAAAGCGTTTTTGATTATTGTGGTTTTCGTCGTTCTGCTTACCTCTTGCGTACCGAAAATAAAAGAAGGCGAAGTATACGACAAGGATTATAACCCGGCGCATACATCGGTAATTTTGATGCCAATTGTTCACTCGGCGGGTAAAACTACATTTACCACGCTTGTACCGATGTGTTTTATCTATCCCGAAGCTTGGTATATCAGCTATCGTGCGTTTAATGAAAAATCGCAAAAATGGGATACCGCCACCGTATGTGTAACTCATGAAGTTTATGACCTCGTGCAAATTGGTGGTTGGTACGAACGAACTGAAACCGATTTATACAAACAGCCGCGAGTAAGACAGAAAGATAAAGAGTAGCTAACAACTTCTTCAACCTGACTCAACGCGGTAGCTCGCGAGTTAAGCAAATGTTAGGACGACTCGCCACCGCCAAACAAGTTTAGCGGATGGTTCGCAAAAGGAGAAAGAGATGACTATCGGGTCAAAAGAGCATTACGAAATAATGAAACAATTCGAGCGCGATTTTAAGTATTTACCTTTAACAAAAGAGCAAGATAAAGATCTGTGGAAGATAGGTGCTGTTTACAAAAACGGACAAACTAAAGACCTTTTTAAGGCTTTTAGAATAGGTTATTATTTTGGTATAAAAACAATGGAGATGGAATTAAATGGATAATAATTACTTACAGATTGAATCAAGCCAAAGACAGCATAACGAATCGATGGAACACGAATGTAGGTATCGTTCCGCTCAGATTGCCGAAGAACTCGCTTTATTTTCGACTCTTAAACCTTCTATTCAAAAAGATGGAAACCAATGGTGTGTCCTGCTTGGAGGCAATTTACAAGAAGGAGTAGCTTCTTTTGGAAAATCACCTCTTGAAGCAATTCGCAATTTTAACGCCGAAATGAACAAAGAAGCCCAACAACTTATTCCACCTGACAAACAGTAGTTTGCAGGTTAAGCAAATGTTAGGACGACGGACAGCCGCATATCGGCTGCGCCAATACGCGGACAATCCGCGAAAGGAGAAAGAGGATGAATGCGTTAAACAGCATCTTGATTGAGGGCAATGTAATTGCCAAACCGGAAAAGCGCGAGACGCCAAACGGAACTACTGTGTGCGATTTTAAGATCGCGTCTTCGCTTTTCTATCGGCAAGATGAAACCACCGAGGAAGAAAAGTCTATTTTTGACATTGAGTCATGGGCTAATCTCGCTGAATCGTGTGCTGAACATTGTACCGAAGGTCGCGGGGTTCGTGTTGTTGGAAAGCTCAAGCAGTGCGAAGATGGCCGTATCAAAGTTGTCGCCGAACGCGTTGAGTTTAAGCCTCAGATAAAAAAGAGTTCCTAACAACTGCTTCAACTCGACTCGCGGCAATAATTTTATTGACAATACGATAATTTATTGCTATATTATATCCGGAGGCAATACATGTCATCGAAGCAAGCGCATATTCTTCCGATCGAAAAGTGTCGTGGTTTTGGATGCTGTTTTGAAGAATACTCGCAGGAAAAAAGCAAGATGGCCGAGTGCGGCAACAGGCCAATCGCATCAGTCGGAGGAAAGCTGATATGCGAAGTTCATATATCAGACGTTCTGGCGTATTCGCCGGCGCTGAATATGTACGACATTCCAATTACCGGACAGAAAGTCGGTGCTCGTATCGATTACAAGGAAGACATGCTGAAACTGTGTCGCCTTGAAGCAAAAAGGAGAGAAGGATACAAATGACAAGAATTATCCACTGCCCCGAGTTTCATTACTCGCTGGCAAATGCAGAGAACACGCTTTACGCAATGAATGAAGTTGCAAAAAATGCGCGATCGTTTATTGAAGCAGGCGACAAAGTGTACGTAATTTCGTCCGGAGATCTCCATGACCGGTCGCTACAGGCGACTGAACGCCAAGGGTTCCCGGCACTTATCGATGCCATTGCGAATATTGCGTCAAGCTGCACAAAGTTCATCATGATGTACGGGACCCGTTCGTCTCACGACATCGAGGGCTCGTACAAGGCGTATGAGTTTATTCCGAACGTAATCGTTCTTGACAGGTCGGAGAATACCTTTTTCGACACTCGCGTTGCTGTTTTTTCTTTCGAAGAACCGATGCCTTCGGAGTATTGCAACATTCCGGTTCTCGAATACACAGGAAGCCTTTCAGCAAAAGCCGCGAAGTTTTTCTTGAATGCAGGAAGCGCTCTCAAGATCATTATAGCTCACGGTACGGTTCTCTGCGAAGAGACTGCGAATGATGCATCTACGAAGTTTGGAACGGTCCATTTTACCGAAGAACAGTTTATTGACACCGGCGCAAACATGGTCCTGATCGGTCATCTTCATCATGGGTTTCGTCTGCACAATATTCTCGGAGGATATGCACACTCTCTTGCGCACATTTACAGCGACGATGGTTTCGTGCCTGACTTCATCGTTTACGGGATGGATGCAGAAGCAAACCTGAAATCAACCGAGCGCGTTACTCTCAAGCTTCCGGCGCGTTTTAACGTAAAGGTAAAGGCGACAAGAAGTTCAATCGACATCAATGACTCTTCGAAGAAAAAGATCGAGTCATTGATTTCTTCGGGTTCTTCGGTAAAAATAAAACCGAGGATCGAGATAGAGAAGCTTGCCAACACGACGATCGTTCGGACAACGATCATCGAAGAGCTGAAGAATATGTTTCCCGGAGCTTTTATTGACTACCCTGAAATAACTGAAATTCGCGAATCAGCCGCGAGAAACGTCGACATAAAGTCCGCGCAATCGTATCGAGCGCAGGCTAAAATGGTGTACCCTGACTGGACCGAGAAAGACTTCGAGGCTATGGATTGGCTCGAGCAAGAAGACCAGAAGGACGGAACCATCCCGAGTGACAAAATAATCACTCTCAAGTGGGTGGAGGTCACCGGATACAAGCCATTCAAGAACGGACTCGGGAAGGATTTAATCAGGATAGACTTCTCAAAGTACGGGAACTCTGTCGTCGGAATCGTTGCTCCCGGCGGAAGCGGTAAGTCTTCAACATCGGATCTCGTTTATCCTCACCCCGAATGCCTTTCACAGCCGGCAATGAAGACCGACCTGTTTGGCTTGCCTGAGTCGTCAGTCCGCCAGGGATTCGACGTAAACGGCGACACGGTTATCTGCGAGATAAAAGGAAACGCAGAAACAGGTAAATTCGTATATCTCTGTTCTGTTAACGGAGAGGAAAAGTGCAAAAAGGGAATCAAGGAGTACAAAGAACTCGTCAATTCGATCTTCGGTACTATCCACGAATACGCCCTGACGGTCGTTCGTACTCAATTTCGGTTTCCGCGTGTCATCGATGGAGTCGCGGCGAATCCTGACATAAAGTACTCGACGAACAAAGAGTTGAAGGATGCCTACAACTCGCTTATCGGAAACGACAAGACCGCAACTCAAAAGCGCTGCAAGGCGAAGGTTGACGAGATCAAGGCAAAGTCGACCGAACTATCAAGCAAGCTTTCGGGCATAAAAAGCTCAATCGAATCCATCTCCGCTGACGAAGTTGACGAACTGTCAGTTGCAAGCGCGATAGAAGCAGAATCAGAACGAATGTCTATCGCGAATAAAAACATCGAAGAAACCATTTCATCAATCGCGACAATTTCTGCAAACGTCGAGAAACGTGCCGAGGTAGAAAAGCGGTACAAGTCGGCGAGACTCGACCTTATCGATGCGGAAGAAAAGATCGACGTTAATTCAGTAAACACAAAGATTGTATTCCTTGAGGGGGAGTCAAAAAAGGTCGACGGGTACAAGGCTGAAATCGCTTCGATCCAGGATATCGAAACCAGGAATGAAGAAACCGCCAAAAAGAACTCCGCGAATCTTGCGGAGTATACGACGCTATTCTCCGCATGGTCAGAAAAGCGCAACGCGGTAATGAAAGACCGTGAAAGAATCACCACGGAAGCTAATGCTGAAAAGTCGGTACTTGAATCAGCGAGAACGGCAAAACATCGCCGCGAGGCTGAAATTGCACAGATAGAACAATGGCTTTCTTTGGTGAGGTCTTGCCCGAAGTGTGGATTCGTCGATCCGGCAACCGAATCACTGCGATCTGAGAAAACTACATCTCTTTACTCGCTAAAATTGGCGATAGTTGAAGATGATAAGGTAATCGCGGAGCTCGAGTCAAATATCGATGGATTCAAGAAAGAATACTTGATGTGCGTATTTACCGAAATCCAGCCCGAGAAGAAGCCAGAGATTGCAATGCTTCCGTGCGGAAATCGTCAGGCGATTCAGGACAAGATCGACGCGGCTCAAGCAGGCCTTGTAAAGATCGCAGAACTTCGTGCAAAGGTAGAAGCGGGTCAGAAAGAAGTCACTCGGCTGAAAGTAGAGGTTATTTCTCTCAAGGACGCACTCGATCTTATTCCGGACGTTTCAGAAGAACGGAATGCGCTGTTGCTGAAAAAGTCTGATCTCGAACATATGCGTTCTTTATGCCAGAAATCACTCGACGACCTTCGCTCGAAACTCGCGAAAGCAGAGCAGAACCGCGAAACACTCAAAAAGCTTCGCGCCGACGCAGCGTTGTGCGAATTTGACATTAATGCGGCAGAAAACGGATACAATGACTGGTCCCGGTACCAGAAAGCCTGGGGGAAAGACGGTATTCCTGCGCGGTTTATCGAGATCGAAGCACCGATTGTTGACTCCATCGCAAACGAAATGCTTGCACAGTTCTATCCACAATTGTACATCGAATCGAAGACATCGAGGATTGGCGCTGACGGAAAGGTTCTCGACGACTTCGATATCAAGATTTACAACACGCAAGAAGGAACCGAGCAGTCATTGTTCTCGATATCGGGAGAACAGTCAAACTTCGTACTTTCTGCGTTGTATTTCGCGTTCAGGCAGGCATACGAGCGCAACAAGCGTGTCAAGATAAACGTTTGCGTCGAAGACGAACCTGACTCAAATGTTGGCGTAGACAAGCAGGGAATGTTCTGCGATATGGTTCGGTATCAGCAGAGCATTGAGCGCCGGCAGCGATTGTATATATCCCATTCATCGGAAGTGCAATCAATTCTTGAGAATGTTATTTACCTTCAAGAACTGTGATTTTTCTTGACAATACTAATTGATGTTAGTATATTAAATAAGCGATCCGGTTTGCAGTGACAGAAACGAGTAATCGAGAAACACTTCAACCCGGATCACTCAAAAGACTGACTGTATAGTTGGTTAAATGTTTTTTATTTATTAACGGAGGCATGGTTCTTTTCATATTTTCAACAGGCACCGACTTGCCTGAGAGTTTTACCAGCATGTCGAACCTCTATGTTTGCGGCAGTTATGCCGAAGCACTCCGTCTGCAGATTTTTACCGAATCGGACAACAGGCAACGAGGCAAAGAAAAATAAAACCCGCAGCAATGCGGAAAAATATTATGGTGCATCGGTTTGATGAAAGGTTAAACCGATGCCTTGCTGGATTAGCTCAGTGGTAGAGCACACGGAGGACTATCTTAATTGGTTTTCCCGTCGCGCGGTCGTGGGTTCGAATCCCTCATCCAGCTCTATCCCGAAAGGGAAATTTATTTCAAGGAGCACGAATGAAAAAGATCTTTTACCTGATCTTGGTTATCGCCGCATTGTTTGTAGCGATTCCCGCGTTTGCAACAAACACCGGTCCGCCCGGAAACATTCTGGTTGCAAGCATGCCCTGTTTTTCTTCTCTGGACGCCGCGAATTTCGGCGGTATTGTACTCAATATCGATACTGTTCGGTATGAAGGGCAGAACCAGTTTAACGGTTTTGCACAGATTGAAAGCGCATACAATTTTGGAAACTCGCTTTCGTTAAAAAACATTGCAGTACACATCGGAAAATCAACCATGCTGGCCGGCCTCATGTCGTGCAAGGATAATGCACTGGTAAGCTACCTGAGGGCCAGTAAATATATGATTTCTTTTGATCTGCGTGACCGCAAACAGCCGATGCCGATGGATGAGACTTACTTCGCATAGCCAAATGTTTTTCAACCCGGACGGAAAATAACGTCCGGGTTTTTGTTTTTAGGAGGGCAAATGCAATTGCGACGACATCAGAAAGAAATGCAGGATATCTGCCGTGGAATAAAATCTGGTTCTGGCATAAAGAAGATACCGGTTGATGCCGGGCCCGGTGCCGGGAAAACATTCATGGCGATTATCGCGATGAATGAATTGATCGGTTCCGTTGTCGATCACGCGGTTGTCGTAACTCCAAGAACTAGTCTTAAAAACCAGTTCGAACGCGATTCGCTCGACGAATTAGTTTTCAACGGAAATATCCTTCGTGCAGCGGATAACAATCCTGATTTATTGCGCGGATGCCAAGCGTACTCAACGACATTTCAGGCAATTTCTGCGGACCCTGAATTGCACTACCGCGAAAATATCGGAACGAAATACCTGCTTATTATCGATGAAATGCAACATCTTCTCGACAACGCCGAATGGTGCGAGACACTGAAGCCGCTTATTTATAATGCGACGGTTGTTATTCAGATGACTGGTACGCTTGATGTGCAGCATGGATTTATTTACGGCATAGAATATGAAGACGGTGTCCCTGTAAAAAGAGACACTGCTGATACGAAATGGATTACATATTCAAGATCGCGGGCTCTCGAAGATGGCGCGATCCTTCCGGTCCAGTTTTTCCTTTTCGATTCTTCTGGATCATATGAAAAAGATGGATCTGTAACTGAATTTAACGAAATTGGCTACGATAAGGCCGCTCTGATGACGGCTATCAACTCCCAGGCTGCAGAATCGATAATCGACAAGTCTGTCTCGCACTGGCAACGATATTGTTCAGAGATTGGCGATTACTCACAGATACTTTTTGTTGATGCGAATATAAAAAATGCAAGAAGAACTTGTGAATACCTAAAACGTCTCGGGTTCGACGCCGGAATAGCAACTTCAGACGACGACGACTGCTCTGTTGTAATCGAGTCCTTTTGTTCCGGGAAGACAAAGATAATGTGTACCGTCGCTACTTCATATGAAGGATTGAATGCGCCGGCCTGTACTCATGTCGTATCGCTTACTCATATACGCTCAAAATCCTGGATTGCACAGATGATTGGCAGGTGCCAGCGAAACTACGGAAACAAGAAAAAAGGATATGTTTTCGGCGTAAATGACTGTTATATGCAGGAAATAGTTCGCGATATCCAAGCTGAGTGCATGAGGCCGACCAAGCCGAAGGTATCTGAAGATACAAGGAAGCCAAACCCGTTCGGAGAATCCGCTCCGAAGGTAAATCCGTTATACTCAAAGCTTGAATCATACCGAAATATATCAGATCATATAACGATATCGATGACCGAACGGTATCTGAGAAAAGAGATCGATGATGCGATAAAAATATACCTGGAAAATAAATCAAAAACGACAATAAATGGCGATCCAGTTATCATAAAGACGGCGAATATGAAAAGAATGTCTTTTATATGGAGAGCTGTGCGACTCGAGGTGAATTCCGGAAGAAATAATGAAGGAAAATTAGTCACGAAGCACGTTGAAGAAATGAGTATTTATGAATTAGAAAAGGCGCTCGAAATAATCGAGCGTCTTCCGTAGTTATTTTGACCTCGAAATTATTAGGCCAGCAACTACGCCACCAAGAATAACCAATCCGACTCCTTCGACTTTATTTATAAACTGAGCGGTTTTTAACGATTTCGATTGTTTCTGCAGCTCTTCGTTTAATTTCGTTAGCGCCGTCGATTCCTGAGTCGGCAAGCACTTCGAGTTTTCGTAGTCCGTCCTCTCTTTCAGAAAATCGTCTTTCTCGGTCTGTAAATTCCGCTTCTCTTTTTCTTGAGTACTCTGAAAAGATTCCTTCTCGCTCTGAAATTCTTTTCTCTCGTTCTCCAAGTTCAATTCCTCGTCTTGTAAAATACTCTTTTGTAAGCTCGACGATTCTGCTTGCTTCGTTGAAAGTAGAATTATCGCTTCCTGATTGTCGACTATCGACTGATCCTCTTGCGATAAATCCTGCGAAAAAGACGGCAGTAGCAATAGCGAAGCAAATGCCAATACGAATAATATTTTTCTGCACATTAAAACTCCCTCAGGCGTTAACCTGATATCTTTTCATATAACGAAACAAGTAACCCTACATCTCTCTCTTGCTCGATGCAGGATAGTTGTTCCTGTCTATGAGAGAGTCTGCAACCGCAGTAGTTCCTATAAGCGCAAGCCCCAACCCTGACAGTGCACCGAATCCGGTCCAGTCAGGACTATTCATTATTACGGATGAAAAGATTCCGTAAAAAACAGCAATAATTATAATCGGAACCCCGAGTATCATCTTTATCTCCGGCCTCCCGTTCGCGTCAGTAAAAACCTCTATTAAAAATTTTATCATATTACCTCCAGGAAAACCTTTCCAGCGGATAGTGCGTCTTGTATCATCTCTCCAAGCTCTCTTATTTGTTTTTCTGTTTCAGCTCGACCGCATCCAAGCGTGGTTCCGGACCATGAGCACCAATGAATCCAAAGACATCCGTCTTTTACGAATATGCCGGTTCCGTGATCGTATCCGCAATTTTTATCGAGAGCCCATATTTCAACGTCATGATCGGCGTTTGTTTTTATCTTAATAGGCCAGAAGTCTTTTTGCGTCGGGTCTTTTGAAACCTCTTCGACGGCATAGATTTCAAAAGTTCCTTTCGGGAATTTTCGCGGCATATACGGTTTATCAGTTTGAATACCGCTCACGATAGCGAAGACGACTTCTTTCTTTTCGTGAAGCCTGCGAATATATACGGGGTCGATCTCATTCCGAACATGACACCAAACACGGAAGTGTTTTCCGTTAAACTCGAGGTCTTCTTTATCTCTATTCCATGTTGCTTTCATATTGCTTTTGATTCCTCCTCTTTGCTTGCGAAGAACATTTTACGAATAAAGCTATCAGATTTTTCTTTTGCCTTATCCATTGAATCTATAGCCGACTTTGCCTCTCCGTTAACTCTCCCGTTTTTCAACGCAGCGAATAGTTCTTTTGTGGCATTGTCTTGAGCGTCGAGTCTTTCGAATTCATGAAGCTGAAGTGATCTCACTACTTTTATGTCAGATTGCATCTCGGGAATCTGTGAAATAATCTTTATGATCTTCTTGAATTTTGTAATCATCCAGGTAAGTACTCCTATGACTAAAAAAGACACTACTTCGGGAAGAACCGGAATAAGCCAACAAAAAAACTCTTTCATAATAAATACCACCTTTATATAATTATATCTAGTAGCGTATTTCGGGCCACGTAACCACTTCAGGGAAACCTGCTTGTTCTGGCATCGATCGATAATCCTCAAGTGCTTGAAGCAACGCTTTGTATGTATCCGCGCTATCAGTTGTCGTAACGCCAAGCGCCGACTGATTCCGGTACCGATCGATTCGATTTATTACCGGTTGCATGAGCGCGTTTCGTTTTGCCTTCAATTCTGCCGAAACGATCGCTATCCTATCAGCCTCAACCTCGTCTGATGTCTTTCCGGTGCACGTTATTTTCCTCATTCCTCAACCTCCAGCGTTTGATACTCACCCGTATACCACGATGCAAAATCACTGACGTAAAAGCGCGGAGCAGTTATATAAAGCTCGCCATTCTCTCGATGCGCTTCGGTTACCCTACTTAAAAGAGTATTTCCATCGATGTCCTTGACGGCGGTTTGTTCTCTGATGTCAGGAAAAGTTGAAATACATTTCGGTAAAGTTATCTCGTCGCAGTCGAAGGAAATCGTATCGTCGGAAACTTGCTTTATCAACGTTTTGGAATTGACGATTACATCGGGCGGAAGACGCTCGAAAGCACAGTGATTAAACTCAACTGGGATAAGTTTTATTTTCATTATGAAGCCCTCCAAATACCATATGTTTCCCAAGCCGAGTGTAGATTAGTTCCCAAATCTTGACCAAAAAAATAGTATATAGAAAAACTATTTACAGTTTGCTCTGATGTCGAACCTGCGGAAACATATACGGTTTCTTGTATTGGCTTTGATTGAAAGTATTTATTTGCATATGCTATTGGAATATTAATTATTGCCCGTCTGTAATAATCCGTCGTCCCATTTGAAAACCTATTTGTCTCTTGATTGAGTGATCCCCAAGAAGGTACCAAATCTCCTCGACAATACATACTGCCATCCGCAAGCTTTTCATAGCTTCCATTCGTATTACTCCCGCTCACAATCCCCGCGACAAATCGCCATTTACCGCTTTCCGTTTTCCGAATCGTCACTTCGTTCGGGTTAAGTGTTGATGCAACTTGAGCGCCGTGCGTTACAAAACTGGTTGAGCCTTCGACTGTTTCACTTCCAGAGGTTGCGAAGGTGATAGAGGCGGCAGAGGATACAGTGCGACTTATTATTACACCAGTTTGTAGGTCGAGTCCGGCCGGGACGGTTATAGTTACCGCGTTTGGTGTTGTTACGACGATACGTTCATCGCCTTCAGTGAGAGTTGCTGATGCAGAGATATAGCGAGTGCGACCGAAGGCGATTCGGGAGTACATTTCTTTGGTACGCTCTGCGAGATTACCTAGATAGCCATCTTGGAACGCGATCCTTAACGTACCGTCGGCTAGCTGGACATAGGCGGGAGTATCAGAAATTGCGGCATTTATAACAGTCTCGCTGCCCCACGCAGAAGTCGACATATTGTATATGCGTTCAACGATATATCCATCAGAAGAACGTCTATACGCGATCCTTAACGTACCGTCGGCTAGCTGGATATAGGAAGGATTATCAGAAACTGCGGCATTTATAACAGTCTCGCTGCCCCACGCAGAAGTCGACATATTGTATATGCGTTCAACGATAGCAGATCCGTTGTTGTAATACGCGATCCTTAACGTACCGTCGGCTAGCTGGACATAGGTAGGATCGGCAGCATTTTTGGCATTTATAACAGTCTCGCTACCCCACGCAGAAGTCGACATATTGTATATGCGTTCAACGATATATCCATCAGGAGAACGTCTATACGCGATCCTTAACGTACCGTCGGCTAGCTGGATATAGGAAGGACTGGGCGCTGGATCGTGTATTACAGAGATTATAGAAGCGGCGCTCCACGCAGACTCAGACTTCATACAGAACTTTCCATCCATCAAGGCCCTGTCGGAACCGACGCCAAGCCTACTTATTCTCGCAATCAGCGACTGTACACCACCGCTAGGTGTATCATACCAAGAGATCGCGTCACCATCAGTTACGACGCTTCTTTTTTTTACGCCTGATCCGATCTCTGATTTAACAAGTGCATCGGTGAGCTTTACGATTTTTGATTGGTCTGCGTTGCGAAGATACTCAATCGCATTGTCCCAGTCTATCTCCATGCGTCGAGTAACTCCGTCATCGCAGAGTGCGGTTGAGACTTGAGTTGATGTGGCGAGGTAGTTAATAATCGCCTCCTTTGCAATAAGGTTGTTTATTACTGCAGAAACAAATGCGGTTACGCTACCAATCGCTCCTGAATTAGTAGTGCACCAAGCAACCATATCTGACATAGCGGTATTTATCGCTTCTGAATACGTCGGCCTTGTTGATGTCATTATCTCCCAGGAATTCCCGTCCCAATACTTCAGCACCCCGCCGCCCAATTCCGATGTGTTTTTATCGAAGTAATAATCATTTTCGAGTGTTTCAGACTCGGGAGGAGAAAGAAGTGCTCCATAGTAAATCGGTACTGTTGAAATGTCGGCGATTACTGATACTACTTTTTCAGCCTTGAGGTTCGTTTTCGCTGCATCTGAATACAACCGTATCCTGACGATATTCGTGTAATATTCTTCTCCAAGAAGTTCAAACATTTTTGGCGGTGAGATCGTCTTCGAGCTTTCTTTTAATGGCGATGTGTAGAAGTTTACATACGTCGATCCATCGCTCGATAAGTCTACAGAGTAAAACCCTTCATACGGAAACACGCCGTCGTAAATAGCCAACGCGGTAACGCTTGATGGCTCAAGATCTCCATCTCTTGATCTTGAAAATGACGGAACGTTAACCGTCATTTCTATACTGGCATTTCGCGATATTGTTGAATTAAGTAAGGTGTATGCTGGCTCACCTATCTCGTTATCAATGACACAATAAACTCTGAATATATAATCAGTAGAATCTTCTATTACGGGAATGGTTATCGAATTTGAGTCGGCGGAAACCCTGGAATAATAAGAAGCTCCGTTGCGCATATATTCAACAATGTACGAAGGCGTTGATCCGAGCCATGAAACGGTTATTCCATCCGACCCTCTTGTTGCTTTTACGTTCGTCGGAACAGGTATCGTCTTTAGGTATTTTCCTGAGTATGCATTTCCAAGAAATTCTCTCAACGGGTATGTTTTTATACCAAGTACATACGATCGTTTTGAAAGTCCGTTAGAATCATAAGTGAACGATTCCTCAGAAAGTACGTCAGTATAAATCGATCCGGAGACATTCACCGGTATCGAATCGTGAAGTTGCAGGACTGGACTACCGTACCATTCAAATTCAACGGTCGTGTCTACCGCATTCTCCGCTTCGAGCGACGCAAGGCCGGCAGCGGAAAGATCTTCGACGTTCGTTATATCGGAATCTTCAAATGTGGTTATATTTTTCGGAGATGTAACCCCATCTATTTTTACGAAAGTATGGAGTCGGTCTATTCCGTCTCCGGCTCCGTAACAATCGCAACCGTCATAGATATTGAGATCTTTTTTCGTTGAAGATACCGTTGCGTTCAATGCGTTCGAGATGCATCCAATTTCGTTCTTCATATCGTTAACATACGAAGAATACGCGTTCAGCAATACTGCGCCGTCACTTGCGGTAGTACAGAAAAACACGATATCATATGCTTCGGCTATCGCCTTCAATGATTCGAGATTGTTTGACTTTCCATGAACGTCTGCCGTTAGAATCGTAGCGCCGACGGTTATTGTTCCGGGACTTACGTTCGTGTTAGCACGGTAAATAACCTCGAATGCATTGAGTATTGGCGTGCATCCGTAATAAACAATGTTACCAGTACTTCCGGTGACGGTCGTTATCTGTTGTTCGTAGTTTATTCCGTCGGTTCCGGCGTCGTACTTGAGATTGAACCGAACATAAATGTAAGCGAGATGGCCTTCGGGTATGTCGACCCCGCGTGTTTGGTTCGGAATAACCGAGTCGCTTCTAGCCGGAGATTGCTCTGCCGAGTATATTACTCCGGATGCCGTCGGAGAATCAGACCAACCAAATTGTACCGAAATATCAGTAGTCGATCCTACGGAATCTTTCCATCTCAATACCATTCCTGTTCGGCGAGCTTCAGCGGGAACAGGAATTTTATAAACAACGTACCCGAGTTCGTCATAAGCGAGTTCTGATGAAGAAAGATACCGGAAGGTATCGAGGTAAACATCTCCGTTACTTGCGTCGAGTTCGGACATTACTACATTGTGTGAATCTATCGCTGATTGAAGTGCGGGAAGGCCGGCGTATGATAATGTCCTGAATCCGTAACAATGATCTGCGATTATCGAAGAGAGTGACTTCCGATCCCACCACTGCCAATTCTCGGGTACGATACATGATTCGCCAATGCTCGTTTCCCAGGAAGATACGGTTATCGTAGTACCTCCGTCGTAGTCAGTTATGTATCCAGAAGGGATTACCCGAAGAAGCGATTCGGTGTCGATAAGTTGAACTTTGTAATCGGATGAATTCGGAGCGGAAGGAAGCTCGATGTCGAACGAATATTCCTTATTTTTTTGGCGCGTCCACGAAAGTTTCGTAGCGTTGATTGCCTCTACGAAAACTCCATTTATATCAAAAAGTTTTACAACTATCAATTCATGGCCTCTATTTCAGCGAATGTAGTAATTTCGTTTATCGCAATGAATGAGTACGAGGCCCATCTCGCTTTTGTTTCATCTAAGATATCCTGGTACTTATTTGTGGTTACGTTACCGGTCGACCCCGTTGCGAGTTGCTTTCCGCATACACACAAAAGTCGGTACATGAAAAGATCCTTCAGGTAGTCGCCAACAAGGCATTTCTGTCCGAATGAAAAACACTCGACCATATAAGAGCAAGCGTCGTTCATTTCGGTGAGCATTGGCTCTTCTACTTCGGTTTCAGAGAGCGGGTCATATTCTTCGATCGGAGAATAAAACTTATCATATAAACCATCAGCCGCCGATATTGACATTACCGGGGCGACCTGTGGAACGAAGGAGTCTATGGCATACAAAAGCGGCTTCATTTCATTCATTATATTGATCTCCCGTAAAAAGAAACTTCAACGTCGAAATAATCCTCAATCGACGAGTTGATAGTAATTCCATTTATTCCCGGTGTCAAGACGAGTTGCTTCTTGAAAAAATCATCGGTCATACTCGAAAGGATGCTTGTTGTTGATCCGCCAACTTTCCAGGTTGCAAGGTATCCGGTGTTCTCGGTAGAAAACGAAAGAACATCACCATAACCTATTGTTTTTGAAGATACGAACTTTATCAGACCGGGAACAAGTTCAGTTGCGTGAGTGTTTGCAGACTTGCAGGTGAATTTTATTGTGTAGTTTGTTTCTACTGCGTATTCGGTATCGTAATCAATTTCAAGATACGCATCTGATGAAAACGAATGTACTATCCTTTCGAGTGTTTCCCAATACGGGTCGAGTGCGTTTATGTTGAAGTTAACCAAAGACGATCTTCCATTTACCTCTCCGCGATCGGGAGTTGTGTTTATATTTGGTACCGACCCGAATACAACCATATTGTAAAATTCGTCTAAGAAATACAGCTCTGCACCGACAAGTTTTGATCGTATTTCCCTTTCGCGCAACCGGACTGTTTCGATGTTGTCGGCAAGTATTAGCCCGGAAACGTTTACGACCCGAGACTCCGGAAGCTGGTCGTTGCTTTTCTTTCTGTAGCCAGACCCGCTTATTGTTTTATACGTATCGTTAAATTTGAATACGTCAGAATTCATTGCGAATATAGAACGACTAGCATCGTACCAGTCTCCGAGCGTAATCCATGTCGAGCGATCTTTTGAAACCTTCATTTAGATACCACTCTTTTTTATGTAAGCGTCCATCCATGACTCAAGCCATGATTCGAGAGTTGATCCAGTCTGCACCTGCATAACAAGACCACCGGAAACCGACATATTCGCCTGCGCTATCGTAATTTCCGTTGCCGACATTGCAGTAATATATGCCGTGGTTATATTAACGGTATTTATTGTACTATTCAATCCTGCTTCGGCTATTGCCTGTGAAAGAGTATCCATCGTTCCTTTTATCGCCGTAATAAGATCGTCGCGAACATCAGATGGTATCGCTGAAACAACCGTTCCGGGATTAACGCTTACATCAAGAAGGCCGAACTGAGACAGGGCATCCCGGAGAGACATCATAACAGATCCGAGCGGTGTGTTTTCGTCGGTTACATCGGTCCAGACGGATCGAATTTCAGCCAATAACGACTGGGCATCGGCTGATGAAAATCCGGTTCCGGCATTTATTATTCCAGAGACAAGCGATTGTATCTTACTGGTTATTCCGCCTGCAGAAATTACGGCACTCGTTATATTTGATACGATCGCTTTATATACAGCCTGCTTGAAGTCAGAATAAGATCCAGTTAGAGCGGCGTCCGCGAGCGCAGATGTAATAGTATCACTCATACTGGAGAATGCGGTTTTTGTTGCTTCCTCAGCGGTTGTTGTTATTCCTAATGCTTTCGAAAGCTGCGCGAGTAGGGCTGAATATTCTGCAGTCGCCGTATTAAGTTCGTCTAATGCTCCAGAATCGGTAAGACCGTTCTCGTTTGTTATCCCGGTGTTCAGTGTTGCAATTTTTGCTTGCAGTGTATTAACCTGATCGATCATGGATTGAATAGATGCTATATCTTCGTCGTTTATGGTCTTTCCGGTTTTTAGGCTTAAGGCCTTTTTTGCTTCTTCAAAAGCTTCAATCGCTTTGGTATAAGCGTCAACTGCGGCGTTTACTTCTGAAGCATTTGTTATTCCAAATGACCCCATATTAGGTTGCGTTTCCTGCATTTTCTTCAATGCAGCAGCCATGTTTTTCTCTGCCTGGTCTGCAGCAGTAACCAATGTCTGCAATCCAGCCGTATCCGATGTTCCCATTGTATCAAATAACGTTTCTATCTGTTTTTGCAGCGTTGCTGCCTCGGCAGATCCCGGAGATAATGCAGCCCAAAGTTTTTCAGCGATGGAAGCAACTTTATCTTCAAATCCAGATGCGGTTATAAGAGCAGTTGAAATCATATTGTACATATATTCTGCAAACTTTTCAGCCATATCATCTTGTGACAGAGATAGCCCTTCGGAAAATCCGTCTGCGATATATTGACCAAGCGATTGTCCGACATTAGTAAGAGAGTCTTGCATCGACTCTTCTGCGGATCTCTTTGCGTCCGCAATGGCATTTGCGAACTGACTCGTCTCTTCTGTGACGGCATCCGTCGAAGAGTTTATTATATCAGAGAGTCCGGCAAGGCCCTTGGCGATCAATCCTATAATTGCGACTATCCCCCCTGCCGATACGTTGAATATTGCTATCACCGAACCAAGAGACATAATAGAATCTCCGATGGCGGATAGCTTATCTCCGGTAGTAGAATCGGCATCCTTGAGTACGTCTACCAGGTTACCGACCGAATCGATTACAGAATTAATATCTGAAAGAAATACCTGAATTGACGAAACAGTGAATTGCATGTTTAGTGTTTTCTTTATATTCAGTTCGTCTGTTGTTTTGTCTACTTCGGCAGCCGCCTTAGCGTACTCCTCTTCCGACATAGTTCCATCATTTCGGGCTTTTGTGTTTTCTTTTGTCTTTTGTTTTAATGCTTCCTCTGATGCGGCGAGTTCGTCTGCCGCTTTTATTGCGGATAGTATATTTTTAGGTTTTATTGCGCTATCAAATTCTGCAAGACCCGACTCTGGGTCTATGTTATCGACAATGTATCTAATTGACTCAACGGTACCTGTGGAAAGGTTTTTATAAGCATCGGATACTTCGTTAAGGCCTTTTATTCTTTCATTGGCGCTCTGTGTGAATTGTCCGGCCTTGAACGAGAAGTCAGATATTGCTCCTGCGTTTCCGGCGAGTTCAAGCATTGCTTTGTCAACAGACTCGATCTGCTTCTGATAAATCATCCACGCGACAGACCCATTTTCAGTAGCAGATTGTAGTGACACGGTCGTTTTTCTTGTCGAAGTAAAAACAGCAAGCTGATTTTTATATTCTTGAACATTAACCGGAAACCCGAACGCCTTTGCAAGAGCGATAGCGATGCCGTCGAGTTGGTTTTTCGTAAGCTCTGCGACGTTGCCCATCGTTACAATATCGGAAATCGATTTCAACTCGGGGTTCTGTTCAAACGCAGACTTTAGTCTATCGGCCATAGCCTGTACTTCAGTCCTTGCGGTACCGGATAACGTTGCGAGGGTTCTTACTTTTTCATTGAGAGATGTTATGTTTTTCGATGAATCAGATGCGTCGGTGTATCCCTTTAACTGTCTCTCGGCGTCGACGGTTTTCTGGATAATCTGTTCCCACCAATCGAGCGTTTCTTTTGCGCCTTTCGTTTGCTTCCCGAAGTTATCAGACATAGAGACGCCCCATGCGAGGTATGCTTGTACTATTTTTCTGATGGCAATCTGGTTTGCGGTAAGTCCTTTTTCTGACGTTGCAGCAACGCCACCGAATGTTTTATCCATTTCTGCGAGATTTTTATTGAGG
>Ga0302216_1000297_pt1 | contig 18142 bp, 14 predicted proteins | sample II_Fen_N3_2_FD_194575 | JGI IMG/M metagenome (GOLD analysis project Ga0302216, IMG submission 194575) | Peat permafrost microbial communities from Stordalen Mire near Abisko, Sweden - II_Fen_N3_2 | ecosystem: Environmental > Terrestrial > Soil > Wetlands > Permafrost | place: Sweden: Abisko...
GCTTCCAAGATTGGCCGCCGTCAGAAAGCGCCTCGTCGATCAAGTTTCCCAGCATGTTGGGGAAGCTGAGCAGATCGAGCTTGCGGTACCTCAAGCGCAGGATGTAGGACGGACATCCGTACAGGCGGCCGGCCTTCACCACGATGCGCTGGCGAATCGGGCAGAACCAGTCGCGGGTTGCGACCTGCACGGGAAGATCGGGCAACCCTTCGGCGCCGGCGTCAAAGCCACGGGCGTCGCAGGAAACTTGCAATCCTTGCTCTCGTGACAGCTCTTCGCCATGGGTAAACCAGAGAGGTCCCCTTCGCTCTAAGTCCTCTGGGGAGACAATCTCCTCAAGACGCCGCACCTCACCCACGATCTCCACGTCCTCGAGTTCTGGAAGCCCCAGGCGAAGCGGGAAAAGGCGCAGCAGCGGTTCGATCCAGAGAGCAGGATCTAGGGCAGGAAGCGTGCGCAGGTAGCCGCTGCCGTGACTGAGCAGCAACCATTGGACATGCCAATCGGGGGCGTCGCTCGGGACGGGAACTGTCCAAAGGCGCGTTCCCGGTGCGATGAAGGCATTGGTGTCGGGAATAGCGGCAAAGGCGCTGTGACGAGGGTCCTTGGAACCAAGAAAGGAAGCAAGCACCATGCGGAAGGTGCGCAAGGCGATCTTGGGAGGAAGGATGCTGCCGGAATTGAGTTCCTGCAAATTGCGCGTGATCAGATCCAAGGTGGAGTAGCCGTGGCGCAGCAGGAAGGGTTCCAAGTCGTTCATGACTTGGATGAAGTACCCTAGAGGGATCCGTTCCTCGTCGTGCCAGAGGTGGCGCAACAGCATGGAGCCTTCCAGCGTCGACTTGCCGCGGATCAGCGGGTGGCTGTCCCAAAAATTGCGGACCAAATGCATCGGACAATCCAGCAGCATGGCCGCTAGGATGAACTTAACAGCCGCAGTCAAACACTCCGGTTGAATCGGCTCGTCATCGAGATCGCTTGAAGAATCCGGCACTTTCTCTTGGTTTCCCCGCATCTATCCTTCTAAGTGTATCCAATTCAAACCGTTCTGCAAAGCCCAAGGGCCGCAATCGCGTAAATGAAATGCACGGTTTTTCGATTCTCGAATCGAGGATTGGTACTTTCAAGATGGATGAAGAAAGACCTCAACCAGCGAATCACGCATCTCGAGACGTCAAAGCTCCTTCGCTGGTGGCGCCAACCGGCCAATGCCGTGAATACGGCCATCATGCGCTTTGCGACATGGCTTGGGGACGGCTGGCTGTGGGGCTTTGTGCTGCCGGTGATCGTGTGGAAGACCGACCCTTGGATCGCCTTTGCGACATTGTGGCGGGCGTGTCTCGTGGGAGCTGCGAGCATTTTTGTCTACAAGTACCTCAAGGGGAAGTTCAATCGTCCGCGCCCCTTTGAACGCCAGAACCTGGAGCCGCTGCAGACGCCTCCCGACCAGTTCTCCTTCCCTAGCGGCCACACCATGAATAACGCCGTCACGACCTTCTTCCTGGGACATCTCCATCCGTGGCTGCTTCCGTACCTGCTTCCCATCACTGTGTTGGTGGGCTTTTCGCGCGTCTACCTGCGGGTCCACTACGCCACGGACGTCATCATGGGGTACCTCTTGGGAAGCGGCCTCGCCTTCATCGCCTACCACATCCCGATCTTGAATCACCTCTGACAAGAATTGTCAGAGGTCGCAAGCGGGAGTTTCAGATTCCTGCGTGAGCTCGACGATGTCGGGATGCGCTGCCCCAAGCGCCCAGCGCGGGTCGCGCCGCACCTTCACGAAGCGGCTCCGAAGGTGCAGCAGATCGATCACCCAGAGGCGGTTTTCCAGCAGTTCACCAGGCTCAGGGGCGTGCAGGTCGCGACCGCACACGATGCGCCGGGAGGTTGCGCTTGCGTCGTCCTTGCCGATGCCGAGCAGGTATTTGATGGCTTCGGAGGCCTGAAGCGTCCCGAGCACGCCAACTAGTGGCCCGAAGACCCCGGCTTGGCTGCAGCTGGGCACAGCTTCCGGCGGCGGTGGCGCCTTGAAGACGCAGCGGTAGCTGGCCGAACGCCACGGCAGGCAGGTCAGAAGCTGTCCTTCCCAGCGCAGCACGCCAGCGTGGCAGAAGGGAATATTCTCTAGCACGCAGGCGTCGTTGACCAGGAACTTGGTCGGGAAGCCGTCGGCGCAGTCCAGCACGAAGTCGTAGCCGCGCACCAGCTCTCGCAAGTTGGAGGCGTCGGCCCGCAGTTGGAGGGCATCCACCTGAACGTGAGGATTGAGCGCTTGCAGGTGGTCGCGGCCAGAATCCACCTTGGGGCGACCGATGTCTGCCGTGGTGTGCAGAATCTGTCGCTGGAGGTTGGAGACCTCGACCTCGTCGAAGTCGCAGAGGCCGATGCGGCCGACGCCGGCGGCGGCTAGGTAGAGCGCCGCCGGAGATCCGAGCCCGCCCGCTCCCACGAGCAGGACGGAGCCTTCGCGCAGCTGGTCCTGGCCGCCGGAGAGGAACTCCGGGAGGATCAGGTGGCGCGCGTAGCGCTCCAGGGCGTCGTCGGCCATTGGGCTAGAACAGCGACCAGGCCTGCCCGTCGGGAGTGTCGCGCACCAGCACGCCCTTTTCGGACAGTTCCTGTCGAATGGCGTCGGAACCGGCCCAGTCCTTGGCATCGCGCGCAGCAAGGCGCGCGGCAAGGCGTTCCTCGATCCAGGCGGCAAGTTCGGGCGAGGCTTCCTTCTTGGGAGGGTCGGGCAGGACAACGGTGAGGTTGAGTCCCAGAATCCTGTCCCAGTCCAGAAGCAGGCGGCCCTTTTCAAGGTCGGAGACATCCTCAGCCTTCAGGAGCGAATGGGCGATGCCCAGCACCTTCGGGAGGTTGACGTCGTTTCCCACGGCGTCCTCGAACTGCTTCTGCCAAGATTGAGCCGGCTTGGAGAGGGCGTCCTCGGCGATGTCTGGAGCGGTCGGGCGGCTGGCCTCAAAGGCCTCGATCAGGGGTTGCACGCGACGACGGAAGGCACGATGGGCGTCGCGGGCCTGCGCGATGTTCTCCCACGAGAAGGTGAGGAACTTGCGGTAGTGGGCGGTGGCGCAGAACCAGCGGTAGTCGAGCGGCAGGAAGCCCTTTTCCTCCAAAAGCGAGAGCGTGAGGAACTCGCCGGAGGACTTGGACATCTTGGAGCCGTCCACCTTGAGAAACTCGCCGTGAAACCAGAATCTGGCAAATTCGGCGCCGTCGTGGGCGCACTCGCTCTGGGCGATCTCGTTGGTGTGGTGGACGCGAATGTGGTCGGTGCCGCCGCAGTGGATGTCAAGCGTGGTGCCGATGAGCGCGCCCGACATGGCGCTGCACTCGGCGTGCCAGCCGGGAAAGCCGACGCCCCAAGGGGAGTCCCACTCCATGGCGCGCTGCTTGTCCTTGGGGGAAAACTTCCACAGCGCGAAGTCGGTGGGGCTTTTCTTGTCGCCCATGTTGATGCGGCTTCCTGCTTGCAAGTCGTCTGCCTTGATGCCGGCGAAGTCCCCGTAGTGCGGGAACTTCGCGGTATCGAAGTAGATGCCGTCCTCGGTGCGGTAAGTGAAGCCGCGGCTTTCCAGGGCCTGCACTAGCTCAATCTGCTGGGCGATGTATTGAGTAGCGCGCGGCCAGTGGCGCGGCTCGCGCAGGTTAAGCTTCTTCCAGTCGCTCCAGAAGACCTGGGTGTAGTGCTCAGCGATCTCCCAGACGGTGCGTCCTTCGCGGGCGGCACCCTTCTCCATCTTGTCCTCGCCCACGTCTGCATCTGAGGTCAGGTGACCCACATCGGTGATGTTCACCACGTGGTTCACGTCGAACCCCATGTAGTCCAGGGTGCGCCGCAGGAAGTCCTCGTTCACGTAGCTGCGCAGGTTCCCGATGTGGGCGTAGTGGTACACCGTCGGGCCGCAGGCATACATGCCCACTTTTCCTGGAACCAGCGGCTTGAATTCCTGGAGCTTGCGCCCTTTGGTGTTGTGGAGAAAAAGCTTCAACGCATCAACCTCCGACCAGCTGCACACCCTTCGCGCCGGGAACGATCTCGCCCACGCGCACCGGAGATTCGCCGGAAGCCTTCAGTCGCGTCTCGACCTCGGCGACCTTGTCGGGGGAGACAATCACCAGCATGCCGATGCCCATGTTGAAGGCGCGGTCCATCTCGGAGCGCTCCACCTTGCCAAGACGCTGGATGTGCTTGAAGAGGGCCGGCACTTCCCAGGCGCTGCGGTCGATCTTGGCGTCGCAGTCTGCGGGCAGCACGCGGGGGATGTTCCCTTGGAAACCGCCGCCGGTAAGGTGTACCAGGGCGTTCACGAGTTTGTCCTCGGTAAGCGGATGGACAGCCTTGAGGTAGCTCTTGTGGGGGGCCATGAGCGCCTGCCCTAAGGTGCCATGAACGCCTTCGAGCTTTCCATTGAAGGGAAGCTGGGCGATCTCGAAGAAGACCTTGCGAGCCAGTGTGTAGCCGTTGGTGTGCAGGCCCGAGGAGGGAAGTCCCAGGATGACGTCGCCCGGGCGTACCTTGGAGCCGTCCAGCAGGTTTTCGCGTTCCACCATGCCCACGATGAAGCCGGCCAGGTCGTATTCGTCGTCGGTGTAGAAGCCCGGCATTTCGGCGGTCTCGCCGCCCAAGAGCGCCGCGCCGTTCTCGCGGCAAGCCGTGGCGAGGCCTTCCACGATGCCTTCCACCACGCCCGGCTGCAGGCGGCCGGTGGCGATGTAGTCAAAGAAGAAGAGGGGTTTGGCGCCTTGGACGAGGATGTCGTTCACGGAGTGGTTGACGATGTCCTGGCCCACGGTGGTGTGGATACCGCTCTGGAAGGCAAGCTTGAGCTTGGTGCCCACGCCGTCGCAAGAGCTGACGAGAACCGGGTCCTTGCCAAGTCCCGCCGCCGAAAAGCAGCCGCCGAACGAGCCGAAGGCCCCCAGCACGCGCGGTCCAAAGGTGCTCTGTACGGCCTGCGCAATGTTGTTCTTGACCTTGTCGGAGCGCTCAATCGAGACTCCCGCCTGGGCGTAATCCATGACTCTCCCTCAAAAAAAGAAAAGGCCCTCCACGCTCCGTGGAAGGCCCTCCAAGATAGATTTCTGGAGCCGTTAGCGGTAGCGATGAGCCGAAGCCACCATGGCTCCCAGCAAAGCTTCGCGTCGGCTCGAGGTGCGGTCCATGTCCTTTTCCGACTGCGAGGCGAAGGTCCAGCGCAGATCGACGCGCGCATAAGGGCCGGAAAGATCCAGTCTTTGGTTCGTGCTCGTGACCGACTTGGCAGATTCGACGCAGGAAGGGCAATCGCTGGAGCTCATAACTTCCAGTCCGGAATTGTTGCGTCTTAGGTCGGCGTCCATGTCGCTGACATAGATCTCGTTGGTGAAGGCATAGCGCCAGCCGAGCTGGCCTTCTAGGTTCAGGCGGTCAGCCAAGTTGATGCGAGCTCCCACGTAGCCCGAGAAATTGAACAGCGACTCGTGGTCGGTGCCGTTGGTGCCCAGGAAGTAGCGCGTCGTGTCGCCACTGGCGACGGCATAGACAGGGTAAGGAAGGGTGAGGGAGACGAAGGAGATGCCGGCACTTCCGCCGATCAGGAAATTGACCGCGCTGGAATTCTTGAAGAGCGTCATGTCCACGAAGGCTTCCAGCGGCAGCATGTCGTAGGAATACTTCTGGTAATAGCTGTACTTCTGCGGCGAATTTGCGAGCACGATCACCGAGGTGCTGGAGTCGCTGGCCAAATGCGTGATCTGGTCTTTTGTCGTGTAGGCGGGCGTCGGGAAATATTCCGGGGAGGCTCCGCTGACGTTGCCGTTGTTGGTGGGCTGGTAGCCGACCGCGAAGCCGACATGGAAACGGTCATAGGCGACGCCGAGCTCAAGGCCACCTCCTGGCATGACCGTGGAAAAACTGGTCGAACCCGAAACCATGTTCTGGAGGTCGCTTTTGTTGGGCTTGTAAAGCCCGAGGTAAGCGCCTACGAAAGGTTGGAGATGCGACTGCACCTGCTCGTTGTCATAAGCCTGGGGAACACCGACAAGCCCTGCCATGAAGGCTGCCAAAGTGAACCAACGGACGCGATGTTCGCAAAGCTTCATGGAGGGATCTCCCAATCGTTCCGAAGTGCAGTTCTGCTGCAATTCCATGCAAGACAATAACTTGCAGAGTTTTCAGCAAGTTTGCAAGCCCAATTTGAGGCGAGCGGAAAATGCTGCGTCTTCGACAACGCCCTGTGGGAAAGTACCTTTGGCTAGGCGTGATCACCTCATCTTACCAACAGCCTCTTTCAGGAGGCGACATTTCCAGTGCCATGGAAACCGCACGACTCTTTGTTGAGGACGATCTGATTGCTGCCGTAGAGCACTTGGAACGCATCGTTGCGACCTCGCCGGGAGAGATCCCCGTCCGCTTGGCAGCGCTGCTTGGGCGTCAAGGCAAGCGCGTCCGTTCCTCGCTCCTTTTGCTGTTTTCGCGCATGGGCGGTTGCGATGTGCGACAGGAAGCGCAGTTGGGCGCGGCGGCCGTGGAGCTCCTGCATACGGCAAGCCTGGCTCATGACGACGTCATCGACGAGGCGCGCATGCGCCGTGGCGAGGCTTCGGCTCCGCAGCGCTGGGGCAACAAGATGGCGGTGCTTGTCGGCGACTACGCCTTTGCCCGATCCATGGAGCTTGCCATCACCACCGGGAACCCCGAAGTGGTGCGCGCCATCAATCGCGCCTCTTGCGAACTGGTGGCTGGGGAAATCGCCGAATTTGACTTCGCCCGCGAAACTAATCCCACTTTGGACGGCTATCGCAAGGTCATCTACGGAAAGACGGCGGTGCTGCTGGAAGTCTGCTGTCTGGCAGGCGCAAGTTTTTCCCAACTGCCTTCGTCCCTGATCGAAACCGCCGCGGCGCTTGGAGCGACCTTCGGCATGGCTTTCCAGATGTGCGACGACCTGCTCGACCTGAACGTATCGGGAACTCTCGACAAGCCGGCGCACCTCGACTTGCAGAATGGCTTGTTGTCGCTGCCCGCTTTGTTGGAACGCGAGATCAACGGCGGGGACTTGCGTGAATGGCTTTCCCGCGAGCCGCAGGCGATGGTGGAACATCTGCGTTCGACTGGCGTCCTGGAGCACGCTTGGCGCCTCATTCAGGAGGAACTGTCCCAGGCTGCCGCCTATTTGAATCAGTTCCCGGCCTGCGAGGCCCGCAGCCACGTGGCCAATCTGATCGAAGACCTGCGCTTGCGCACGCGTCTGGCGCTGGGCTGAGCTAGGTCTGGAAGATCAGCAGGGGTTTCTGGCCTGCAGGAGGTTCCTTCAGCCAGTTTAGGGTAAGGACTTCCGTGAGGCTTCCCTTGCGGATGTTGACCACTAGCCGGTCGGAGAAGAAGCGCGAGAAGAAGAGGCCTCGGCCATGCTCGTCCAGGGCGCCGATGGGGATGCCGCAGGGGTCCTTCCGGGTCTGACGATCCAGCCAATGCAGGATGGTGTCGCCGTTGAGTTTGCCGCCGTGGTCGCGCACGCACACGCCGATCTTTTCGTTGTCTTCAAGCCATTCGAATTCGATGGCCTCTTCGGAAGGCAGCGTGAAGTCGTGCACCCAACTTTCTTTGTTGGCACCGTCTTCGCCGCGGGCGCCGTAGAACATGCCGTTGGTCAGAAGCTCCTGAAGCACCAGCAGCAGCTGTTTCTTGCGCGACGCCGGCAAACGGGCGGAGGCTCCATCCAATGCCTTGTCGATGTCGCTGGGCGAATGCAAAAGCGTAGAGGAATGCTCCTTGGGCGCCGGGAAGAACGTCTTGGTCCAAGAAAAGTCTGGATTGAGAAGCGCTTCCAGGGAGCTCAGGATCTCGCGCACGGGAAAGGGGACGTTCTTGGCCAGCACGCAGGAGACGCGCTCCTGTAGGAAGCGCCCGATGTAGTCTTCCAGCAAATTTCCCGTCAAGAGGATGCGAGGGACGGTGGGCCAGCGTTCGCTGGCGATGTGGAGAAGCTCCAAGCCGTCCACGTGCGGCATGGAGATGTCCGAGAGGATAGCGTCCACAGGTGTCGTTTCCAAGATCGCCAGCGCTTGCTTGCCGTCGCTTGCCGCTACGACTTGGTAGCCTGCGTCTTCCAGAATTTCACCAAGGCTTGAGAGAATGGCGGCTTCGTCGTCGGCGATCAGGATGCGGCGCGGAGGGATGCCGGACATATCAGCCGCGCTTTTCGCGAGGGACGTAGTCGCGCAGCTGTTCGCCCACGTAGATCTGGCGCGGGCGGTTGATGCGCACCTTGGGGTTTTCCCGCAGTTCCTTCCAGTTGGCGATCCAACCGGGCATGCGGCCAATGGCGAACATCACGGTGAACATGTTGAGCGGGATTCCGATGGCGCGCAGCAGGATGCCGGAATAGAAATCCACATTCGGGTAAAGACGGCGCTGTACGAAGTATTCGTCCTGCAGGGCCACTTCTTCTAGTTGCTTGGCGATGTCCAGGAGAGGATCGGTGATGTTGAGCTTTTCCAGCACCTTGTCCACCGCGGCCTTGAGAATGCGCGAACGGGGGTCGAAGTTCTTGTAGACGCGGTGCCCGAAGCCCATGAGCTTGACGCGCGCGTCCTTGTTCTTGACCCGGTCCACGAAGTCCTGGAGGCTGATCCCCGATTCGCGGATGTCTTCGAGCATCTCGATCACGGCCATGTTGGCGCCGCCGTGCAATGGGCCCCACAGAGCGGATACGCCGGCCGAGCAACTGGCAAAGAGATTGGCCCCGGAGCTTGCCACCATGCGCACCGTGGAAGTGGAGCAGTTCTGCTCGTGATCGGCATGCAGCACGAAGAAGAGGTTGAAGGCGCGAACCACGTCGGGATCGGGGATGTAGTCGCGATAGGGGATCGAGAACATCATGTGCAGGAAGTTCTCGCAGTAGCTGTACTCGGGGCGCGGATACATGATCGGCTGTCCCACTGAGGTCTTGTAGGTGGCGGCGGCGATGGTGCGCACCTTGGAGAGCAACGTCGCGGCGGCGGCTTCGAAACCGTCGTCCTTGACGTTCAAGATCTCGGGCTCGTAGCACGAGAAAGCATTGATCATGGCCGAGAGGATGGCCATAGGGTGCGCCGAGGAGGGAAAGCCCTCGAAGTGATGGCGCAGCGACTCGTGCATCAGTTCGTTGCTGGTGAGCAAGTGCGAAAAGCGTGCCCGTTCCTCACGGGAGGGCAGACGTCCCCAGATCACGAGCCACGCGGCCTCTACGAAGGTGCTGTGCTCGGCAAGCTGCTCGATGGGCACGCCACGGTGGCGCAGTACGCCCTTATCGCCGTCGATAAATGTGATGGAGGACTTGCAGGATCCTGTGTTTCCATAACCATCGTCCAAGGTGATGTAGCCGGTCCGATCGCGCAATTGCGTGATGTCGATAGCCTTTTCCCCTTCCGTGCCTTCGATGGTTGGGAATTCATAAGACTTGCCTTCGAGCTCGATGTGGCATACGTCGCTCATCGGTTCTCCTTCGGAAGATGGAATGGACGATCCTTGCAAACCTACAAAGCGATGATTAAGGAGCGACGACGATACGTCCGTCTTTGGCGCCTTGGGCCCCCGTCCAATGGTAGAAGTAGACGCCCGGACGCACTAAGCGTCCGCTTCTCGTGCGCAAATTCCATTCGGCGGCTCCGTCCTCCACTTGCGGATGGAAGGTCGCTACCAGCGTACCATCGCTCGCGAAAATGCTCAAGGAGAGATCGGAACTCCAGATGGAGAAGGGAAACCGGATCGGATGATTGGAGCGGGCTGGGTTTGGATACGGGGCCTCCACCAAGGCTTTGGTGCGGTTTCCAAGCGACATCCCCACGAGGAACGTCAGCGGCGTTCGCAGCTCCATTTGGGAAGCCTCGATGCGGAAATTGTTGCCTTGGACGAGGCCCGACCGTTTCACCCAAACGCCGTTCACCCGCTGGTAGACGTATTTGGCGTTCGGAAAGACGATGCCTGCCGAATCCAGAACCAGCGAACGGGAAAAATCAAAGAAGCGAAAGACGTGACTGGAATCCACGTTGATGAACTGGTTGTCGCCCCGCAAGGGTGTCCAGCAATCGCGGCATCCCCACAAGCGAAAGGCTCCAGAACTGTTCACTCGTCCTTCAAGAGTTGCGCCAGCAAGAGTCCAGGTCAGGTATTTTCCGGAGGCTTGGGTATCCAGGGCCGGAGCTTTGCCGAAGCCCAGCCAAACGTCCTGGCTGTCGGCGTCCGAATTGGCAAGGCCGATCCAACGCGACGAAGACGAGGGTGGCAAAAGCAGGAAATTCGAGTCCTGGGCGGCCCCGTCCGGTCCGGCTTCCACGAGATGGATGGGGGCTCCGGTTCCCGAGACCACCACGCTGAGAGAGTTCATGGTCGGCAAGTTGCGGTAGCGAGGCGACAGGCCGGGAATGGCAAGGAACCCACCTGAGATGGAATCGCTGGATGACAAGGTGGTATGGGTCAGTGAAGGCATGATGGCCGCTAGACGAAACGGCGCAAGGGTGGCGCCGAACACCGTATCCGAGAGCCACGAGGTTCGCTTTCCAGATCCCAAAAGCCGCAAGGCGTGGCGCGAGAAGATGCCTTTGAAATCGGTGACGCAGCCGGAGCTGATGGAGGCGGTGCGATGGAAGGTCGCTAGCACGTCGTCGCCCTCGCGATACTCTCGATCGCTCCAGAAGTGTTTCTGGAAGCCATCTCCGCAGTCCTGCGTCAGGCTTTGGGTCCACAAGCCTTCGCCGTAAGGGTATTCCCATCCGTTCATATCGGTCAGCGTCGGCAGGCTGCTATAGATGATGCCGGCGTATTGGGGCCAGTCGGCGGTCCAAGGGGCGCCGCGCTCTTCCATGCCGACCGCTGAGGCTTCGAAGAAGAAGTGCGAAAGGCTTCGCTCGTAGCGAAACTGTACGGCATGGAACAGTTCGTGCGTCAAGGTGGCGGCAAGCCCCTCGCGCCAGCCCGTGTGGTAATCTCGGCCAATATTTGAAGAACTGCTGGTGGCGGTGTCGGGGTGCAGGCTCCAACTGCTGATTTCTCCGGAAGTCCAACTGCTGGCAACGGCGATGTTGCTGCTTCCGGCATCGTCCTCGGGAATGGTGATGGCGTAATAGGTCATGTTGGAGGAAAGGCCTACGCCGGAGAAGTTCGTTCCATCCACAGTCAGCATCTCTACTAGGTAGCGTCCGCCGGTGGAGGGGATATGCCAGTGCGGACTGGGCGAATGAGGTCGCGGAGGGGACATTCCCATGGTGTCCACATAGAGGTGCCAGGCGTGTTCCAAACTCGTCAAGCCAAGGCGAATGGCTTCGGGGAGTGAGTCACCAGCTAGCGTGTCGTTCATCGCCTGGGTGATGGTGTCGCGCGAAGGCTTTCCCGGAGGAATCCATGCGATGGTGAAGTGCTCGGAGTTCGCGGTTTTTGGAGTGTCTACAGCCATGCCGGTGCGTCTTGCGACCTGCTGTACGGAGAAGCCTCCGGCAAGCGTGCCGGAAAGCAACTTGCGCACCACGTCCGGAGTGAGTTCGGCGGTGCCGCAGCGAGGTCTGGTCGCCGCGTCGGCTGCAATTGCCGCAAACGCCAGGAGCAACGACACGAAGGCTTTCATGACAGACATTGTAGCTTGCCGATCTAGAACGGGAGACTTGAATGGATCGCAAACTCACCACCACGCTCTTTTTGGGAGTGCTGCTGGGCGCCTTGGATATTGCTGTGCTCGGCCCGGCCTTGCCTGCGATTCAGCACCAGTTTGGCGTCTCGCAGCGCGCCTTGTCTTGGTTGCTCAATGCCTACGTGCTTGCCAATCTGGTGGGCAACCCGCTGCTGGCCAAGCTGTCTGATCGTTTGGGGCGTCGGCCGGTCTATCTCGCTTGTGTGTCCCTTTTTGCCGCGGGCTCCTTGGGAGCGATCCTTTCCCCCTCTTGGGGAATGCTCGTGGCTGCTCGTGTCGTTCAAGGATTCGGAGCTGGCGGTATCTTCCCGATCGCCACTGCGACAGTCGGGGACGTGGTTCCCATGGAGCGGCGTGGGCGGGCTATGGGCATGATCGGAGCCATGTTCGGCGTGGCGTTCCTTATCGGCCCCCTTCTCGGCGGCGTCTGCCTCATGTTCTCGTGGCATTGGATCTTTCTGGTGAACTTGCCCCTCTCGGCGCTGGTGCTTTGGAGCGCCGCTCGCACCTTGCCGGTGCGCAAGAGCCGTCGGCAGCAGCCGTTTGATTTTGTCGGTCTGGTACTTCTCACGGTGGCTCTACTTTGCCTGGCCAGCGGCATCGGCCTCTTGGACACCAACCACTTTGGAACCAGCTTGCTGGGGCTTCCGGTGTTTCCTCTCCTCGTCGTGGCCCTGCTGAGCGGGGGCGCATTCCTATGGGTAGAGCGGCACGTTTCTGATCCCATCATTCATCCCGCGTTGCTGGAAATCAGCGGCGTGCGTATTTCCATGGCGCTGGGGCTTGCCATCGGAATCGTGCAGGTCGGCGGGACCACTTTCTTCCCGTCCTTTGCCGCCGCGGCGTTTCACGTGCCGGTCCACAAAGCGAGTTTCATGCTGTTGCCGCTGGTTTTCGGCATCACCATCGGATCCCCATTGGTGGGGCGCATTTTGGACCGGCTTGGAGCGCGTGCCCTGACCGTCCCGGGATTGATCGTCCTCACCGTCTGCTTTGCCGCCTTGGCTTGGTTTCCCCCTTCGCTTGGGCTTTTCTACGGGGTGAGCTTTGCCTTGGGGCTTTTCATGTCCACTCTCCAGGGGCCGGTGCGCTACACCGCTCTGCATGCGGCGCCGGTGCGCGAACGGGCGGCAGCGCAGTCATTGGTCACCATGTGCAGCTCCATCGGTAGCGTGGTGGCGGCGGCGGCCATGGGAGCCCTCACGGCCAGCCGTCCGGGGCTGCAGGGCTTTGCGGACGCTTATCTGGCGACGTCAGCGTGCCTGGTGTTGGCTATCCTTGCGGCATTTTTCCTGCCGCGGCGGGAAGATGTCCACGACGCGGTAGACACGGGAGCCTCCGCGCAACTAGCTTGAGGTTTTTCCGAAGTAACACAGGGAGAAAGGTTCACGATGCGCAAACGCATTCTCATCGCCTCCGTGGCGCTGGTTCTGGGAGCTTGCCAAAAGGGCGGCACCGCTTCCGCTAAGGGCGGCAAGTTCAAGGCGCCGCAAGGCGACACCACGGAAATCGTCGCCGGCGTCGACACTTTCGCCGTGACCAAGGGAATGGTCAATCGCGCCCTGGTGCCTTCGCTCGGGCAGATCGCCCAGCAGGCTCAGTACATGGGCGGTGACATTGATCTGGTCCTCAAGGACGCCCGTCAGAAGGTGACGGCCCAGATCCTCCTGCAGCACCTCATCTCTGTCGAGGTCGCCAAGAAGCACGTGCAGGCGCCTCAGGCCAAGGTCGATTCCGTCTTTGCGCAGTTCCGCAAGCAGTTCCCGACCGACAGCGCCTATGCCGAGTTCCTGAAGCGCAACAACCAGACCGAAGCTGGCGTCAAGGAGAAGCTCGCCGAGCAGGTGAAGGCTGACGTGCTGCTGGAAACTGCCTTGGCGGATTCCCTCAAGGTGACCGACGAAGAGGTCCAGGCCTACTTCGAGGCCAACAAGGCGCAGTTTGGCGTCGGGAATCAGGTGAAGGCTGCCCACATCCTGAAGCTCACCAAGAGCCCGGCCGACACGGCTGAGGCGTACGCTGCCATCTTGGCGGTGCAGAAGCAGCTCAACGCCGGCAACTTTGCGGCGATTGCCACCAAGGAATCGCAGGACCCCGCTTCGGCGCAGAAGGGTGGCGATCTCGGTTGGTTCGACCCCAAGGACATGGTTCCGGAATTCTCGGCGGCTCTGGATAAGCTGAAGCCCGGTGAAGTCTCGGGCATCGTGCGCAGCCAGTACGGCTACCACATCATCAAGCTGGAAGAGCGCAAGGAAGGCCACGAGCCCAAGATGGATACCTTGAAGCCCAAGATCGTCGAGCAGATCCAGGGCATGCGCAAGGGGCAGCTGGCCGAGGACTTCATGCGTGCGCTGCTGAAGCGCGCCAACGTGACCTTCCTCGACGGTGCCTACCGTTCGACCGAGGTCTTCGGCGCCGACAAGAGCACGGCCAAGGAAGGCAAGCAGCCTGGCCTCATCACCAAGATGAAGAAGAAGTGATTTGACGGATTCCGTCAGCGAATCGGTCCCTTCCGGAGTTTCTCCGGGAGGGACTTTTTCTTATGGAGTCCGCATGGCGGCGCGGCTTTTGCGCCTTTCCCTCGCCGCAGTGCGGACGCCGCATTTGGCTCTGCCCGAAGGTCCCAAAGTTCTCGCTTGCTGGCACCAGGATTTGCTGCCCATGTTCGCGGCGGCGCATCGTCTGCCGTCGCTTGCGCTGGTGAGCGAAAACCGCGATGCCGATTTCCTGTGTGCCCTGCTTGCCACCACCCCGGTGTGTGTCGTGCGCGGGTCGTCCTCCCATGGGCAGGCTGCGGTGCGTTCGCTGCTCACACATTTGCGAGCTGGCGGGACGGTCATCATGGCCATGGATGGCCCGCGCGGTCCGGCTCTGGAGGAGAAGCCCGGCACTGCTTGGCTTGCCCGCCAAGGACATGCGGCTCTGGTGCGGATGGAGTTCGACGTTTCCCGCTGTGTCCGGCTCTCGGACTGGTCGCGGCTGCGGCTTCCGCTTCCCGGATCGGTGGTGCGGGCGCGGGTTAGGTCAGCACGCATAGCATGAGGTGAGGCGAAGGTATCTTTGTGGCATGGCCCTTCGTAAGCTGCCCATCGGGATCCAAGACTTCCCATCGCTTCGGGAGGACGGCTACCTGTATGTGGATAAGACAGCCTTTGTCTATAAGCTTGCTAGCGAAGGACGCGTCTACTTCCTCTCTCGCCCCCGCCGCTTTGGAAAATCCCTATTGCTCTCTACCATCGGTGCCTACTTCGAGGCCCGCAAGGATCTCTTCCACGGCCTTGCCATCGAGGAACTGGAGCAGGACTGGATCGAGTATCCAGTGCTGCGGCTTGATCTTAATGCTGCCCTCTATGATTCTCCGGAGGCGCTGAAGGGAATTCTCAATCGCCATCTGCGCCAGTGGGAGGAGCGTTTTGGATCCCCCTTGCCTGATGAGACCTTGGCCGATCGCTTCCTGGGCGTGATTCGCCGTGCCGCTGCCGCTACCGGTCGCCGCGTGGTGGTGCTCGTAGACGAGTACGACAAGCCGCTATTGCAGACGATCGGGAAGCCCGAACTTCACGAGACCTACAAGGCGATTCTCAAGGCCTTCTATGGGGTTTTGAAGAGCGCCGATGCCCATCTGCGCTTCGTGCTCCTGACCGGCGTGACCAAGTTTGGGCAGGTGAGCGTCTTCTCGGACCTGAACCAACTCAAGGACATTTCGCTACATCCCGCTTATGCTGCGGTGTGCGGCATCACAGAGCCGGAACTTTTGGACAATTTCCGTCCCGAGCTGGAGTGTCTGGCCGGAAAGCAGAAGTTGTCTTTTGAGGTGGCGCTTTCCGAGGTGCGGCGGACCTATGACGGCTATCGCTTTCACCAGGACGGGCCGGACCTCTACAATCCCTTCAGCACCTTGAATTTGCTGGATCGACTGGAGTTTGTGGACTACTGGTTTCAAACTGGTACTCCCACGTTCTTGGTGGAGTTACTCAAGCAGACCGACACGGACTTGCGAGAGATCGATGGCATAGAGCTCGATGCTCCAGATTTCGCCGACTATCGCTTGGACGCCGATACTCCGCTTCCAGTGATCTATCAGAGCGGTTATCTCACCATCAAGGGCTACGATCCGCGTTACCGGCGTTATCGTCTGGGTTATCCCAATGCCGAGGTGAAGAACGGCTTCCTCAACTTTCTGCTTCCCAACTTCACCGGCGCTCCCAAAGGACGTGGTGGCTTCTTCATTGGCAAGTTCAGCGAAGAGCTCGAGGCCGGCGACGTGGATGCCTTTCTGACACGATTGCGGGCCTTCTTCGAGGGCATCCCCTACGACCTGAACGACCAGACAGAACGCCATTACCAGGTGGTCTTCTATCTCGTCTTCACGCTCCTTGGACAATTTCTGCAAACCGAACTGAAGTCGGCCAAGGGTCGTGCCGATGCCGTAGTGTGGACCCCGACCCACATCTTCGTATTCGAGTTCAAACTAAACGGTACGGCAGAAGAGGCGCTGGCGCAGATCGAAGCCAAGGGCTACGCCGTGTCGTGGGCTGCCGATGGTCGCACCGTGGTGAAGGTGGGCGTGGAGTTTGACAAGAAGACGCGCAACCTGGGGAGTTGGCTGATCGCCTGAGTTCTGGACTAATTTTGGGGGAACTTTAGGAGTTCCCCGATGACTTGGAAATCCGTTCTCTTTATGCCTTTGCTGCTCTTGAACCTTGCACACGCCCAGGATCGTCCGACCATGGGCATTCTTGAAGCAAAGTTGGCCGGTGCTGATGCGGACACGACGCTGCGTCCGTTGTTTACTGCTGCGGTGCGTGGTACGGCAATAAAGCTGGTAAAAGACAGTATCGATGTGATTGAGGGTAGCAAGCTGGAAAAGTTGATCCAAGTGAATGCCTTAAGCTGCTCGAACGCTTCCTGCCTGGCAAATTTTGCGCGGTCTGCAGGGGTGGATTATCTCCTGGAGACGCAGATGATCTATCGCAAAGGCAACTGGGCGGCCATATTGAAATTGGCCAGCGCGAAGGATGAAAATCTGCTGGACGAAGAGACGGGAGATTATGCGACGGAGCAGGAGGCGAAGAGTGGCCTTCCGGATCTGACGTCAAAGGTTCTCCATTGTTTATCTAAACTACCGCAGAATACCGTAGTTGCCGAAGATACAGCCATTATTCCACTACCGGGGCCGAAGAAATACATCGTGTCGTTTTCTAGCTCTCCTTCCGGTGTTGCCGTGACATTGGATGGGAAGTTCCTTTGCCAAACCAACAGCAGCAAGGCTTTATTGCCTGGCGAACACTGGATTGAGATGGGGCAAAATGGTTACCGTACGCACCGTGAAAAAGTGGTCGTTTCTGCAAATGGCCAAGATGTTGCCTGGACACTGGATCCGATCCGGACTCGTCTGAAGTTGGAAGCGATTGATGATCGTACGAAAGGGGATCTGATCGCAGATGTATATGTGGACGGCGAGAAAGTGGGGCAAACCCCCTTTGATGAATTGGTTCCGATTGTTGCCAGTAGGGTTGATGTGCAATCGAGTGGACTAGGGAGAAAAGCCGTTCCCGTCACTTTGGAGGAGGGAAAGGAAGCAAACGTATTGGTGCATTTTATGAGTGAGGCTCCAGAAGTGGCCACTCAACATCATGCCAAAAAAGCCAAGAAGGCAAAAAGGGCTTCAGATTCGCAACCATCAGAAACTAATGATTCCCAAGGTTCTTCTTTTTTGACGTCACCTTCGACTTGGATTATTGGTGGAGTTTTGGTCGCAGCAGTCGTCGTTGGAGCAATATCAAAACAATCAGAGTCGACGGATAATGCTGCTAGCAATGGCTGGACGGCAAAGTTGGTGTGGTGAATATGATACGGCGCATCATTTTTCGGTCTATTTCTTTGGTCATGTTTCTGTGGCTGGGAGCCTGCGATAACAGCTCGTCGACAGCTTCAACATCTGACGGATCCTGGATTGCAAGTTTTCGTATCGCAGCGGGGTCTCTTTCTGAGTCTCAATTGCAACAAGCTGGTTGGGTCGGTGCCGTAGCAACACGCAATGGAAGTGCCGTGGCGCAGGCTGAAACGACCTTTGCGGCACGATCTCTATACCTGAAGATTCCTTCTGGTGGGGATGCTGAGATTGTAATGACTGGCTATGTCTCGCAGACAGACCGGTCTGTCGTTTGGTCTGGTAGCGGAACCTTGGCAAACGGAACGACGAATCCCGGAAAAAATGTCGTAACGCTTTCTGAAGGGCCTGCGATGCCGGCAATTCTTTCTTCTATCACTGCTGCAGATGGATCGCTTACACCATTTTTTTCAAGCAAAACGACGACGTACACAGATACCGTAGATAATTCAGTCACATCAACGTATGTAACGGGCATTTCTGCCGATCTTTATGGGACCGTACGCTATGCTGTAGGTACAGGTTCTTTTGCGAGTACCCATTATTCGACGGCCTTGACTGCCGGTGCCGTTACGCCATTTTATATTAAGTC
>Ga0302216_1000300_pt1 | contig 18006 bp, 17 predicted proteins | sample II_Fen_N3_2_FD_194575 | JGI IMG/M metagenome (GOLD analysis project Ga0302216, IMG submission 194575) | Peat permafrost microbial communities from Stordalen Mire near Abisko, Sweden - II_Fen_N3_2 | ecosystem: Environmental > Terrestrial > Soil > Wetlands > Permafrost | place: Sweden: Abisko...
ATGATTTTTTCCCAGCGCAGGTAGCTGTCTTTGGGCGCGCTGCCGCCAATGTGAATCGCTTCATCGCAGGCGGCGACATGCTTGGCGCTGGCATCCGCGTCGGAATAAACGGCGACGGTTTTGATGGCCATGCGGCGGGCGGTGGCGGCGACGCGGCAGGCGATTTCGCCCCGGTTGGCGATGAGAATTTTTTTAAACATGCGGGTCATTCTTGGAAAAAGGGGACTTCAGGGACAAAACGGGCGGCGGCACCGTATCAAGCGACTTGCCGCCAAACATGCGGCGCACGCGGGCCAGAATCAGTTTTAAAAAACGCCAGCACAGCACGGTCAGCCAGATACTGAGCGCCAGCACGACCGCCAGCGCAGGAATAAACACCAGCGGATGCGCCACGGCCAGCCACAGCGCCAGCGGCACCAAGCCGTCTTCGACCAGCGACGCGCCGATATTTGAAAACGGCTCGGGCGAGGTGTTGATGGCGGCGCGGCTGGTGGCTTTGGCGGCAAAGCTGGTCGCCGCCAGCGAGCCGCCTAGCAGCGCGGCCACAACGCCCATCACGCTGCTGTCAGCGCCAAACACACCCGCCGCCAACGCCGCGCCCGCCGGAATACGGATGACGGCATGTACCACGTCCCAGAGCGAATCGAGGCCCGGAATCTTGTCGGCAAAAAATTCGATCAACACCATGAAGCCGCTCGCGCCCAGCACCAGCGGGTGCGTCAGCAGCGCCAAGCCCGGCGGCAACGGCAGCCAGCCGAAATAACCGGCCAGCCCCACGAGAAACACCGCCAAATACAGCCGCACACCGCTGGCCCAGCCCAGCGCGCCCGCCAGCGCGATGAGCTGCGCCGTGTCCAGCGTGAGCCATTGGGTCGGGTCTAAAGCGGCTTGCATGGTGAAACTCCTTGCGCTTTACGCTTGAGCCGGTATCAGTCCAGCCAGAACGGCTTGCGCTTTTGCAGGAAAGACTGCACGCCTTCGCGGCCTTCGCGGCGGGTGCGGATGTCGGCAATGCCCTCGACGGTGCGGCCAATCAGCGGCGCGTCAATCTCGCGGCCCGCCACGTCTTGCAGCAGGTTTTTGCAACTGCGCACGGCGTTCGGGCTGGCGCTGGTCAGCGCGCTGGTCATTTCCGCCACTTTGGTGTCTAACTGGTCGGCGCTGACGACTTCATGCACAAAGCCGATGCGGTGCGCCTCACGAGCGTCAAAACGCTCGGCGGTCAGGAAATAACGGTGCGCCGCCCGCGCGCCCATCGCCCGGATCACATACGGGCTGATGGTGGCCGGAATCAAGCCCAGCTTGACTTCGCTCAGGCAAAAGTTCGCGGTATCAACGCTGACCGCCATGTCGCAGGCCGCCACCAGCCCCATGCCGCCCGCGTACACATCGCCCTGAATCCGGGCAATCGTCGGCTTGGGGCATTCGTAGATGGCGCGCAGCATGTCGGCCAGCGCGCCTGCGTCAGCGAGGTTTTCGGCGCGGGTGTAGTCGGCCATGCGGCGCATCCAGTTCAAATCGGCCCCGGCGCAAAAGGCCGGGCCGGTGGCAGCGAGCACCACGGCGCGAACTTCGGCGCGGCTGGCCGCGTCCTGGAAAGCGGCAGTCAGTTCGGCAATCACCGCGTCGTTGAAGGCGTTGCGCACGTCGGGGCGGCTCAGGGTCAGCGTCAGCACGGCGCCGGTTTGGGTGGTTTGAAGGGCGTTCGTCATGGCTTCACATCCTGAACAAGCCAAACTTCGTCTCAGGAATCGGCGCGTTCTGCGCGGCGCTCAGGCCCAGCGCGAGCACGCGGCGGGTGTCGGCGGGGTCGATCACGCCGTCGTCCCACAGGCGGGCGGTGGCGTAATACGGGTGGCCCTGGTGCTCGTACTGGCAGCGAATCGGCTCCTTGAAATTGGCCTCTTCTTCCAGGCTCCAGCTGCCACCTTTGGCTTCGATGCCGTCGCGCTTGACGGTGGCCAGCACGCCAGCGGCCTGATCGCCGCCCATGACGCTGATGCGCGCATTCGGCCACATCCACAAAAAACGCGGCGAAAACGCCCGCCCGCACATGCCGTAGTTGCCCGCGCCAAAGCTGCCGCCGATGATGACGGTGAATTTCGGCACCGCTGCTGTCGCCACCGCCGTCACCATCTTCGCGCCGTTGCGGGCGATGCCTTCGTTTTCGTACTTGCGGCCCACCATAAAGCCGGTGATGTTTTGCAAAAACACCAGCGAAATCTTGCGCTGGCAGCACAGCTCGATAAAGTGCGTGGCCTTCAGCGCCGACTCGCTGAACAGGATGCCGTTGTTGGCGATGATGCCGACCACCATGCCTTCGATGTGCGCAAAGCCGCACACAATCGTCGTGCCGTAGCGCGCCTTGAATTCGTCGAACTCGCTGCCATCGACGATGCGGGCGATGATTTCGCGCACGTCAAAGGGCTTGCGGGTGTCCGTCGGAATCACGCCGTACAACTCCTGCGCCGGGAACAGCGGCGCAGCCGGGGCGCGTCCGGCTGACGGCGGCACCTTGGTTTTGTTCAGGTTTTTGACCGAGGCGCGGGCCAGCGCCAGCGCGTGCATGTCGTTTTGCGCCAGATGATCGACGACGCCCGACAGCCGCGTATGCACGTCGCCGCCGCCCAGATCTTCGGCGCTGACGACTTCGCCCGTCGCGGCTTTGACCAGCGGCGGGCCGCCCAGGAAAATCGTGCCCTGGTTCTTGACGATGATGGATTCGTCGCTCATGGCGGGCACGTAGGCGCCGCCTGCAGTGCAACTGCCCATCACGACAGCGATTTGCGAAATGCCCAGCGAACTCATGGTCGCCTGGTTGAAGAAAATGCGCCCGAAATGGTCGCGGTCGGGGAACACTTCATCCTGATTGGGCAGATTCGCGCCGCCGGAATCGACCAGATAAATGCAGGTCAGGTTGTTCTGCTGGGCGATTTCCTGGGCGCGCAGGTGTTTTTTGACGGTGAGCGGGTAGTAGGTTCCGCCTTTGACCGTGGCGTCGTTGCAGACAATCATGCAGTCCACGCCGCTGACCCGGCCAATGCCGATGATCAGACCGGCGCAGGGCGCGTCGCCGTGGTACATGCCCAGCGCGGCCAGCGGCGCGACTTCGAGGAACGGCGTGCCGGGGTCGAGCAGCATCTGGACGCGCTCACGCGGCAGCAGCTTGCCGCGTGCGGTGTGTTTGGCTCTAGCCGCTTCGCCGCCGCCCGCCGCCGACTTGGCGAGCTGGACGTGCAGGTCATCGACGAGGGCGCGCATCGCGGCGGCATTGGACTGAAAGTCGGCGGAACGGGCGTTGAGTTGGGTGGCAAGCTGGGTCATGGAGTCTTCCGGGTCATCGGGCAAAAAGGGCGGGCGCTCAGGCGGTTTTATCGGCCTGTAGCCCGAGTTCGTGTTTCATTTCGTCGCGGATTTTGAATTTCTGGATCTTGCCGGTCACTGTCATCGGGAAACCGGGCACGAAGCGGATGTAGCGCGGCACTTTGTAGTGCGCGATTTTTCCGCTGCAAAAGGCGCGCACCTCGTTTTCGTCCAGCGTTTCGCCGGGCCGGGTCACGATCCAAGCGCACAGCTCTTCGCCGTAGCGCTTGTCCGGCAGGCCGACGACCTGCACGTCCTGCACCTTCGGGTGGCGGTAGAGGAATTCTTCGATTTCACGCGGGTAGATGTTCTCGCCGCCGCGAATCACCATGTCCTTGATGCGCCCGACGATGTTGACGTAGCCCTCGGCGTCCATCGTGGCCAGGTCGCCGGTGTGCATCCAGCCTTCGCTGTCAATCGCTTCGGCGGTGCGCGCCGGGTCGTCCCAGTAGCCGTGCATCACTGAATAGCCACGGGTGCAGAGTTCGCCCGAGACGCCCGGTTCGACAATCTCGCCGCTGTCCGGGCTGATGATCTTGACTTCCAGATGCGGCTGCACCTGGCCGACGGTGGCCACGCGCTTGGCCAAAGGCGTGTCGGTGCCGCTCTGGCAGCTGACCGGGCTGGTTTCCGTCATGCCGTAGGCAATCGTGATGTCGGACAGGTGCATGCTGCTGACGACGCGCTTCATCACCTCGGTCGGGCAGGGCGAACCAGCCATGATGCCGGTGCGCAGTGTGGATAAATCAAACTCGGCAAAGCGCGGATGGTCGAGTTCGGCGATGAACATGGTCGGCACGCCGTGCAGGCCGGTGCATTTTTCGTCCTGCACGGTCTGCAGCACGCTCAAAGGCTCGAAACCGTCGTTCGGATAGACGATGGTGGCGCCGTGCGTCAAACAGGCCAGATTGCCCAGCACCATGCCAAAGCAGTGGTACAGCGGCACCGGAATGCAAAGCCGGTCGGCGGGCGTCAGCGCCATCGCTTCGCCGATAAAAAAGCCGTTATTCAGGATGTTGCGGTGCGTCAGCGTCGCGCCCTTGGGGAAACCCGTGGTGCCGCTGGTGAACTGGATATTGATCGGGTCGGTGGCCTTGAGCGTGGCGGCGATGGCGTGCAGGCGCGCATCGTCCGGGTTGCCGCTGGCCAGCAGTTCGGAAAAGCGCATGAAACCAGGTTGATCTTCCTCGGCGCCGCCCTGCCCCGGCTCGTCAATCCAGATCACGCTGCGCAGGTGCGGCAGCAGCGCCGATTCGAGCTGGCCGCACTGGCCGTGTTCCCACTCGGGCGCCAGCTCGCGCAGCATGCCTAAATAGTCGCTGGTCTTGAAGCGCGCCATCGTCACCAGCGCCTTGCAGTTGACCTTGTTCAGCGCGTACTCGACTTCGGCGGTGCGGTAGGCCGGGTTGATGTTGACCAGAATCAGCCCGGCCTTGGCCGTGGCCAGCTGCATCAAGACCCACTGCGCGTTGTTGTGTGACCAGATGCCGACGCGCTCGCCGGGCTGCAGGCCCAGGCCGAGCAGCGCGCTGGCCAGCCGGTCGGTTTCGCGCTGCAGCTCGCGGTAGCTGTAGCGCAGCCCCTGATGCACACTCACCAGCGCCTCATGCTCAGGCTGGCAGGCGACGACGGCGTCAAAAAAAGCGCCTATCGGCTGCTCGATCAGCGGCGTATCGGTGGCGCCACGGGCGTAGCTGCGGGTCAAAAGGGGCGCGGGCGGCGTGGCCGATGGCGCCGGGGCGGAAATTTCTTCGCTCATGGTTTTTGTCTCCTGGTGGCCGTTCTGCGCGGGCCGTTTTTCAGTATGACCGATTGTGCGCAGGACGAGCTAGAGGGAGTCGCCATGATGGTTGCAAATCGTGCTACCAAAAGGCACACTGGCGCGCATGTCAAAACACCCCGCCCTCACGCCCATCGCTTTTGTTCAGACAATGGCGCTGGCCTACGAACGCCGTGGATTGAACCCGGCCAGCGCGCTGGCGCAGGCACAAATCGCGCCGTCGGCCCTGCTCGATCAAACCGCCTGCATCACCGCCTGGCAGATGGAGCGCGTCTCCGGCGCGGCGATGCTGGAGCTGGACGACGAGGCGCTGGGCTGGTTCAGCCGCCGCCTGCCGTGGGGCAGCTACGGCATGCTGGCGCGGGCGTCGCTGAGCGCGCCCAGCCTGGGCGTGGCGCTGAAACGCTGGTGCCGCCACCACGCGCTGCTGGCCGATGACATCGCGCTGACGCTGACCGTGGCGGGCGACACGGCCCTGCTCACGATTGCCGAGCAGCGCGATCTGGGCGCGCTGCGCGAGTTCTGTCTGGTGTCGGTGCTGCGCAACATCCACGGCCTGGGCTGCTGGCTGATCGACTCGCGCATTCCGCTGCTGGGCGCGCAGTTTGCCTTTGCCGCGCCGCCGCACGCGGGCGCTTACGGCGTGCTGTTTCCGGGGCCGACGGTCTTTGGCGCGGCGCTGACCGGCCTGCGCTTTGACGCCCGCTATCTGGCGCTGGCGCTGCGGCGCGACGAGCGGGCGCTGCAGCAGATGCTCCAGCGCGCCCTGCCGCTGACGGTGCTGCCCTACCGGCGCGACCGCCTGCTGGTGCAGCGCGTGCGTCAGGCGCTGGCCGCGCACCCGGCGCAGACGCACAGCGCCGACGCGCTGGCCGCGCTGCTGCACGTCTCGGCGCGCACGCTGCACCGGCAGTTAAAGGAAGAAGGCGCGTCGCTGCAGGCGCTCAAAGACGAAGTGCGCCGCGAACGGGCGATGGAACTGCTGTTGCGCACCCAGCGCCCCATCAAGCAGATCGCCGAGGCGGCGGGGTTTTTGAACGAAAAGAGCTTTATGCGGGCGTTTAAGGGCTGGACGGGGCGGTCGCCGGGGGAGTTTCGGTGTGGGGTGGTTGGGGAAGTTTAAAGTGAACTCCATAAGGTAATTTTTATTACCTTACGTTGCTTGTACGCCTAAGCCTATGATTCAATTAAGTTTTTTTGCTATCGACTCGAATCAAAAACACGTAATTTCAACTTGGCATGTACACGAGGAAAGCACTCTGCTGCAGCCATTGACCCGCACAAGCTCGGCTAGGCAGTCGTGCGGAGTTTCTGGGGCGGCTGGGGAAATTTGAAATAGCCGCCTAACCATAAATCTATAATTTTGAGGGTTAAGTCGTATTTCACGACATAATTCATAATATTATGGATTTAAGCTTCAGAAAACCCGGTGAGATTGTCAAGCTGCTCTGTGAGCGGCTGCGCAAGGAACGGCTGTCCCGGCAGATGACTCAGGCGGAGGTGGCGGCACGCGCCGGTATCGGGGTCAACACCGTGTCCAATCTGGAGGCGGGCCGCAATGTGGGGTTTGAGAGCGTGATCCGCGTGGCCACGGTACTGGGGCGGCTCCAAGAGTTACAAGAACTGTTCAAGCCACAATTGAACAGCCTGGACGACATGCTTCGCTACGAAAACAGCGCCAAGCGTCAGCGCATCAAGAAGAAGGCCAGCAATGCCTGAGCAAGTGGACGTTTACTACGATGGCTGGGGTGAGCATTGGCGCTGGGGAAGGCTGGTTTCCTCGAACGCCATCACAGGCCGCCCGCTGATTGCGTTTGAGTACAGCGACGAAGCCAAGCGCAGAGGCTTGGAACTGTCGGCCTATACGCTGGCCTTGAACGGGCCAAAACTGCGCAAAGACTTCCCTGCGCATCAAATGGGACTGCCGGGGCCGGTCTATGACGCGCTGCCTGACGGCTGGGGCATGCTGCTGATGGACCGCCTGTTCAAGCGCCGTGGCCTCAATGCTGCGCGTATCGGCCCGCTGGAGCGGCTGAGCTACATCGGCAGTCATGCAATGGGCGCGATGTCGTTTGAGCCGGTCGCGCCAGAAATGCTGGCACCGCCAGAGGAAATCACCCTTGCCCAACTGGCCGCAGAAGTTCAGGACGTGTTGAATGGCGAAGGTGGCGCGTTCCTGCAAAAGTTGCTGCAAATGGGCGGCTCGCCACAAGGTGCCCGGCCCAAGGCATTGCTCTACCGTGACCCGGAAAATGGCGCTTTCAGCACGGCTGCCGCGCCCGGTCTGGACGCATGGCTGATCAAGTTCCCGGCCCGGCAGGAGCACCCGGAAGTGTGCGCTATCGAAGCCGTTTACGCGCAATGCTTGCGCCAGTGCGGCATCAAGACCCCGGAAACGGCGTACTTCGATCTCCCCAACGGGCAAGCGGCCTTCGCCACCCAACGGTTTGACCGACAAGACGGGATGCGCGTACCCATGCAAAGCCTCGCCGCCTTTACCGGCGCAGATTTCCGAACACCCGGAACGCTGGATTACGTCAATTTTTTGCGCGCCACCCAGATGTGTACCAACGACGTGCGGGAGAAAGCGGTCGCCTTCGGGCGCGCCGTCTTCAATGTCGCGTTCAACAACCGGGACGATCACCCCAAGAACTTCGCCTACCTGATGTCGAAAACCGGCCAATGGTCGCTGGCCCCCGCTTACGACGTGACCTTCTGCGAAGGGCCAGGCGGCTACCACCAGATGGACGTGATGGGCGAGGCTTTGGAGATTGGCCGCGAGGCCATGCTCCGGCTTGGAACGCACGAAGCCGAGCTTTCAGCCAGTGAAGCAGCGGCCCTCATTGAACAGATTTGCGACGTGGCCAGCACGTTGACGACCACGGCCAAGAGCATGCTTCCTGGCCAGATCACGCAGGGCACGCTGCGGGTGATTCAGGGTCGGATTAACGACAACATTGGGCGGCTTCGGTAAAAGCAAATTGCACAAAGACAGAGAGCCGGGCCGGTGCATTTGCTTCAGGTGCCGGCCGGTACAGTTGCATTAGGTCTTTCAGTGGTTCCAGGGAAGCTGATCCGGCTCGTATGCTTCGATCTTAGACCTGACAAGCTTCAATCCGTACATCGCGCGCTTCTGACTATAGTCAGGCTTCCCTTTATTGCCAACTAATTTACTCACAGCTTTTTTGCAGGCCTGAGCATCGGTTTGCCCATCAGCAACAAGATCCCAACAGCATAGACCGAAGATCAATGGGCGAACGCTATTTTGTGCAACCATCAGCTTATACTCTTCCGGCAGTGTAGTAATGGCCCTTTTTATATCAAAAGCACCGTCTTTGGTCCAAGCAGACTGAATCTCATCTGGAAAAATCCCTGCCTCCAGCATTGCCAAGCTTCTTTGAGCTTGAGCCAAACCATGCGCACTCCAAATAGCTTTCTCAATTTCTCGAATGGAAGGCAATGGTTTCAGCAAATCAAAAGCAAAGACTACTCGATCTTTTAAAGGGTGCCCATCAACCCTGATCTCATGATCGTCAGTTGAAAAGTTCCATATCCGCCTCTCAGTTACTCTTCTTGGCATCCGAACCGGGTTCGATATTGACGAAATGGTCATTACCATTTCCCCAACTCTAGTCATCGGACTATCTTCCCCTGCAAACCAAATTTCGCTAGTTGCCGGGAGCAATCTTTGCTTTCCACTGCTCGAAAACTTCCCTTCTGCATTCAAGGCCCTACGCCCGTCGCCAGAATTTATATACATCCACCAATCATGAAGCATTTCAAGGTCAGTCAAAGTCGAGAAGTCGGAAAGACAAAATCCTTTGTAGTAAGGGAGGTTATTCAGAACGTAATTCGCTTTATCTGCGAAATTTTCCAATGCCTTGTGCATTAGAACAGCGTGTTCTGAGGTTGCAGTCACTTCGGCAATAGTTCGATGAAATTGGATAACGTCCCAGAAGATGTCAACGCCGTTCTCTAGTTGCGACTCCAAGTCGGCATCTTGGCCCTTGAAGAAAGCGTCCAACTCACTCCTTAATTCCAGAAGCATAGAAAAGAGCTTGCGCTGCACCATACAAGCCTTCCTCTTGGCGATCTCAATCCAAAAGAGCCGTTCAAGCTCATCTTTTACCCATAATTCTGAATCCGTGTATTGAACGTCTCTCATCTGTCAATTCCAAATTGGGTATTCCCAGTTTGGAATTGCCATCTCAAACCGGGCTAACTAAGATCACTGCAGCCGACCAGCTTATCCAAACAGAGTCGGCTATTGACTTTTTACGGAGAAAAATATGCCTATTCTTGCCCCTGGATTTCGAGAGTTCAACTTTTCTCGAATTCACACGCTCAAAACCGCTGGATACAGCGATACAAGCATCGCCAGCGTCATCAACGACGAGACTGACAATAAGTTCAAACTCACTGCTGTGAAAATCAACGGTTACTTGGAGGTGACTTCAGCAGCGTCTAGTCGCATGCTGATTAGCAAAAAAGGAATGAAGGCTTTAATGAACACCCCCACTGAGCCGGTTCCTGAGTAGTAGCCACTCAGTACGCCGACAAGTGAGGTAAACCTGATAAAGGTTATCAAGCATGCTCGGCGTACTACGAATGGCTCCGATTGAAAGGCTGTCAACAATCTATTGCAGAAGTCCGGTACGAGCTTCAAGCGCGACATCTATCTTCCGCTGCAATGTACAAAACTGAAACATCAGCCCGCAAAGCCTCACAAAACCATCCTCAACCAGTTCAAGCCAGACACCCAACTATTAGCCAGCAACCCCAATCCCCTCCAACGCCGCCGCCAGCTGCCCCACAGTCCGCTCCACCTGGTGCCATTTCTCCAGCCCGAACAGCCCGACGCGAAAGGTCATAAAATCCGCGCCTTCGTCGCACTGCAGCGGCACGCCCGCAGCGGTCTGCAGGCCCTGCGCCAGAAACTTGCGGCCTGACTGAATCTCGGGGTCTGTCGTGTAGCTGACCACCACGCCGGGCGCTTTAAAACCGTCGGCGGCCACGCTGGGCAGGCCACGGCTTTCAAACAGGGCGCGCACCTGCTGGCCCAGCGCCACCTGCTCGGCTTTCACCTTGGCAAAGCCGTAATCCTGCGTCTCTTTCATCGCGTCGCGCAGGCGCGTCAAGGCATCGGTGGGCAGCGTGGCGTGGTAGGCGTGGCCGCCTTTTTCGTAGGCTTCCATGATCTGCAGCCACTTCTTTAAATCGCAGGCAAAGCTGGAGCTGGTGGTGGCGTCGATGGCGGCTCGGGCGCGCTCGCTGAGCATCACCATCGCGCAGCAGGGCGAGCTGCTCCAGCCTTTTTGCGGCGCGGAAATCAAGATGTCCACGCCGGTGGCCTGCATATCGACCCACATCGCGCCCGAGGCAATGCAGTCGAGCACAAACAGTCCGCCGACTTCATGCACCGCGTCGGCGACGGCGCGCAGGTAGTCGTCGGGCAGGATCATGCCGGAGGCGGTTTCGACGTGCGGCGCAAAAACCAGCGCGGGCTTTTCGCGGATGATGGTCGCTTGCACGTCGGCAATCGGCGCGGGCACCCAGGGGGCTTGCGCGCCGGGGCCGGTTTGGCGGGCCTTCAGCACGGTGCTGGAGGCGGGAATGTTTCCCATGTCGAAAATCTGCGTCCAGCGGTAGCTGAACCAGCCGTTGCGCAGCACCAGAACGTGCTTGCTAGGGGCAAACTGCCGCGCCACGGCTTCCATGCCGTAGGTGCCGCTGCCGGGCACGAGTGCGACGGAATGGGCTTTGTAAACGTCTTTCAGGATGTTTGAAATGTCGTTCATCACGCCCTGAAAGCTGCGCGACATGTGGTTGAGCGCGCGGTCGGTATAGACGACGGAAAATTCAAGCAGGCCGTCAGGGTCGATGTTGGGCAGCAGTCCGGGCATAGGAATCCTTGGCGTGATGAGTGGGGGAAATTCGGCTGGAAAAGGCCAAATTCATCATAACGTGCCGGGCAAAAAGCGCCCCCGAAATCAAGCCGCTGCCAGCAGCCCCGGCAAGTCGGCCATGTGGCCGAACAGGTGGCTGGCGCCCGCCTGCCTCAGCGCCGCGCCATGTTCCGGCTGCGGGCAGTAGGCCCATACGGTCGCGCCCGCCGCGACGCCTGCCGTCACGCCGGTGGGCGTGTCTTCGATCACTAGGCAATGCTCGCCCGCCGCACCCAAATGGGCGGCAGCGGCCAGATAGACATCGGGCGCGGGCTTGGAGCGCGGCATTTCGTGGCCGCTGAAAATCCGGCCTTCAAAGTAGCGCATCAGCCCGACTTGGGCGAGCTGCATTTCCACCTTGAAACGATCCGCGCCCGAGGCGCAGGCGATGCGCTGCGCGCCGTGCGCGTGGGCGGCGGCCACGGCTTCGTGCGCGCCCGCGATGGCGGTCAAGCGCGCCTGCAATTCGCGGTTGCGCCGGGCGTAGAACTCGGCCATCCAGGCTTCGGTCAGCGGCTGGCCGGTGTTGGTTTCGATGGCAACGCGCTCGTCGCGCACCGCCTTGCCGATGAAGAGGCGAAAGCATTCCTCGGGCGTCAGCGTCCAGCCGCTTTCTTCGAGCAGGTCGCGCAGCACGCCGTTGGTGATGGGCTCGCTGTCCACCAGCACGCCATCGCAGTCAAACAAAACGGCTTCAAATTTCATGGGATTTGCTTTTTTCAGCCCGGCCAGCACAGCGTCAGGCGGGCTTTGGATGGTTTAAAACTGGTCGCCATTGAGATAAAACCAGCGCCCGCCTTCGCAGATAAACCGGCTGCGCTCGTGCAGGCGCGTGGCCCGGCCCGCCGCACGGCAGCGGGCGACGAATTCGACTTCGGCGTACTCCGGCGGCACCAGCAGGCGCTGCGAGCGCACTTCCAGCCCCAGCCACTTCGCGCCCGGCTCGAACTCCAGCGCCGCCGGGCGTGTCGAGGCGTGCCAGGTCGCCAGCAGGTAGTCGGCCCGCTCCAGCACAAACGCGCTGTAGCGCGAGCGCATCAGGCTTTGGGCATCGGGCGCGGGCGTGGCGGCGAAGTCGTCGAGATACGGGCCGCAGCACTGGGCAAACGTCAGCGGCTTTTGCCGTGCGTCCAGCCGCCCGCAAGGGCAGGCGGCAGCACTCAGCACGGACTTCATCGGTTTTGTCGGCGTGATCTGCGGCGCCGGAGTTGCAGGCGTTGCCGAAACGATGGCCGTCAAGCCTTTTTCGCCTTGCGCGCTTCCAGCGTTTCCGTCGGCGCGCCCTCTTTCACCCAAGCTGCAAAACCGCCATCGATGTGGGCGACGTTGCGCATGCCCATGTCCTGCAGCGTCTTGGTGGCCAGCGCGCTGCGCCAGCCCGCGCCGCAAAACAGGATGAACTCGCGGCTCTCGTCGGCAAACACCGGCTTGAAGTAGGGCGAAGCCGGATCGACCCAAAATTCGAGCATGCCACGCGGCGCATGCAGCGCGCCGGTGACGGTGCCACCGCGCTCCAGTTCGCGCGGGTCGCGGATATCGACGATCTGCACAGCCGGGTCGGCCAGCCGCGCCTGCACGTCGGCGACGGAGTAGGTTTTGACCTCTTCCATCGCCTCATCGACGAGCGCCTGAAAACCTTTGGTAATGGGCATGTTTTGTCTCCTGAAAGGCGGGCAGCTTACAGCGCGCGCTGGATGATGATTTTTTGCACGTCGCTAGTGCCTTCGTAGATCTGGCACACGCGCACGTCGCGGTAAATGCGCTCGACCGGGAAGTCGGTGACGTAGCCGTAGCCGCCCAGCGTCTGAATCGCGGCGCTGCAGACTTTTTCGGCGATTTCGCTGGCGAACAGCTTGGCCATCGCCGCTTCCTTCAGGCAGGGCAATCCGGCGTCGCGCAGGCTGGCCGCGTGCCAAATCAGCTGGCGCGCCGCTTCCAGCTGCGTCGCACACTCAGCCAGCCGGAAACCGACGGCCTGGTGGTTGATGATGGCGGTGCCAAAGCTCTGGCGGTCTTTGGCGTAGGCCACGGCCACCTCGAAGGCGCTGCGCGCCATGCCAACGCTTTGCGCGGCAATGCCGATGCGCCCGCCTTCCAGCGCGGACAGCGCAATTTTGTAGCCTTCACCCTCGGCGCCGATCAGGTTTTCAGCCGGGATGCGGCAGTCGTCAAAGTTGACCTGCGCGGTGTCGCTGGAATGCTGGCCCAGCTTGTCTTCGAGCCGAGCCGCCGAATAGCCGGGCGCGTCGGTCGGCACGATGAAGGCGCTCATGCCTTTTTTGCCCGCCGCCTTGTCGGTGACGGCAATCACGATGGCAACCTGGCCGTTCAAGCCGCTGGTGATGAACTGCTTGACGCCGTTGATGACGTAGCCGTCAGCATCTTTGCTAGCGGTGGTGCGCAGCGACGAGGCATCGCTGCCGGTGTGCGGCTCGGTCAGGCAAAAAGCGCCGAGCAGCTCGCCTTGGGCCAACTTGGTCAGCCACTGGGCTTTTTGCGCGGCGTTGCCGTAGCGCATCAAAATGGCGTTGACTGGGCAGTTGGTCACGGAAATAGTGGTGCTGGTGCCGCCATCGCCAGCGGCGATTTCTTCGAGCACCAGCGCCAGCGTCACGTAATCAAGGTTGGCGCCGCCGAATTCTTCCGGCACGCAAATGCCGTAAGCGCCGAGCGCGGCCAGCCCCCGGTGCGCTTCTTTGGGAAAATAGTGTTCCTTGTCCCACTTCGCGGCGTGGGGCCAAAGTTCGGCTTGAGCGAAGGCGCGCACGGCGTCGCGCACTTGTTCTTGGTCATTGTTCAGTATCAATGTTGTCTCCGGTGTTGGTTAGGTCAGCGCGATTTGCGTTTACAGCACTTCAACGGCCAGCGCCGTCGCTTCGCCGCCGCCGATGCACAGGGTGGCGACGCCTTTTTTCAGGCCACGCGCCTTCAGCGCGTGAATCAAGGTGACGATGATGCGCGCACCGCTGGCGCCAATCGGGTGGCCCAGCGCGCAGGCGCCGCCGTTGACGTTGACGATGTCATGGCTCAGATTCAGGTCAGCCATCGCGGCCATTGGCACGACGGCGAAGGCTTCGTTGATTTCCCACAGGTCCACGTCTTTGACGTCCCAGCCGATTTTTTTCAGCAGTTTTTGCACCGCGCCGACCGGGGCGGTGGAGAACCACTCGGGCGCCTGCGCAAACGTGGCGTGGCCGACGATGCGGGTAATCGGCGTCAAGCCGAGTTCCTTGGCGGTGGAAGCGCGCGCCAGCACCAGCGCAGCCGCACCGTCGCTGATCGACGAGCTGGAGGCGGCGGTGATCGTGCCGTCTTTCTTGAACGCGGGCTTGAGCGAGCTGATCTTGTCGAGCTTGACCTTGCCTGGGCCTTCGTCGTTGAAAATCACCGTCTCGCCAGCGCGGCTCTTGACGCTGACGGGGGCGATTTCAGCCGTGAAAACACCGGCCTCAATGGCGGCCTTGGCGCGCTGCACGCTGGTGGTGGCAAAAGCGTCCTGCTGTTCGCGGGTGAAGCCGTATTTGGCGGCGCAGTCTTCGCCGAAAGTGCCCATCGAGCGGCCTGGCTCGTAAGCGTCTTCCAGGCCGTCGAGCATCATGTGATCCATCACACGGTCGTGGCCGATACGTATGCCGCCGCGTGCCTTGGGCAGCAGGTAAGGCGCGTTGGTCATGCTTTCCATGCCGCCAGCGACCATCACGTCGCGGCTGCCTGCGAGCAATTGGTCGTGCGCCAGCAGCGTCGCCTGCATGCCGGAGCCGCACATTTTCGACAGCGTGACGGCGCCGGTGCTGTTCGGCAAGCCGCCCTTGAAACCAGCCTGGCGCGCTGGCGCCTGGCCCTGGCCCGCCATCAGGCAGTTGCCAAACAGCACTTCATCGACGCTGGCAGGCGCGACGCCAGCGCGCTCGACAGCGGCCTTGATGGCGACGCCGCCCAAGTCGTTGCCAGACAGGCTAGAAAATTCACCTTGAAACGCGCCCATAGGGGTGCGGGCGGCGCTGAGGATGACGATGGATTCAGACATGGTTTTCTCCGGTGGGTCAAAAAATAGGGCGATTTGGCAAAAAGCGCCGGTCGCGCTCGTAAGGAAAAACGTCGTGGACATGGCCAGCGGCAATGCGCGCCTTGTGGCCCTGCCAGAAAGCGGGGTCGAGCAGGTCGGCGTGGTGCTGCATGAACACGGCGCGCACGGCAGGGTTGCCGAGCAAAAAGGGCGCAAAAGTCTCGGGAAACACGTCTCTGGGGCCGACCGAATACCAGATCTCACCGCTCATTTCCTCTTCCTCGTTGCGCGGCGTCGGCACCTTGCGGAAGTTGCAGTCGGTGATGTATTCGATCTCGTCGTAGTCGTAGAAGACGACTTTGCTGTTGCGCGTGACGCCGAAGTTTTTCCACAGCATGTCGCCGGGAAAGATGTTCGCCGCGACCAGGTCTTTGATCGCGTTGCCGTACTCGACGACGGCGCGCTCGATTTGCGCCTGCCCGGCGGGCTGCTCGGCGCCGAGGTCAAAAGCTTCTTGCAGGTAGATATTCAGCGGAATCATGCGCCGCTCGATATAGACGTGCTGGATGATGACTTCCATCTGGCCGTCGCCATCGCGGTCGCTGATCTCTAACTGGCTGGGCGCGAATTTCTCGATCTCGGCGATCAGCTCGTCGCTGAAACGCTCGCGCGGAAAAGCCACCAGCTGGTATTCCTGCGTGTCGGCCATGCGGCCGACGCGATCGTGCTGCTTGACGAGCAGGTACTTGCCCTTGACCTGCTCGCGGGTGGTCTCTTTCTGCAAGGGAAAGTAGTCCTTGATGACCTTGAACACATAGGGAAAGGACGGCAGGTCAAACACCAGCATCACCATGCCCTTGATGCCGGGCGCAATGCGGAACTTGTCGCTCGAATGGCGCAGGTGGTGCAGAAAGTCGCGGTAAAACAGCGTCTTGCCTTGCTTGGCCAGGCCCAGCGCGTTGTAGATTTCGGCACGCGGCATGCGCGGCATCATGCTACGCAAAAACTGGACGTAAGCCGACGGAATGCCCATATCGACCATGAAATAGGCGCGGGCAAAGCTGAACAGAATCAACAAATCGTTCTCGCCAAACAGCGCCGCATCGATGCGCAGTTTGCCGTCAGGGTTGTGCAAAATCGGCAGCGCAAACGGCACTTCAAAAAAGCCGTTGATGACCTTGCCGACGATGTAAGCGCCCTTGTTGCGGAAAAACAGGCTGGACAGCACTTGCAATTGAAAATTGGCGCGCAGCTTAACATCGCCCAGTTTGGCGCTGATGGCGCCAGCGACGTAGGCCGCGTCGCGCTCCAGATCTTCAAAAGCCACGCGCAGGCCAAAATCGCGCACCAGCTCGGTCAGCGTCTCGGGCAGGCTGCCCGGCGCCGGGTAGTAGGCGCGGTAAGTCGGCTGGGCCTGCGGCTCGCTGTCTTCGATGTACTCGGTGCTGACGGCGGGCCGCACGAAAATAAAGTCGTTCTGAAAATAGCTGCGGTGCAGGATTTTCGTCGTGACCGAATTGAAAAACGTCTCGGCCAGCTCGGGCTGCAGGTGGTTCACCAGCAGGCCGATGTAATGCAGCTTGACTTGGTGCCACTCGTCCATCGGCAGCGCACCGGCCTTGAATTCCTTTTCGAGGCGCCTCACGCATTCTTTGACGCGCAGGTCGTAGAACTCGATGCGCTCGCGCTGGGCGCGCTGCTGGCCGTGCCAGTCGGCCGTTTCAAAACGGTGCCGAGCCCGGCTCGATTCGGTGCGAAACAAACGGTAGTGGCGATTGAAACCGTCCATCATCGCTTTCGCGATGTCGTAGGCAACGGTGGAATCCAGACGTTGGGGAAACATCGCGCGCCTTACACCTTGGCGCCGCCGTCTGGCAGGCTCGGCTTCATCGTGCGACGCGGGTAGCGCTTGAGCGCATGGCGAAAAACCTCCACCACCTCATCCGCGTTTTTCATGCTGACCTTGAGGTCGTTGACCAGACCGTTCTTGAGGCTGTAACACCAGCCATGCACTTCGACTTTCTGGCCCCGGCTCCAGGCGTCCTGCATCACGTTGGACATGGCGACGTTGCCGACTTGCTCAATCACGTTCATCTCGCACAGCACGTCTTCCTGGCGCTCGATAGGCAGATGCTCCAGGCGCTGCAGGTGGCGCAGCTTGACATCGCAGACGTGGCGCAGCCAGTTGTCGGCCAGGCCGACGCGGGTGCCGCGCAGCGCGGCCAGCACGCCGCCGCAGCCGTAGTGGCCGACCACCATGATGTGCTCGACCTTGAGATGATCGACGGCGTACTGGATCACCGACAGCGCATTCAAGTCCGAATGCACCACCACGTTGGCCACGTTGCGATGCACGAACACCTCGCCCGGATCGAGCGCGATGATCTCATTGGCCGGAACCCGGCTGTCCGAGCAGCCAATCCACAGGTATTTGGGCGTCTGCTGGCCGACCAGCCGACTGAAATAATCCGGGCGCTGCTCAGCCATGCGGGCAGCCCAGCAGCAGTTGTTATCGAGTAAGTGTTGAAGCGATGTAGTCATAAAGACGATCTTAAACAGTTGCCAAGACAGCCCCGGAGCGGTTTAAAAAAGTCAGCAGGTTTCAGCAAACAACTCGCGCCCGATCAGCATGCGGCGGATTTCGCTGGTACCGGCGCCGATTTCGTACAGCTTGGCGTCGCGCCACAGGCGGCCCAGCGGGTACTCGTTGATGTAGCCGTTGCCGCCGTAGATCTGCACGCCGTCGCCCGCCATTTTGGTGGCCTGCTCGGCGCACCACAGGATCACGCTGGCGCAGTCTTTGCGGACTTGACGAACGTGCTCGGCGCCCAGCATGTCCAGGTTCTTGGCCACCGTGTAGGCAAACGAGCGCCCGGCCTGCAGCACGGTGTACATGTCGGCGACCTTGCCCT
>Ga0302216_1000305_pt1 | contig 17867 bp, 6 predicted proteins | sample II_Fen_N3_2_FD_194575 | JGI IMG/M metagenome (GOLD analysis project Ga0302216, IMG submission 194575) | Peat permafrost microbial communities from Stordalen Mire near Abisko, Sweden - II_Fen_N3_2 | ecosystem: Environmental > Terrestrial > Soil > Wetlands > Permafrost | place: Sweden: Abisko...
ATCATCTGCAGCGTCACCTGGAGATGACTCGGCGCGACGTGGAAGGCGCCTTGCGCCTGCTTTTCGAGAGCGCCTCGACAATCTCACGCTTTGAGGGAGTCGGTGTCTTGAGCGGAGAGGACGCACATTCCTTAGGCCTCGTAGGCGTGGCTGCCCGCGCCTCGGGCCTGGCGCGCGACGCGCGCATCTGCCATCCTAGCGCATCCTTTCGAAGCCACCCGATGCCCTTGACCCTGGAGACCTCGGGGGATGTGCTGGCGCGCGCCCAGGTGCGCCGTCGCGAGACCGAGGCATCATTCGACTGGATCAGCCAGGAACTTTCCGAGCTTTCCGAGGGGCCAATCTATACGCCCTTGTCCGCCGCGACCGGAAACGCCTTTGCCGTCTCGCTCTGCGAAGGCTGGCGCGGCGAGGTTGTCCACCTCGCCAGCACTGACGCCACTGGGCACATCGATTGGTGGAAACCCATCGACCCATCCTTCCGCAACTGGAACGGCCTGGCGCTGAGCTTGCGCGGCGGACAGATTTCAGACTTTCCGCTCTGCAACAAAAGCTTCAACCTCAGCTACTGCGGCTTCGACCTGTGAGGGCTTCGCCATGAGCATCCTGAGCGAGCGCTTTCACCAGCGCCACCGCACCATGGTCTTTCCGGACGCGCCGCCGCCGCTTCCCGAGCACTTCCGCGGCCTTCCGGCCATTTCCGGCCGTTGCTCACCGGCCTGCGAAGTCTGCCTGCAGGCCTGCCCCACCTCCGCCATAGCACGTACGTCCGAGGGAAAGATCCGACTTGACCTCGGCGCCTGCACCTTCTGCGGCGACTGCGCCGGAATCTGTCCCGAGCACGCAATCAGCTTTGGAAGCGACTGGCGCATGGCCAGCCGCAGCCGGGAGGAGCTCAAAATCTCCCAAGATCACACCCTGGAACTAGCTCAGGCCTTGGAATCGCACGCACAGGCGATCTTCGGGCATTCGCTGCGCATCCGCGAAGTGAGCGCCGGCGGCTGCGGCGCCTGCGAGGCCGACGTGAACGTGCTCTCCACCATTGGCTGGGACCTCTCGCGCTTTGGCATCCAGATGGTCGCCTCGCCCCGCCATGCCGACGCCCTGCTAGTGACGGGGCCGGTCCCCCGCTCCATGGCGCTCGCCCTTGCCAAGACCTGGGCCGCCATGCCGACGCCAAAATTTGTCATTGCCGTCGGGAGCTGCGCCGTTTCCGGAGGGCTCTTCGCCGATTCCCCCGAACATTGCGGCGGCGTGGCCGAGCACCTGCCGGTGGATCTCTTCATTCCCGGCTGCCCACCCCACCCGGCGACCATCCTGGACGGCATCCTGCGCTTTTTGGGGCATTCCATCGCAGAGCCGTCTCTCTGACGTTTCCCGCCGGAGTCCAGAATTCACGCCGATCAATGGCGCATCCCCGCGCAACGCCTACTTTGAATCCATGCGAAAGACGACCTCGGCCTTAGCCCTTGCGACAGGAATCGGACTCGGCGGCTGCGCCCCGAGCCTGCATCCGGAACTGACGCGCATCGAAATCCCAGCCCAATGCCCCGCCCGTCTGCTGTTTTTGCCCTTGGAAGACAAGAATGATCCGCCTTCCGGGAGCGGGGACATCTATCTGGAGGCGCCGCGCGTGGTTCGCGACATGGTTGGCGCCCAACTGGAGCACTTGGGCATGCCGCTAGTCTCAAGCTCTATCGTCGATTCGCTGGTGGCTCACCAGCAGCTGGCCACCGGGCAAGCCTGGACCCGCGACAACGCCCGCGCCCTGGCCGATAGCCTAGGCATTCGCTATGTGGTCTTCGGAACCCTCGAGAGCTACTACCGCGGCAGCCTTATCGGAAGATCGACACGAGTGGCCTGGAACCTAGAACTGATGGACACCTGGACCCTTCATCCGCTGGCGCACATATCGCTGGACCTAAGTGGGGGGCAATCCGATCCATTCGTGCTGGTTCAGGAATCCGCCCTGGAATCTGCCCAAGAGATTCTCAAGGCCTGGGACGGCTGTCCGTCCCCAAAGCCTTGAGAGAGCCTTAGGGCTTGCGCTTCCAGCCGAAGCGGAAGAGCTGGTTGGTGACCCTCTCCAGGCCGGCTCCGGCAGCGTTTGGCCGACGTGTGACCAAGCGCAGCGTGTAGACGCCTGTGGTGGCTGCTTCGCGAGTAACGGAGCGTCCGTCCCAAGTGAGCCAAGCCTGATAACGCCCGCTGGAATTGACAGGAAGCGTCTTTTCCTGGCAGGCCTTGTACAGATCAGAAAGATCCATTGAGGCCACGTAGGTTCCCAGGTTGTCGTAAATGACCACGAAGCCATCGAAACACTCGTTGGCGGTGAGCGCCACGCCGAGCACCCTGGAAACGTCTATTTCTGACAATTTTTGTCCAGAAAGCGAGGCCCACGAGGTGTCGGTCGCAGAATGGATCAGAGCCCGCATCGGAGCCTCACTGCCATAGCTCCAGTTTCCGAAGGAAACCACTGGATTTTTCTGCATGGTCAGGAAGACGGGAGGTCGCTTCCCGAAATGGATCGGGGCCAGTTTCCAGGAAGCCTCATTGGAAACCGAACCAGCATCAGAAAGACCACCCAAGCTGCGCGGCGCCGCACGCAGGGAATCATTGATTCCCAGCCGCAGGCTGTCAGCAAAGATCAGGAAGCCGACCTTAGCGCCGCTCACAGAAAGCACATTGCCATCCAAGACCGAAGGCTCGCGATTGGGACTGACGACCGCGGAACCGAGCCGCACGTCTTCGGAAAAGTCGAGCCACAGCGTATCGGCCACGCCGTCCGTCTTTGAATAATTAAGGACAGCAGAAAGCAGCACCGGCCCCACGGAATCGGCAAGAGCCGCCGTCTCCGGCACCAAGGCTCCCTGAGTGTACAGGTAAACGGTTCCGGTGCGCTCCTCGCCGTCGCCGCTGGTGGCTCCCCAAGCGAAGGCAAAGCGTCCCGTCATTGAAAGGCTGTCGGAAGCAACACTCCAAGCAATCGCCGTATCGGTACTCTTGTAGCTCCCAACGCCCCAAGTGGCCGAAAGCCCCACGATGGTGTCCTGTATTCGCATCTTGCGCCGGAAGCGCACCACCACAGAATCAGCCCGGCCGTCACTATTTGAAGAGTAAATGGTCGCCGAGGCGATGGGCACCGGACGCCACTGCTGCGCCACGGAAACCGCCTGCGAGCACTCGCGCGCAGCGTTGCCAGAGAAATCAGCAACAGCAGTCGTTGCCTTGGCCAAGGTCCCTACTGGAATCGTTCCCTGAGGATCAATCAGCACACGCCAGATGGCATTCGTCGAATCCATCGCACTCCAGGCACTCTCCTTGACAGAGGCAAGGCTCGGGAAGGCGACTGGTGCATCGTTTGCTTTCACGGCCTCGCTGAACTTGAGATAGACGGTATCCTGCGTCTGCCCATCGGCAAGTTCCAGAACACTCGCCTTCAGGAGAACGGGTCCAATGCGGTCCAGCACGGTGGCCGTATCCCACACCAGGGTGTCCCGCGTATCGTCCTTCACATGCAACTGAACGCGCACCGTGCCAGAGCTCGCTGTGCCAGAAACTGTCCCGACTGGAAGCCCGAGCAAGACCGTCTGGGAATCCGCAAGAACATGAATCGAGTCGGATACAAAGGTCACCTGGGCACCCGAGAGTTCAGCCGTAGCTGCCGTCGGTGAAGTTGTCGCCGAAAGCTTAGCAGAGAGCCGCACCGCCACAGCCGTGGGGCTTCCCGAACAGGCCGAATCCACCGTCCAAGCGCTGTCGATGAGAGGCCAAGGCGGCGGCGTCTGGAAGGCAATGGCCAAGAGACCGGGCGTCACCACCGATCCGGGAATGATCGAGAAACTCGTCAGAGTAGCGGTGTCGGCCAGAGAATCCGAGAACCAAACGGTGGCCTTGCCATGCACGAGAACTAGGCTCGCAAGCTGCGTTCCTCCCGAAGCAGCATCCCAGAAGCGCACCTTAGTGGCACTGGAGGAGAGCGTAATCGTCGCAGAAGTGTCAAAAACTCCGGCGCTGTCAGAAAGCGTCACGATAGCGCTGGTGCGATGCGTCCCGCTCCAGGCGGAAAGCGGACCGACAGGATCCCACGACAGCGTCAGCTTGCGGGGCGGCACATCCGCAAAGTTCACCACGACAGTCCCAGGCGTCACCGTCGAGCCAGGAATCACCGCCGAGGCTGTGAGTCCTACTGTGTCGGCCGAGGCGTCGAGGAACCACACCGTAGCGCTACCGTGCGAGAGCACCAGGCTCGAAATCGCCGTGCCGCCGGTAGCAGAGTTCCAGAAGGAGACGTTCGACTTCAGGCTGGAAAGGGAGATCGTCGCCGAGGTATCGAAGATTCCAGCACTGTCCATTAGCGTCACGACCAGGCTCTGCCGAGAACCTGTCCATCCCGAAATCGGACCAGCTTGGCTCCAGAGCAACTTGAGCTGACGGGGCGGCACCTTCATGGTGTCCACCGTCACGGTGTAGCGCTGCCAAGCGCAGGAACAGTAGCTTGAGTCGCGATCGCCCCAGAAGGCGAATTCGTGTGCCGTCGTCCCCTGAGCATCGCCGGTGTCGTGCGCGAACTGGACAGAATCTGTCCGTCCAGTCGCTAGCGGCGTCGAACCACGCAGCGTAGGACCGTCCACCTGCCAATCGGCACGATTCACATCTGGCGCGTTCCAGGTCTCGCCCAGGAAATGGACAGCAAAGGTGTCCTGCCAGACGGACGTGGCCGGCGAGGCCAGCGGCTTGTCGAAGTTGAAGGAGGTGTTGCGGAAGACGCGCGGCTTAGTGCCGTCGGGCGGGTATCCGTAAATGTGGACGCCGTTGTACCAGGCGGTGATGTAGGGATCATCGAGATAGGTCTCGATAAAGAAACCGTCGGAACCGGGCTCCACTTGATCGGGACCGGCCCAGGGCTTCGTGAGATCGATGCCCGCAAAGTTCTTCGGGTCCGGCGGGGCCGTGTGGGCCTTGAAAGACCAACCTCCATCGAAGATCGAGAAGGGGATCGGGTTCCAGTTGGAATTATCCATTTTCAACTCAATGCGCATGCTCCCCGAGACCGGCAGCGTGTCTTTCAGCGTGACAGGGATGTACCAGGAGATTCCCGAAGTTCCCACTGCTGTAGCGCTGCCGAAGACCAGGTTGACGGCTCCGCCCTTCATTTGGCCATCGCCGCCGAAGATGCCGTTGTCGCTGCTATGGACCACGAGACTCTTGGCGGTGGTGGCATCAGCATTGAAGTAGAGGCGCAGCTCCAGGCCCGCATAGGGCTTGCTCTCGTTGTTGGCGATCAGCAGATAGAAGTGCGCCCCCTTGCCAGAGGTGGTGTAATTCTTGGTCGTCGCCTTCATCTGAATCGTGTAGTTGGCAAAGTCCTGGGTCGTGGTAAAGACGTGATGCACGCCATTGCTGTCGTCGCGGGCCGAACCAGAGATGACGTCGAAACGATACGTTGTTCCAGGCTTCAGATTCTTGAGCGTCACCTTATGAAAGCGGCCTGGGATTCCCTCGTCATCGCCGTCGGCGAGATGCTTGGTTTTTGCGAAATCGGCACCGTCCAGGGCATATTCCACACTCGACGTCGAGATAACATCCGTCCACCAGAACACCGTAGCGCGGTCGGAACGGATGTTGCACACCTTGATATCGTAGATCTTGGGCTTGACAGAATTGGTGCTCGTGGTGAATTGGTAATCGCGGCCGCGGTTGTCGTCGCTTGCGACGTTGCGGTAGATGTCCATCCCCTTGAACCAGAAGTAGTAGGTCGTCTTGGGGGTGAGACCGCCGACGGTCATCGTCTTGTTCTTGGCAAGCGGTGAAACGATGTAGCCAATCACCGGCCCGTTGGGCAACAGGCTATAAAAGAGAGTGTCTTTGGAAAGCTCATCGGTCTGCCAGGAGATGATAGCCGAGGTGTCGCTCACCTGCACCACCGTGACGTTCTTGAAAGTTGGCCCCACCGTATCGGGAGGCAGATCCTTGGCCATGATTTGGGACGGGAAGACGAGCTGCGATGAAAAGTCAATGCAGGTTTCCGTTACCGTATAATCGATCCAGTAGTCCTTGAGCGGACTCCCCGGCTTGCAACCGCCCATCAAGGCACCTTTAGGAACCTTGTACTTGTAAGGTACGCCGCCGGCATTGTAGCCCTCGGGATTGGCCGCGCGGTTGTGCGGGTGTTGCAGGTTCTTGGAGCCTGCCCCCATGATGAAGCTCAAGTCCCAAGGGTTTAATCCCAACTGGTAGTTGAGGTTATCGATACCAACCCGCAAGTACATGGAATCGGTCGAGGGCGTCCATGCATCGATGAACGAGTAGACTTCGGGACGGGCAAGGCGCCCAGGCACGATGCCGCCATCCTTCTTGCCTGCTGCTTCCCAAGCGGCGACTCTTGACTTCAGGCTTTTCCAAAACTGGACTTTTTGCTCAAGATCCCAGTACAGGAAGATTTCGGTCACCTTGCCCATGTTGTAGCGATTGAAGCCCCAGCCACCACTGGTGAAAACCCCGTGGTAAGGCTGATCCACATTGATGCCCGGAAATGTGACGTTATCACTGCCATTAGAGCCAATCGAAATGCCGCGCTTGAGACCGGTCATCACGTCCAGCAACAGCGAATCGCGCATGACCGGGGAGACACCGTACTTCAGAGCGGTAGCGGAATCCTTGAGGATGAGCTTTCCGAAGGCGTAAAGAGCAAGTTGGTTGTCTTGCTGAAAGTCCGTGGTCCAGCCACCGAGGTCAAAGTATCCCCCCGTCATCTTGCCGCCTGCCGTGATTGGGCCATTGCCCAGCAGACCGGTCGCGAACTCGCCAATGTTGAAGTTCGATTGGCCCGCATTTAAGTGTCCAAGGCTTGCGTTCTGATAGAGATCGTAGCCGTACTTGCTCTTGCCGGTCGCATACCAAAGGGCCACCGCCGCGAAAGCCGGATCATCCTGCTGTTGGCCACCACCATCGTAACAGCAAGGCTCCTTGGTCCCCTTGTAGAGATTCTTCATCATCACGTTGGCGTAAATGTCCTCGGCAGCAGCAACGAGCTTCTGGGAATAGTCTGCATCAAAGGGCTCCCAAGAGCGTCCCACAAGTGCCAGCGAGACGATGTACATGCCCGCCACGTTTGAGCCGATGCCGGCGGTGACGGGGCGATCCGGACCGCCCTTGCCTTGCACCTGGGCATCCTGATGCTCGGGAACGTCCCAGAACAGATGATCCATGCCGGGCCCCATGCCGACGCTGTGGTACATGTCGTTCTTGGCAATGAGCCCATCGGCCTTGGAGACGGTATAGAGCCGGTAGATGTAGTCGGCACCGACCTTGGCCTCGTTGAGCAGATCGGGAATGCCGTCGTTTCCAAAGGGAAGTGTGTCGTTGTAGGAAGCGCCATAGCGGTCCTCAGCCTTCTCCGGCATGGCCGCGTAGGCGAGAGCCAACATCGAAGCGGCAAATCCCTCGGTCTCGCCATACTTGCCGTGGTCACCACAGTCGTGCCAGCCACCTTGCAGCTCCCCTTCGTGGCCGACACCGGAGCCGTCCTTGGTGTGGCAAGCGGCATGGAACCAACTGTTGGTGTTGCCGCAACGCTGAGCTCCGAAGAACTTGAGAGCCGTCTCAAAGACGTCGTTGTAGACCGTCTCACGAATATCAAAGGCAAGCGAGGTATCCTTGCCGACCGCAATGCGATAGGTTCCAGAATCCTTTAGGACTCCGAAATCCGCTTTCCAAAGAAATTCCTTACCCACCTGCGCGGCCGTGTCGCCAAAGCTGTACAGCGGGCTAATGGAGTTGTAGTAGCCCTTGATGAGCATCTTGGCCTTGAGGCTCGAATAGTCTCCCAGCGAAGCAAGCGTGCCGTTGTACACCGAGACGCCGTCGCTGCGGACGACGCTGAAGGACGTCGTCGCGGGATTTGCCGTGGTGCTGGCGTAAAAGGCCGTTTTGTGACTGTCTGCCGGCTTGTAGCCGACTTGGTTCACACGAATCGGATGGACGTTGTAAAAGTTAAGGGAATCGAGCAGCCTTCGCCCGCACGAAGCACAGGTGTTGTCGATAGCGTCTGCATAGACCGAAGCCGACGCCATCGCCAGCCCCAAAACCATCCCTTTGATCCAAGTCTTCATGGCTTTTCCCATCTCACGAAAAACGCGGAGGCATAGCTGCCCCCGCGTCGAGTCATCCGTTCGTCAATTTTTGCCGTACGGCAATCACGGCTTCCTCTTCCAACCCATCTTGTAGAGCTGGTTGATGTAATGACCGTTGGTGGCATCCAGCGCCGAGGTCCCATCGCTTCGGCGCGTCACCAGCCGCAGCGTGTAGACTCCAGTGGAGGCTAACGTACCCTTTGCCGAACGGCCATCCCACCGAATCCAAAGTTGCGTCCGATCGGTAGCGCTCTTGGGAACCTTGGCATTGTCGGACCAAGCCTCATAGTACTTCGAAAGGTCAATTCCGGCGACATAGGTGCCTAGGTTGTCGTAGATATAGGCAAACCCGTTGATAGCTTGGTTCACAGTAATGACCACGCCCATGCCCTGTTGCTTCAGGGCGTCTTGAGCCGAAAGAACCGCACCGTCCAATGTCTGCCAAGAGCCATTGGGGGCACTCGTCAGCAGCATTATGCTTGGCGTCGCCATATTGGGAGATGCATCAAGCCACCCCGTGTAGCTCAATACCGGATTCTGCACAGTAACCGTGAAGACCGGCTTGCGCGTCCCAAAGGCGATATGAACCCAACGTCCGACTATCGAAGGCTGATTTCTCAACAGGTCGTAGAGCGAACCAATCGAAGCCGGCGCCGCTCCAAGGCTATCGCTCTTAGAGAACGATTGAGTCGAGTCGATAAACAGCCAGACCTCTTTCGCATCACTGGGATTCACTACGGCAGAATGGTACCGGACCAAATTTCCGACAGTATTCAGCACCGTCACATCGCCATTGCCAATAAATACCGCTTCGCTAAAGCTGAGCTTAAGCGTATCTAACTGCCCCTCTGTATCATTGTAACGAAGCGCTGCACTGATGAGAGTTGGCGCGACATGATCGGAAACGGCAAAGTGCGCCGTATCTCCCGTCGTAGAATCGATCATCATTCCAAGACTACTTGGAGAATAGCGCGTCGTGTCGGAACTCGTTACCAAGGAATCCATGCCTGGAACAGCGAGCCGCACCACGGTCGTATTTCCTGTATCCGTCGCAGGCAGTGATACCTGAACCGATACGAGATTTCCGCTTCTATTGGGCCAACGGAAGACAAAAGAAGAAAGCGTATGCAGGGTGCGTGGGAAGGTGAGAATCACCGAATCAACGGTACCATCACCATTGCCATCCACAAACCAAGCGGACACGGGAGGACGATCACCACCCTTGACAAGAACCGCAGGATTTTTGGCTCCAGAGAGATTTCCTAGAAGATCCGACAACCCAACTCCGACGCGAACCGAGTCCACCATCGGGATCAGCGAGCCGGTATCCACGGCGATATAGGCCGTACTTCCAACAATGCGAACCGCACTGCCGATATCTGAACCACCAACCTTAACCGCAAATGCAGATGTTCTCGCAGACTTCACGTTTTCCGACAAAGCCAAGATCAAAGTGTCCTTGTCGATGCCGTAGTGCAGTCGAGCAGAAAGTGCATTGGCTCCCACCGAATCGATTACCGGACTCGAAACATACCAGTCGATGAAGCCGCTACGAGAGACCCACAAGGCTCCGCTGCCATTCGAGCCCGTCCCCTGGGTGGCGCTTACCGGGAAGGCCGAGTCCAAAGTGGCAACAAAGGTGATGCTATCCGCAGTGGTCCACGTCAGCGCCGCCCGCAGTGTATCCGTACCTGTAGTTCCAAAGGAAACCACAAACGAATCAGGGATCTCGCGAGCCAGCAGGGCACGACTGAAGGTGACGTAGAGCTTGTCGGCCCGTCCATTGCCATCGGCATCCTTGAGCCAAGCTGCATGAATGGGCACAGGACGCGTGTAGAGTCCAAGCCCAGTCCATGTTTGGCAATCCGAAGCCGCATTTCCCAGAGTGTCAGAAACTACCGAAGTATCGGATACAAGTTTGAGCGAATCCTTGCCTGCCGTCAGAGATGCTCCCGCCGACTTTTCGACAATGAACATATAGCGATGGATTGCCGCAGAGTCTTCCCATACCGAATCCACAGTAAAGGTTCCGGTGTTCGACTTGAACAGGAACGGCCAAGTCTTCGAGAGCTTGGGCTTTTCACTGAAGATGACGCGCAAGGTGTCTGGGCCGGTCCCGAAATTTTCGTAGACCTGCACCTGCAAGAGCTTCGGGCCAATGCTGTCGGCAAGCACCACTTTTGCCCAGTGATAACCGGCCAATTGAGACGGAACATGGATGTCCAGCGTTCCGGTTGCCGAGGTGTTCTTATTCGAGATCACATCAGAAAGATCGACGTCTAGGATCTTGGATGTAGCATCCGTAAACGAGAACTTCGACGTATCCGTAATCAGTACGGTGTCCGCATCCGTAGTCCCAGGCGGAGTCCAGGCAAAGCGCACGGAATCCGGTTTGGAAGGCAATGCCATATCAAAGGGGACATGCGCCACAATGCCGCCCGCGCAAGGAGCGACGAGATTGCCGTTGCTAGGATTTGGGAAGGTCGCCCGCGTAAAGGCGCGAATCGTCCCAGTATCCCCCACCATGGTGGGATCAGCATAGGAGAAGAAGACAGTATCTGGCCCAGTCATTGGCAGAACCGACAGGTTTTGATCTGACTTGCCATCATCAATCACGATCGCCAAGGGGGCTGAGCGGAATATTCCCGTGCTGAGCCCAGTCTCTGTCAAAGTGATCGTCCGGCTCCACGAGGCACCCTTATGAGCAATTCGAACCGTTGCATCAATCGTCTCAGCGAGAGCCGAATTTTTGTCGCGATCCGCGTCATTGACCTGGAAAATCACGGAATCGGCGCCTAGCGCCAAGGTCGAATCACTCTTGAGCGTCTTGCCTTGGCCATTGAAAAGGTCCAAGATCCCATAGGTGTGAGTGGAGACGTAGTTCACGTACCAGTTGCCGTTGTAGAAGGCGCACCCCTTGCCCTCCGAGCAAACGCCTTCAGCATTGTCTTCGACAGAATCGATGCTTGCAAAGAAGGTCACATCCACCTTGTTGGTACCAGAAGCAAGCTTCAAGGGCAGCTTGAGCTTCCAAGTGCCGTCAGTTTGGCGCGTCAGCGCAGAACGGCGAGCATCGTCGCTCAGCTTGGCTCCATTGACCCAGATGCCCGTGATGTAACCCTTGGATGCTGGTGTCAACTGGTCATAGGCGTTGATGGTTCCCGTGATCAGCGGCGCCACGCCATCGGGGATGGTGATGGTGTTCCCGTTGGGCTGGTCAAAAGGCGCATCCAACGTCACATCCATGGCCATCACGGTGCGCTTAGTCGCCTGTTCAGCCCGTGACGGAGAATATCCGTAAACGAAATCATTACGACGGTAGACCGCAATGTAAGGATCGATTTCAACCGTCTGTGGAGCTTCGTCCATGATGTTCTTGGTCGAAATATCAGCGACGTACTTCACACCACTGTAATCCACAGGAGACATTCCACCATCTCCACCAGCAACATGCTTGCGGAAGGACCAGTCGTGATTTGCTGTGTCAAAAATGTCATGGGACGGCGGCGTATTCATCAAGTCATCGAAAAGCACCGGAACTGGATTGGGCGGCTGACTCATCTCCACCTTATGCTTGTCCCACATGATGTCCAAGCGGAAGCGCGCCTGCGATTCCATCATAGCCCCCCAGATCGGGATGTCAAAGTACCACTGACAAACCTCCGCATCGGTGCAAGACGAATCGATCTTCTTCGGATGCGATTTGCGCAAGTTCTGATCGACGACGTAAGCAAAACCGGCATCCTGATAACCATCGGAGCGATACTTAATTCCGATATCACAGCGCGCACCCAGATCCCAAACATTCGCAGCGGTTCCGGTCACATAGAGGCGAAGCTGTAACGAATCGTACGACTTGCTGTCTTGGTTGGTGACACCAATGGTCAAAGAGCGCAATCCGTTCCACAAATAACCGGATGCGCGGATGTCAAATTTCACATCCTCATTGGGCGTCTTGAAGCAGCCCACAGCAGTGTCGTAAGTACCGGGAACGCCGACCTTGAAGTAGTAAGTGGTCTTGGGACTCAATCCATAGACACGAACCCGGTGGAACGTCACAGGAATATTGCCCGCAAGGTCAGTGTCAACCTCAGAATATTTGCCGGCCTTCCAGCTTGCGCTGTCGGCGAAAAGGACACTCGACAGGTATTCCCCATTCGGGGTGTACCACATGATCTCGGCAGAATCTGCCGTCACATTGCATACTTTAATATTTCCGTAAATCGGATTATCTGCAGCCTTGTCCTTAGTCGTAAAGGTATAGGGAATAGAATCGCCACCGGAATTCGGCCAAGCCCGTTGCGTCGCCGTCTGTCCCTGAAGATTTGCTGTCGTCACCATGAACCAGTACTTGGTCCCAGAAGTTAGCGGATGAATCTTGAAGATAAACGTATTTGAAGTGTCGTTGACGGTAACGACATTCGTCATGGAGACGATGGTGGAATCTTTTCCATAAGCGAGTTTGGCAATACCCCATTTATCTAGGTCGACCTCCACCACAGCTAACGTATCCGTGGTATAAAGAACCTTGACAGTCGGAATCGGTGCTGTTGCAACCTCAACTTTAGCGAGCCCCATCAAAGGAATAATCTCCGCTGCGGAAGCGTCTGGACAATTCGCCTCCGTCTGTTGATAAGTAGACCAATTTTCAGTCAATACCATTTTATTAGCTGCGCCAATGCCTCCATACAAACCACCGACGGGTATTGCATAGTTGTAATACGCACCAGGTACATTCTTCCCCTCAGGGTTTGCAGCGCGATGGTGAGGGTGATTGGGATTTTTTGTACCAATTCCGTAAATGAACGAGAGATCCAGAGCGTTCATTCCAAACATGTAATCCAAGCCACCCAACAGCGCTTGAAGGACTTCCTTGCGTTTCCAGTCCGTTCCCCCATCCAAGCCCAATAGAGGCTTTCCTTCCACGACTTCTGCAGCATCATAGTACATATAAAGATCAGCCAAATATCCAAATTGATACTTATTGTACCAATCATGGTCTCCACCCATCATATCATACCAGGTCGTATCGTAATGGATGACAGAATGGTTATACTGATTTTCTCCCGTAGGCAACGTGATCGTACCATTTCCCACTCCAAACGTTCCCGGAATGAGATTATTCATGCAGCGCATAGCCAAGGTGTCTCGGCGTGCCGCAGATGTGATCCCATAATGAGCGGCCGTATCAGCATTGACAAGGATCAATTTCATAAACGTATACAATGGCAGCGATTGAATGTCGGCCCATTCCGTTTGATTGTACTTAGTTATTCCATCGCTGCCGCATCCCAAATAACCGCCGTCAAAACGTTTGAGAGGAGATGTTGAGGTATTCGGATCCGTACAGATCGCCCCTTTCCCATCAGGAACACTTTTACTGTAAGCAAGATCATTCAGATACTTCACATCCTGCGTTGCCCAGAGCAGCGCGACTGCGGCCATAGCAAGATCATCATTGACCTTCGTTTCCCCACTATAATCTGAAGAACCTTCTGGCCCATTTGTCTTTACAGCTTGAGCATACATTGCTTTAGCGATAATCAAAGCAGTATCAGCAAATTTCGAATCATAAGGCCGATAGAGTCTTCCCAGAAACGCCATTCCTGCAGAAAAATCTGCCATAGAGGGCGTGCCCCAATTTCGGATTACCGGTCGTTCAAGCCTGCCGCCTCGATTGGGTGATAAAACATTATCCTGATTTTCTGGGCGTCCCCACCAGTTAAAATCAACACCGACCAAAGGTCCTACGCCGCCTCGAGGATTTGGAACAGAAAGGTACATTGAATCCGTAATACCCTTTGCTAAACGAAAGGACTTCAAAACGAATTGTGCACCAACCCATGCTTCACGGAGAACATCAGGCACACCGTCCGTTTTAACGGTATAAGCCTGATTCAATGCATAGTGATCGGCGTCCTTTTTTAGATTCGTTGCAGCCATCATTCCTAAGGCAGCCAAGGGATAACTATTGGTTCTTGCTTCCTTCAGGTGATTTCCGCAATCGTACCACCCCCCCGTTAATGCCCCTTTGTACTTGTAGTTTCCGTTGGCATCCCTTGCAGCGCTGTCATAGAGCCAGCCATCCCAGAGATGCGAAGCCGGATGAAACCAAGATCCATAATCACCACTGCGAGCCACGCCAAAGAACTTCAAGGCCGCATCACGCGCCATGCCATAAACATTATCACTCACGGCAAAGGGCGCAGAGGTGTCGGCATTCACGACGATGCGATAGCGCCCACGGGGCAAGTCCCCGCTCAAAACGCCTTGCATCAAGTTCCCTGAAACAACCTGCCCAGTCATTGGGTAGCCCTTCCTCCAATCGCCAATGCCGTTAGTTGCGTGCTCTGCCGAATTCGAAGCATTAGCAATGACTTGCCCTGATACCGTCACATTTTCAGAAACCAGCACGCCACTTCCAGCACTTCCAGCAACATCCTTGCCACCATCATAAGTGATCACCTTGAATGTCAAGCCAGAACCCACGTAATAGAACTTGCCGAACCCAAGTTGAAGGTCAGCGACACGGTACCCCGCCTGGTTGACGCGCACGCGCGAAGGCTTCATGTTTAACAAGTCGCCGCGTCGCTGCACCGAAGTGTCTGTCCGAGGAAGCTTACTCAGCGGATTAGCGATGGAGTCGTACGGAACGGAGTCCATGGTGGCCGCAAAAGCTGTAACAGCATTCAATGCCATGAACAACGGCACCAGGAACAATCGTTTCACGCTCAAGAATCACCTCCGCAGCAGGGTACCCTTGTGTAGTACCGCATGCACAAAATCCACCAATCCAATACACTTCATTTTAATCACATCTCATGCAAGTGGCTGTCCGTTCTGCACTTTCGCGTTCCCTGGAAGGAAACATCTCTACAATTTCGTGCAGGACGTAGTACCGAACCCTTGGTATGGCAAGAAAAACCAGCCCCCGTCAATGGCGGAGCCGCGGCACTTGCGAGCGACAAAATTCTGTCAGGACATCCCGAAGCTGTAGACCATCGGGCAAACCACCCGGTTGCGTCCATGGTGCTTAGCGGCATAAAGGCGCCGATCGACGAGTCGCAACAGGTTGTGCTCGCCATCGGGGTCTTCGATTTCCTCCGAGCTTGCAACGCCAAAGCTCGCAGTCACCGGATCACGGAACTCCTCGCCAAGTACAAGCGACGACACGCCTTCGCGGAGCCGCTCCGCGACGGCTCTCGCCTCCTCGACATCCGTCCCAGGCAGCAGCAGCAGGAATTCCTCCCCACCCATGCGCGCAGCAAAGTCCGAAGGACGAGCACCTGTCCGCAACAATTCTCCCACCGCCGACAGAACCCGGTCTCCAGCATCGTGCCCATAGGTGTCGTTGACGCGTTTGAAGAAGTCGATGTCCGCAGAGATGAGGCTGAAGTGCTGCCGATAGCGTCGTGCCCGCGTCCATTCCTCCTGATAGCGCACATCGAAAGCACGGCGATTGGCCATTCCCGTGAGCGGGTCGCAGGAGGCCTTCTGGGAAAGTTCGGCATTGCGCTCCTGAAGCTCGTGGATCATCCGGAAAACCTGCTTTCCGATCTCTTGGATGCGGTGCTGCAGGAACATCGCGAGCCCGGCGAGGAAAACGGACTTGACCGCGAAGGCAAGAAAGCGCACCCAATCATTGGTAAGCATCGAGAGCGGCACGCACACCCCGATAAGGAACACGATCGTCGTCCACAAAAAGCGCTTCTCCGACACGGCGAAGATGCTCGGGACCACGAAGCAGCCGATAGCAACGTCGAAGATCCCCCCCATTCCTTGCTGCTGCTCGATGACGACCGAAAAACCGCACTGCACCAGAAACAAGCCGTGAACGGCGTTGAGAGTCGTCCGATGAAATGCTGGACGATCCAGCACGAGGCGACAGGCTCCCCATGTCACCAGCATCCAGAGGCCAAAGGCCATGAGCTCCGCTTTGTAGATGCGAAACAGGATGGTCTCATCGATATGGAAAGCCCATTGCTGCACCGGATGGGTGAATCGAAAATGTTCGGGAAGGAAATGGAGCAGCATCCCCATTCCCAGGACGAAGATCGCCAGCAACGGAAGGAAGCGGAGCAGGCGTCGCACGGCAAGTTCGTCGACCTGTCCTCGAAGATCCTTTGGAAAGACCGTAAGCATGGCGCGATTCTACCTCTTCGCACACATCTGGGGCAACAAAAAGACCCCCGCCCAAAGAGCGAGGGTCCAAAGTCTCGTCGCCTCCCTGCGGAGACTCCGAACCTTACTTGGCGATGACGCGAGCCATCTCCACAACCTTGTTGGAGTAGCCCCACTCGTTGTCGTACCAGGAGATGACCTTGACGAACGTCGGGTCGAGCTGGATGCCGGCCTTGGCGTCGAAGATGGAGGTCTTCGGGCAGTTGCGGAAGTCGGTCGAGACGACCGCTTCGTCGGTGTAGCCGAGCACGCCCTTGAGTTCGCCTTCCGAAGCGTCCTTCATGGCCTTGCAGATTTCCTCGTAGGAGGTGGGCTTCACGAGTTCGACGGTGAGGTCGACGACCGAGACGTCGGAGGTCGGAACGCGCATCGACATGCCGGTGAGCTTGCCGTTGAGCTGAGGCAGGACCTTGCCCACGGCCTTGGCGGCGCCGGTGGAGGAGGGAATGATGTTCTCGAGAATGCCGCGTCCACCGCGCCAGTCCTTCTTGGACGGGCCGTCGACGGTCTTCTGAGTGGCAGTGGCTGCGTGGACGGTGGTCATCAGGCCGCGCTTGATGCCGAACTTGTCGTCAAGGATCTTGGAGATCGGAGCCAGACAGTTGGTGGTGCAGGAAGCGTTGGAGATGATCTTCTGCCCGGCGTAGGTCTTGTCGTTCACGCCGAAGACGAACATCGGAGTGGCGTCCTTGGAAGGAGCCGACATGATGACCTTCTTGGCACCGGCCTTGAGGTGGGCGGCGGCGAGCTCTTCGGTCAGGAAGAAGCCGGTGGACTCGACGACGACATCGACGTTGAGAGCACCCCAAGTGATGTTGGTGGGATCCTTCTCGGCGAAGACCTGGATCTTCTTGCCGTTCACGATCAGGAAGCTGCCTTCAGCCTTGACATCGCCCGCGAAAACGCCGTGAACAGAGTCGTACTTGAGCATATACGCCAGGTAGTCGGCGTCGAGCAGGTCGTTGATGCCGACGATCTCGACATCCTTGAAATTCTCAACGGCGGCGCGGAAAACCATGCGGCCGATACGGCCGAATCCGTTGATACCGATCTTGATAGCCATGTTTCTTCATCCTTTCCAAGCGTGAATGGTTCCCGGCGTGGCCGCCGAAAGCAGTTCAAAGCTAGCAAAAACGCCGGACCCTTCAATCCACATTCCTTCACTGATTCCTTCCAAGCTGTTGCAGGACAACGAGAAGCAGTGCTTCAGAAAGAACATGTGACGCGGATCACACGAAAAAGACGAAGGAATGACTAAATATCGAAGCACCAACAATTTTCCATAGGCCATCGGCACATGAAGCGACGTCTAGCCCTCCTATGCCTGCTGCTGGCCGCAATGGTCCAAGCTCAGCCCACAACCACTCCGGCCGTAGCCGTGATGCCACTTTTGGTGCGCGGGCTTGACTCGAATGCCGTCCGTGTCATGGAAGACGCCCTTACGGATGGCCTGATCCGCACCGGCAAGTTCCGCATCATGGAACGCAGCCAGATGGCCTCGATTCTTGACGAGCAAGGCTTCCAGCGCTCCGGAGCCTGCGACGGCGAGCA
>Ga0302216_1000306_pt1 | contig 17831 bp, 9 predicted proteins | sample II_Fen_N3_2_FD_194575 | JGI IMG/M metagenome (GOLD analysis project Ga0302216, IMG submission 194575) | Peat permafrost microbial communities from Stordalen Mire near Abisko, Sweden - II_Fen_N3_2 | ecosystem: Environmental > Terrestrial > Soil > Wetlands > Permafrost | place: Sweden: Abisko...
CCGCCAGTGAAGCCGTTGCGCTTGAGCTGATCGCTGCCACAATCAGGGCACAGATGCTTGATTTCTTCGACGATCATGGGTGGAACTCCTTTCAATCTTCCGCAAAAGTCAGATTAAATCACTACCCAAATTTCATCTACCATACGTTTTTTAACAATAGGCTTGTAAATTTTTACGATGTCTTTATACGCGACATACTGATGCCTTGCAAAGTCTTTTGAAAAGTACAAAAAGCCATCCTGCTCAAATACTAGAATTGCCTTATCTTTATTTCGGAGAACCCATTCAACTCCTCTAGCCAATGTTCCTGCCAAATATACAAATACGGCCAATAACACGAGAAACATGGCAAATAATGAGAAGTATCCCACACGAAAGACCATGGACGCGACTACAACTATCACTATGATGGCCATCATCAAAACTATGAAAATACCCCCCATAAGAACTAGCCCAGCAGGGGTGTTGATGAACTGCCCAACACGGATTTCTTTTGATTCTGCAGCCATGACAAACAACTAAAATTAGATGGAAAAATATCCGAAACCCACAAAGACCTTCTCAGGTGAGAGTAAAATTAAATTACTACTTCACATCGGCCTCAATATAACAACAACCCCATTAAATTCATTTCGTTATACACAACTTTTTTCTTGTTTTAAATCAACAACTTACGAGCCGATATTTTCAGGCTCTATTCTAGCTGATCCTATACGAATCAACAACTTAGCACTTCTGCCGAAATTTTAACACCTCTGCTGAAGGACTTGTGTATAACGAAATGAGTTCTAGGTAGGCCGTGCTGCCGCCAATCCAAGAGATCAGATATTCCCCCGATGCTCTCTGAATAGCTCAATAGCCAAGCAAACTCTGGCTTGGAATGCGTCGATCAATTGAAAGAGACGCTCCGTACTCATGATTTCTGCCGCCTAACGTAAAAATGACAGGCGCGTAGCGTCCGTGTCGATTGTCAAGTTAAGGCTGTCCATGTAGCGCCGCCTCTATTATGGCCAATCGGTGAACATTTAATGCGTGAAAGGATATCGATTCTTTGCCTAGCCGTTTCCGTTGAAGATGTGGATCTTCATCCATAACAATCTTTCTTTTGCCTCAATGACCTTTCCCGCCAGTAGTAAAAGAAACCCGAAATTAATGTTGGCGATAGCGCCCCCATTATATAGTTTGTATTCGGTGGCAACATCCATCATTGTTCTAAATTTAGCAAACCAAGAATCTGCGCGACTTAAAGCATTCACAACACTTTCTATGCTTGTTTTTAGTTCAAGTTTAATCTCAGCTAGATAGCTCTCGGCACCATGGCCAATACCGTCACGACCCAATCGCCCGCCGAGAATTAGACCAAACGATCGGTCCTCTGGCTCGGTTTTTCAATGTTCACATAAAAATCCCCGCCTCCCCAAGCCGACTGTTGCAGAAAGAACCCTTCTATCCAACCATCTCGCTGACGCCCAAAGGCTGCGCCTTTGATTTGGCTATAGCCCAATGGGGCTACCATTGGTTTCAACAAACGTGCAGCCGCGTTTGAGAAGGTTCCGTAGTCACGACGAACAGACATCTCTTGAGCCTTAACGTAGAGGTGAGGGCGCGATGATAGGATCGTCCCACTCGACCATAATGTTATGCCTTGCCTAATAGATTGCATATTCCAGGTGCTGCTTGGTACAGGCATGAATAGTGTGAAAGTCCATTGAATATCTTGGTCGAGGTGCAACCAGGAATCGCTGACTTCAAGTACTCAGCCATCAGCGGCGGAGACCAGTTATCCTCGGCACCGTGCCAAATATGAGTATTGACGGATACCTCAGCGAGCGTCGTTTTCCATGATCGCACATAAAGACCAATATCTCTCGCGTAGCCTCGGACGCGGCCAATAAAGCAGGTCTTCAATACTTTGGTGATGCCAGCGCGAAATTCACGGTCGGCGGCCAATGCCTTATCTTCACCAGCGGCGCTGGCAAACAACAAGCGAAATAAGGCATCGGGAGAAAGCCAAGCAAGCAATCCTTGCCAGTAAGACAACAAAATGAACAAGGCAGGAGCTGCTTTTGTCAACTTAAAAACCTGCTTGCCAGCCATGCCTTCAAGATAATTGCCAGCCTCCAGCGGTGCAGCCGCAGAAACCAAATGCAGGCTTCCGACCCCATCGGTCATGTAACGGAGGGTTTGTAGTGCAACAAATGCGCCGATTGAAAATCCAACAACATCCACCGGTTTTCCGGAGGCTATTCTTGAAATTTCCGCAGCCAGCAGTTTGTAATACGCTTCCCCACTAAAGGACGGATCAACAGAAAACCGGTCCAAACAAATAAACGTCAGGCCGTGATTTTTTCCTTCCAGATCGAAAATGCTACATTCTTCTGGTGCTCCAGGCGCCCCATGAAAATAGACCACTATGCGTCCATTATCGGAGCCAAACTGACTAAATTGCACAGGCTTCTCCGTTTTACGCATAACGCCCGCGTTAAGGGGTGGCGACCCGCGTAGCGGGTTGACGTCCCCTTGAACAACCAGTTAGGCAATTTTCTTTTTGGAAGTTGGTATTTTTCAAGGCCTACTCCGGTTCGTGGCAAGCCACACAAATCTTATTGCCTTCTGTGTCTCGAAAATAAGCGCCATAATAATTTTCATGATATTCTGGCCTAGGGCCCGGCTTTCCTTCGCAAGAACCACCGTTTGCCATTGCTATTGCGTATGTGTGATTGACTTGCTCACGAGATTTGGCTGCAAACGCAACCATTTGACCATTGCCAGGTTGATGTAGTTCGTTGTTGTTGGGGCGACCAATTAAAAACAATGGTCTTGGATTAGGGGCCGATTGCCAACCAGCCCAAGGACGACTCTCTTGCGAAAATCTGAACTGAATGCCCAGTGCATCCATGACCGGCTTGTAGAAAGCCATTGCGCGATCAAAGTCTGCAACACCGACCATGACGTGTGAAAACACTGAATTTCTCCTTGTGCGGCCTAACGTAAATTGAACGACTGCATGTTACTATAACCTACAATCTAAAACAGCAACAGTGTAGAAATTTTCTATATGAAACAATCAGTTTTTGATGATCAAGCCATTTGCGCTTAATTAAAATATGACCCTAATTATGCTCAGGCAGGCACAAACGGCGCCTTTAAGTTATTTCTCAGACGGTAGATTGAGATGCAGCCTCAGATCGCACTCAAGTACATTGCGGTATTCTTGAAGCTCAGATTGCAAGCCTTTCAGCAGCGTTATTGCCTTACTCACGGTGACACGTGCTTCCATTTCAATGGTCATATTTGGAGAAGGCTCAATCGACGGTTCTGGTTCAGGTATATCTTGAAGTCTTTTTCTAATCGTCTGTGCAAGTGCTGAAGCTCGCTTATTCCCAAGAACATCTGCTTCGTATAGACTGGCGATTAAGTCTCGATTTAACGATATGCTTTTCTCCAGATGACGTAAGAATGTATGTGAGTTACCTAAATTAACATCGTCGGAGAATTCTTTAAACGCCGCTTCGTAGGTGGCGAGCCCGCGAATAGATCGCTCAAGCCAATCTAGAACTCGATCAAACGTTCTCTCGCTCTTGAATCTTCCAAAAGTTGTTCGGGCTCCGGCCCAAGCGCCTAGAAGCGCCGACAAGGCAGGAAGCAGAAGGTACGTGACAACCTGCAGAAGGGTGACTTGTTCAGTGAACATAAATATTTTGGTGTGGCGCCTAACGTAAATTGAACGACTGCATGTTACTAGAACCTACAATCTAAAACAGCAACAGTGTAGAAATTTTCCATATAAAACAATAACTTCTTGTTGATAAAGCCATTTAGACAAACCTAAAATTCAGCGGATAACAACGAGTTTTTCGCACTGAAAAACCCACCCAAAAACCTTAAACCCCCACCGGCTCAATCGTAATCGTCACCGTCATCGACTCTTTGCCCCCGCCCTGGCGCACGCCTTTAATCGGCGGGCAGGCGTTGTAATCGGTGCCCACGGCTAGGCGTACATGGCGCTGGTCGATCAGGCAGCTATGGGTCACGTCGATGCTGGCCCAGCGCCGGGTGGCCACGTCCAGGCACACGTCGGCCCAGGCGTGGCTGGCCAGATCGGGCTCGTTGGCGGCGTAAAAATAGCCGCTCACGTAGCGCGCCGGAATCCCCAGGCTGCGGCATACGGCAATCATCACATGCGCCTGGTCCTGGCACACGCCCGCGCCGGCCTCAAACGCCTGCAGCGCGGTGGTGGTGACGTTGGTGCTGTCTTTGCGGTAGCCGACGACGGCGGCCACGCCTTGGCTGAGCGCCAGAAGCTGGTTTAACTCGACCCGGCCACCGCTGGCGGGCGGCGTGACAAAGCGGCGGCCGAACTCAGCCAGCGCCGGGTGCGGCGCGGCCAGATCGGTGGCGCGCAAAAACAAATAGGGGTTGGGCAGCGTGGGCGCATCGGTGAACTCGGCCACGCCCAGCGTATCCACTTCGCCCGCCGCGTTGACCAAGCTCCAGTACACATTGTCCGACGGCTGGCCGGTGAAAGTGTAGGAGCTGACCGTGTTGCCGAAGGTGTCCGGCTGGTCAAAGAGCTTTTGCGGCGCGCCTAGGCTCCAGATGTTGACCGTCTGCGTCGGGCCGGTCTGCGGCGTGAGCCACAGCGTTTGCAGCGCGTAGAGCAGCGGCTCGGTGTAGCGGTAATCGGTGGTGTGCCGGATGTGCAGTTTCATCGTCGCAACCACCTTTCAGGTGTTGGCCCTTGGGCCGGGTTGGCCTTTGGGCGAGCGGTTTTCAGTGGGCGGCAGGCATTAAAAATTCGCGGCTGATGTGGGCGCCCAGTTCGTTGACCCGGTCCAGGAACTGGGTCAAGAAAGCGTGCAGGCCGGTCGCCAGAATCTCGTCGATGCGGGCGTATTGCAGGTCCGAGCGCAGTTTTCCAGCGCGGCGCTGGGTTTCGCTGGCCGGGTCGCTGGTGACCAGCGCCAGGTTGCTCATCACCTCGTTCAGGCAGCCGAGCAGCGAGCGCGGCATGTCCGGGCGCAAGATGAGCAGCTCGGCGACGCGCTCGGGCTTGATCACGTCACGGTACACCTTGCGGTACACCTCGAAGCCCGAGACGCTGCGCAAAATGGCGCTCCAGTGGTAGAAATCGACTTCCTGGGTTTTCACGACGGGTTTGCCTGGAAACTCGTTTTGCGCCGCGTGAAACTTCACATCGACCAGCCGGGCGGTGTTGTCGGCGCGCTCCAAAAAGGTGCCTAGGCGCAGAAAGTGAAAGGCCTCGTCCTGCAGCATCGTGCCCAACGTGACGCCGCGCGACAGGTGCGAGCGGAACTTGACCCATTCAAAAAACTGACCGGGGTCGCGCTCAAAGTCGCCGTTGCGCAGCATACGGACCACTTCAAGGTAGGTCTGATTCTGGGTTTCCCAGACTTCGGTGGTCAGCGTGCCGCGCACGGCGCGACCGTTTTCACGGGCGTTGCGCAGGCAGGAAACGATGCTGGACGGGTTTTTTTCGTCCTTGACCATGAAATCCATCACATCGCGCGGCACGACGGTGTCGCCGTAATGAGCGGCGTAGGCGGGGCGCAGCTCGCTGATGCTCAGCAGGCCGCGCCAGCCGGCTTCAGCGCGGGCGGCGGACTGGGGCAGCAGCGAAGTCTGGTAGTTGACATCGAGCAATCTAGCGGTGTTTTCGGCGCGCTCGGTGTAGCGCGACATCCAGAACAGGTGATCAGCGGTGCGGGACAGCATATTTTCAGACTCCTTCGGCGGACAGGTTCAAAGCGGGTTCCAGAGCCGAAGAGGACTGCGACTGCGATTGCGATTGGAGCTGGGACTGCGCGAGGGCAACGGCAGCGGCAACCGGCACGGGCGTGTCGTCTTCCAGAATCCAGGTGTCTTTGGTGCCACCGCCCTGCGAGGAGTTGACCACCAGCGAGCCGTCTTTCAGGGCCACGCGGGTCAGGCCGCCGGGCACCATTTGCACCGTCTTGCCGCTGAGCACAAAGGGCCGCAGGTCGATATGGCGCGGCGCAATGCCGCTTTCGACATAGGTCGGGCAGGTCGAGAGGCTCAGCGTCGGCTGGGCGATGTAGCCGGACGGATTGGCCAGCAGCGCGGCGCGGAAGTCTTCAATCTCGGCCTTGGTCGAGGCCGGGCCGACGAGCATGCCGTAGCCGCCCGCGCCGTGGACTTCCTTTACCACGAGGTCTTTCAGATTGGCCAGCGTGTATTTCAGGTCGTCCGGGTTGCGGCACATATAGGTCGGCACGTTCTTCAGGATCGGCTTTTCGCCGAGGTAGAACTCGATCATTTTCGGCACGTAGGGGTAAATCGACTTGTCGTCGGCGACGCCAGTGCCAATCGCATTGCAGATCGCCACGTTGCCGCTGCGATAGACATTGAGCAGGCCCGCGCAACCGAGCGTGGAAGTCGGCTTGAAGGCCAGCGGGTCGAGGTAGTCGTCATCGACGCGGCGGTAAATCACATCGACGCGACGTGGGCCGCGTGTGGTGCGCATATAGACAAAGTTGTCCTTGACGAACAAATCCTGGCCCTCAACCAGCTCGACGCCCATTTGCTGAGCGAGGAAAGCGTGCTCGAAATAGGCTGAGTTGTACATGCCGGGCGTGAGCACAACCACCGTCGGCTCGTTGGTGGCGGGCGGGGCCATGTCGCGCAGGGTTTCCAGCAGCAGATCGGGGTAATGCTCGACCGGAGCGACGCGGTTCTGGCTGAACAGCTCGGGAAAGAGCCGCATCATCATCTTGCGGTCTTCGAGCATGTAGCTCACGCCGCTGGGCACGCGCAAGTTGTCTTCAAGGACGTAGTACTCGCCCTCGCCTTGGGCGTTCGGGGCGCGCACGATGTCCACGCCGCTGATGTGCGAGTAGATATTGCCGGGCACATCAACGCCCATCATTTCGGGGCGGAACTGGGCGTTCTGGAAAATCTGGTCGGACGGAATGATGCCGGCCTTGAGAATTTCCTGATCGTGGTAGATGTCATGGATAAAGCGGTTCAGGGCGGTCACGCGCTGCACCAGACCCTTTTCCATGCCGCCCCATTCGTGGGCCGGGATGATGCGCGGAATCAGGTCAAACGGAATCAGCCGTTCGGTTCCCGAGCCGTCTTCGTCCTTGGCGCCATAAACGGCAAAGGTGATGCCGACGCGGCGGAAAATCATTTCCGCTTCGGCGCGGCGGGCCTGCATGACATCAGCCGACTGCCTGGCCAGCCAACGCTGGTAATCCTGGTAATGGCCGCGCACACTGGACGCGGAGGCATTCATTTCATCAAACATCGGACGGCTCATACGCTTAAATCTCCGGCAAGTTTTCCGACTGGTAAGTAGTTCAAATGTATCCTAGCAAATAGCGCGCCATCTACCGTAACAGACTATTTTTTTAACGGGCGGACTCATGCTGCCAGTAATGCGCATCGGCCTGGCGCTGGCAGCGAATTTCAGTCGGCTGACCGCTCTGCCAGCGGGCCGCGCCGCAGGGCACCGAGTGCACCAGCCGGATGCCGCGCGCCTCGTAACGCGCCACGACCGGCGCCGCCGGATGGCCAAACTGGTTGCGATAACCGGCCTGCACCAGCGCCAGTTTCGGCTGCACGGCATCGAGGAAAACCTCGCTCGAAGAAGTCTTGCTGCCGTGGTGCGGCACCAGCAAAACGTCGGCTTTCAGGCGGGCCGCATCAGCCGCCACCAGGCGCAGCTCCTGCGCGGCCTCGATGTCGCCGACCAGCAGCGCGCTCTGGCGGGCGTTGGAGATGCGCAGCACGCAGCTCATGGCGTTGGATTTATTCCGCGCTTCGTAGTCGGTGGCCTGCGGGTGCAGCACCTCGAACGCCACGCCGTCCCAGTCCCAGTGCTGGCCCGCCGTGCAGCGCGTGGCCGGATGCTGCGCCTGCAGCGCGTGGCCGTCTTCCACCGAGCTGATCAATGCCGCCTGCGGCTGCATCGCCAGCACCGCGCTGGCGCCGCCGATATGGTCCAGATCGCGGTGGCTGAGCATCACGCTGTCCAGCCGCTCGCCGAGCGCGCGCAGCAGCGGCACCAGCACGCGGCTGCCCGCATCGCTGTCCGGCGACAGGCGCGGGCCGGTGTCGTAAAGCAGGCTGTGGTTGGCGGTACGCACCAGCACTGCATTGCCCTGACCAATATCGGCGGCGAGCAATTCAAACTGCCCAGTCGCCACCCGCGCCGGTTGCCACAGCAACACCGGCAGCAGCAGCGGCACACCCAGCAGCCGCCACTGCCAAGGCAGGCGCAGCGCCATCAGGCCACCGCCAAGCACGCCAGCCACCGCACACCACAGCGGCGCCGATGCCACGCTGACGCTGGCCCAAGGCAAGCCAGCGAGCCATTGCAAACCCGCCACCAGCCAGCCCAATGCACCAGCGGCAACATCCCAAACTGGTGCATGCACCACGCCGAGCATGGCCAGCGGCGTCACCACCAGCGTCACCCACGGAATCGCCAGCGCATTGGCCAGCAGACCGACCAGCGAGACCTGGTTGAACAGCAGCAACGACAGCGGCGTCAGCGCCAGCGTCACCACCCACTGCTCGTGAGCCATTTGCAGCAGGCCGCCGCCCAGCCTGCGCAGCACCCGCCACCAGAACGTGGACTGATCAACGCCAGAGGCGCGGCGGGACGGCCCGCCCGAATCCGTCGCAAACAGCACCCCGACCGCGACAAACGACAGCCAGAATCCAGCCTGCATCAAAGCCCACGGGTCCAGCGCCAGCACCGCCGCCATCGCCAACAGCCAGGTCGGCAGCCAGGGCCACTGGCGCCCACTTTGCCGCAGCAGCACGACGACGGCAAGCATCAAAATGGTGCGCTGGGCCGGCACGCCCCAGCCCGAAAACAGTGCATAACCCGCCGCCAGCACCAATCCACCCCAAGCAGCGGCGCTGCTGGCGGGCAGCGCCAGACACAGCCGGGGCGTGAAGCTGGCCGTGCGCCGCCACAAACTACCGACCAGCCAGGACGCAGCCCAAGCAAACATCGTGATGTGCAGGCCAGAAATACTCATCAAATGCGCCACGCCGGTAATGCGAAACACGTCCCAGTCGGCGCGCTCAATGGCGTTCTGGTCGCCGACCACCAGCGCGGCCAGCACCCCGGCCAGCCGCCGGTCAGCGACGCGCTGGTAAATCGCCGTGCGCACCGACTGGCGGGCGCGCTCCACCGGATGCGCCCAGCCGCCGTCAGAGAGCTTGCGTGGCGGCGCATCGCGCGGCCCGGTGCGCACATAGCCAGTCGCCTGAATGCCCTGCTCCCAGAGCCAAAGTTCATAGTCAAAACCGTGGGGATTGCTGTTGCCGTGCGGCGCCTTGAGCCGCACCGTCATCTGCCAGTGCTGGCCCGCCTGCAACGGCTGGGGCTGGCGGGCCAGCGCCAGATCGGAGGCGTCGGCGCTGTCATCTAGCGGGCTTTTGGCCTCGCGCCCGCCAAAGCCCGCGTACCAGCCGAGCAGCAACTGCGGCGGCAGCTCAACCGGCTGGCCATTGAGGCGGGCCGAGGCCACGCCGAGCCGAAAGCGCACCGCGTCTTCGCCGCCCTGCGGCAGGGCCAGCACCTGACCGGTGACTTCAATATCGCGCCCTTCGAGCGCCGGATTCAGCCGGGCGGCGTCAAACACGCTGGCGCGCCAGCCGGTCAGGCCGAACCCCAGCAAGGCCGCCGCCAGAAAAACCGCCAGCCCCGCAGCGCCTGCCCGGCCCCAGCCGGGGCGGGCTGAAACACCCGCCCGCTGCGCGCCCCGGAAAAGCAGGCCCATACCGGCCAATGCCAGCGCCACCAGCGCGGCATACAGCGCGCCAGCCGACAAACCCGGCCGCCCCAACTGCACAGCGACGCCAGTGGCAAACCCGGCAAAAACCAGCCCCGGCTCCAGCGCGCTGGTCTGCGCCGTGACAGTGACAGCTTGGGCCACATTTCCTCCCCAGTTATTATTCAAGCCATGCAGAGCTTGCGCGCAAATACTATTTTGGCGCAGCTCTTGCTTTGTCTCCTGCGGACAGACTGCAGTCAACGCGTATGACGAATGTCATCAGCCAGCGGTCTGCTCTTGTTATATTTTGCTTCACGGTGATGCGCACCGGTGCCATTTCTTTGCGAGGTTCCTCTTGTCCATCCATGTTGCCCTGAGCCACATCACCCACTACAAATACGACCGGCTGGTCAAGCTCGGCCCCCAGGTGATTCGCCTGCGCCCGGCGCCGCACAGTCGCACGCGGGTGCTGTCGTATTCGCTCAAAATCGAGCCCGCCCAGCACTTCATCAACTGGCAGCAAGACCCGTTTGCCAACTACCAAGCGCGGCTGGTGTTTCCCGAGCCCACCCGCGAGTTCAAGGTCACGGTCGATCTGGTCGTCGAAATGGCGGTGTTCAACCCGTTTGACTTTTTCCTCGAACCCAAGGCCGAAGAGTTCCCGTTTGCCTACAGCGCCCCGCAGGCGCGTGAACTGGCGCCCTACCTTGTCACCCAGCCGGCCACGCCGCTGCTGACCAAGTACCTGACCAAAATCGACCGCAAACCCAAGCGCACCATCGACTTTCTGGTCGGCGTGAACCAGCAGCTGCAGTCCGACATTGCCTACGCCATCCGCATGGAGCCGGGCGTGCAGACGCCGGAAGAAACGTTAGAGTTGGCCTGCGGCTCCTGCCGCGACACCGGCTGGCTCTTGGTGCAGTTATTCCGCCACATGGGGCTGGCGGCGCGCTTTGTCTCGGGCTACCTGATCCAGTTGAAAGCCGACGTGAAATCGCTGGACGGCCCGAGCGGCGCCGAAGTCGATTTCACCGATCTGCACGCCTGGTGCGAAGTCTTTTTACCTGGCGCAGGCTGGGTCGGCCTCGACCCCACTTCCGGCCTGATGGCCGGTGAAGGCCACATTCCGCTGGCCTGTACGCCCGAGCCGACCAGCGCCGCGCCGATTGAAGGCGGCATGGACAAGTGCGAAGTCGAATTCGAGCACCACATGGCGGTGCAGCGCATTTTCGAGTCGCCCCGCGTCACCAAGCCCTACACCGAAGAGCAATGGCAAGCCGTTCTCGCGCTCGGCGAAGCAGTGGACAAAGACCTGGTCGAAGGCGACGTGCGCCTGACGATGGGCGGCGAGCCGACTTTCGTCGCCACCACCGACCGCGATGCACCCGAATGGAACATCGACGCCCTCGGCCCCACGAAACGCGGCTACGCCACCGAACTGGTGCAAAAGCTGCGCGCTGAATACGGCGACGGCGGTTTTCTGCACTTCGGCCAAGGCAAGTGGTATCCGGGCGAGCAACTGCCACGCTGGGCGTTGAGCATTTTCTGGCGCAAAGACGGCCAGCCGGTCTGGCAAAACCCGGCGCTCTTCACCGACGAGCGCCAGCCCTGCGTGTACACCAGCAGCGACGCCGAACGCTTCATGCAGACGCTGGCTGAAAAACTCGGCATCGTGCCCGACTACATCACGCCCGGCTACGAAGACACCTGGTATTACCTGTGGCGCGAACGCCGCCTGCCGATCAACGTCGATCCGTTCGACTCGCGCCTCGAAGAGCCAATGGAGCGCGAGCGCCTGCGCCGCGTCTTCATGCAGGGGCTGGACGCCGTCGTTGGCTACGTGCTGCCGCTGCAAACCAAGGGTGATTTGGTCAAAAAGCAGCCCGGTGCCTTGGTGGCTGATGCCGGTCCGCGCTGGACGACCGGCCCGTGGTTCTTCCGCGACGAGCGCATGTATTTGATGCCCGGCGACTCGCCGATGGGCTACCGCCTGCCGCTGGACTCGGTGCCTTGGGTCTCGAAAACCGATTACCCGTACATGATCGAGGCGGATCCGTATGCGCCGCGCGACGCGCTGCCGTCCACCTCGGCGCTGGCGGCGCGCTACAACGCATCCGCCCAGGCCGCCGAAGAAGCCGCAGCCGCCGTCGCCACGACGCCGCCGCAGACGGCCCTGACGCCAATGGCCGCGCCAGCGCCCGCCACGTCAGTAACAAACAACAGCGCCAAAGCCTTCGCCCAGTACATGGCGCGCCACCTGACCGGCGCCGCAGGCCGCACCGAAGCCAGCCGCATCCTGCAACACCGCCCGCTCGGCGCGACCCCAGCGGCAGCCAAAGCTGACAGCGCGCCCGCCAAGGCGCTCGAAACTGCCGCATTCAGCGCCGCAGCCACCGCTAAAGCCGCTGACACGCTGAAAGCCGCAGCCGCCACTTCAGCAACCGCGCCCGCCACCGCCACCTTGCCGGACGAAGCGCCCGCGCCAGTGGATGACCGCGTCCCGAAAGCCTTTGAATCCGCCGCTTGGCTGACCCGCACCGCGCTGTGCGTCGAAGTGCGCAACCCGGCCCGCGCCAACGGCCCCGACGCCAAGCCCAAAGCCGACCCCGACACCGCCGCCAACCGCAGCGGCAAAGGCGAAACGGGCGCGTTGTATGTCTTCATGCCGCCGCAAGAACGCCTCGAAGACTACCTCGACCTGCTCGCTGCCGTCGAAGCCAGCGCCGAAACACTGGGCCTGACCATCGTGCTCGAAGGCTACCCGCCACCGCGCGACCCGCGCCTGAAAATGCTGCAAGTCACGCCCGACCCCGGCGTGATCGAAGTCAACATCCACCCGGCCAGCAACTGGGGCGAACTGGTGGAACACACCGAGTTCCTCTACCAAATCGCCCACGAAACCCGGCTCTCCGCCGAGAAGTTCATGACCGATGGTCGCCACACCGGCACCGGCGGGGGCAATCACTTTGTGCTCGGCGGCGCCACGCCGTCCGACAGCCCATTCCTGCGCAAGCCCGAAGTGCTGGCCAGCCTGCTCGCTTACTGGCACAACCACCCGTCGCTCAGCTACCTGTTCTCGGGCATGTTCATCGGCCCCACGAGCCAGGCACCGCGTGTTGATGAAGCGCGCAACGACCAGCTCTACGAGCTGGAAATCGCGCTGCGCGAAATCGCCGCCAACCGCGAAAAATACGGCGCGGACATGCCGCCGTGGCTGGTGGATCGCACGCTGCGCAACATCTTGGTCGATGTCACCGGCAACACGCACCGCAGCGAGTTTTCCATCGACAAGATGTACTCGCCGGACTCGTCCACCGGGCGCCTGGGCCTCTTGGAATTGCGCGCCTTTGAAATGCCGCCGCACGCCCGCATGAGCGTGGCCCAGCAACTGCTGCTGCGCGCGCTGGTGGCTCGCTTCTGGAAGCAGCCTTACAGCTGCCGCCTGACGCGCTGGGGCACCGAGCTGCACGACCGTTTCTTGCTGCCTAGCTTGATCCATGCGGATTTCGCCGACGTGCTGACCGAGCTGCAAGAAGCCGGTTACGCCTTCGACATGGCTTGGTTTGAGCCGCACTTCGAGTTCCGCTTCCCGCAGATCGGCCAGGTCAAGGCCAAGACCATCGAGCTGACGCTGCGCAGCGCGCTGGAGCCCTGGCATGTCATGGGCGAAGAAGGCTCGGCAGGCGGCACCGTGCGCTACGTCGATTCCTCGCTGGAGCGCATCGAAGTTCATGTGACCGGCCTGAACGACAACCGCTACGTCGTCACCGTCAACGGCCAGGCGCTGCCGCTGCAATCGACCGGGCGCGTCGGCGAGTTTGTCGCCGGTGTGCGCTACAAGGCGTGGAACCCGCCATCGGCGCTGCACCCGTCGATTGGCGTACACGCGCCGCTGACGTTTGACATCGTCGATACCTGGATGGAACGCTCGCTGGGCGGCTGCCAGTACCACGTCGCCCATCCGGGCGGCCTGAGCTACGACACGCTGCCCGTGAACTCCTACGAGGCCGAAAGCCGCCGCCTGAACCGTTTCTTCCGCATGGGCCACACGCCCGGCAAGATGAAGGTCAGCGCCGCCCAGCCGAGCCGGGAGTTCCCGTTCACGTTGGATTTGCGCTGAAGTGAACGCACAACCGCCCACTTTGTGAGTCTGCTCCAGCAGACCCAAAGCGGGCGGCACTGGGTACCCAGAAATAGTTACTTTAATCAGGGTATTGCACCATTTCTGACTGAATTCGTTCGGGCCAAAGGCATACTAGGGGCGTGGAAAATTACACCCCCTCAACCTTAGCAGCCCAAGCCCAGACACAGGCCCAAGACGCCCCTTGCGTGCTGGCTGCGGCTCTAGCGCCCGCCGCGATGGCCGGGCACTTTGACGAAGCACGCGGCCAGCTATCTTCAGGCCCAGTGACAGCCGAGCCCCTGCCTCCAGCCCCACCCCTGCTGCGCGAGGCAGGCTCTTTGCCCAACGCCGCACCCAGCCAAATTCAAGCCAGCACCAGCCAGCCTAGCAAGCCCCTGTCCGCCCCCTGGAACTGCTTTTTCAACTTTCTGGGCCAGGACGGCTTTCACGGCCTGAAGCACCAGACGGCCACCCTGCAACGCAAAATCCGCGACAACGGCGTGACCTACAACGTCTATGCCGACGCCAATGGCCCGCAGCGCCCCTGGTCGCTGGACCTGTTCCCGATGCTGATTTCGCCGCAAGACTGGAGCCAGATCGAGGTCGGCATCCGCCAGCGCGCGCGCCTGCTCGACCGGGTGATGGCCGACATTTACGGCCCGCAAGAACTGCTGGCCAAAGGCCTGCTGCCCAGCGCGCTGGTCCACGCCCACCCCGGCTATCTGCGCGGCATGCACGGCGTGCAGCCGCCCGGCGGCACCTATTTGCACATTGCCGCCTTTGACATTGCCCACGGCCCGAACGGGCGCTGGTCGGTGGTCTCGCAGCGCACGCAGGCGCCCTCCGGCCTGGGCTACCTGCTGGAAAACCGACTGACCATCTCGCGCCTGTTTCCCGAAGCGTTCCGGGAAATGAAGGTGCAAAAACTGGTCGCCGCCTACAAGGCGCTGACCGACAACCTCAAGGCCATGAGCCCGATCCAGCCCGGCGAGGGCGACAGCCGCGTCGTGCTGCTCACGCCCGGCCCCTACAACGAAACCTATTTCGAGCACGCCTACCTGGCGCGCTTTCTGGGCCTGACGCTGGTCGAAGGCAGCGACCTGATGGTGCGCGACGACCGGCTCTACCTCAAAACCCTGCAAGGGCTGGAGCCGGTGCATGGCTTGCTCAAGCGGCTCGACGACGAATTCTTGGACCCTCTGGAGCTGCGCTCGGACTCCACGCTGGGTGTGCCGGGGCTGCTGCAGGTGATCCGCGCGGGCAATGTGCTGGTGGCCAACGCGCCGGGGTCGGCTTTTCTGGAGTCGAGCGCGCTGCTGGGCTTTTTGCCAGCCCTGTCCAAACACCTGCTGGGCGAGACGCTGGCGCTGCCCTCGCTGGCCACCTGGTGGTGCGGTGAGCAAGCGGTGATGCAAGACGTGCTCGGCCAGCTGAAAAACTGCGTCATCAAGCCGACCAACCCCAACTCAGGCATCGTCTCGATCATCGGCAACACGCTGAACCGCCGCCAGCTCGACGAGTGGGCCGGACGCATCCTGCGCCGGGGCGAAGACTACACCGTGCAGGCCTACCAGCCGCTGTCCCAGACGCCCACCTGGCACGGTGAAAAAATCACGCCGCGCTCGGCCATGCTGCGCGTCTTTGCGGTGGCCGACGGCGCCGGTTCCTGGCAGGTGCTGCCCGGCGGGCTGGCCCGGCTGGCTGGCAAAAACGAAAACATCGCCTCCATGCAACACGGCGGCAGCAGCGCCGATGTCTGGGTGCTGGGCGAGTCCTCCGCGCTGGCCGCCAGTGTTCCAGCCGTCCGGGCGGCCCCGCCTAAACCGCTGCCCCCGCCCGCCGCTTGGGCCGCCGTGCCGCTGCGCCATCGCCCGCCCGTCACCAGCCGGGCCGCCGAAAACCTCTTCTGGCTGGGCCGCTACACCGAGCGCACCGAAAACTGCGCCCGACTGGCCCAGCTCACGCTGCAAAACCTCAGCACCGAAGACCAAGGCAGCCAGCCGCTGCTGGTCTGGCTCAGCCGCATGGCGGTGGACAACACCTTGGTCCTCAGCACCGTGCCGCCCGCCACGCAGGGGCGCCGAGTGTTTGAGCGCACCTTGATTGCCAACCTGACCAGCACCAACCAGGCCGCCAGCGTCGGCTACAACCTGCGCGCCATCAAAAACGCCGCCTCAACCGTGCGCGAGCGCCTGTCGCTGGAACAGTGGCATGTGATCGTGCGCGCTGAAGCCGACTTCTTCAACCGCCGTCACGTCCTGCGCAACCACACCGTGGTTCACGACGCAGTCGTGCCGCGCCATCATCAAAGCCAGAGTCAGGGCGGCCAGTCGCAAATGGTCTATTCGCCAGCGCAGGCGCTCAATGCGCTGGAGGCCGCCAGCGGTTTTCTGGCCGCCATGACCGGCGCCCAGACCGACCGCATGACGCGCGACGATGGCTGGCGCCTGCTCAGCATAGGCCGACTGATCGAGCGCCTGAACACGCTGTCGAACGCGCTCAAGCAGGGCTTTGACAGCGCCGCGATTTTTGAAGAAGGCGGTTTCAGCGCCATGCTGACGCTGTTTGACAGCACCATCACCTTCAACGCCCAGTACCAGCAGCGCCGCGACATTGCCGCCCTGCTCGACCTGCTGGTGATGGACGGCGACAACCCGCGCTCGCTCGGCTGGGTCGTCAAAACCCTGCGCGGGCGCCTGGCCAAGCTGGCCGGCTGCGGCCCCGGCGATCTGTCCGACATGTCGCTGAGCCTGCCCGACCCCGACAGCTGGGTGCTGGCCGAGTTGAGCGAAAGCCTGGACGCCACCGACAGCCACAACGACCCCGGCCGGGGCTATGAAAAACTCCATGACCTGCTCCAAGCCTGCTGCCGCGCCGCGCTGGAGCTTTCCGACACCCTGAGCCGGCGCTATTTCAGCCATGCCGACTCGGCCAGCCAAAGTCTGGGAACCTGATACCTGTGCTACTTCATATCGTTCACGAAACCAGCTACCGCTACATGCCTGCGGTGGAAAACGCCCACCACATGGTGTATCTGAAACCGGCCAGCAACGAGCGCCAGACCCTGCAAAGCTACGCGCTGCAGGTTCATCCCGCGCCAGTGCAACTGCGCGATACACGAGACATGTACGGCAACACCCGTAGCTATTTTTCGCTGCAAGCCGCTCACAACCGGCTCAGTGTGGTGGCTGAAAGCGTCGTCGCCACCGCCAGCGCGCCGCCGCTGCTGCAAATGGCGGGCGCCTGGATGCCCTGGGAGCGGGTGCGTGAGCAGTTCCGCTACCAGGCGGGCGTGGCCTACGACAGTGCTTCGGAATTCCTGTTCCCCTCGCCCTACATTCCGCGCGACGACGCCTTTGCCGAATTCGCCCGGCCCAGCTTTTTGTCCGGGCGCCCGCTGCCCGAAGCGGCGCGCGACCTGATGAACCGCATCCACACCAACCTGCGCTACGAAACCGCCAGCACGCAGGTCAACACGCCCGCGCTGGAAGCCCTCAAGCAGGGCAAAGGCGTGTGCCAGGATTTCGCCCACATCATGGTCGCCTGCTGCCGCGCCCTCGGACTGCCAGCGCGCTACGTCAGCGGCTACATGCTGACCAATCCGCCGCCCGGCCAGCCGCGCCTGATCGGCTGCGACGCCTCGCACGCCTGGGCCTCGGTCTATCTGCCCGGCCTGCGCCAGTGGCTCGATTTTGATCCGACCAACAACCGCACGCCGGGCGAAGACTATGTGACGCTGGCGACGGGGCGCGATTTCCTCGATGTCTCTCCCATGCGCGGCGTGATTCGCGGCGGCGCCCAGCACATCCTGGAAGTCGCCGTCACCGTCGAGCCGCTGAGCGAAGCAGCGCAACGCACACGCGATGAAACGCTTGCCAACTGAGCTGGCTGTAGTGGTTTCCCCATAGAATCGCAGCCTGCGTATGACAGCATCC
>Ga0302216_1000316_pt1 | contig 17449 bp, 21 predicted proteins | sample II_Fen_N3_2_FD_194575 | JGI IMG/M metagenome (GOLD analysis project Ga0302216, IMG submission 194575) | Peat permafrost microbial communities from Stordalen Mire near Abisko, Sweden - II_Fen_N3_2 | ecosystem: Environmental > Terrestrial > Soil > Wetlands > Permafrost | place: Sweden: Abisko...
CATCGCAGGCCAGGCTGGTGCCCATGCCGAAGCCGAACTTGGCCTTACCGCGCACGTGGCGCAGGATCGGCAGGCATTTTTCAAAGTTCAGGCCGTCGGAGAACATCAGGTCCTTGGTCATCGGGTCGATGCCCAGTTGCTTGTAGCGCGCCAGGACTTTGTCGGCCCACACGATGGGGTCGCCGGAGTCCTGGCGCAGGCCGTCGTAGAGCTTGGCGAAGTACAGATCGAAGTCCTTCAGGAAGAAGTCAGTGCTGATGCAGTCGGTCAGGGCGATGCCCAGGCGGCCGCGGTATTCACGCACCCAGTTTTCCAGGGCGGCGTTCTGGCTTTCGCGCAGGCGGCCCAATTGCTGGTGCACCATCAACCATTGGTGGGCCATGGTACCGATCAGCGGCAGGTCGAATTCGTAGGCCAGGTGCCGACGAACTGGCCGGGGAAGTCGCGGCGCATAATGTCCACCACTTCGCGCTGGGCCTTGAACGACAGGCGCCGGCGCGTGGAAAAGTCGGAGACGCGCAGGTCGGCCAGTTCGTCGCGGCTGAGGTTTTTCTCCAGCCAGTCGAATTTCTGGTAGAGCTTGCGGGTGACGTCTTCGAGGGTCACATCGGGGTATTTGTCACGGTTGCGCAGCTCGCTGACCAGCGCCAATACCGGCTGTTCGAACATGATGCAGTGCAGCATCGGGCCGACGACGCGGATGTTCAGTTGGCCGTCGACTTCGCTGACGTGGATATAGCGCAGGTTGAAGCGGAACAGGCCGAGGAAGCGCTCGTAATCCGGCGTGAGGTATTCGCGAAAGCGCGGGTTGAACAGAAAGCGCAGCTCGCCTTCGCGCATCTGCAGGCCGGCGAGTTTTTCCAGTTCATCGCGCAGTTGCGGGATCAAGTGGCCAAGTTTTTCCTTGGAACGGACGATGAAGTTGTACTCGACGTCGACATTCGGATACTGGTGCAACACGGCCTGCATCATGGTGAAGGTGTAGTAGTCGGTGTCGAGCAAACCCTGGATCACCGGGGCTTCGTAGTCGTAGGCACTTTCCATGGTGTATCTCCTTAACGCGTGGCCATCGCGGCCAGTTCTTCGCGGGTGCGGCTGATGCCGGCGCCCGCCTTGAGCAACTCGTCGACGGCCTGTACGCCGCCCTCCTGCGTAATACCCCGGCACGCCGGCAGGTGCAGCACCACTTCCAGGCCGGCCTTGAGCAGTTGCAACGCGGTGGTCTTGACGCAGTAGTCGAGGGCCAGGCCGCCGACGATCACGCGGCTTACGCCCTGGGCTTTGAGGTACTCGATCACGCCGGTGGACAGCTTGTCGTGCAGGTCGTGGTAGCAGGCGCCGTAGGGGTGCAGGTCGGGTTCGACGCCTTTCCAGATGAAGTAATCGTAGTCATAGGGCGTGGGCAGTTCATCGAGCAGGCTGAAGCCCTCGGTGCCCGGCACGCAGTGGCTGACCCAGGTGACATCGGCGTGGGCCAGGCCGGTGGGTTGCAGCATCTCGCTGTGTTGCTTGACCACCCACGGCGCATGCGGAGTGTGGGCGTCCTTGCTGCCGACACGGTAGCCAGCGAGGCTGGCCATGTAGTTGAGTTCGGCACCGATGAGGTCGCCCCCGGCCACTGGCAATTCGTTGGGGCACAGCGGCGTAAAGCTCTTCTGGGCGTCGACGTCGAATGAAGCAATGGCATGTTTCGAGAGGGTCATGGCGGGTCTCCTGTGGCCTGAAAACAAAAGTACACGTCATGTACTTTCATTGCAAGAAAGATTTATTTATCTAGGTTTAAGTCAGTACATGACATATTTGTTCGATCCGTTAGACTGTGCACCACCGCTGTTTAGAAGGACTGCACATGCCACTTAGCGCCTACCTCCACACCGTCGACCTGTGCGTGCTGTTGTACTGCCGCGCGGCAGGAGAACTGAAGCTGCTGCTGAACAAGCGCGACGCCGAACCCTTCGCTGGGCATTGGGCGCTGCCGGGTGTGGTGGTGAATGGCGGCGTGCAGGACCTGAGCCTCACGGATGCGGTGGAGCGTCTGCGCGCGAGTGACAAAGTCGGCCTCGACCTGGTGTGGAGCGAGCAAGTGGGTACGGTGGGCGACGCGTTCCGCGACCCGCGTTGCTGGTCGTCGTCCACTTTCTACCTGGCGATCATCGCGGATGAGGTGAGGCTGGGCGAGCATCAAGCCTGGTTTTCGCTGGATGCGGTAGCCGACGGCCGCATCAAGTTGCCGTTCGATCACAACACCATCGTGGCCGCCGTGCAGGAGCGGTTACTGTCCAAGTCGCTGTACAGCAGCTTGCCGCTGATGTTCCTGGGCGAGGAATTCAGCGCACCGCAAGCGACGGCGATCTTCTCGCTGGTGCTCGCGCGGCCGGTGTTGAAGACCAGTATTCGCCAGCGTTTGCTGAAGCTGACCGAGGTGGGGTATTTGCGGGAAACGGGGCGCAAGAAACCAGGCGAAGGCGGCAGGCCCCAGGCGACGATGGAGAACTTGAAGCCGGGGAAGATTTATTTCTTCGATCGCAGTTTTGCCGACTAGCTCGGTATTCAAGAACAACCACGATCAAATGTGGGACGGGGCTTGCTCGCTCCCACAGGTTGATCGGTGTATGGCCTAACTCATCCAGTTACCGCCATCGACGTTGTAGGTCTGGGCGACGACATAGTCGGCGTCCTTCGACGCGAGGAAGATCGCCATACCGGTGAGGTCTTCAGCGGTGCCCATGCGCCCGAAGGGCACCTCGTCGCCTACCCGCTTCTTTTTCTCGCCCGGCGCCAGGCCTTCGTGCTTGGCGAACAATGCGTCCACCCCGTCCCAATGCTCGCCGTCGACCACGCCCGGGGCGATGGCGTTGACGTTGATGCCCTGCTTGATCAGGTTCAGCCCCGCCGATTGCGTGAGGCTGATCACCGCCGCCTTGGTCGCGCAGTACACCGCGACCAGCGGCTCGCCACGCCGCCCGGCCTGGCTGGCCATGTTGATGATCTTGCCGCCGTGGCCCTGGCGGATCATCTGCCGGGCCGCAGCCTGCAGGGTGAACAGCGTGCCGGCGACGTTGATCGAGAACAGCCGCTCGAAACGCTCGCGGGTGATGTCGACAATCGGCGCCAGGTCGAACAGTGCGGCGTTGTTGATCAGGATATCCAGCCGGCCCGCATGGGCCACCACGGCGGCAATCGCGGCGTCGATGGAGGCCTGGTCGGTGACGTCCATCGCCACCGCGTAGGCCTGCGGGCCCAGTTCCGCCGCGGTGGCCTGGGCTCGTTGCAGGTCGATATCGGCGATGGCAACCGTCGCGCCTTCACCGATATAGGCCTGGGCAAAGGCGCGGCCGATGCCACGCGCCGATCCGGTGATCAGCGCGCTCTTACCTTCCAGTCGTTTCATGGGGTGCGTGTCCCTTGGGCATTTATTTGGGATAACCGACGCGTTTTATCTCGCGCTCGGTGGTGGACTGAGCCTGGAACTGGCGTTTTCCACCTGTTGTTTTTATCGGTGAGGGCCGATTACAGCAGCTTGGCCAGGCCCTCACAAACCCATGGCGAATGTTCGACTGATACTTTTTTGACCCTAGGCCCGAGCGCAAAAAAGTATCAGTACCGGGCAAACCCTTGGGTAGCGCTGCTGTCGCCAACCTGCGTATTTTGAGGGAATTCCCCAAGTACAAGAGGCATCACCATGCCCGTCAGTCGCGCCGAGCTATTTGAACATCGCCCCGCCGAACTCGAAGTGATCCTGCCCGAACCGGAGCACTGCTTTCGCTGGTTAGAACATGACTATCCCTACGAGCTGGCGCGCTGGAATCACCACCCCGAATTCGAGATCCACCTGATTCGCCAGGGCAGCGGCAAGTTGGTGGCGGGCGACTACATCGGCGCATTCAGTGCCGGGCATGTCGCGCTGATCGGCCCGGACCTGCCCCACGACTGGATCGGCGATCTGGCCCCCGGTGAGTACCTGAGCGGCCGCGATGTGGTGCTGCAATTCGACGGCGCCGCCCTCCTCGCCCTGCGCGAGACCCTGCCGGAACTCGGCGATTTGCAGGCGTTGTTCGAACAGGCCCGGCGCGGCCTGGCGTTCACCGGCGAGACCGCCGTGCAGGCGGCCCAACTGATGGAAGACATCGGCCGCACCCACGGCCTGCAACGCCTGATCCTGTTCCTGCAACTGCTCGACACCCTCAACAACGCTCCGCCGCAGCAGGTCCAGGCTCTGGCCAGCCCGTGCTATGCGCCGACCCTGGACGCACGCAGCGCCGAGCGTATCAACAAGGCGTTCGACTACCTGATGCGTGAACTGACCGGCGATTTGCGCCTGTCGGTGATCGCCCGGCAACTGGAGATGAGCGAGCCGGGCTTCTCACGCTTCTTCAAGCGCAACACCGGCCATGGCTTTATCGACCTGATGCGCAAGTTCCGTATACAGCGGGCGTGCCGGCTGTTGCTGCAAAGCGAGCTGTCAGTGGCAGCTATCTGCTTTGAAGTGGGCTACGCCAACCTGTCCAATTTCAACCGGCACTTTCGCATCGAGATGCACCAGACACCCAGCGAGTATCGGCGCGAAACGGCCATGCACCTGTTCAATCGCAGCGAAAAATGACACCGCGTCAATGCTGACCGAAAGGTCGATTAATTCTACTTTTCTCAAAGCGATTCAAGCCATTGAGTAAAGTTGGTACAGCCTGTGCAAACGTTTGCGGAACGAACTTGATCGCCAGGTTCACCCCAACCCGAAGAATCGGGTCTAAACCGCGAACGAATAGGGATTTTCAATGCACTCCACCTCAAGGCGTTCCGCTTCCTTTGGTGTCTCCCTGCTACTGAGCGCCGTTACGGGAGTACTCAGCCCGTCCATTCTGGCGCAGGAACAACCCGTCGATGACTCAGCACAGGGCGAAACCCTGGGCCCTGAAGCCAGCCCGACGAAAAAAGGCGCGTACCTGTCAGACTGGTTCAACCAGGACCTGACATTGATCGGCAGCAAAGACATCAGCTTCGGCCCCAAGCCGGCCGATGACGTTTACCTGGAATACGAGTACTTCGGCCGCAAGGGCCCGTTCGAACTGTACGGTTACATCGACGTGCCGAAGATCCTCGGCATCGGTAACAGCAATGACAAAGGTGCGTGGGATCATGGCTCGCCGCTGTTCATGGAGCACGAACCGCGGATCTCCATCGATTACCTGGCCGGGCGCAGCCTGGCGATCGGCCCGTTCAAGGAATGGTATGTGGCCTTTGACTGGATCTACGACCACGGCAGCAACACCGCCAACCGCGCCAACACCTTGTACAGCGGCCTCGGCACCGACATCGATACGCACTCGCGGGTCAACCTGTCCGCGAACTTCTATGGGCGTTACCAGTGGGAAAACTATGGCGCCAGCAATGAATACTCGTGGGACGGTTACCGTGCGCAGATGAAATACATCGTGCCCATCGACACGTTCGACAACGGCGCCTCGCTGACCTACATCGGCTTCACCAACTACGATTTCGGCTCGGACCTGCACAAGGACAACCCGGCGCGCACCGCCAACGCGCTGGTAGCAACCAATGTGCTGCTGTATTCGTTCACCCACCTGCGCTTCACCCTGGTCGGTCGTTACTTTCATAACGGCGGTAACTGGGAAGATGGCAGCGAGTTGAATTTCGGCGACGGCAACTTCCGCGCCCGCTCCAACGGCTGGGGTTATTACGCCGGCGTGGGCTACCAATTCTGATCAAGGAGTCTTAGATGAACGCGTTTAACCGTCTCTCGTTAGCCATCGGCCTGGCCCTGCTGCCCCTCGTGGTGCTGGCGCAAGCGCCTGCGCCGATCAAACCGAAAGTGATGCTGATCACCATGTTCGCCCCCGAGGCGCAAACCTGGATCGATCGCCTGGCGCTCAAGCAGGAAGTCCGCGTGCCGGGCTTGTCCGCCGAATACCCGGTGATTCGTTGCAATACCGAAGAGGTGTGCCTGCTGGTGACCGGCATGGGCCAGACCAACGCCGCCGCGTCCACCCTGGCCCTGGCGTTATCGCCCAAGTTCGACCTGCGCCAGAGCTACTTTCTGATCGCCGGGATCGCCGGCATCAGCCCCAAACACGGCACCATCGGCACGGCGGCCTGGGCCCATTACCTGGTGGAGTTCGGCACCCAATGGGAGCTGGATTCGCGGGATGCGCCCAAGGATTGGCCGACCGGCTACATCGGCATCAATACCAAGGGCCCCAACGAAAAACCGCCGCTGGACTACAAGACCGAAGTGTTCGAACTGAACCCGAAACTGCAGGCCAAGGCGTTTGCGCTGTCGCAGAAGGTGGAGCTGACGGAAAGCCAGGAATCCGCCGCCTGGCGTAAGCACTACCCTGCCGCACCGGCCAATCAGCCGCCGCAAGTCACCCGCTGCGACACACTGGCGGGCAACACCTGGTTCTCCGGCACGCGCCTGAGCGAGCGCGCCGAAGTCTGGACGCGCTTGCTCACAGACAACAAAGGCGAATACTGCACCACCCAGCAGGAAGACAACTCCACCTATGAAGCCCTGCTGCGCGCCAGTCGCGAGGGTCTGGTGGACATCCAGCGCCTGGCGGTGGTGCGCGCCGGGTCGGATTTCGACCGGCCTTATCCGGGCTACAGCGAGGTGGATAACCTGCTGAAATATGCGGACCAGGGCGGGTTCGTCCCGGCGCTGGAGAACCTGTACCGCACGGGCAACCCGTTGGTCCAGGCGATCCTGAAGAACTGGTCGGCGTGGGAAAAAGGCGTGCCCGAAGCCTAATAAAAAACCCGATGTGGGAGCAGGCTTACTCCCACATTTTTAACCGCGTCAGGGCAGGAAAACGATCTTATCGGCACTGCCCGCATTCACCTCTTCGTAGCATTTCACCCCATCAGCCAACGGCACTTCGCGCAGGTCGGTCGGCAGCGGCAGCAGCCCTTCATCAAAGAAGCGCCCGAACTGCTCCAGCATCACCGCACACTGTTCGCAGGTGTAGAGCAACGAATTGATCCCCACCACCGAACCGCCCTTGCGGTACAGCGCCAGCGCCGGCAGTTGCACATGGCCGTCGACTGGCGCTGCGATGATTGCGATGCGCCCGAACGGTGCCAGCCCCGCCACGGCGGCGGGTAACCAGAAACCGGTGGTGTCGAAGATCACATCCGCGCCGCCCTTGAAGAGCGCATTGACCTGCGCGCCCAAGTCCTCCGGCTGGCTCAGGGCAATCGCCTCGAAACCCTGCGCCTGCAACACCCCGACCTGCTCAGGGCGCCGCACCGCCGCCAGGACCTGTGCCCCGCGAATTTTCGCCAAGGCCAACGCCGCACTGCCGACGGCACCGTTCGCACCGATAACCAACACCCGCGTCCCCTCGCCGACACCGCTGCGCTCCAGGGCGTCCCAGGCGGTGGTGTACGGCACGCCGAGGCTGGCGGCCTGGGCAAAACTCAAGTGCGTGGGTTTGTGGGCCACGCCCTTGGCGGACACGCTGAGGTACTGGGCGTGGGAACCGTCGGCGAAGAAACCAAGGTCACGCCCAGTGCCCCAGACCGCCTGCCCCACCCATTCCTGCGGGCCTTCGACCACCACGCCGGCAAAGTCGCGACCGGGAATGCGCGGCAGCGTGGTGTAGGGAAAGCGCCCGAGCACATTCTTCGCGTCGCTGGGGTTAAGACCGGCGGCCTTGATCTGTACCAGCACTTCACCGGCGGCGGGTACCGGGGTGGCCACATCGACGAAACGCAGGGTGGAGAGGTCGCCGGTGGCGGTAAATTGCAGCGCTTTCATGAGCGGCATCCATCAAAAGGGAAAGGACATTCAGGACAACCAACCACTGACCAACTGGCGCCCCATGGGCCACAGTTTTTCGCCGAGCAACATGCCCATCAGGCCTACCAGCGCGATGGCCGGCGGCGCGGGCGAGCGGAAGTCCAACGCACCGTAGATCACGCCGACGAAGAGGCCAATGGCAAGGGAGATCAGGTAATTCATGGGGAGTAGCGCCTGGTGGTTGGATGGCGCTTAGTGTAGGAAGCCGCCGCCCACCTCGTCGGCCAAGTGCTTCAGGATTTCGGCCAAACCCTCAATCAATGTAATGCGACGGCGCCACGCCGAGTTCACGACGGAACATGTCGCTGAAACTGCTGGGCGAGTAACCCAAGGATCGCGCAATAGCGCTGACTGACTGGCCTTGGATCAACTCGGCCACCGCCGTAGCCAGTTGCACCTGGCGGCGCCATTGCGCGAAGCCCATCCCCAGGTGGTTCTGGAACAGCCGCGCCAAGGTACGCACGCTGGCACCCGCGGCCTCGGCATGATGTTCGAAGGAAATCGCCAGGGACGGTGCAGCCATGACAGCCTGGCAGGCGCTGATCAGGCGGCGGTCGGCCTCCAGCGGCATGGCGATGCGGATTGAGGCGCGGCGTGCGCGCTGCAGCTCCAGCAAGGCCAGGCCGACCACTGCGTCGTAATAGACGGCATCGCCACTGTCGCCCTGCTCCACCAGCGTGACGATCAACTCGCGCAGCAGCCCGCCGACTTCAATCACCTGCACCTGGCTGTCCAGCGTCGCCGCCAATGCCGGGCGCAGGTAGATATTGCGCATCTGCAAATCCGAAACCACACGTATCCCGTGTTCCACACCCGGCGGCAGCCAGACGGCTCGTTGGGGCGGCACCACTAGCGCTTCGCGTGGCGTCTCGACCCACATCACCCCGCTCATGGCGTAGAGCAACTGGCCCCAATCATGGCGATGGGGTTCCACATACACACCACGCGGGTAGGTACGCGCCAGCGGCTGCACGGGGACGGCGTGATCACTGAGGTCGGGGGGCGCAGCCAGGGCCATGGGTACACATCCGGCAAAGGTGAGCGGCCATGGTAATGACCAGCGCCCGACAAGCCGAGTGAATTTTTACCGCGTTCAGCCGTCAGCCGACTTGGCGCATTCGCAGCCTGTCGCCGCCGCACACGGCTCACCATGCGCATGGTGTTCGGCGCAGCCCTGGCAGCAATAGCCCTTACCGTCTTTCATCACCGCATCCTTTCCCAGCACACACTTGCAGTGTGGGCAGGCACAGGTTGTATCTGGCATGGTCAGACTCCTTCGTCATGGTCGTCCCGGTGCGGCGAGCGCCGACACCTTTAGCAGTGACTGCGGGCCGACGCGGATGGTTCCAACCATCAGTCGGTGCGGGTATTGCTGCGGTACATGAACACCAGCGCCAGTGCTAGGCAGGCCATCGCCAAGATCCGGCTGCCCGACAGCTCGATGGCCGGGTTGCCCAGCCAGCCGAAGTTATCGATCAGCATGCCCATGCCCAATTGCCCGACGATCACCGCCACGGTGGCGACTGCCGCACCGACCACCGGCACCGCGCCGACCATCACCATCATGTACACCACCCCGAACAGGGCGCCGGTCAGTTGCCATTTCGGCACGTCCAGCAGGCTCACGGCCTGGGCCGGTTCGAAGAAGAAAATCAACAGCGCGGTCGTCAGCGCACCCACCGCAAAGGTCAGCAAGCTGCTGCGCAACACGCCCACCGTCTGGCCCAAACGGCCATTGATCGCCGCCTGCACACTCAACACCGCGCCCGCGGCAATCACCAGTACCAACAACAGAGTCAGATTCATCGCCTTAGCCTCGTGCAATCAAAACAAGCGCCGCCACAATCAACGCCAACGCAATCCAGCGCTCGCCATTGACCCGCTTGCGCGCGGTGCCGAACCAGCCGAAATGGTCGATCAGCACACTCTTGCCGACCTGTCCCGAGAGAATCGCGATCATCGTCATCGCGATGCCGATATGCGGCGTGGCCAGGGTCAGCACCACCACGTACATCGGCCCCAGGAACCCGCCGATCAACTGCCAGCGCGGCAGGTCGGTCAACGCCGGGCCCTTTTGCGGGCCGCTGAACAACAACAGCAGATACAAAATCGCCGAACCAACGCCAAAAATGCTCAACGTCGCCCACAAATGGCCCACCTGCACCCCCAGCGGGCCGAGCAAACCGGCCTCCACCGACAAGCCCATGCCGGCGAAGATCACCAGGGGCAACAACAGCAACCGCAGAAGGTTTTTTTTCGGCTGGGCCTGCGCCACACCCTCGATAGAACTGGCTTGCATACATCACCTGCGTGTCAAGAAAGGAAACCTGGCGCGCATTATCCGGTGGCTACGCTGTGCGATAAATGGGAGTATGCCCACAACACCTTTGCGCAACACGCACAGCTTGGAGGCATGATGCAGGGCTTGAATGAATTGAGTTTCAAGGCGCTGCGCCTGTTCGTCGCGGTGCTGGACCATGGCAGTTTTTCCGAAGTGGCACGCCGTGAGGGCCTGGCGCCCTCTTCCATTTCCCGGCAGATCCAACTGATGGAACAGGCGCTCGGGCAACAGCTGCTCTATCGCCACACCCGCGCGGTCAGCCCCACCGAAGCCGGGCGCCTGCTCGGGCGGCACGCACGCTTGATGCTGGAACAACTGGAAGCCGCCGGCCAGGCCCTGCAAGAACAGGAAAGCGAGCCCAGCGGCCTGGTGCGGATCAACGCACCGATGGTGTTCGGTCAACGCCACCTTTCACCGTGGCTGGGGGAATTGTGCCGGCGCTATCCGAAGCTGCAGTTGGATATCCAGCAAACCGACACCTACGTCGACCCGCTGCAAGACGGCACCGACCTGCTGTTTCGCATCGGCGTCCTCAACGACTCGGGCATGCAGGCACGCATCTTCGCCCCCCAGCGCTTTCGCATCGCCGCCAGCCCGGCGTACCTGGCAGAACATGGCACCCCCAGCCACCCCGACGAACTGGTCAACCACCAGTGCCTGGCCTACAAAGGCATCACCGGCCAGCAGCGCTGGTTCTTCCGCCGCGACCAGGGCGAATGGACGCCCTACAGCGTCAAAGGCCCCATCACCGGCAACCACGCCGACACCCTGACCCATGCCGCCGAACAAGGCCTGGGGCTGGTGGTGTTTCCCTCGTGGCTGATCGGTGAAAGCCTGCGCGCCGGCACCTTGCAAGCGGTGCTGACGGAATACGACGTGGCAACCACCCTGGAGCCGCAGCAGATTGCAGCGTTGTGGCCCGGAAGTCGGCGGTTGTCGTTGAAGGTGCGCACGGTGATTGATTATTTTGTGGAGTGTTTTGGGGCGGTGCCGTATTGGGATCGATGAGCGAGCGAGATCCGCCACAACCACGCTCATGAGGAAAACGCCTCGCAGATAAAGTAGGTCCGTTCCGTTTTTTCGGGCCACTATTCCTAAGCCCCCCACGCTGCGACAGACTTTGGCGAATTCCTTGTTCGGAGAAATGCCATGGATGTCATGTACCGCTACCCGTTGCACTCAAAACGGTTGGCGTCAACCAGCGGTCAGGCCGTCTTTGATAGCGCCAGCAGTTTTGGCTATATTTGGCCAAAATATGCGGAGAGCCACATGATGACCGTCCCGCTGGGTGAAGCAAAAAACACGCTGTCAAAATTGGTTGATGAGGCGGCTGCCGGCAACATCATCACCATCTCCAAGCATGGACGGGCGATGGCACAGCTTGTCCCTGTCGGAAAATCCAAAGGCCGGCGGATTGGCGCCATGAAAGGCAAGTTGGTGATCCCGGATGACTTTGACACGCCTTTGTCTGACGACCTCCTCGATGCGTTTCAGGGCAGTCATTCATGAGAGTGTTGCTGGATACCCACATCCTGCTGTGGACGTTGAACGACGACCCCAAACTATCCAGCAAAGCCCGAAAGCTGATTGAACATGCGGCAGAGATCTACGTCAGTGCCGCCACATTCTGGGAACTGGCGATCAAGGTAGGCCTGGGGAAACTCTCTGTCGATCTGGATGAAATCCGTGAGTACTGCCTGCAAAGCGGTTTCGTCGAACTCCCCATCACGTCAGAACACGCCATTGCCGTAAAGGATCTTGAGCCTCATCACAAAGATCCTTTCGACCGGCTCATCGTTGCAACCGCCATGAGCGAACCGATGAAGCTATTGACGGCCGATCCGCAGGTTGCCCAATACACATCGTTGGCGATCCTGGTGTAGATCGCCCCAGCGCCGTGAGCCTTGGATCAAAACAACCACTGCCCAATCAACCACGCGTTCGCTCCACTGATCAGCGCAAACAGAAACCACGCCAGCAACCGCGTCGGCAGGCGATTGACGAACGGGCCCATCAGTTGCGCGTCGCCGGTCATGCGGATCAGCGGATACAGCGCAAACGGCAACTGCAGGCTGAGCACCACCTGGCTGAGAATCAGCAGCTTGCCAATGGCATCGTCGCCCATCAGCCACACCCCCACAAACGCCGGGATCAGCGCCAGCCCACGGGTGATCAGGCGTCGCTGCCAGCAGGGAATACGCAGGTTGAGGTAGCCCTCCATGATCACTTGCCCGGCGATGGTGCCGGTGAAGGTGGAACTCTGCCCGGAGGCCAGCAAGGCGACGCCAAACAGAATGCTGGCGAAGGCGCCGCCGACCAGGGGATCGAGCAAATGGTAGGCGTCCTGGATCTCGACCACATCGGCATGCCCGGTTTTATGGAACGCGGCGGCGGCCAGTACCAGGATCGCGGCATTGACCAGCAACGCCAGGGCGAGGGAGCCGATGGTGTCGATACGCGCCAGCTTGACCGCGTCCTGCTTGCTGGCGAGGTCTTTGCCGATCAGCCGGGTTTGCACGATCGAGCTGTGTAGGTAGAGGTTATGCGGCATGACCGTGGCACCGAGGATACCAATCGCCAGGTACAACGGTGCGGCATCGCTGATGGCCGACAGCGACGGCGCGAAGCCGCTGAACACGTCCGGCCAGTAGGGTTTGATCAGCATCAGCTCGATGAAGAAGCACACGCCGATGGTCGCGACCAGCGCCAGCATGATCGCTTCCAGGCGGCGAAAGCCGCGGTTTTGCAGGGCCAGGACCAAGAGCGTGTCAAACGCCGTGATGACAATACCGGTGGTCAACGAAACACCCAACAGCAAGTGAAACGCCAGGGCGCAGCCGAGCACTTCGGCGAGGTCAGTGGCGATGATGGAAATTTCCGCCAACACCCACTGGGTGCGGGCCGAGCGCTGGCTGTAGCGTTCGCGGCACAGCTGCGCCAGGTCTTTGCCGGTGGCGATGCCCAGGCGCGAGCACAGGCACTGCACCACCATGCCCGCCAGGCTGGCCAGCAGCACCACAAACAGCAGGTTGTAGCCGTAGCGCGAACCGGCCTCGATGGCCGTGGCCCAGTTGCCCGGGTCCATGTAGCCGATGGAAATCAGCAAGCCGGGGCCGGCAAACATCAGCATCCGTTTGAAAAACGACGCCTTGGGATCGACGATAACAGAGCCGGCCACTTCCGGCGGGCAGAACGGAGCGGTAGCGATTTTCGGCAGGCTGAATTTCACGCAGTATTCCAGGCAAACACATTAGGCAAGCCCGCAGCTTATCAGTCGGACGTAACCGTGCGCATCACCGTGTCTCGCGGCAGGTCAAACGCTTCGACCACTTGCACCACCAGGTCCATTTCCTGGTTCAACGCTTCGCGCTCCATGCGCTGGCGGATCACCCCGATCACCAGCACCGCCAAGGTTGTGATCGAATACGCCGGGCCGGAAAACGCGCGTACCCCGCTCACCAGCAACATCGCCGCCGCCAGCGCCTGGCCCACTAGCGGAATCGCCGTGGCCGCGCCGCGCCGCAGGATAAACCCGGTCAGCCCCGCCAACGCCGTGCCGCTCAAGGCCGTGGCGGCCGAACGGCCAACATTGATGCGATGGAACAAGCCCTGCTCCTTTTGCGCCGCCGCCTGAAGCTCGGCATCGAACGCCTGGCGGTCGGCGTGGCTGAGTTTGTCCTTGTATTGCTCGATCAGTTTTTCCGCGACCTGCGCTTCGATGTCCGCCAGCACGACGGTCTCCATCGGCTCATCGAACTTGATCCCCAGCCGCTGCGCCACATCCTCGGCGATCTGGCGATACCCCACGCCGTGCCCCCGGGCGAGGTTCATGAAGCTGTCACCGCCCATGCGCTGCAACTCGATGGCCAACTTCAGTGGCTCACGCACCGCAGCATCAATCGAGGCGCTGCGCTTTTGCGCGATCAATTCGGCGAGGAATTTCAGCTCGTCCGGGCGCGCCTGCAGCAACGCAGGGAACAGCTCGCCATCTTCTTCGGCAAAGCGCACTTCGGTACTGCGCTGGTCGGCGCGGATCATGCCGCGTCGCTCCTGCAGCAGGTCGGTGTACTGCACCACCGTCTGCAACTGTGGCCAATAGGCCGCATGATCGAAGCTGGCCAGGTGAACGTTGGTCACCTTGGCCTTGAGCGCGGGCGTGATCGGGATGGCATAGCGGCCGATGCAACGCTCGGTATCCGGTTTCATCGCCAGGGCCCAGTCCCTGCTGGAATGACAGTTGATCACCCGCCCCGAGAGCGGTGCGCACACTTCATCCCAAGGGCTCGACGTACAGATCGCCCCACCCATCAACAGCAAATTGTTCAACGGCAGTTCGCGGGCGGTGTCGGGGTTGGCCAACACGCTCTTGACCAGGATGCGCGCGCCGAGGGAATGGCCGATCAAGTTGATGCGCCGCACCTCCAGCGACTCGCCGTGGAGGAACTCGGCCAATTCCGGCAACAGGCTGCGGGCCACTTCATCCACCCGGGCCTCGACACTTTTGTAATGGTCGAGAAAATACGCAATCGCCTTGCCCACACCCACAGTCGCCGCCCCCAGGCCACCACCGCCGAGCATCGCGGTGATCACGTCCTTGAACGGCGCAAACAGGTTTTCCAGAAAATGCCCGGCAGGCCAGAACAGCATCAGGTTGGTCGAGCCTTCGATACGTGCCAGTTGCGCCTGGAAGTTGCCCAGTTGCTGCCGGTCAAAGAACGCCGAATAACCGTGAACATAGAGATTGAGCACGTCCCCCTGAGGCTCGCCGCACAGTACGAACGTGGGCTTGCGGGTACGGTGCATTTCATCCCACTGGTGCTGCATGGGCCGGTGACTCCTGGTGACGAGGGACGGCGATAGTAACAAAGGGCGGCGCCACAGGAAGGTGAATCCTGACGGGCGTGGACGTCACAAGGGCCTCAGAACAACGCCGCTGCCTTTGATTTAGCCAGATAACGCGCCGGGGTATCGCCCAGGTTGCGCCGGAACAGCGCAGTGAACGCGCTGGCACTGCTAAAGCCCAACTCAAACGCCACGTCGGTGATGGACACGCCGTGGCTGAGCCGGGCGGTGGCTTCCAGCAGGCAGACTTGCTGGCGCCAAGAGACGAACGTCATGCCCGTGCTCTCAAGGAAATGCCGGGTAAAGGTGCGTCGACTCATGCTCGACCAAGCGGCCATTTCGTCAATGGAGACGCTTTGCGTAGGCGCCTCAAGAAAACGTTGGCAGGCGTGTGCCAACCGTGGCTCGTGGGGCAACGGCGCGCTGAGGGGCAGCTCGCGCATAGCCCCGATCTCATCGATCAGCAGCGTCAGCACGCAGGCCTGCCTGGCACTGGGCAAACTCGATGGCTCGATGGCCAGCGCCGCCTCCAACAGATGCCTGAGCAGCGGGGACACTTCAAACACCTGGCAGCGCGCCTGCAAACCCGCCCGTGCAGCGGCGCCCGCGTCCAGGTAGGTATTGAGCATCACCACATCGCCACGCATCTGCATTTCATGGGGCACGCCGCCGGGAACCCAGATCGCCCGCTGCGGCGGCACCACCCAATTGCCCAGGTCGGTAAACATTTTCAGCGCACCGGTGGAGGCGTAGGCGAACTGACCTCGCGGGTGCGTGTGCCGCGCAAACACGGTGCCGCAAGGGTATTCGCGCAGCGTCACCAGCGCGTCGGGGCTGTCGGAATCAAAAGTCGGCATCATGGCCCGATCTTGTCAAATATTGACCTGACATAGCAAGTGGGCCATCACCCTACCCTCTAACATCAACGCCTTTGAAGCTGCTCTCTGCCCAAAGGAAAACCCATGCTGAAAAAACACCTGGCGCTTGCCGTACTGGTTACGTTGGTCTGGGGCGTGAACTTCCCCCTCACAAAGTTGGGCCTACGCGCGATCGATCCCTTTGTCCTCACCGGCATCCGCTTCACCCTCGCCGCCTTGCCCCTGGTGTTTTTCATCAAGCGCCCCGCTGTGCGGTTCCGCTATGTGGCGGCCTATGGCTTTATCTTCGGGCTGGGGATGTGGGGCGCGATCAACTATGGCATTCAGGTCGGTGTCAGCCCGGGGATCGCCTCGTTGATCATCCAACTCAGCGTGTTTTTCACCATGGGCTGGGGCTATGTACTCTTCAACGAAAAAATCCGCAGGGCCCAAGTGCTCGGCGCCGTGCTCGCCGTGCTCGGCCTGGCCGGGATTATCGCGACCCAACACGGCGACCACGCGCTGCTGGGCATCCTGTTGATCGTCTTCAGCGCGCTGGCCTGGAGTGTCGGCAACGTCATCATCAAGCAATCGGGCGTGAAAGAGATCTTCTCGTTCATGGTGTGGGCCAGTTTGTTTCCACCGATCCCACTGTGGCTCATGGCGTGGTGGATGCGCGGCGGCGCAGCGTTCGAAAACGTGGGCGCCAACCTCGACCTGACGGCGGCGGGCTCCATCCTGTTCCAGGTCTACCTGGCCACGCACTTTGCCTACTGGGGCTGGAACTCACTGCTCAAGGCATACCCCGTATCCACCGTAGCGCCGCTGTCCTTGCTGATTCCCGTGTTCGGCATGACCAGTTCGATGTTGATCATCGGCGAGCGTATTTCCATGCCCAACCTGCTCTCGATTGCGCTCATCATCACGGGACTGGCCGTGGGGCTGTACCGCACGCCCGCAAGTGCGCGGGGCAAAACACTCAGCCAGCGAAATTGTCGATCTTCACCTGACCATCGGGAAACGTCGCGATAATTTCCAGCTCGCCGCCCATCGCGCGGATGTAGTCGCGCAGCGTGCTGATGTACATGTCGGTGCGACGCTCCATCTTGGAGACCGCGGCCTGGTTGATATTCAGTGCTTTGGCCAGGCTGGCCTGGCTCAACTGTTGAGCCTTGCGCAGTTCATGCAGGGGCATCTCTTTCAAGTGCTGCTGGAATAGCTGCTCTGCATCGGCGCGCGACTCGGGCGTCATGCGCGCTTGCAGTTCAGCGAATTTTTTAGCCATGGTTGCGGCCCTCTTTACGCAGTGTTTTCAAATGTTCGTCATACAGCTTTTCTGCCGCTGGGACGTGCTCGTCATACCATCGGTGTTGCCCGCGCTTATCGCCACCGATCAGCAATACCGCGCAGCGCCGGGGATCGAAGGCATACAGCACGCGATACGCGCCGTCCCGCGTGCTGTATGCGCAGTTCCCGCAGGTGCCCGTATCGAGAGCCTTTGATATCGCTGCTGTAAGGAAAGCCCAGCCCTGGCCCGAAAAGCCCCAGCAGATCAACGCTGGCAGATACCGACACCTGCGCCTTTGCATCCAG
>Ga0302216_1000324_pt1 | contig 17181 bp, 12 predicted proteins | sample II_Fen_N3_2_FD_194575 | JGI IMG/M metagenome (GOLD analysis project Ga0302216, IMG submission 194575) | Peat permafrost microbial communities from Stordalen Mire near Abisko, Sweden - II_Fen_N3_2 | ecosystem: Environmental > Terrestrial > Soil > Wetlands > Permafrost | place: Sweden: Abisko...
GCTCGTGGGAGACTACTCCCCTAGGACGAAGCGGATTCTGCCTAGGCAAAATCCATTCGGCAAGTGTTCTTTTTCAAACGCCTGTCAGCCGCGCTTGGCGCGATAGATGCGAAAACCGTTGCCTTCGGCCTTGATCGCACACACGCCCAAGTGCTCTTCGATCAGTGGCTGGTACTTCAGGAAACTGTTGGCAACCAGCCGAAGTTCTCCGCCTTTTGCCAGGTGTTTCGCCGCTTTTCGCAGCAAGTTCTCCGTGGCGAAGTAATCGGTGTGTACCCCGACATGGAACGGCGGGTTGCTCAGGATCGCGTTCAAGCCCATCGGCGCGGCGTCGATGCCATCCGCCGTCAGCACCTCGGCTTCCAGACCGTTGGCGGCCAGGGTCAGGCGGCTGCTGGCGGTGGCGAAGGCATCCACATCCAGCATCGTCACCGTATTGTGCGGGTAGCGACGTTTGACCGCCGCGCCCAACACACCAGCGCCGCAACCGAAGTCCAAAAGGTGGCCACTGGGCAGTTTGTCCAAGTGTTCCAGCAACAATTCGGTACCGCGATCCAGGCGGCCATGGCTGAATACGCCCGGCAGGCTCACCACCTTCAGCGGCCCTTCGGCCAGCGGCACTTCGAAGACCTGCGCCAGGCTCTCCAGCTCCACCGCTTGCGGCGCGTTGGCCACGGTGATTTGCCACAACTGGCAGTGGCGTGCGTTATCGAGTTTGCGCGGCTTGCCGAAGGGGATCATCTGCTTGGCGGCGCTTTCGATACCGCCTTTTTTCTCCCCCACCAGAAACAGCTCGGCGTCGGGCAGGCGCGCGGCCACGGCGTTCAGCAGGTAGTCGGTAAGGTCCTTGGACTTGGGCAGGAAGATCACTGCCGCATCAAACGCGCGCTGCGGCACATTCACGCCGAACTGGCTGCGCTCGGGGAAACGTGCGTCGAGCGCAGCCTGGTCACCGGCATGCCAGCACCAGCCATGCGCATTGGGCAGGCGGCCGAGCAAATCGTCGGCAGGCAACCCCACCAGCAGCAGGTTGCCTTGAAAAAGTTCGGCCTGACGAAGCAGTACTTCACTGCGCGGATCCATGGTCTGCTCCTTGAAAAGGGGCGCAGTTTATCAACTGACGACGCGCAGCGGGGCGCCGCTGAAAAAGCCGCGGGCGTTTTCCGCCAGTTGACCGACGATCCGCTGCCGCGCTTCGCGACTGCCCCAGGCATTGTGGGGCGTGACGATCAAGCGCGGGATGTCGCCGGCCAGCAGCGGGTTGCCATGCACCGGGGGTTCGACGCTCAGCACATCGGTCGCCGCGCCGCCCAGGCGCCCATTGCGCAAGGCATCGGCCAGGGCCTGTTCGTTGATCAAGCCACCGCGTGCGGTGTTGACGATAAACGCGCCGGGCTTGAGTAGCGCCAGCTCGCGGGCGCCGATCAAGTCGCGGGTGTGTTCGTTGAGCGGGCAGTGCAACGTCAATGCGTCGACCTGCGCGAGCAGTTCATCCAGCGGCACGCGATCGGCGCGGGCAGGGCGCCCGGGAATAGCGCCGAGTATGACGCGCATGCCGAACGCTTCGGCCAGCCGCGCGACGGCGCTGCCCAGTTCGCCATGCCCGAGCAAGCCGAGGGTTTTGCCTTCGAGTTCGACGATCGGGTGATCCAGCAGGCAAAACTGCTTGGCCTGTTGCCATTTGCCGGCCTTCACGTCCCGCTGATAGTCGTTCAAACGCGTCGCCAGGTTCAGCAGCAGCATGATCGTGTGCTGCGCCACCGACGGTGTGCCGTAGCCCTGGCAGTTACTCACGGTGACGCCATGGGTACGGGCGGCTTCAAGGTCGACGTTATTGGTGCCGGTGGCCGACACCAGGATCAGCTTGAGCTCGGGGCAGGCAGCCAGGGTTTCGCTGTTGAGCGCAATCTTGTTGCTGATGGCAACTTGGGCGCCTTGCAGGCGCTCGAGCACATTCTGCGACGTGGTCTGCTCAAATAGCTGCAGGTCGCTGAAGCAGTTTCGCAACTCGCTGAGGTCGAGGTCCCCCAGGTCCAGGGACGGGTGATCAAGGAAGACGGCGCGGCGATTGTTCGTCATCAACTGTACCTTTTGTGACAGGGTTCGAAGGCGTAATCTACCGAGCCTATCAGATGAAATAATCTGTTACTTCATGGAGTGAGTATGTACGTCGCCGAGTTTTTGACTGTGGCCCTGATTCACCTGTTGGCGGTAGCCAGCCCCGGCCCGGATTTCGCGGTGGTGGTCCGTGAAAGTGTGACCCACGGCCGTCGCGCCGGGACCTGGACTGCATTGGGCGTGGGCTCGGCGATTTTCCTGCACGTGGGGTATTCGTTGCTCGGCATCGGCTTGATCGTGTCCCAGTCCATCGTGCTCTTCAACGCACTGAAATGGGCGGCGGCGGCGTACCTGCTGTACATCGGCTTCAAGGCCCTGCGCGCGCAGCCGGCCAAACCTGCCGCCGAAGGCGAGTTGCACCGCGAAGTTGGCGAGCGCACTCCGCGCGGGGCGTTTACCGCAGGCTTTGTGACTAACGGTTTGAACCCCAAGGCGACGTTGTTCTTTCTGTCGCTGTTTACCGTGGTAATCAACCCGCACACCCCGCTGGCGGTGCAGGCGGGTTATGGCGTGTACCTGGCGGTGGCCACGGCGTTGTGGTTCTGCCTGGTGGCGATGTTGTTCAGCCAGCAGCGTGTCCGCGCCGGTTTTGCGCGGATGGGGCATTGGTTCGATCGGACGATGGGAGCGGTGTTGATTGCGATTGGGGTGAAGTTGGCGTTTACCAGTATGAAGTGAGTCGAACTCTCTTACGGCCGGCACCAAGATGGAATATGGTTTTGTCCTTGGCGGAACCAGCGGGTTCGAAAGCCAATTTTTGTATAGGCGGCATCACCATCTCCTGTTGGGGAAATCAACTTCACGTACTGGATGGGCGCTCTCAGGTAAGGGGTCGGTAAGCCCCTCGACATCCGTCTTCTCCTCGAATATTTGACCGTTGTTACCGACCAGCCTATAGCTATACGAAGGCAGTCTTTTCCCCCATTCGTCCACAATGAGGTAGCGCCCAAACCCTGGCTTATCCGGTTCTGGGAGCCAGTCGGGTAACAGCTGCGGGCGGGGGTCCCGACAATCGGCATAACGCCAGCGTGAAAAGCACTCGGGGGCACGTCCTGTGCGCAGGCTTTGTAGTTTCCAGAAGTCTGGCGTCGATTGACCATCTGCCACGACATTGCCGTCGGGATAGGTGAAAACGGTGTGGTTTCCCTCTTTTTTTTCCTTTGGCCCCGCCGAATAAACTATGAAATCGGAATGTATGACTGGTTCGAAATATACCTGCCGCGCCTGTAATGCTTGGTAACTGAGGTAAATGCTGCCCTCGCCGGCCAAGCCCACAGTTTTTTTATAAGGCCCCAAAAACTCTTCATCGACCCAAGGGTAGTAATCCTTCTTGATCGTCAGATCGCCTTCAACCTTGATATCAGCTCCTCCCCGTGGCGAGTCGTTGTAGTCAAATATCACAACCACGCCCCCGCCTCCCCCAGAGGTCACATTCTCGCCAAAACGCGTTGGATCAGCATAAACCACACCAAATGTCACATTCGCCAGATGCCAGCGGCACGCGCCACCGCCATCTTTCGGCAGTTCCACTTGGTAGAGATCACTCTGCCCCTGGCGCTCCAGTTCCTTGTAAACCGAGTGATGACCATCCCGTTCAGTGCGCTGGCCGCTGGCGCCGTAGTCGACACGCTTACAAATGGGCGAGCGATACATCACCCACATGGTTTCGGTTTTCAGCTCCTTGGGCAGTTTTACGGTGACGGTTATTTTTTCGCTGTTAGCAGGCGGGGCCAGGCTGTGGTCCTGACGGCATCCACTGAGACTAAAAAACATCGCGCACACAACAGTGAGCAGGCGCAGAAACCGGATTTTGTTCTTTCGCGTGTTGATCGGCTTAACCATAGGTTTTCTCGTAATAAGCTTTTGGGTCGGCAATGGCGTTAAAGCGCCGCAGCGCCTCGGCGCCACCTGCTACTTGCTGGGTGATATGCAGGGCGTGGTCTACCAGGCGCTGTAAGTCGAGGAACACGCGATTGCGGGCCAGTTCTTCCTCGTGAATGCTCCCGTAGTAATCCTTTAGCTGTTGTTCGAACTTGCGCCGTTGGACCTGTCGCTCCAGCAACGGATCGCGCTCGGCGTCAATCGATTCCAGTAATTGGTTATGGATATAGGGTTGGTATTGCGACATGAAGTGATCGCCAATACGCAGCATTCGCCCCGTCGCCGGGTTGCTGTAACGAGGGAAGAACCGGGCCCGGCTTTCGGCGTTCAGCGACGTGTTCAGGCACTGCGTGGCCTGCTCGACCTGCTGGTCACCGTCCTCGCTCAGGCTGGGGACCAAATACAGCTTGGCTTTTTCCGGCAGTTCGTAGGCGATAGTGCTGCGATAGGGCGTGCCATCGGGTTTTCGGTAAGCAGGGTATGGAGTGATCTCCTGTTGCTGGTGTTGCTCGGCACGGAAAAACATGGCGATCTCACCGTGATGGCTGAACGGGTCTTCATGTTTGAATACTGCGCTGGAGACGGCTTGACGTAGCGACCAACTAAACCCAGCGAGCAGGCCGACAGGGCCATAGGCGTCATATAGGTAATTGTCCAACGCGGCCTCAGGGGGCACGCGAGGAATGGCGTCCATGTCATTGACATGGCGAAAGTGCCATAGGTCGCCTAAAAACTGTACGGCGTGGAGGGTGAAGGTGCGGGGCATGCCGTAGGTGTAGAGCAGGGGTTTATGGTTTTTCAGCGAGGCCGCGTGGATGAGACCGAGGGCGCCGCCCAGGCTATGGCCGCAGATGAACAATTTTTTATCGCGAGCACCACCAAGAATCGTCTTGCCAAAATCAGTATCAAAAACTCTTCTCGCCACCTCAAAGGCATCGCGAAAGCCAAGATGCACACTGCCCACAGCAGTAAGGTCAGGGCAAGGAACCTTGGGCTCGCAAATCGCAGCGATCTTCGGTTTCACAGGACGAAAGGTCGCATCGGTGATGAGGTCAGCAAGCCCCTCCATCTCAGTGCCACGCCAAGCCACCAACACTTGGGAAACACTGATAGCGTAAAACAACTGGGTATGACCTTCCGGCACGTCTGCCTTAGCGGTATCCAAGGCTTTGATCGTCAAATAACGATCACTAAAAGGCACATCAACCACCACGCATGGCCATGCCTGGCCGTTATCCCAAACCCGAGGTGTACGTGACAAATCCAGGCATTGCTGCTCGAAAAACTCGTTGACGGAACCCAGTTCGCGTTCATCCCGCGTGCTATACGCCAGAATACTCATCAACCCCAGGTTGTAGGCATTGACCAGGCTGTACCCAGGCTGGTGATGCAACATCAGAGACCAGGCGCGAAATGGGCAGACTTCCAGCACATGACGACGGTCCAGTTCATCGCCACTGACGGTGAAGCCGTTGAACTTTCGTTCCGGGAAATGAAACGTCGGTAGCTGATTCGAATCATTCAAGGGGGGCTGGAAGGTTGGTTGTCGGTCACATAATTGACCGATTCGCAGATAGTGGTAACAGCGCCCCGCAGCCAACGCCTGCTTCTCAATCGGCGAAAAGCCTGAGCGTTGCGGGCCATACAGCGGTGTACGATCCCCGATAACCGGCCGAGGGGGCTCTGCGCGTTCAGCACGCAAACGACGCGTTTGCAGTTGATCGGCCAAAGGGTTGGCCTCCATCAACAACGTGATAGACAGCGGATGCAAGCCCTCGATGCGAATCACCCCCTCGGCATCGCTGCGGCCAAGAAACTCCGGCACAACACGCTCACGAGTGGCCTCATTCATCGCACGGTAAGGCAGGTTCGCCAGGGGCTCGCCCTGTTCATCCAGCAATTGGAACTCTATCCAATGCCGTTTCTGTTTGCCGCCGATGAAGTCCTTGTTCGGGTTGAGTGTGTCCGTGCGGTGCATGGGATCGTTGTGCATAGCGGTCCTTTAGCGATGGATGCGACGAAAGTCCAAAGCGTAAAGAGTTGCTATCCGTAGCGAATGTCAGAAGGTTCGCCTTTCAGCGAAGGGTGCTTCCTGATCTTATTTGCTTATGTCCCGAAGCGGATGCTGGCGCAAAGCTAGCATTCTCAGGAGGCTGCAAATCATTCCTTTGGCTGATTTGGCCAGCACATAACGTCTCTACAGTGCAGGTCTTCAAGCCAAGACCGTGCAGTCATAAAAAGGGATTCGTATGTTGCAGACCCGTGTTATCCCGCCCGCCGAAGGTGCGTACCAATATCCGCTGCTGATCAAACGCCTGCTGATGTCCGGGGCCCGTTACGAGAAGACCCGGGAAATCATCTACCGCGACAAGCTGCGCTACACCTATCCGACCCTGATCGAGCGGGTCGCGCGCCTGGCCAATGTGCTCACTGACGCCGGGGTCAAGGCCGGTGATACCGTCGCGGTGATGGACTGGGACAGCCACCGTTACCTGGAATGCATGTTCGCCATCCCGATGATCGGCGCGGTGATCCACACCATCAACGTGCGCCTGTCGCCGGAACAGATTCTCTACACCATGAACCACGCCGAGGACCGCTTTGTGCTGGTCAATAGCGAGTTCGTGGGGCTCTACCAGGCCATCGCGGGGCAGCTCGCCACCGTCGATAAAACGTTGCTGCTGACCGACGCGGCCGAGAAAACCGCCGAGCTGCCCAATCTGGTGGGGGAGTACGAAACCCTGCTCGCCGCCGCCAGCCCGAAGTACAATTTCGAGGATTTTGACGAAAATTCTGTCGCCACCACCTTCTATACCACCGGCACCACCGGCAACCCCAAGGGCGTGTATTTCACCCATCGCCAATTGGTGCTGCACACGATTGGCGTGGCGACCATCATGGGCAGTGTCGACAGCGTGCGCCTGCTGGGCACCAACGACGTGTACATGCCGATCACGCCGATGTTCCATGTGCATGCCTGGGGCCTGCCGTATGTGGCCACCATGCTGGGCCTGAAACAGGTCTACCCCGGCCGTTATGATCCGGAATACCTGGTGGAGCTCTGGCGCAAGGAGAAGGTCACCTTCTCCCACTGTGTGCCGACCATCCTGCAAATGGTGCTCAACGCCAAGGCCGCCCAGGGTGTGGACTTTGGCGGCTGGAAAATTGTCATCGGCGGCAGCGCCCTCAATCGCACGCTGTATCAAGCGGCCAAGGCCCGTGGGATTCAGCTGACCGCCGCGTATGGCATGTCCGAGACCGGGCCGCTGGTGTCCTGCGCCCATCTTAACGATGAGCTGATGGCCGGCACCGAGGACGAGCGCACCACTTACCGCATCAAGGCCGGCGTGCCCGTGCCCTTGGTGGAAGCGGCGATCATCGACAGCGACGGCCATTTCCTGCCCGCCGATGGCGAGTCCCAGGGCGAGCTGGTACTGCGCGCGCCGTGGCTGACCGAGGGCTACTACAACGAGCCGCAAAAGGGCGCCGAGCTGTGGGAAGGCGGCTGGATGCACACCGGCGACGTGGCGACCCTCGACGCGTTTGGGGTGATCGATATCCGCGACCGCATCAAGGACGTGATCAAGACCGGCGGCGAGTGGGTCTCGTCCCTGGCCCTCGAAGACCTGGTCAGCCGCCACCCGGCGGTACGCGAAGTAGCGGTGGTTGGCATCGCCGACCCGCAGTGGGGCGAGCGCCCGTTTGCCTTGCTGGTGGTGCGTGATGGCCATGTGATAGGGGCCCGCGAGCTCAAGGAACATCTCAAGCCGTTCGTGGAGTTGGGCCACTTGAGCAAGTGGGCAATTCCAAGCCAGATCGCCATTGTTACTGAAATTCCCAAGACCAGTGTCGGCAAGCTCGACAAAAAACGTATCCGCATCGACATCATCGAATGGCAGGCCAACAACAGCACGTTCCTGTCCACCCTTTGATACCCTTCGCCGTGCCCGTTCGGGCACGGCAATGCTCTATCTCGCGGCTTCACTTGTGATTTGCCGATTTTCAGCCATCCTTGCCGCGTCGGCCTTCGTCGACGTGGCGAAAGGGCTGTGGCAGACGGGTCGGTGATGCAAATCACACTTTAGAGGGATCAAGCGGTACCCCCTGCTGGATATAGTCCCTCTCAGAGTTTTTCAAGGATGTTGCGCTTCGAGCCACGAGGGCTCGGTTGCCGGGGCGGCATTGGAATCGTTGTATTCCGGCCGTTACATGCATCACAGAAAGAACTCACTGCCATAACAATAATGCACATGGAGTAGCGTCGATGACCTCAGTAAACCAGTTCTGGCGCCGGGCAAGATTGCCCCTGGCTGTCAGTCTCGCCTCTACGCTCGCCGGGCCGGCATTCGGCGTCAGTTTCAACATTGGTGAAATCGAAGGTAGCTTCGATTCGTCGCTTTCCGTGGGGGCCAGTTGGTCGACAGCCAATGCCAACCGCGATCTGATCGGCGTCAACAATGGTGGCAAGGGCTTGTCCCAGACCTCCGATGACGGCCACTTGAACTTCAAACGCGGCGAAACGTTCTCGAAGATCTTCAAGGGTATCCATGACCTGGAGCTGAAATACGGCGACACCGGCGTGTTTGTGCGGGGCAAGTACTGGTATGACTTTGAGCTCAAGGACGAAAATCGTGAGTTCAAGGACATCAGTGACAACGGCCGTCCTATGGGCGCCCGGTCTTCTGGCGGGGAAATTCTCGACGCATTCATTTATCACAACTACTCGATTGCCGATGAGCCCGGTTCCGTGCGTTTCGGTAAGCAGGTTGTGAGCTGGGGCGAAAGTACCTTCATTGGCGGCGGTATCAACTCCGTCAACCCGATTGACGTGGCTGCGTTCCGTCGCCCTGGCGCCGAAATCAAGGAAGGCCTGATTCCGGTCAATATGTTCTATGTGTCGCAGACTCTGACCGAAAACTTGTCGGCGGAAGGCTTCTATCAGTTGGATTGGGAGAAGACCGTCACCGATAACTGCGGGACATTTTTCTCCCAGGCGGACGTCATTACGGGCGGGTGCAATGACAACCTGCGGTTGCTCAGCAAGCGCTCTGTCATAACCGCGGGCGGTGGTTTGCCGCTGATGAATCAGTTTGGCGTCAACATTAACGAAGAGGGTGTACTGGTTAAGCGCGGCGCTGATCGTGACGCACGCGATAGCGGGCAGTTCGGCGTAGCCATGCACTACAACTTCGAGCCGCTGGACACTGAGTTCGGCGCTTATTTCATGAACTACCACAGCCGTGCGCCGATTTTTAGCGCCAAGGGCGCCTCGGCGGCGACTTACGCCGCAGCTAACGCATTGACGTCCACGCCAGCCAGTAGTCTGCGTCCACTCATCGTGGCCGGTAACTCCAGCTACTTCGTCGAATATCCAGAAGACATTCGCCTGTACGGTTTGAGCTTCTCGACGACCTTGCCGACCGGCACAGCGTGGAGCGGCGAGATCAGCTACCGACCGAACGCGCCGGTTCAGCTCAACACCACCGATATCTTGTACGCGGGCGTTACACCGCTGATTGGCTTGAATGGCGCCTCCCCGCTCAAGGGCGCCGCAGGTCAGGATCTGAATGGCTACCGCCGCAAGGAAATTACCCAGATCCAGACAACCTTTACGCACTTCTTTGATCAAGTCATGGGCGCCAGCCGGCTGACGCTGGTGGGCGAAGTGGGGATGACTCACGTCGGCGGCCTGGAAAGCAGCTCGAAAGCCCGCTACGGGCGTGATCCGGTATTCGGTCCTGGAGAAGGCCCGCTGTGCGCGACGCTCAACGCGGGAACGATTGCCGGTGCAGGCGCAGGTGCGGACCGCAGTAACCTGACGGCCAACTGCAACAATGACGGCTTTACCACCGCCAACTCCTGGGGCTACCGCGGCCGGGCAATCTGGGAATACCCGGATGTGTTCGCGGGTGTGAACCTCAAGCCTAACGTGGCCTGGTCCCACGACGTCAGCGGTTATTCGCCAGGCCCAGGCGGCAACTTCGAAGAAGGTCGCAAGGCTGTCAGCCTCGGCCTGGATGCTGAATACCAGAATACCTACACCGCGAGCCTGGCCTACACCAACTTCTTCGGCGGTAAGTATTCCACTGTGGACGACCGTGATTTCATCGCCCTGAGCGTCGGCGCCAACTTCTAAGCACACTGCATTTCAGGAAGAACCAGAACATGAAAATAACTAAAAGTCTGTTGCACGTCGGTGTGCTTGGGCTGTCGATCCTGGCGAGCAACGTCATGGCGGCGGTATCGGCGGATGAGGCTGCCAAGTTGGGCACGACCCTGACCCCGATGGGCGCCGAAATGGCCGGTAACGCCGCAGGCACCATTCCTAAATGGTCGCCAATGCCGACGAATGCCGGCGCCGTCGACGCCCGTGGTTTTCTGGCCAACCCTTACGCCAGTGAGCAACCGCAATTCACCATCACCGCGCAAAACGTCGAGCAATACAAAGACAAGCTGGCGCCGGGGCAGTACGCAATGTTCAAGCGCTACCCGGAAACCTTCAAGATGCCGGTCTACCCGACCCATCGCGGCGCTACCGTGCCGGCCGAGGTGTTCGCCTCGATCAAGAAGAACGCCACCACCACCAACCTGGTGTCCGGTGGCAACGGCCTGGAAAACTTCGAAACCGCCGTGCCGTTCCCGATTCCGAAAAGCGGCGTTGAAGTCATCTGGAACCACATCACCCGCTACCGTGGCGGCAGCGTGACCCGTCTGGTGACCCAGGCTACGCCGCAAACCAACGGTTCGTTCAGCCTGGTGTATTTCAAAGACCAGTTCGTGTTCCGCGACAAGATGAAGGACTTCGACCCGAAAAACCCCGGCAACGTGCTGTTCTACTTCAAGCAGCAAGTGACCGCGCCGGCGCGCCTGGCCGGTGGTGTGCTGCTGGTCCACGAAACCCTCGACCAGGTCAAGGAACCGCGCTCGGCGTGGGTCTACAACGCCGGCCAGCGTCGTGTGCGCCGGGCGCCGCAAGTGTCTTATGACGGGCCGGGCACCGCCGCCGACGGCCTGCGTACCTCCGACAACCTCGACATGTACAACGGTGCGCCGGACCGCTACGACTGGAAACTGGAAGGCAAGAAAGAAATCTACATCGCCTCCAACAGCTACAAGATCGATGATCCGAAACTCAAGTACGTCGACATCATCAAGGCCGGCCACATCAACCAGGACCTCGCACGCTACGAGCTGCGCCGCGTGTGGCACGTGGTCGCGACCCTGAAAGAAGGCCAGCGCCACATCTACGCCAAGCGTGATTTCTTCATCGACGAAGACACCTGGCAAGCGGCGGTGATCGATCACTACGACGGTCGCGGCCAACTGTGGCGCGTCGCCGAAGCCCATGCCGAGAACTACTACGACAAGCAAGTGCCGTGGTACGCCCTGGAAACCCTTTACGACCTGCAGTCCGGCCGTTACCTGGCCCTGGGCATGAAGAACGAAGAGAAGCAGGCGTATGACTTTGGCTTCACCGCCACCACCAGCGACTTCACCCCAGCGGCCCTGCGCCAGGACGGTGTTCGCTAAGCTGTACGCGTAACCAAATGTGGGAGGGGGCTTGCCCCCGATAGCGGTCTGACTGCCAATAAATTTATTGGCTGACCCAGCGCAATCGGGAGCAAGCCACCTCCCACATTTTTTGTAGCAGTTCTTTTTCAGGCAAATGTTGCAAAGATCTACAAAGCCGCCGCTTTTACCGCTAGTCTGCGGACATCTGCAATGCCGACAACAGCCTTCTACAAGAGCCCGGCGATGACTGATTTGTCCCGAATCCAGGGGCCTGCCAGCGCGGTAATCCCGACCCTGGAAGGTCGCTTCTACAGGCCTCCATTGCCTGACGGCTACGTGCTGCGACCGCGCCTGTGCGAACGGCTGAGCGCCGGCCTGGAAGGACGATTGCTACTGGTCTGCGCACCCGCGGGGTTCGGCAAGAGTTCACTGGCTGTCGAGTTCTGTCAGAGCCTGCCGGCCCATTGGCAAAGTCTTTGGTTGGGCCTGAGCTCGCGAGATAACGACCCCGGCCGTTTCCTCGAGCGTCTGCTTGACGGCTTGCAGCAATATTTCCCGCAATTGGGTGCCCAATCCTTGGGCCTGCTGAAAATGCGTCAGCGTCACCAGCCGTTTGCCTTTGAAGAATGGCTCGATGGCTTGCTCGATGAGCTGGCGGTGCATTTGTCCACGCGTGCGCCTTTGTTGCTGGTGCTGGATGACTACCATTTGGCCCAGGGCCCGGTGCTTGACCGCTGCCTGCAATTTTTCCTCAATCATTTGCCCGATGGCCTGCTGGTGCTGGTTACCAGTCGCCAGCGCCCGGACTGGCACCTGGCGCGCTTGCGCTTGTCTCGGCACCTGCTGGAGTTGCATGAGCAAGACCTGCGCCTGACCCACGCCGAATCCCTGGCGGTGTTGGATCGTCACAGCAGTTCGCTGCGCGGCGAGGCGCTGGATAACTTGATCCGGCGCAGTGAAGGCTGGGTCGCCGGCTTGCGTTTCTGGCTGTTGGCGGCCTCCGAAGCGGGGAATGAAGGCGCTTTGCCGCAAAGCCTGCACGGCGGTGAAGGGTTGATACGCGACTATTTGCTGGAGGAAGTGATTGATTGCCTGCCGGCGGAAGTTCAGGCATTCCTCTACGAAACCGCCTCGCAGGAACGCTTTTGCAGCGAGCTGTGCGACGCCATACGCGACGCTCACGACAGCGCGGAAATCCTGCGTTACTTGCAGGCTCACCAGGTATTTCTGGTGCCGCTGGACGAGCAGGGGCACTGGTTCCGTTATCACCATTTGTTTTCCGACCTGCTGCGCACCCGGCGTGCGAACAGCGCCGCGCTGCCGCCCGCCAGCCTGCACCTGCGCGCCTGTCGCTGGTTCAATGCCCAAGGGCTGATCGATGAAGCGGTCGAGCAGGCGTTGCGCGCCGGCCATCTGGATGTGGCGGCGAGCTTGGTGCAAAACCTGTCCGAGGAACAACTGCTGGCCGAGCAGAACGTCGGCATGCTCCTGCGTTGGAAAATGGACTTGCCCGACAGCCTGCTGATCAGCACACCCCGGTTGATCGTGCTGTATAGCTGGGCCTTGGGCCTGGCGTGCCAGTTGGATGCGGCGGAAGAACTGTCCGGCTACCTCAGCCGTTTCCTGCCGGCGCCGTCGGCCACCGCGCAGAAGTCGATGCTGGCGCAGTGGCTGGCGCTGAGCGGGATCATCGCCCGGGGTCGAGGTGACCGCGAATTGACCCAGCGCTATTGCAGCGAAGCCTTGGAAAGCCTGCCGCAGCGCCGTTACGGCCAGCGCCTGATGTGCCTGTCGACCCTCTCCAACCTGGCGATCGTCGACGCCGATCTGTGGCGCGCCCGTGGCTTGAACCGCGAATCCCTCGAGTTGGCGCAGCGTGTCGGCAACCCACTGTTCGAGGCCCTGGCCCATTACGACCGCGCCCGGGTCTTGCAGGCGCGCGGTGAAATCCTGCGCTCGCTGGATGAAGTGCGCCAGGGCCTGCAGCGCTTGCACGACCTGTCGCCCCAACGGCTATACGCCGTGCGCGCCCGATTGTCGCTTTACGAAGGCTACCTGCTGCTGGCGCGTTATCAGCCGGAAGCCGGCCTGGACCGCTTGCGCGCCGGCCTGGCCGAAGCCCGTGCTTGCCGGGATATCAGTGTGCTGATCGGCCATTGCGTGATTGCCAACGTCGAAGGGCGCCGCGGCGATTTCGCCAAAGCCTTCGCCGAATTGGCTGAGGCCGAACGGCTGATGCACATCTGGGACGTGCCGCCGATTTACTACCTGGCAATGATCACCCTGATCAAATGCGAGCTCTGGTTGGCCCAGGGGCGTACCGACCTGGCCGATGCCTGGCTGACTCGCCTGGGGCAAACCTACAACGGTGAACACGCGGCGGCCGCCCCGGAGTTTCATCCGCATCTGCCACAGCATATCGAGCTGCAGCAGGCCGCGCTGGATGCCATCCGCCATCAACCGGCGGCGGCACTCCAACGGCTCGAAGACCTGGCGCAACACGCCCACAGCAGCGGGCGCCAGATGATTGCCCTGATGGCGCTGACCCAGCAGGCGCAGTTGCTGCTGGCGAACGGCCTGGAGGCCAAAGCGCGAGAGGTGTTGGCCCGCGCACTTGAAGCCGGGGCCGGGGGGGCGCTGCAACCCTTCCAGCGATTGCTTGAAGGGTATCCCGACTGGATGCGCGATCAACTCGGCCAAGATCCCCATGGGGTATTGAACCAGTGCCTGTTGGCGTTGCTGCCGGCCGTCGCGGTCAGCGAGCCGGCGCCCAACCATCAAACCCTGAGCGTCCGCGAGCTGGCGGTACTGCAACTGATCGCCCAAGGCTGTTCGAACCAGGAAATCAGTAAGCGACTCTTCATTTCCCTGCACACGGTCAAGACCCACGCCAGCCATATCAACAGCAAACTGGGGGTGGAGCGGCGCACCCAGGCGGTGGCGCGGGCGCAGGAACTGCGGTTGATTGGTTAAAGAGTGAACGCTGTGGCGAGCGAGCTTGCTCGCAGTGGGCTGCGAAGCCACCCCAGTCTGGTTTAATAGTGCAATTATTCTGGCGAGATTCGCCCGAAACTACCCTTCATTTGCACTCGAGGCCCGTTCATGGACACCGCAAAGCCGACCCTCATCCGCGAAACCTTCCCCGTCGGCCCGTTGCAGTGCAACTGCACCATCATCGGCGACCCCATCAGTAAAAAAGCCATCGTGGTCGACCCCGGCGGCAATCACGAACTGATCCTAGCGCGGCTCGATGCGCTGGGTCTCAAGGTGGTGAGCATCATTCACACCCACGCCCACCTGGATCACTTCCTGGCTTCCGGCCAGTTGAAGGAGAAGACCGGTGCGACCCTGCATTTGCACAAGGCCGACCAGTTTCTCTGGGACAACCTGGAGATGCAGTGCCAGATGTTTGGTGTGCCGTATACGCCGGTGCCGTCCCCGGACCGTTGGCTGGCCGACGATGAAGAACTGGCCTGCGGTTGCGGCGTAGCATTGCATACGCCGGGGCACACGCCGGGGTCGATGAGTTTCTGGTTTGCCGACGCCAAGCTGCTGATTGCCGGGGATACGCTGTTTCGCCGGGGCGTGGGCCGCACGGATTTGTGGGGCGGGGACCAGGCGGCGATCGTGCGGTCGATCAAGCAGCGGTTGTATACGTTGGATGAGGCTGCGACGGTGGTGACCGGTCACGGGCCGGATACGCGACTGGGTGATGAGATGCGTGAGAACCCCTTTGTGCGCGCATGACTGCAGCGCAAGCGGTCAAGCCCTGTAGCAAAAAACTCAGCATGTGTTCAGCGTGGGTCTGCTACGGTTTGTGCCGCGACGATAGTCCTGAATCTTTTGTTACAGGTCGGGATGTGTCCACGGAATTTTTACCGTTTGTCGCGTTCAAACCTCGGCAAAGATCCATTGTCCATGTCCTCTGCACCACAGAGTGCAAAAGTAGGAGCTCCTCCATGTTCACTCCGCGTCGTCTGCTAGTTGTCGCTACTGCCGTAGCCTTGTTATCTGGCTGTGCTTCACCTAATCCGTATGACGGTAGCAGTCAGGGACAGGCGAGTAATGAATCCGGTGGCATGAGCAAGACCGCCAAGTACGGCGGCCTCGGTGCCCTGGCCGGTGCGTTGGCCGGTGCGGCCATCGACCATAACAACCGTGGCAAGGGCGCGCTGATCGGTGCGGTCGTCGCGGGGGCAGGCGCAGCGGGTTATGGCTACTACGCCGACCAGCAGGAAAAGAAACTGCGCGAAAGCATGGCCAATACCGGGGTTGAAGTTCAGCGCCAGGGCGATCAGATCAAATTGATCATGCCGGGTAACATCACCTTTGCCACCAACTCGGACGCGATCTCCAGCAGCTTCTACATGCCGCTGAACAACCTGGCCAACTCGCTCAAGCAGTTCAGCCAGAACACCATCCAGATCGTGGGTTACACCGATAGCACTGGCAGCCGCCAACTGAACATGGACCTGTCCCAACGCCGTGCGCAGAGTGTGGCGAATTACCTGACATCCCAAGGCGTCAGCGCCGCCAACCTGAGCGCTCGCGGTGCCGGTCCGGATAATCCGATTGCCAGCAATGCCGACGTCAACGGTCGCGCTCAGAACCGGCGTGTAGAAGTGAACCTGGGCCCAATCCCAGGCCAGCAGTACGGCCAGCCTGCTGCCCAGCAACAGGCGCCGCAGCAGAACAACCAGTTCCAGGGCAACCCGTACTCGCAATACCAGTAATCACCCGCTAATAAAAAGGGCGCCCTGCAGTGAATGCAGGGCGCCCTTTTTTATGGCTGTCGGTTACATCAATCGATGTACTCGAACACCTTCACGATCCGCTGCACGCCGGATACACCCTGTACCAGGTTCGCCGCACGGGTCGCTTCCGCCTGGGTCAGCAGACCCATCAGGTAAACGATGCCGTTGTCGGTGACGACTTTGATGCGCGAACCGGGAATTGCGTTATCGGTCAGCATCTGCGCCTTGATCTTGGTGGTCAGCAGCGCGTCGTTACTGATGGCCAGCAGGGTGATCGGGTCCATCACCTGCAATTCGTTGTGGACCTTCTTGACCCGCTGCACGGCCGAGGCGGCTTGTTCGGCCTGGGCCTTGAGGTCGGCACGCGGCGTTTGGCCGGCGAGCAGCACCACGCCGTTGAAGCTGGTCACGACGATGCGCGACGCGCCATTGCCCAGGTCCGTAGCGGCCTTGGCGACGTTGACCTCGACCTTGGTTTCGATCAGCGAGTCGTCAATCTTGCTGCCGAAGGTGCGGGTGCCCTTATCGTCCTGGATGGGGGTGTCACGTGTCGCGGTGATTGCCGTGCTGCAGCCGCTGATGCCGAGGCACAGCGCGATCGCCAATAGGCTGAGGCGTTTAACGGTCATTCTTCACTCCCGAACAGTTGGCTGTCGATCAGATCGCACAGGCAGTGGATCGTCAGCAGGTGGACTTCCTGAATACGTGCGGTGACATTGGCCGGGACGCGAATCTCCACGTCCTCGGGCAGCAGCAGCGAGGCCATACCGCCGCCGTCGCGACCGGTCAATGCTACGACAATCATTTCGCGATCATGTGCGGCCTGGATCGCCTGAATAATATTCGCCGAGTTGCCGCTGGTGGAAATCGCCAGCAGCACATCGCCCGGTTGGCCCAGGGCGCGGATCTGCTTGGA
>Ga0302216_1000325_pt1 | contig 17177 bp, 17 predicted proteins | sample II_Fen_N3_2_FD_194575 | JGI IMG/M metagenome (GOLD analysis project Ga0302216, IMG submission 194575) | Peat permafrost microbial communities from Stordalen Mire near Abisko, Sweden - II_Fen_N3_2 | ecosystem: Environmental > Terrestrial > Soil > Wetlands > Permafrost | place: Sweden: Abisko...
CTGGGCGCGAAAGCCCAGGGCTTGTTCATGGATACCGAGCGCTTTATCGAAGCTGATGCTCATGGCGGAAACCTTTAGGCTGACCTGCTGTTCGTTAACAGGGTTATAGCAAGGTACATGCCAATCCGGCGGGAGCCCATATATCAAGGGCTTGCGGGGAGATTGCCGGCGGCAATGCCAGAAAAGCGGCAACCGGTTTCCGCGTGGCGCCAGTAAAGCGGCAATCGCGGTTGCCGCTATTGGGAAGTTTGCCGCGCAAACAAATGTGGGAGGGGGCTTGCTCCCGATGGCGGTGTGTCAGTGATAGTTACATCAACTGAACCGCTATCGGGGGCAAGCCCCCTCCCACACTTTGACTGCGTGCGACTTACTTGGCCTGGTAAATGATCCCTGGACTGCACTGCACCATCTGGAAATGATCCGGCAGGCCGTTCAGCGCCTCGGATGCACCGAGGAACAGATAACCACCGCGCTTGAGCGTGCCGTGGATGCGCAGCAGGATGTCTTTCTTCACTTCGGCCGAGAAGTAGATCAGCACGTTGCGGCAGAACACCATGTCGAACTTGCCCAGGCTGGCGTAGCTGTCGAGCAGGTTGAACGAGCGAAACTCCACCCGGCTCTTGATCGGCGCCTTGACCGCCCAACGCCCCGCTCCTTTCGGATCGAAGAAACGCTGCAGGCGTTCCGGGGACAAACCGCGGCCCAGGGCCAGGCTGTCGTACTCGCCGGTCTTGCAGTTGGTGAGCATGGTGCCGGACAAATCGGTGGCGACAATTTGCGCACCGGCCTTCAACTGGCCCATGTTGGTCCGCTCGAACTCGTCGATGGACATCGAAATCGAGTACGGTTCCTGCCCCGAGGAACAGGCTGCCGACCAGATCCGCAAACGCTGACCCGGGCTGGCCTTGATGGCCTCGGGCAGCACTTTGCTCTTGAGTACTTCAAAGGGATAGGTGTCGCGAAACCACAGGGTTTCGTTGGTGGTCATGGCATCGACCACCATTTCCTTGAGCCCGCTGCGCGGCTGGCTCTGAATCCGCTGGACCAACTCACCGAGGGACTTGATGCCCTGCTGTTCCATCAGTTTGTTGAGACGGCTGGATACCAGATATTGCTTGTTTTCACCGAGCAATATGCCACAGGCTTTTTCCAGGAAGACCCGGAACTGTTCGAAATCCAAATTACCCGTAGACAATGGTACCGCCTCTTAAATCGTGTGACCGCCAGGGAAATCCCCCTAGCCGTGATCTGCTGCCTTGATCCGGTCGACTACCCGGGATGCCAGGTCATCAGGGCGGAATTTAGCCAGGAAGTCGTCAGCACCGACCTTCTTGACCATCGCCTGATTGAATACACCCGACAACGAAGTATGCAGGATGATATGCAATTTTTGCATGCGTGGATCGTTACGTATCTCAGCCGTGAGGGTGTAACCGTCCATTTCCGGCATCTCGATGTCGGAGATCATCATCAAAAACTCTTCTTCCGGCTTCTTGCCTTCATCCACCAGCTTGCGCAGGTAATCCAGCGCCTGGCGGCCGTCATTGAGTGCCACCACCTCAACGCCGATGGTCTGCAGGCAACGGGTTACCTGTTTACGCGCCACCGAGGAATCGTCCACCGTCAGCACCCGCAGCGAGACCGCCTTGTGCGCCGTTTCGGCGTCGACGACGCCGACCGAGATCGTTTCGGAAGTCGGTGCGACTTCGGCGAGGATTTTCTCCACGTCGATGATTTCCACCAACTGGTTGTCCACCCGCGTCACCGCCGTGAGGTAGTGATCGCGACCGGTGCCCTTGGGCGGTGGATGGATCTCTTCCCAGTTCATGTTGACGATACGTTCCACCGAGCGCACCAGGAAACCCTGGGTCTTGGTGTTGTATTCGGTAATGATCACAAACGGGTTCTCGCGGTCTTGCAGGCCGGCCGAACTCGTGGCCAATGCCAGGTCGAGAATCGGAATGGTCGCGCCACGGATGTTGGCTACGCCACACACCACCGGGCTCGACTTGGGCATGATCGTCAGCTTGGGACACTGCAGCACTTCCCGCACCTTGAACACGTTGATGCCATATAGCTGCTTGCCGTCCAGGCGAAAAAGCAACAGTTCGAGGCGATTCTGCCCTACCAGCTGTGTGCGCTGGTTTACTGAATCCATTACACCTGCCATGCCCAGACTCCTACGCTAAAACCTTTGGGGGTACGACGCGTACCCAACACTAAACGGCACGAGCTTTGCTTTTTATTTGGTCATGGATATGAAAACGACAGTTTCCCGACGCACCAGCCGCCCACGGTACCGCAGATTACTCTGCGCCTGGATGGCGTTGTTTGCCGTGGGCGCAAGCGCCACTACCCGCGCCGACAACGTCACCTTGCCTGATCTACTTATCGGCGTCACCCAAGGGTTTCTTGAGTTCACTGTAGAAGATTATCTGGCAACCACCCAGACGCCAGGACGTTATGAAATCCAGGTCAACCAACTGGACCCGCGCCTGCGCATGCCGATGTGCGACAAGGAATTGACAGCCACCCTGGAAAGCCCGGCCCAACCCATTGGCCGCGTGACGGTCAAGGTCCGCTGTGAAGGCGCCTCGCCCTGGACCGTGTTCGTGCCCGCCCAGGTCAAACTGTTCCGCGATGTAGTCGTGGTGTCGCGGCCGCTCAAACGCGGCGGAATCATCGGCTATGAGGATGTCATCTTGCGTGAGCGGGACATCAGCCTGATCAATCAGGGTTACCTGACGGCAGTGGACCAGGCTGTCGGGCAACGATTAACCCGACCAATGGTCAGCGATCAGGTCATCACCCTAGTCAATCTTGAACAGGCCGAGGTCATTCGCAAGGGCGACCAGGTCGTCATTTCCGCGAGCAGCGGCGGGCTGAACGTGAAGATGCCGGGCGAAGCGCTGTCCAACGGCGGCATGAGCGAACAGATCAGGGTCAAGAACCTCAACTCCAACCGCGTCATCAAGGCACGGGTCACCGCGCCCGGACAAGTTGAGGTCGCTCTATAGATAACTGGAATAGGACGCCAGCTTTTCCTACACTGTACGCCTGACGTTCGTGCATGCAGGTTTATTGTCAATCGCGCCTAAAGTTTGTACGGGTATGGCCGAAAACATGGCAAGCGTCCAAATACCCAGAGGTTTTTTTATCATGGTCATCGATTTCAGCCGTTTGAATAACGCCCCGGCTTTGCCAGTCACTACGCGCACCAGCGGTGCCAAGGACAGCGTAGAAGCCAAGGCCCAGCCTCTGCCCGCCAAGGCAGAACAGGCCGGCGCCAGCCAAAGCGGGGAATCCGTACACCTGAGCAATGAGGCTCAACAGTTGCAGAAGGTCACTAACTCGCTGCGCGATCAACCCGTCGTCAATCAAGCCCGCGTGGCCGAATTGAAACAGGCGGTCGCCGATGGCAGCTATAAAGTCGACAGCAACCGTGTAGCCAGCAAGCTGCTTAACTTCGAAGCCGAGCGCTAGGCAAAGGCCTGCGCCAGGCTTTTGGACGCTTAAAACCCAAGGCCAGCCATGCACCACGACGAAAATCTGCTTCAACTGATCATTGATGATCTGGCGCCGACGCAACAATTGCTCGAGCTGCTAAAAGAAGAATCCCTGGCCCTCTACGGCCGGGATATGCCGCTGCTGGAAGAAATCCTGGCGCACAAACAATCGCTGATTGTCCTGCTGGAACAGCACGGCAAGAAGCGTAGCCAGATTCTCGTCAGCCTCGGCCTGCCGGCTGATCAAGACGGTCTTGCACAGTTGGCCAGTCACTCCTCGGTCGGCGATCAGTTGCTGGCCCAGAGCAAAGAACTCAATCAATTACTCACCCAGTGTCAGGAAGCCAACCTGCTCAACGGTCAGTCGATCCAGCTTCAGCAAACCACGACGGCCAATCAGTTGCGCATACTCCACGGCGGCGAACCTCCGGCCCTGTATAACGCCCAAGGTTCTACCTCACGCCTGGTCAAGCCAAGCACCCGCAGCCAAGCCTGACGCCGGTTTAAAGCGTGCCCTATCCAAGGCCCGCGACATACTGGCAAAATGACGGTTATTGCGTGTAGTCGTATTTTGTCTGGAGATGGAAGAACCGTGTTCAACGCCCTTAATGCGGAAGATGCTCCGCAGCCACCCAAGGTGCTCACCACGCCTCTGGAAATCGCCGGCACCTTGCGAATGCTGCAAGAAAGCCATGACCCGCTGATCATCACCTTCCATGAGCGCAGCCAGCGGTTTCAAAGCTACCTGGTCGACGTCAACCGGGACAGCAAGACCCTGGCCCTGGACGAAATGATTCCCCGCGATGGCGAACGCCACCTTGAGAGTGGCGAACCCTTCCGCATCGAAGGCTTTCACGACGGTGTACGCGTCGCCTGGGAAAGCAACGGCACCCTGAGCATCAGCGAAAAAGGCGGCCACCGTATCTACACCGGCAGCATGCCGGACGAGGTGGTCTACCATCAGCGCCGCAATGCGTTCCGTGCCGCGCTGAAGCTGGCACAACTGGTGAACATCGAGCTGGGCGGCGAGAAACTCAAGGCCGCGCCCACCGGCAAACTGCTGGACATCTCCGCCACCGGCTGCAAATTGCGCTTTGAAGGCGATATTTCCGATCGACTGCAGTTGGGCGAGGTCTACGACCGCTTCATCGCCGCCCTGCCCTTCGGCAGCATGACCACCTCGGTCGAACTGCGTTACCTGCACTTCGAAGAGAAGATCAACACCACCTTCGCCGGCGTGCGCTTCCACAACATGAGCGGCCTGGTGCAGCGCCAGGTCGAGCGCTTCGTGTACCAATTGCAACGCGAAGCACGGCGCTTCGACAAAGACGACGATTTTTAAGCGTTAAGATCGCGACAAAAAACGGGCAGACCCTTTGGGGATCTGCCCGTTTTTGCATTCAGGGGCGCGCCCTGCTCAGGTCATGGGGGTGCTCATCCGGGCCCAGTGGTTCCGGCGGCCCTTCGAAAGGCGGCTCATCGGTCGGTGGTTCGGAATCGGTTTCAGGCTCCGCAACAGGCGTCTGCATCTGCTCCTGCACCATCTGCTCATCAACCCGCGGATCAAGTGCAGCCACCAGCGGCGAGCTCGACATGCTGTCAGGCATCGCCACGTGGTGCAGCGGTGCGTCATCGACCTGATGCAGGTTGGTCACCGCTTTAGGACGGATACGCCACACCAGGATCAGCGCGCATAGGCTGAAAAACGCGTAAAGCATCTGGCTACCAAACAGCTTCATCACCACACCAGCCAGCAACGGCCCGATACTGGCGCCAACGCCGTAGGTCACCAACAACATGGCCGTCAGCGATACCCGGCGATCACCTTCAACGTGGTCATTGGAAAACGCCACCGCCAGCGGGTACAGGCAGAACTGCACCAGCGAACACAGGAACCCGGCCACGAACAGCACTTCCAACGGCACCTTGCTCAGGATGGCCAACGGCAATGCCGCCACCGCCAGGCACAGGGCGAAGCAGCGAATCAACAGCGCACGATCGTAACGATCGGACAGCCAGCCCAACGGCCACTGCACTAGCAACCCGGCAAAAATGCAGCTACCCATGAAGAGACCGACCTGCTCGGTGGTCAGCCCCTGCTGGGACGCATAGAGCGGCGCCAAACCGTAGAACGAGCCGACGATCAACCCCGCCCCCAGCACCGTACTCAACGACTGCGGCACCCGCTGGATAAAGAAGCGCGGCTCCATCGGCGCCGGACGCAGGGGCGCCGGGTGAATGCGCCGGGTCATGGCCACGGGCACCAGGCACAGGGCGAAGCACAGCGCCACCACCATCAGCAACTCGAGGCCGAGCTGGGGATGCATCACCAGGATCAACTGCCCCAGCACCAGGCCAAGGTAGGACGCGATCATATAGCCGCTGAACACCACACCACGCTGCCGGGCATCCGCCTGCTCGTTAAGCCAGCTTTCGATGACCATGTACTGGCACATCATCCCCAGGCCCACGATGACCCGCAGCACGATCCAGGCCGGCAGCCAATCGATCAGGCCATGGCCCAACACCGCCGCGCCGACGATCCCGGCACAGGTGGCATACGCCCGAATATGCCCGACCCGGGCGATCAGGCGGTGGCCGATCTTGCCGCCCAGGACCAGGCCGGAATAGTTGGCCGCCATCAGCGCGCCGACCCATAGGCTGTCCACGTTGTCAGCCGCCAGGCGCAAGGCCAGGTAAGTACTGAGCAGGCCGGAGCCGATCAGCATCATCAAGGAGGCGAAATAAAGGGCTCGAAAAGATTTCCAGATCTGGCGCATCGGCGTTCCGAGCGGCTCCTTGCAGTGAGGGTCAGGGCTACCGGCATGATAGTCCCGGGGGTCGGGTCCGGACAGGCACCAGGTGCTGTTTCCGGGGATTATTTTGCTTTAAAGCGATTGACTACAGCTCAGACGCTACCGGGTGACGTACAAGGTACAAGGTTGCGCAAAATACACGCCGCACCTCCTGTGAACGTCGCCAACGCGCAAGGTTCGACCGGGTGTTGAAAAGACCGAGCGCGCCCAAAAAAGCCCCCCCTGTACATAATTGCCCGGACACCAGCATCGACAATGCGTATCGGCGCGCATTGTTGCTGTTTCATCAACGATGTTTTCCAGTCTTACGGATTTATCCAAAAAACCAGCGCTAAAGACTGGTCTGCGCGTTAATCCACCGCGATTGGCCTGCGAATCAGTCGGCGCAAAGCATGTCACCCGATCAAGGCCGACAGAGCCTTCGGGCCTACTCATTACCGACTGAACACATAGATAGTCATTAAGCGGGCGTAACACTGCCGCCAACGTTTTCTTTGCCCCTCCTGCCGAAACTCATTCAGCCCTAGGTTAAGCATCAAGTTCGTTAAAGCATCAAGTTCGTTATCGAACAGTGCTTTTAGTGTGAAGGGGTTGGGGTGAAAGAGTGCCGGTATTCGGGCCAAGACCCTTCCACTGTCCAGGAGTGCCTTGGACAAGTTCGGTCAGGGCTTCGCCAAATACTACTGCGCGAGGCAATACCATCGTAATCTCCTCATTTTTCTGTCATGGGAGGTGGCTGCTGTCTGTTCCTTTTCGACGTGAAAGTGTCTGTTGAAGTTAGAGACGTTTTCATAGCCAATCTCAAAGCAGATGCCTCCAACCGACGCCCCTGTTTGCAACAACAACCAGCAGGCGCGCTGAAGGCGTGTTGGCCTACGCGATCAAATATTAAAACCACGTTTCCATTTGTATACCGTATTGCCACACGCCTCCGGCGTTGAAGTCCGTCTTGCCGAAAGAGTCTGAGGTACTGTATCTGTCCAGATCCGAAGACCAATTCATGAAGCTTGCGAACACCCGTAGTTCGGGACGAGTGAGCAAGTCTCCAACGTCAAGCTTGAATGTTGGGGCGACAGTGAATTTCCAAAAATTACCGTCGACCGCATTACGCTGTAGGTAGCCCTTCGGGTCGAGGTTCATGGTTTGCCAGCTCATTTCGTAGGCCATCTCAAAATTGCTGTTTATTGCATTGGCCAAACGCAAGTTCAGGGTCATCCAGCGATAATTGTCACCCTTGACGTATCTATCCTTGCTTTGTTCGGCCAACACGCTAGGGCCGATGCGCCAACCAGGCGCAATGGGTGTCTCACCGTAAAGCGCCAGACGCAGCGTTCGGGCGTCGTCAATCAGCTCACCATCCGAGCCAACATTTTTAACCTCCGCTCCCAGGCCTTGCCCATAGAGCAGCGCCGTTTTGAAAAAGCCTTCCCTGCCGAAAAAGTTTTTCTGGTGATTGGCCAGCATGCTATGCAAACCGGAGTCCGCAGGCGTCAAACCCGCTTCATTGGTGCGGGTACCGAAATCGTTTTTCTTTGCACCGATGGTATTAAACATCCACTGCCACTGACCATCCTCGAAGAACTGGTTGGAGGTCAGGATGTAGCTTTCCACATTGGCATTAACACCGCCTCGACTGAAATCCCCGTAGCTACGCCCAATCAAGGAGTAGTTCGAACGCCAATTTTTGTTCATCTGCATATCGTAGATTCCACCGCCAGTACCCGCTAGGTAGACGACGTCCGAGTCCAGCCAGTGGATATCGAAATTATCTCTATCGAATCGCTTACCTGCCCACAGGGTGGCGTTCTCGAACACTGAATTGCCCTTGAACGCAGCAATATGATCGAGCGCTGTGAATACCTGGCGCACGTTCAGTTTGCTTTCGTCAGCCGTCCAGTCATTGGCACTTTCTACGCCGTCGGCGATGGAGACCGTGAACTTGGAACGGGTGCCGTTTTGCGCATAGATTTCTTTCGACAGGTCTATACGCATGTAGGTGTCGTCTTCGTTACCGAGTCGCCCGACGGCACCACCAACCGAACCAGCCGGAGTTGTATAAGGGCCGCCACGGCCACCACCAAGTCCCTCGTCGATAAGCACCCCAGAGCGGGCATAACCCTTGAAGCTAAACCCATCAGTGAGGTTTGCAGTGCTGGCCTGTTTTTCGATGCTTTCCTGGCGGGCTTCGAGTTTTGCCAGCCGGGTGTCCACAGCAGGCGCCGAACTTACTGCCACAGTAGACGCGGCGGGCTGCAAGGGAGGAGTGGCGAGTTTGATTTTCTGCAATTCCCTGGCGAGTGCCTGGGTCTGTTGTTCGGCTGCGGCTGCACGATTTTCCGCTGCGCTGGCACGGGCTTCATACGCGGCCATACGTTCTTCCAGAGTCGCGGCCTGAGAGGTCGCAGCCGATGTGCCGAGCACACCTGCGAGTAGCCAGCTTGATGCTTTCTGCATGTGAATTTCCTAGATTGTTTTTATTGTTTTTTGTTCTCGCGACGGCCAATTTTCGTGGACTGTGAATTGTCACAGACAACGAAAAAAGGATGCCTAATCGCAAATACGCTGCTACATTTGGCGATGTTAACGTTATCTTTTCTAAAAACAAAAATAAAGGGTGCTCAATGAAACAGCTGAAATCTCTTCTTCCCGCCGCACTATTCACCCTCTGTGTCGGACTGCCATCCGTCTCGAGCGCAGCCGATTTGACGATCTCGTGCGGCGCAGTGGGTGCGGAACTGCAACTCTGCAAAGAGGCTGTCGACGTGTGGTCGAAACAGACCGGCAACAACGTCCAGGTGGTTTCCACGCCTAACTCGGCGACCGAGAGGTTGTCGTTCTACCAACAAATTCTCAGTGCGCAGTCCGCTGACATCGACATCATTCAAATCGATATGGTGTGGCCCGGGATGCTGGCCAAACATCTGATGGATCTGCGCGAAGTGCTGCCCGCCAACGCGACCCAAGGCTACTTCCAGGCACAGGTGGATAACGCGACAGTGAATGGACGGCTAGTGACAATGCCGTGGTTCACCGACTCGGGCCTGCTGTATTACCGCAAGGACTTGCTCGAGAAATACAACAAGCAGGTTCCCCAGACCTGGGAGGAAATGACCGCTACCGCCAGGGAGGTTCAACAGGCTGAACGCAACGCCGGGAACGCCAATGTGTGGGGTTACATCTTTCAGGGACGCGCTTACGAGGGGCTGACGTGTAATGCGATGGAGTGGATCAGCAGCCAGCCGGAAGGCGGACTGGTCAATCCACGAGGAGATATCGTGGTCAACAGTCAGGCCTCAAGAACGGCTTTGGCCCTGGCGAAAAGCTGGGTAGGCGATATCTCCCCGCGCGGCGTACTCAACTACACCGAGGAAGAAGGACGTGGCGTATTCCAGTCGGGAAATGCGTTGTTCATGCGTAACTGGCCTTATGTCTGGGCTCTGGTGCAAAGCCAGGACAGTGTCGTAAAAGACAAGGTCGGGGTCGCTCCCCTGCCCCGAGGAGGCATGACCGGCACCCATGCATCCACTCTCGGTGGCTGGGGCCTGGCGGTATCGCGATACAGCGCTCATCCAAAACTCGCTGCAGAGTTGGTTAGCTACCTGACCAGTGCTCAAGAGCAAAAACATCGTGCCCTGATAGGCGCCTATAACCCGGTTATCGAGTCGCTGTATCAAGATCCCGAATTGCTCGCGGCAATGCCTTACTACAGTCAGCTCCACAGCATTCTCAACGACGGGGTCATGCGCCCCGCCTCAATAACCGCCGAGCGCTATCCACGGGTTTCCAATGCGTTCTTCGATCGAGTGCATGGCGTGCTGGCGGGCGAGTTACCTGTCGATCAGGCGCTGGCCGAACTGGAAAGCGAACTCACGCGCATCAAACGCAAGAACTGGTAAGCCACAAGGAAGAAAATCACCATGCCTGCCTCTATTACCCATGCCACCCCTGATGAGCGCCTGCTCACCAGGGAAACGCCCATACAGCGGCGCCGAGTACACGCCGCCTGGCTGTTTCTGACACCCATGTTGCTGTGTCTGGCCCTGGTGGCGGCCTGGCCGCTACTGCGGACATTCTGGTTCAGCCTGACCGACGCCAACCTGGCGGACACCGGTGGCGGATCCTTCGTGGGCTTGAGCAATTATCTGTCCCATGACGGCTCCAACTGGTCGGGCATCCTGGTTGATCCGCAGTGGTGGAACGCTGTACGCAATACGTTGCATTTCACCGTGGTGTCGGTGGGACTGGAAGTCGTCCTGGGGCTGCTGGTGGCGTTGCTGCTGAACATCAAGTTCACAGGCCGCTCCCTGGTGCGTGCGCTGATTCTGATTCCGTGGGCGATTCCGACCATTGTCTCGGCGAAGATCTGGTCATGGATGCTCAACGACCAGTTCGGCATCATCAATCACATGATGCTGAGCGTCGGCCTGATTGATACCCCCCTGGCCTGGACAGCAGATGCGGATCTGTCGATGTGGGCGGTCATCATCGTCGACGTCTGGAAGACTGTACCTTTTGTCACGCTACTGATGCTGGCTGCCTTGCAGATGTTGCCGAGCGATTGCTACGAAGCCGCCAAGGTCGATGGCATTCATCCTCTGAAAGTGTTCTGGCGCGTCACACTTCCACTGTTGATGCCCGCATTGTTGGTGGCCGCGATCTTCCGCATCCTCGATTCCCTGCGGGTATTCGACGTCATCTATGTGCTGACCTCAAATTCGTCTAGCACCATGAGCATGTCGGTCTATGCCCGCCAACACCTGGTGGAGTTCCAGGATGTTGGCTATGGCAGCGCGGCCTCGACTCTGCTGTTTCTGGTCGTTGCGGTGATCGCCATGCTTTATCTCTACCTCGGACGACGTCAAATGGAGGTTCGGTCATGAGCCTGCGCCTACTCAAAAAAGCGCTGTTGCGCATCGGGTTCTGGTGTCTGATCGGGGTTTTGTTGCTGTATGCGACCTTCCCTTTCTATTACGCCATCGTGACTTCACTAAAACCGTCCAGTGCCTTGTTCGAAGTGAGCTATTGGATCAACAGTCCCGACTTCTCCAATTACGCGGCGGTACTCCACCAAGCCTCATTCCTGCGGGCTATCGCTAACTCGCTGATGGTCGCACTTTGCGTGGTGACGCTGGCGCTGTTCCTCAGTGTGACTGCCGCCTATGCCTTGGGAAGGGTGAAATTCCGTGGGCGTGGCACGGTATTGATGATGGTTCTTGGCGTGTCGATGTTTCCTCAGGTCGCGGTACTGTCGGGGCTGTTCGAAGTGATCCGCGCGCTGGGGCTGTACAACACGTCTTGGGCGTTGATCCTGAGCTACACAATTTTCACCCTGCCCTTCACTGTCTGGGTGCTGACCACCTTCATGGGGCAACTCCCTCATGAACTGGAAGAAGCGGCAATCATGGATGGCGCTTCGCCCTGGGTCACGCTTACCCGGGTGCTGTTGCCACTGCTATGGCCAGCACTGGTCACCACGGGTTTGTTGGCCTTTATCGCAGCATGGAACGAGTTCCTGTTTGCCTTGACCTTCACTCTCACCGACGCACAACGCACGGTGCCAGTCGCCATCGCCTTGATTTCCGGCGGCAGCCCTCATGAGCTGCCGTGGGGGCTGTTGATGGCCGCATCGGTGCTGGTCACCGTCCCACTGGTGATTCTGGTGCTGATCTTCCAACGCCGAATCGTTTCCGGTCTCACTACCGGCGCGTTAAAGGGTTGATGCCCAACAACTACAAGGAACAGCATCGTGATCAAATTGAAGCTAGACAACGTGAACAAACAATTGGGCGATGCGCGGATTCTTCGCGACGTTAGCCTGGAGATTGCTGCGGGTGAATTCGTGGTATTCGTTGGCCCTTCGGGTTGCGGAAAGTCGACCCTGCTGCGACTGATCGCCGGACTGGATTCGATCTGCGGCGGCGACCTGCTGATCGACGGGCGACGAGTCAACGACCTGGAACCGCGCGAGCGTGGCGTCGGTATGGTGTTTCAATCTTATGCGCTATACCCGCACATGAGCGTCTACGACAACATCAGCTTTGGTCTCAAACTGGCCAAGACTGAAAAGAGCAGCCTGCGCGAGCGCGTGCTGAAAACCGCGCAAATCCTGCAATTGGACAAACTGCTGCAACGCAAGCCAAAGGAACTGTCTGGCGGGCAGCGTCAGCGTGTAGCAATGGGTAGAGCCATGGCGCGCGAACCGGACATTTTGTTGTTCGATGAGCCGCTCTCCAATCTGGATGCATCCTTACGGGTGCAGATGCGCAACGAAATCGCCCGGCTGCATGATCGACTTGGCTCGACCATGATCTACGTCACCCACGATCAAGTGGAAGCGATGACCCTGGCCGACAAAATTGTTGTGCTCAACGGCGGTCGCGTAGAGCAGGTCGGCTCACCGCGTGAACTCTATGAGCGCCCAGCAAGCCGCTTTGTCGCCGGTTTCCTCGGTTCGCCGAAAATGAACTTTCTGGCGGCGCGCCTGCATGCCCCGGGCGAAACCAGCCTGGTCGACACCCCCGTTTTGGGCATGACCGCCCTGCCCTTTGATAGCTCGAACCTGGCGGCGGGTACGCTGCTGAGCCTGGGGGTTCGCCCCGAGCACATTTCGCTCAAAGCGGCAGAGGCCGCCGCCGGAATCGTCGTGACCGGGGTCGAATACCTTGGCAGCGAAACGTATGTGCACCTCGAAACAGGCCAGGACGAGCCACTGATCTGTCGTTGTGAGGTCAGCGCCGGATGGCAGGCAGGCGATCGGGTCGAACTGCAGCTGGACCTCGACAACCTGCACCTGTTCGACGACGACGGCACCGCCTTGAAGCGACACCCACACGCCGTTGAAAACCTGCCGAATGATGTCTCCCTGCACTCAGTCCGAGCACGGGCCCTATGACCATGTCGTCGAATGACATCAGAGAGCCAATGCCTTCCTGCCTTGATCTTGCGCAGCGTGCACTGAGTGACGGCCTGTCTCGGGTCATCCAAGATTATCGACCCGGTTATCATATTGCCCCCCAGGCAGGCTGGATGAACGACCCTAACGGGGTCGTGTACTTTCGTGGCGAATATCACGTTTTCTATCAACATTACCCCTTCGAAGCGAAATGGGGCCCTATGTATTGGGGGCACGCCAAGAGTGCCGATTTGGTTCATTGGCAGCACCTGCCCATTGCGCTGGCACCCGGCGATGACTTCGACCGTGACGGTTGTTTTTCCGGTAGTGCAGTGGTGTGCGGAGATACCTTGGCACTGATCTACACCGGACACACCTGGCTGGGAGAAGTGGGTGACGAACACTTAATCCGTCAAGTTCAGTGCCTGGCCACCAGCATTGACGGCATTCGATTCGTCAAGCATGGCGCAGTCATCGAGACCGCGCCGCAAGATACCATCACGCACTTTCGTGACCCCAAGGTATGGAAGGAAAATGACTATTGGTACCTCATTGCTGGCGCACGTCTAGGCGATATGCCACTGCTGCCGTTGTACCGGTCCACCGATCTGCACGTCTGGGAGTTTCTTGACTATGTGGCAGGCGGCGGCGAGGGCGATGGCTATATGTGGGAGTGCCCGGATCTGTTTCGACTAAACGGACACGATGTGCTGCTGTACTCCCCTCAAGGTATGCATTGCGAAGGTTACGAACGGCTCAACAACTACCAGACGGGTTACCGAGTGGGCCGACTCGACAACGAGTGGCACTTCACTGGCGGGCCTTTTATCGAGCTGGATAATGGCCACGACTTCTATGCGGCGCAAACGCTATTGGCCCCTGATGGTCGGCGCCTCGTGTGGGCGTGGCTCGACATGTGGGAAAGCCCGATGCCAAGCCAGGCCCATCATTGGTGCGGCATGCTCGGATTGCCACGCGAACTTGAGCTTTGCGCAGATCGCCTTCGCGTGTTTCCGGCACGCGAGCTCACCGCTCTGCGCGAGGAGCCGTTGCCGGGTACGCCCTGGTGGGGTGAGTCGGGAACCCGAGGGGTGCCGGATGTGAATGGCAATATGCTGGAAATCCATGTGCATCTGGATTTGCTCGGCTGCACCGATGGGCACTTGGGAATCGCCGTGCGCTGTAGCGACGATGGCCATGAACAAACCCTGCTCTACTACGATGCGGTGTTGCAGCGTCTGGTGCTTGACCGCAGCCGCTCAGGTGCGCAAGTCACCGGTCAGCGCAGCGTGTCGATAGACCCGACACAAGAGTTACTGGCACTGCGTGTGTTCCTCGATCGCTCGTCCATTGAGGTGTTCGACGAAAACGGGCGCTTCAGCCTCAGCAGTCGCCTCTACCCACAGCCCGGTAGTTTGGGTGTGAAGCTTCTTGCAAGCGGGAGCGGCGGGCGTGTCTCGATTCCCAAGGCATGGTCTCTCGCCTCGGGATGGTTATGAGCCGCGTCATTCAAGTCGCGAGAAGCGCGACCCATGTGTCATGATTCTGCGTCAATCTGACCGGTTTCGCCTCGCATGACTTCAGTGAAAGACGTTGCACAGCTGGCCGGCGTGTCCCTGATGACGGTTTCTCGAGCGCTCAGCAATCCGGAAAAGTTGAGCCCCGAAACCTATCAACGGGTGCGTCGTGCCATTGACGAATTACAATTCGTGCCGAGCCTATCGGCGCGAAAGATTCGCGGCGACAACCTCCAGAGTCGAACCATCGGTGTGTTCGCGCTGGACACCGCGACAACACCGTTCGCCGTCGAGTTGCTGCTGTCCATCGAACAGACCGCGCAGCAAGCTGGCTGGAATGTCTTTATCCTCAACCTGCTAAGCAACCCGCCCACAGACCAGAATATCGACCTGATGCTATCGCACCGTCCCGACGGGCTGATCTTCAGCGCCATGGGGTTACGCCATGTGTCCATTCCTGAGCGATTGAAGAGTAAGCCCCTGGTACTCGCCAATTGCCTGGCGGATGACAGTCACCTGGTCAGTTATGTGCCAGACGATGAAATGGGGCAGTATCGGGCGGTACACCACGCACTGAACCACGGCTATAGGCGCCCTCTATTTATCAATCTGCCAAAACAGAGTCTGGCCTGGCGCCTGCGACAAGAAGGCATGCAGCGCGCCTGTCAGGCATTCGGACTGACGCCTGACGCACTCCTGCAATACGACCTTTCTGATCATGACGCCTATGGTGAAACCGCAGCCATCCTCGACCGGCACATCATTGATGGTCGTCCCCAATTCGACATTCTGATCTGTGGCAACGACCGTATTGCCTTTTGTGCCTATCAGTTGTTGTTGGGCCGTGGCCTGAAAATTCCCGACGATGTCGCCGTGCTCGGCTACGACAACATGATCGGTATCGCCGAGCTGTTCATCCCGCCGCTGACCACGGTGCAACTGCCTTACTACGAGATAGGTCGTAAGGCTGCCCAGCATCTGATCGAGACCCTTGAGCTATCGGGAACTCAGCGAGTTGATTGCCCATTGGTGGTCAGGACATCTCTATAAGAATGGGTTAGTTCGCTGATAGCACTCCCGATTGCTTTCGATTTGCCACTAGCCTTTCACGCACCAGAGGTGTTCGGGCAGCTTCAATAGCTCGGTGAGCTTTTCTGCCCGGAATAAAACCATCGCGGTAGTCCGATGGTGGGAAATCGGGCACAAAAAAGCCCCGCCTGAGCATTGCCTGGCGGGGCTTTTTGTTGGTCTGCTGCTCCCACCCTGCTGTCACGAAATAAGTGAGCTGACAGCAGACCGGCGCGAGAGGCCCTATTTATATGGTGTCCCAGGGCCGGTTCGAACGGCCAACCTTCCCCTTAGGAGGGGGATGCTCTATCCAATTGAGCTACTGGGACAAATGACAGCCATCAGGCCAACGGCACTGCGACGGACGGCGTGCATGTTAACGGCCGAGGTGGTTTTTGTCATGTCGTCCTTAGGCTTTTTGAGTGTAAGCCAATGCTTGCGCCACTGATCACGGTTTCGCCCCGCAAATCCGGGCACCTGAGGCTATCGTGCAAAATGCATTACGCCAAAATGCCTGCATTGCAAATTGCAACCCGACCGACCTTTAGATTAAACTCAAGCTATTGATTTTATTGAAATAAAACATTGGCACGGCATCTGCAGCACTTCTCCCATAAATCCATTCGGCTGAACCCGCTGCGGAGAAGATGATGAACAGCACCCTTCTGTTAGCCCTCAATACCGTAGCCCTGACCGCACTGGTGATGTTTCATTTTCAGTCGAGCTCCAGCGATGACACCGCGCAGATCCGCCAGCCCGTACCGCATCATCTGCAACAACGCCCGCAATTGGCGGTGATGACGGCCAACCCGCAAACACCTGTGCGCCTTACCCAAAGCACACAGGCCGCGCCCGCCACTGAACACTGGGTTTTCTGAGGAAGCCTTTCATGTCCAAATCCGCCTGGCTGTTTTTGTGCCTGACCGTCGTGACTGCCGTGCTGGGTATGTCAACCTCGTCCCAGAACGCTCACGCCACCACCCTCATCGCCAGCGCCGTGTTCGGCAGCCTCCTGCTGTTGACGCTGATCGTCGGCCGCCGAATCAAATTCGACCCCGTGCTGCGCTGATTCTCCGCGGACCGTACACCGACCTTATGTCGCCTCGCACTAGTAAATCGGCAAATTGCCACTAGTCTTAAAAATAAGGGCAAAAGGCCATATTGTTATACGATATGCACCTCCAACCCTTTAGCAGCAACGGCTTGCGGGATGTTGGACTGTGGCGATCGCCCGCAAAAAAGTTTTCCAACCAGTCCGCAAAAATGCAAATCAGTACTGGCATAAAGCCTTTAGGCAGTTCAATATTTGTCACAGAATTGACGCCAAGGAACCGGCAAAATTGAGGCATGATGCGGCCTCTTTGCAATTCAGGTTGAA
>Ga0302216_1000335_pt1 | contig 17014 bp, 16 predicted proteins | sample II_Fen_N3_2_FD_194575 | JGI IMG/M metagenome (GOLD analysis project Ga0302216, IMG submission 194575) | Peat permafrost microbial communities from Stordalen Mire near Abisko, Sweden - II_Fen_N3_2 | ecosystem: Environmental > Terrestrial > Soil > Wetlands > Permafrost | place: Sweden: Abisko...
GGATGTGGTGCTGGTAGACATGGCCTGGAAGCTGAACAAGAACGTCAAGGTGTTCAGCCTCGACACCGGCCGCTTGCACCCGGAGACCTACCGTTTCATCGAACAGGTGCGCGAGTTCTACAAGATCGACATCGAGCTGATCTCGCCGGACCAGAGCAAACTGGAACCTTTCGTCAAAGAGAAAGGCCTGTTCAGCTTCTATAAAGACGGCCATGGCGAATGCTGCGGCGTGCGCAAGATCGAGCCACTGCGTCGCAAGCTCTCCGGCGTGCGCGCCTGGGCCACCGGCCAACGCCGCGACCAGAGCCCCGGCACCCGCAGCCAAGTGGCGGCACTGGAAATCGACACGGCCTTTTCTACACCGGAACGCAGCCTGTACAAGTTCAACCCGCTGGCGCAGATGACCAGCGAGGAAATCTGGGGTTACATCCGCATGCTGGAGCTGCCGTACAACAGCCTGCACGAGCGCGGTTTTATCAGCATCGGCTGCGAGCCCTGCACCCGCCCGGTGTTGCCAAACCAGCACGAGCGCGAAGGCCGCTGGTGGTGGGAAGAAGCCACGCAGAAGGAATGCGGGCTGCATGCCGGGAATCTCATCAGCAAGGCGTAAATGCTGAGGCGGTCAAAAAGAGGTGGGAAGGCGCTTGCCCGCGACGCAGGCGCCCGGTACGGCGTCGCCATCAAATCGCGCTGAAGCGCTGCGCCAATCCCTTCATTACAAACTGCTCGATGATGAAGTCGACAAACGCCCGGGTCTTACCGGGCAGCAGTTTGTGTTCGGCGTAGTAGAGGGAAATGTTGCCGTCGTCGACGTACCAGTCGGGCAGCACCCGCACCACTGCGCCGCTGTCGAGGAACGGCACCGCCATCGGCATGCTCACCAACGCGATGCCCAGGCCCTGGGCGCTGGCGCAACAGGCGGCCTCCGAGTCGCTCAGGGTCATGCGCGGCTTAAGCACCAACGGGCGCTGTTCGCGCTCACGGTTGGTCAGTTGCCAGGAGCGCACGCGGCCGGTTTGCGGGGAGCGGATCAGGATGCCCAGGCAGCGCGCCAAATCCTCGGGCGCCAGTACCGGCAGGCGTTGTGCCAGGTAATCCGCTGACGCCACCAGCACCCGGTGCGCGGGCGTCAGCTTGCGCGCCACCACGCCCTGGGGCAGCTCAAAGCCACCGCCGATGGCCGCATCGAAGCCCTGGCCGATCAGGTCAACCTGGCGGTTATCAAAATGCCAATCCGGGCTGATATCCGGAAAACGCCGGACGAACTCCCCCAGCAACGGCATGACATAACGATTACCGAACACCGTGCCCATGCTGACCTTGAGCGTCCCCACCGGCCGGCCCTCGGCGCTGGCCAGGTTGGCCACGGCGTTCTGGATGGTGATCAGGCTGCCGCTGACTTCTTCGAGGAACAGCTTGCCGGCTTCCGTCAGGGTCAGGCGCCGGGTGCTGCGCTGGAACAACCGCACGCCCAGGCGCGCTTCCAGCTTGGCGACACTTTTGCCCACTGCCGCCGGGGTCAGGCTCAAGTGCCGGGCCGCTTCGGCAAAGCTGCCGCCTTCGGCGCTGCGCACAAAGCATTCGATACTGCCGAAGCTCTCCATATCCACCCACTCTAAACTTTTGGTTTACACAGACTATAGCAATCAAGGTCTACCGACAGCGCTGGGTGAGGTCGATACTCGGCTCCATCAACAAGGCATCCCGCCTTGAACAGCTAGGAGATCGACATGACCACCCAGAACCTCAGCGGCAAAGTCGCCTTGATTCAAGGCGGTTCACGCGGCATCGGCGCCGCCATCGTCAAGCGTCTTGCGGCGCAAGGTGCAGCCGTCGCGTTTACCTACGTCAGTTCGGCCGCCAAGGCCGCAGAATTGCAGAACAGCGTGATCAGCGCCGGCGGCAAAGCCTTGGCGATTCAGGCCGACAGCGCCGATGCCACGGCGATTCGCAACGCGGTGAACGCCACGGTCCAAGCCTTTGGGCGCCTGGATATCCTGGTGAACAACGCCGGCGTACTGGCCATCGCCCCGCTGGAAGACTTCAAGCTGGAGGACTTCGACCAGACCCTGGCAATCAACGTGCGCAGCGTGTTCATCGCCACTCAGGAAGCGGCCAAGCACATGGGCGAAGGCGGCCGCGTGATCAACATCGGCAGCACCAACGCCGAGCGCATGCCGTTTGGCGGTGGCGGACCGTATGCGATGAGCAAGGCGGCGCTGGTCGGCTTGACCAAGGGCCTGGCGCGGGACCTGGGGCCACGTGGCATCACCATTAACAACGTGCAACCGGGGCCGGTGGACACCGACATGAACCCGGCGAACAGTGAATTCGCCGAGAGCCTGATCGGGTTGATGGCGGTGGGCCGTTATGGCCATGTCGAGGAGATCGCCAGCTTTGTGGCCTACCTCGCCGGGCCGGAAGCGGGGTACATCACCGGAGCCAGCCTGACCATTGACGGTGGCTTCAGCGCATAACCACCTGTAGGCGCCGGGTCAGGACATTGGCGGCAAGCCGTAGGCAGCGAGGTCGAAGTCCGCGAGTTTGCGGATGATCTGGTCAGCGTGGTGGTACTTGCTGTCGGCCATGGCTTCATCGGGCACGGCGATGGCGGTCATCCGGGCAGCCTTCGCCGCGGTGACGCCGAACGGTGAGTCTTCAAACACCAGGCAATCTTGCGGCGCAATGCCCAGGCGCCGTGCGGCGGTGAGGAAGATGTCCGGCGCGGGTTTGGCCGCGCCGACTTCCGGGTCGTCAGCCGTGACGATGGTGCCGAACAGGCCAAACCACTCGCGGTGCAACGTGGTCTTGTGGCCAAAGGAGTTGCGCGACGAACTGGTGCCCACCGCAATCGGAATATTGTGCGCGTTCAGGTGCCGTACCAACGCTTCGGCGCCGGGCATGCCCAATGCTCTGGGGAAACGCTCGCTCATCAGCGGCTCACGGATTTCAAGGAACTCAGCCGCAGTGATCGGCAGGTCCAGCGCCTTGACCACGTAGTCGGCCAGGTCCTGGGCACCGCGCCCGATGATGTGCTGCTTGATCCCCCAGTCATAGGTACGACCGTACCGCTCAGCGATGATCTGCGTCACTTCGGTGTAGATGCCTTCGGTATCCAGCAACAAGCCGTCCATATCGAAAATCACGGCCTTGATCGGACCGACTGCGGTACGCGGTGCATTCATCACTACAAAACCCTGGAGGAAGGACTAAAAGGATTCAGCACAATAACGGCCGCGCTTGCCGACAGGCAACTTTTTAGACTGTGCACCTCGCCTTTCGAAGCCCCCACGGGGGGATCAACCTTGCGGTGTATGGGCGCCTGATCATGCAGGCGTGGGCAGGCAGCCCAGGCTGGTCAATGCGGCCTCCACCGCCTGCTCCAACGGCGTATGGGGTTCGTGGCCCAGGGCCACAAGCAAGCGCTGGTTATCCAAACGCAGCGGGGTTTGCCACAGATAACGCATCTCCTGTATCTCGCGAAAGGTCACGACAAACGGCGCAGCCAACGTCAACAACCACCAAGGAAATACGCCTACACGTGGTTGCCGGCCCGTCTTGCGTAACACCACGCGCTGGATCGCCTGGCTCATCTGCGTGCCATTGATGTCCACGTGCCCGGCCATATGAAAGCAGGCAAAGGCCTCGAGGGTGGCGCGACGCTCAATCAACTCGAGCATGGTGCGCGCCACATCCGGTAGGTAGGCCCACTGGTGGGCTACGCCTGGCGCGCCAGGATCGCTGACGGCGCGCACCGGTTTACCGGGTTTGACCAAGCCTTGGGAGAACCAGTTGTTGGCCGCCCCGGCGCCGAAAAAATCCCCGGCACGCACGATCAATACGCGAGCGCCCTCGCGGGAAGACCGCAGCAAGCGCTGCTCCAGTTGCACCCGTATCGCGCCCTTGCGGGTAAGCGGGTGCTGGGGTGAGTCTTCGTCCAGCACGGGGAACGCATCCGGCCCGAAGTTGTAGACCGTGCCGGGCAACACGATGGTTGCGCGCTCGGCGATGGCGGCCGCTATGGTGTTGTCGATCATCGGCAGCACCTGCTCGGCCCAATTGCGATAGCCCGGCGGGTTCACCGCATGGACGATCACCGCGCAGCCCCGCGCGGCAGCGATCACTTCGTCGCGATTGAGCGCATCGCCTTTGAGCCAGGTATAGGTGGCATTCTGGCTACGAGCCTTGTCGACATCCCGGGTCAACGCACACACCTGCCAGCCCGCCGCGCTCAGCTGTCGCGCCACTTCGCCGCCGATACCGCCGGTTGCACCCAATACCAGTACCTTGCTCATCACCCACTCCCACGTTGGTTGGAGCGGCCATTCTGTTCGCAGCATGGCTATAGAGGAATTGCCGAAGACCATCCAGACGCTATACATTTACGCATGGCATTGAACATTGGTTGGGAGCTTTACCGGTCGTTTCTTGGCGTACTCAAGGAAGGATCGCTGTCGGGGGCCGCGCGGCAGCTCGGCATCACACAGCCCACCGTCGGTCGGCACATTGCCGCGCTGGAAACGGCATTGGGCGTGGTGCTGTTCACTCGCTCCCCCACCGGACTGCTGCCGACGGCAGTGGCCCACACCATGAGGGCCCACGCCGAGACCATGGAGCGCACGGCCGCTGCCCTCGAACGTAGCGCCTGCGCCCAAGGCGATGAGGTCCGCGGCGTGGTGCGCGTATCCGCCAGCGAGGTGGTCGGCGTGGAAGTACTGCCGCCGATCATCACGCGGCTGCGCCAACAGCATCCTCACCTCAAGGTCGAACTGGTCCTGACCAACCGCCTGATCGACCTGCTGCAATTGGAAGCCGACATCGCCGTGCGTATGGTCCGCCCCAGCCAGGAGCAACTGCTGGCACAGCGCATCGGCCTGATCGAAGTCGGCCTGCATGCCCGCGACGATTACCTGCACCAGCACGGTACGCCGCAAGAGCTCAAAGACCTGAGCGGCCACACGGTGATCGGCTACGACCAGGAGAACGCATTTATCCGCAGCCTGGCCGTTAAAGGCTTCGAGCGCAGCACCTTCGCCCTCAGCAGCGACAGCGACCTGGCGCAACTGGCGCTGATCCGTGCTGGCGCCGGCATCGGCGGATGCCAGGTCAAACTGGCCAAACAAGACGCGCGCCTGCAGCGGGTACTGCCGGAGGCATTCGCGCTCAAACTCGACACCTGGGTCACCATGCATGAAGACCTGCGCAACAGCCCGCGCTGCCGGGCGACGTTTGACGCGCTAGTCGCGGGTTTACAGCGTTACGTACAGGATTGAGACAGCTTCACTGAGGAAGAATCAAACTCCCTCAATCCCTTCATAGCCGCCCCCATGACCGAAGCCTTCGAAGTCCCCAGCCCCCACGAAAAACACATCGAACACACCACCGAACATGCCCACGCGCGCGGTGACAATTTCGCCAGCCGCATCGCCGTGATGACTGCACTGATGGCCACCCTTGGCGCCATGCTCAGCTACCAGGCCGGCTCCACCGAAAGCGAAGCGGCGATGGACAAGAACAACGCTGCCATTTTCAAGACCGAAGCCGCCAACCAGTGGAACTACTACCAGGCCAAATCCAGCCGGCAAAACCTGGCGGAACTGGCTACCCATATTCCCGGTGTGGACGCCGCGCATTACAAGGATGAGAGCGAGCGCTACAAGGGCCAGAAGGAAGACGTGCGCAAACAGGCCGAGAAACTTGAGGCAACCTCACGGGAATGGGATCAGAAATCCGAAGAAGCGCTGCACCAGCATCACCGCTGGGCCCAGGCAATGACGGCGATTCAGATTGCGATTTCGTTGGCGGCGATCACGTTGTTGACGCGCAAGGAATGGTTGAAGCGCATATCGTTTACGGCAGCGGGTGTGGCGGTGGTGCTGGGGGGGTTGGCTTGGCTGCATATCTGAGGTGCATAAAGCACTTCGTTCAGCAGCCAATGCCGCTCACTTAAGCGAGCACAACCCGGAAAACAGCAATGAGCGAATGTGGGGCTCGACGGCTCCCACTGGCGGCTGTTGTGTTTGATTTATCTCGGTTGCGAAATTGCGCGCCACTTGACCACCCGTTTGCATTCGACCTGACCAGTCACTTGCATTTGTTCTGACCCGCGACTGCATCGGATTTGACCAACACGCGTTGAAACCATGATCGGCAAAGAACGGCCAAAAGCAGCCGGAGGATTACCGTAGGCGGCTATAGATCATTCAGCTTCTACAATCCGGGTCAGTCACGGCACTGACTAGAAGCGTCATGCGAAGGACGACGCACACGCAAACCGCAGTGGCGCACTGGTTTCTAACTACCAAGTCTTTTCGCAGGGGCACCACGCAAGCAGCTTCAAGCCTGCGCAGCGATACTGGCTTTGCTTTGGAACATGGCGGTGTCGGCCTTGAAAATCAGATCGTCCAGACCTTCGCCATCTTCCGGATACCACGCCACCCCTAGGCTGGCGCTGACCTTGATCTGGCTGTTTTTCCATGGAATGGGCAGGTCAACGGCCTTGCAGATTTCATGGGTGATGCGCTGGATATCGCCTCTGTGATGCGCGCCGTCGAGCAGCACTACGAATTCGTCACCGCCCATGCGCGCGGCTATTTCGAACTCGCGAATATTGGATTTGATGGCCGTGGCTACGTGGATCAGGATGGCATCGCCTGCCTGGTGGCCAAAACGATCATTGATCTGCTTGAAGTGATTCAAGTCGATATAGCACAGGGCCAGATGTTCTCCACGGCTCTTTGCGGCCAGCAACTTCTGACTAGCAAAGGGAATAAAACTATTGCGATTGGGTAAGCCAGTCAGGCTGTCATAGTAGGCCAGCTTGTGTACTTCCTCTTCGGCGAGTTTGCGCAACTTGATCTCGTTGCGCAGATGGCGCTGGGCATTCAACAGAACCAGAGCGAACATCAGGACAAGCACACAGCCGATACTGATCAGCACAATGGTCTTGCGCAGCCGCTCGACGAGCTGTGGCGGGTTGGGATCGTAAATGAAGTTTTCCAGACCGGCGATATTGTCGACCATACCCAGTTCGAGGAAGGTTTCAGCCATACGTTGCCAGCGCCCTGGGTTCATATGACCGATCTCGATCAGGTCAGATACCACCAGCGGACGCATGGCCTGAGCTTCGAATTGCAAGTGCGCGCGACTTTTCTCCACCGAATACTGATTGAGCAGCAGGTCTATGATTTGCTCGGGGTTATCCATCGCGTAGCGCCAGCCGCGCAGGGTAGCGCGGCGGAAGGCTTCGACCCGCTGAGGATGTTCGTCAATCTCGGCCTGGCTGGTGAATAGGATGTCGCTGTAGAAGTCGATCCCGTAGGTGACGGGCGAAATGATGTTGTATTCCACGCCCCGCTGTTGCAGGTAGAAGGGCTCGTTGGTCAGGTACGAGTTGAACGCCGTCACTTTACCGCTGGCTAGATCCCCAATTTGAAAACTGCTGGGTAGCAGTTGTAGTTTTTCGAGGGGTATACCCTCGCTACGGAACATCGCCAGAAAATCGGCATCGGTCTGTGCATCCATCAGCATCACCGGCTTGCCGATCAGGTCGTGCACAGTGCGAACACCTTGGTCTGTGCGAGCCACGAGCACGGAAGGTGAATGCTGAAAAATCACCGCCAGCGCTACCAAGGGCTTCCCATGCAGACGTGCGTAGAGCAATTCACTATTGGCTTCGCCGTATTGGGCACGCCCAGAGAGCACTTCTTCGACCGGTGTGACATTGGGGCCACCTTCGTGCAAGCGCACGTCCAGTCCTTCTTCGCGGTAATAGCCCTTTGCGATGGCGGCATAGTAGCCCGCGAACTGGAACTGATGTTTCCAACGTAGCTGTACATCAATCACCTGTTCGGCGCCATTCTGTTGAGGGCCAGGACCCGCCCACGCAGCCTGACCCCAGACCAGCACAAAACACAGCAGTCGACGCAGCCGAACCAGGAGAAGTCTCTTCGGCGGGCCTGGCGTGTTAGAACAGCAACAGAGGCTAGGCATGGTGATAGTCCGTGAATCGCGCTTATCGTTGAGCGTGCAAGGCGTGGCGAGTCATTGTGACATCACTCATGCGGGGCCAGCAATCGCGCGCCACGATAACCAAAGCGGCCGTTATCCTCGCTTGCGGCGTGGTTGGCGTTTGCTTCCCTACAACAGACAGCTAACAGCCAAAAGCAGCCGGCAAGCCAACAAGCGTCGGAGATCAGTGGGGCGTTCGGTTGCGTCTACTAAGCCATATTCAATGCTACGCTTCCCGTGATTCGTACTCGAACCCTCATCTAGGGCCAAAAAATGACGGCCCTGAGGCTCTTTTTCGCGAAGTACAGATATCGCCTCAAGTCGTCGCTCGATAGCGAGTCCTGGTCCGAAGACACTAGGCCGATTCGGGCGGAGAGCCAAGAAGATGCCAATTACAGTGCCTGGCAAATACTCCCGCAGGAGATGCCTGATCATGTGGTTGAAGTTTTAGACCTCAGAAACGAACCATAGGCCGCATACATGTCAACCGAGCACCATCACGCAACATCTGTGTCGCTTCCTCCGGAGTCGGCGATTGCTAAAGCCTACGCATCGATGAATCTCGCCGACGCTTACTCGATCGAGCTTCCCACCGGAGCGTCAACCAATCCCGAATTGTTGGCGAGGTTCATCTTCGCTCACCAAGCGCCTTGGGTCGGCAGCCTCTTGTCAGTTCGAGACGCGCTCGTAGCCGGTTTCGGCCTCAAGACAGCTAAGCATCTCGCATCACTGGATGCGGGGAGCGGAGCGGGCCGACTGGGCATCTTTAAGATCTACAGCACAAGTCCAACTGAAGTTGTTCTTGGAGAAGACGACAAGCACCTGGACTTCAGGCTCTCTGTTCTGTGTTCCGGTCAGTCGTCGCCGGGAGCTAAACGTCACTTAACTCTGTCGACCGTTGTTCATTGCCACAATCGCTTAGGTCGTCTCTATATTTTTCTTATTGCCCCGTTTCATCGCTTAGTCGTGCAGTCCAATCTTCGTAGTGCGGCACGGACCGGCTGGCCGTCGGCGACGGAGGCGTAAGCCAAAGTCCAAATCATCCTGCGCGGCCAACTAAGGTCTAACCCTTCCCTCAACCCGGACCGCAACCGAAGACTGCCGCTGCGCGGCATAGGTTGCGGCCTGTTAGCTCGGCGTTGAACGACAGCTTCCGGGAAGCATGACCGACGGCAAAGGGGCGTTCTCTGCCGGTCATGCCCACGAATCGTGCTGGTCAAATCCGATGCAAATGACGGGTCAGGTCGAATGCAAATGGATGGGCAAGTCCGCGCAATGATCCACTCGGTCGGCAGGTCCATCGCGCCGGCACAATTTTGCCGAAGAAAGGCGCCCACCTCCAATCTGTTTCTTTTGGGAGTCCGCGGTCCTTAACTGAGCAGCATTACGCTCAGCGACGGGGTTCAACGCAGCATCGAATCAGGACGGGTTCGATGCACGGCTGTGATGAAAGTACAGGTAAGCCAGGCCGATGGGCGCGATGAAAATCGCCATGCTCCAGCACATCGCCATGGTGAACAGTTTGACGACTAACATCAGGATCGCGTTCACGAAGAACACGTTGTTGCCAAAAATGTAATCCATGATGCTTTCGTAGACGAAACGCGCATAGGGGTACAACAAGCTATTGACCAGGCAATAGAAGAGCGCGCCCATCGGGAAGACACCGGTTTTCGAGTGAGTCAGCGCGGTATAGATCAGCACGGGGAAGATCAGCCCGAACAGAAAATTGCGAATGTAGTACTGGGCGGAAAGGCCGCCGAATGTCTTGCGAAGTACCGGGTGCATTTAGATCCCTCTAATGGCTTTTTGGAAAGGCGGCGACCTTAACAAGTCTTTGAAATCATCACCAGTGTTTATAAGCCCTTGCCATCATCACCCCGCCGGATGTTTTCGATGGAGAACGTCGGCGCACAGCGCTTTTGCGCTTTGGCTTTGCCATCACGTCGCTATATAGTAAAACGCATAACGCCTGATGCTATTTAACTCGAGGAAAAACCGGTGTCCGCACAACCCAAAGAAGCTGTGGGCGCCGCCTACAGTATCGAATCCATGCGCCATGCCCAGGCCATGACCTGGCAAGCCATCGAACAACTGGCCCAGCGCATCCGCCCCGGCATGCTCGAATCCGAAGCGCGCGAGCTGGGCAAGCAAGTCCTCGCCGACCTCGACATGCAACGCATCTGGCACCCGCTGCTGGTGCGCTTCGGCGCCAATACCCTCAAGACCTTCAAGCAACGCTCCGACGGCGACCCGGTACTCGGTGCAAACGACATTTTTTTCATCGACATGGGCGCCGTCTGGCAAGGTCACGAAGGCGACGCAGGGGCCACGTTTAGCACCGGCACCGATCCGGACATGATCGCCTGCGCCAACGCGGCCAAAGAGCTGTTCGACCGCGTGCAGGCGCGCTGGAAAAACGACCAGGTCATCGGCCTCGAACTCTACCGCTACGCCGAAGCACAAGCCCAGGCCATGGGCTGGCAGTTGAACCTCGACATCAAGGGCCACCGCGTCAGCGACTTTCCCCACGCGATCCATCGTGGCGGCGACCTCGGCGACTTCGAGCACTACCCGAATGCGGCGCTGTGGATTCTGGAAATCCAGATCGCTCACCCGAGCAAGCCCTATGGCGCGTTTTATGAAGACCTACTCGCTTAATCGTTCAAAGGAACCAAAATGGAACGCTGCGCCGAATTCCCCGTACTGTTGTTTTCCTACGGCACCTTGCAGGACAAGGCCGTCCAACTCGCCAACTTCGGCCGAGAACTGGTAGGCCAGCACGACGCCATGTTGGGCTACTCGAAAAACTGGGTAGAGATTACTGACCCGCACGTGCTGGCCACCAGTGGCAAGACCCATCACCCGATCGTCGCGCCGAGCACCGACCAAGGCGCCAGCGTTGAAGGCAGGGTGTTTCAGATTACCGAGCAAGAGTTGGCGGCGGCGGATGCGTATGAAGTGTCCGATTACACGCGGGTCTGCGTAACGTTGGCATCGAGCCTGACGGCTTGGGTGTATGTGCAAGCCTGAACGACCGGCGATTGTTTTCAATCTGTTACCGGAGCGTTTAAAGTATCGCCCCCCGAGAATTGAATCTCGGGATTCAGTCCATGGAGTTACTCAGTGAAGTACGTCAGTAAAGTGGTTGCAGCAGCTGTTCTCGGTTTCACCCTCGCAGGCTGCACCGGCACCGCCATCAAATCCCCGCAATACGACAGCAGCCAATACACCGTGCTGGGTCACAGTGAAGCCAGCGCCACCGGCATCATGCTGTTCGGTGTCATCCCAATCGGCCAGAACAGCCGTTTCGTCCGCGCCCAGACGGCTGCCATCCAGGCAAAAGGCGGCGACGCAATGATCAATACCGAAATCCAGGAAAAATGGTTTTGGGCTTGGGTGCTGAGCGGTTACACCACCAAAATCTCCGGTGATGTGGTTAAGCTGAAAACTGCGCACTAAACCGGACGTTGCACTATTTGCCCGGGATTTAACCTGAGCGAGCGACGTATCATGGGCCAACCTTTCGAGAATGGCCCATGAACCTCAGTATCCTTTACGCACTCGCCGCCGCCGCTCTGTTCGGCGCCAGCACCCCGCTCGCCAAAAGCCTCGGCCTGGGCCTCTCGCCCGTGCTGCTCGCAGGCCTGCTTTACCTCGGCAGCGGCGCCGGACTCGCCGTCGTGCGCCTGATCCGTGATCGCGGCTGGACCCCCACCGGGCTGACGCCCTCCGAATGGCCGTGGCTGCTCGGCGCCATTGCGTTCGGCGGCATCCTCGGGCCCGTGGCCCTCATGTTTGGCCTCACCCGCACCTCCGGCGCCACCGCGTCGCTGATGCTCAACCTTGAATCGGTATTGACCGCGCTGATCGCCTGGCTCGTCTTCAGGGAAAACGCAGACCGCCGCATCGTCCTCGGGATGATTGCGATTGTGCTGGGTGGCGTGGCGTTGTCATGGCCCCAAGGCGGCGCCGACAGTCACGATTGGACCGGGCCACTCGCGGTTGCCGTGGCCTGCCTGTGCTGGGGGATTGATAACAACCTGACACGCAAGGTGTCGGCCTCGGACGCGCTGTTTATCGCCGGCGCCAAGGGTTTGATCGCGGGTGTGGTCAATTGCAGCCTGGCACTGTACCTCGGCGCGCAGATTCCCGGCCTGGCGCAGCTCGCACCGATTTTGCTGGTCGGGTTTCTCGGCTATGGCATCAGCCTGGTGCTGTTTGTGTTGGCGCTACGCGGGCTGGGCAGCGCGCGCACCGGCGCCTATTTTTCTACCGCGCCCTTCCTCGGCGCCGCACTGGCCTTGCTGGTGCTGGGCGAGTCGGTGAGCGGCGCGTTCTGGATCGCTTCGGCGCTGATGGCTGCAGGGGTGTGGCTGCACCTGACCGAGCGCCATGCCCATGCACATCAGCATGAAGCGACGGCACACGGGCATCGGCATGTCCACGATGAACATCATCAACATGAACACGCGTTTGAGTGGGACCCGGCAATGCCGCACACTCATATGCATACCCATAACCCGATCAAGCATAGCCATCCGCATTTTCCGGATATTCATCATCGGCATCGGCATTGAAGGCGTGTCCCGAGACTGGCGGGCCACGCATCAAGCCTGTTCCGCCACCACCCGATTACGACCGTTTTGCTTGGCCTGGTACAAAAGCTGGTCAGCCCTCTCAAGCACAGCGGATATCGAATCGCCATCGGGATGCCATAACGCGACGCCCAGCGACACGGTGACGTGCCCGACAGTAACGATGTCTGCTGCTTCGATCGAGGCACGCAATCGCTCGGCGACATCCGTTGCAGCCTGAAGCGAACTGTTGGGCAATAACAAGACGAACTCCTCTCCGCCGACCCGGCAGGGCAAGTCGTTGGACCGTGAGTTCTGCTGCATGAGCTGCGCGATGGCCCTCAGCGTTTCATCACCCACACCATGACCAAACGTATCGTTCACACGCTTGAAGTGGTCGATATCCATGGAAACGACTGCGAACGTTTTGTCGGCGTCCTGCCAGCGCGTCAGGATGTCCTGCATCGCTCGGCGATTGGCCAGCCCTGTCAGCACATCAGTTTGTGCCTCCTGGTTTAGCTTGCCGATCTTTTCCTGTAGCAGGGTGGCGCCAAGCAGCAGTGCTCTGCGAATCTGCCAGCTTTCGAAATAGCGCGATGGAATTGCGCTGATACGTTCGTAGCTGTCCGGCGAGTCCAGCCGTTTGGCGCAATCGGCAAGCCTGGACAATGGCGCCGAGATCCGCGCGCCCAACCACCAGATCAACACGATTCCGAACAGCGCCAGAGGCGCGATGCCCTGCGCCACCTTGGCCATGGTGTGTCGCAGGATGGCGTGTATGTTTTCGAGTGGCTGCTGCGAAATCACCCCCCAACCACTGCTGGGCACCCTGGCGAAACCCGCGAGCATGTCCACGCCATTGGCATCCGTCGCCTGCAACGTTCCTGCGTCCTGGCTAAGTGCCGCGTCGACGATCAAGCCCACTCCAGTGACGTTCCCGATGTGCTCGGGACGAGTGTGATAGAGCACCCGGCGGGCGCTGTCGACGAGATAGACATGCGCCCCGTCCTTGCGCACATTGGTGTCCATCAGCGCCTGGAGTGTATTCCTCTGCTCAAGTCGGACACTGCCGCCTATCAGGCCCAGGTACTCTCCTTTCGCGTCGAATATGGGCTGGGAAATAAAGATCACCAGATTGCCTGCGATGGACCTGAACGCGTTGCTGATGATCGGCGTGCGAAGGCTGAGAGGCTCTCTGTGTTGCAGCTCCCGCCCATCGAGATGGAGGTTTTCCGGAGCTGAGGCAATGATTGTTCCCGCCGCGTCGGCGATCAACACAGAGTTGAAACTGGCGTCTTGCCCAAACAGTCGTTGGACTTCCTCCGCGAGTTCTTGCTTGTCACCAAACGTTTTGCCAATGACGATCGAACCATATTTCAGCTTATCGAGGTCGGAGTTGAGTACCTGCTCCACACTCCGGGCGATCCGAGAGGCATAGGCCTTGTTCACTTCCAGCGCATTCGCGATCAATTCCTGCTTCTGAATCTTGAACGTCACCCAGAAACTGTTGCCCAGGGTTGCGATGGCCGAAAGCAGTACAAAGATAAGAATCAGAATGCGAAGGTTGAGCTTCGGCTTCGGTCGGGTGGTCATTTTACGCAGTCCGGATGGGCGGAAGAATTGCCAACGATTCGATGCAGGATGAATCCTCCTAGTTTTAGCAGGCACCTGATCGACCAGTTTTGGCCGAAAGCAGCCTGCTTAACCAGCATAGAAGCCAACCTTCCAATTCTGAACCCGCCGAGCAACTGTGTCTGAAGGTCGACGGTAAAAAACACCGTCAGTCCCACATTGGGCCTATATGGCCTTTTTTTCAGCCACAAAAAACCACAAACCCCCGACTTTCACTAGGAAAATCAGGGGTTTGTGTTTACAGAATGTGGCGGTGAAGAAGAGACTCGAAACTACCCGCGAGCGCATTCTAGAGACAAGCCCCACGGCTTACAAGGGCTGCAGCCTGGTGGCATGCGTAGAATCTGTCCCCGCGTAGTCCCACGGGTTAAACGCACCGGGTTGCAGAACACGGCCACTCTTGGGGTGATTGTTTTCCGGAGCCCGAAAAAAGGCCCCCGCACCTGGCTTAGATGTGGGGGCCTGTTGAACATAAACGGCGTTATTCGAATTCGGCGTTCTACCTACCTACCTACCTACCTACCGTCAACAGCCGCAATATGCGTCCAGTCCAACGCTGTGGATCACCATCACCGCTGATACCAAGTACGCCCAGCAACCTTAGTGCTCAAACTTTGAATCGACTGATCAGTACGCCAAACGACGCCGCCAGTCGCGAAAGTTCGGCGCTCGAAGCATTGGTTTGATGTGCGCCCGCCGCTGTTTGCGTGGAAAGATCCTGAATATTGACCAGATTACGATCAACCTCACGAGCAACCTGAGCCTGCTCTTCAGCGGCACTTGCGATCACTAGGTTCTTTTCATTGATGATTGAAACACCCTCGGTGATTCGGTCAAGGGCCTGGCCAGCCTCAATGGACTGCGCCCGCGTATCGACTGCCAGCTCTTTACTCTTATTCATCGCGAGGACGGCATCTTCAGCTCCAGAACGAACCTGTTGCATCATCGACTCGATGTCCGCCGTCGACGCCTGGGTCCGATGGGCAAGTGCGCGCACTTCATCTGCTACAACAGCGAACCCGCGACCCTGCTCACCCGCCCTGGCTGCTTCGATGGCGGCGTTCAGGGCCAGGAGATTGGTCTGCTCCGCAATGGCCCTGATCACCTCAAGTACTTTTGTGATCTCGCTGACACGGGTTGCAAGCACCTCAACCTTGCCGGTTGAGTTTGAAATCTCATCCGCCATCGCCCCCACAGAGTTAACGGCTCTGCGCACTTGATCACGCCCTTGCACAGCACTAAGGCTGGTTTGCTCAGAGGCTTCAGCGGCGCCTGCCGCATTTCGCGCAACTTCATCCACGGCCGCAGTCATTTCGTTCACTGCCGTTGCCGCTTGCTGAATCTCATCATTCTGCCGTGTCAGGCCGCGCGAGCTTTCCTCCGTGACGGCGTTCAGCTCTTCAGATGCAGAGGCCAGTTGGTCAGCAGCGCTGCCAATCTCTTTTACAGTGGTCTGGAGGTTTTGCTGCATTTTATCCAGCGCTCTCAGCAGCACACTGACGTCATCTCGCCCACTGATTTCAATATGTTTAGAAAGGTCACCCTCCGCCACTTCCTCAGCGCTGCGTATAGCGATAGAAAGCGGTCGCGTAATCGAGCGTGTGATGATCATTCCCAAAGCGATGGCAGCCAAAAAAGCTACCATTACCCCTACGCCCAATATCCAGTAAGCACTCGTAGTGGCGGCCTCTGCCGCGTCTGCAGTCTCACCGCTTTGGCGATAGTTGGATGCAACAATGACTTGAAGGTCATCAATAGCGCCCTTGAAAGTCGGCGAAACCTGCTGCTGGAATAGCTGCGTAGCACCATCAAGGTCGCCCGCCGTCGCCAACGCGATTACTTTATTTGACCCCTGAACATAGGCGGGCCAGTCTTTTTCGAACTGATCACCTGCCACGCGCTCGTCATCGGCGAGAGGCGTTTGGCGGTATTCCTTGAAGAGTCGTTCAACTTCCTTCTGATTCTCAGACATGGATTGCACTGCAGCGTCAAATTTAACCGGATCTGCCTTGGAGTACTTAAATAGCAGAGCAGCATGCACAGCCCTGGAATATGCATAAGCACTCGCGCGGGCATTACCGGTGTTGTAAACAGACACCAGATTGTTGCTTACGATGTCGTTTATTGTTGCTTTCAGTGTTGTGATACCCGAGCTCCCTAAGAGCCCTACTCCCAACGTGATGATTGCACACACTACAAATGCAGAGATTAACCGTGTGGAAAGCTTGATGCTGCGTAATGCGTCCATAGGACCCCCGACAAACTCTTAGTTGGCTGCTCCAAGCAGGCTTGGGCCTTAACTATATACGGCAAGATATCCAATAACTTTAATCGTGGTCTCATTTTTATGAGCCGATACGTTAGCTAGCTAAAAATTTTAGCCGCAATCGGCCACATGGCGAGCTAAGCATGACCAGTCTGTGGAATAAGATCGCCGCCTGCGTATCCTGCCAGTGTCATAAGTAAGATCTATGGAACGATAATTGAAATGCCTTGGGTGTTGTAAAGACATAGACCAGTAGTTTTGGGTCGAACACTTCCTTCGCTTAATGACCGCTCCTGGCGGAACATGGCCAAATGATGGCCAAGTCCTCGGCGGCCAGATGATATGCCCCTCCGGCACACTCAATTACTGACTCTACTTTCCGCCCAGAATAAAGCGCCGGCCCCATATCGCTCCCATGACGCTATTTTTTGGACGCCAAAAACCACAAACCCCCGACTTTCTCTAGGAAAGTCAGGGGTTTGTGTTTACTTAATGTGGCGGTGAAGGAGAGATTCGAACTCTCCTTCAC
>Ga0302216_1000336_pt1 | contig 16976 bp, 13 predicted proteins | sample II_Fen_N3_2_FD_194575 | JGI IMG/M metagenome (GOLD analysis project Ga0302216, IMG submission 194575) | Peat permafrost microbial communities from Stordalen Mire near Abisko, Sweden - II_Fen_N3_2 | ecosystem: Environmental > Terrestrial > Soil > Wetlands > Permafrost | place: Sweden: Abisko...
TCGGTGTCAATAATCGATTGTACAGGTGTTCCAAGAACACGTACACCGTATTTTTCAAAAATCTTATCTCTGTATAAAGCAACTCCGCAGTTCAATGCTGTTTGTCCACCAAATGAAAGAAATACGCTATCAGGACGTTCTTTTTCAATCACACGTTCAACGAATTCTGGTGTGACAGGTAAGAAATATACTTTGTCTGCAATACCTTCCGAAGTTTGTACCGTAGCAATGTTAGGATTAATGAGTACGGTTTCGATACCTTCTTCTTTCAGTGCCTTTAAAGCCTGAGAACCAGAGTAGTCAAACTCACCTGCTTCACCAATTTTCAATGCACCTGAACCAAGTACTAACACCTTCTTGATTTCGCCTTTATTAATTTGCTTGTCTTCGTGAGTAGTTTTAAGCTTGGCAATACATTCTTGTTCTATTAATTCAGGAATAGTTTTGTCAGTTCCTTCAAGCGTTCTGATAAATACATCAAACAAAAATTCAGTATCAGTAGGCCCTGAAGAAGCTTCAGGGTGAAACTGTGCAGAGAACCAAGGTTTGGTTTTGTGGCGGATACCTTCGTTAGTTCCATCGTTCATGTTTACGAACAACGATTCCCAATCTGCACCCAATGTTTTATTATCAACAGCAAATCCATGATTCTGTGAGGTTATAAAAGCTCTTTGAGTTCCTACTAATTGTACCGGTTGATTATGACTTCGGTGACCGTATTTTAATTTATATGTTTTTGCTCCACCTGCCACTGAAAGTAATTGGTTACCCATACAAATACCGAAAATTGGTTTTCCGGTTTGCATGGCTGTTTGAATGTGTCGAACGGTATCTTTAGCATACTCAGGGTCGCCGGGTCCATTGGAGATAAACAAACCATCGAATTCAATGTGGTTGAAGTCATAATCCCATGGTACTCGAATCACAGTGGTGTCGCGATTAAGCAGACAACGTATAATATTATGTTTTACACCACAGTCAACAAGCAATACGCGGTGTTTTCCGTTTCCATAGGTAATAACTTCTTTGCAGCTTACTTTTGCTACCTGGTTTTCATCATCAGGATTGATAAAATCAATATCATCGCCATCAGGAAAAACAAACTTTCCTCTCATGGTTCCCTTTTCACGAACCAACTTTGTCAACTCACGGGTATCAACTCCAAAAATACCTGGTACTTCATTCTCTACTAACCATTCACTCAGACTTTTTCCAGCATTCCAGTGGCTGTATTCAAAAGAAAAATCGGAAATAATCAGGCCTGTAGCTTGAATTTTTTCCGATTCATAAAAAGTAGAAAGTCCGTTTTGGATAGTGTCATTCGGAACACCGTAATTACCAACTAATGGAAACGTTATTGTTAATATCTGACCTGCATAAGATGGGTCGGTCAAACTTTCGGGATACCCGACCATTGCAGTATTAAAAACAACTTCACCGGCTACCGGTTTTTCGTAACCAAAGGATTTCCCTTTAAAAATGGTTCCATCTTCCAAAACTAAGTGGAGAGGCTTGTACTCTTGCATATATCTTTTTTTGATTGAATTGTCTATTTCGACTCAATTGTCCAAATTTGTGCAAAAGTACTGCTTTTTATTCTTTCCTGCAACCTGAAATGTGTAAAAACTCATATCATTTCTCAGTTTTTTTTATCAGTGCTATTTGTTTATTAATAAGCAGAATAAAAGAGAATAATTATACCAAAAGATTTACTTTTTTTGAAACAGACCGGATATATCAAAAAAAAAGGGAAAGGTAACGCACCAATCCCTAAATTATAATAAATCCGGTAGAATGAATCAATCCATTAGAGTCTCGGCTCTTTTTATTTTGCTTTTAGATTCTCTCCTAACTACCAAAGGAACAGACTCAATATGTACATTGCTGGTATCTAGTCCATAAGCTTTGGTATCAGTAATTCCCAAATGCTTAATGATATTATAAATATTCATCGTAAATCTTTCTTTGAAATTAAATCCCTGATTTTGATTATAAACACGATGAATAATGATAAAGCGGAAATCGCCCGGGATGTTATTCTTCTTCAGCGAAGGATAATTACTGGTTAAGTCAAATTCTTTGTTTTCAACCAATTCATCAATAATCTGACGGAAATACAGGTTAATCAATGGTTGAACCTGAAATCCAAGTCGTATATTGACACGATACAAAGTTCCCGGAATAAGTTTCTCGAAGGTATATTCGAAAGTGGTAGGATCATCTAAATGATCAATGTGCAGAATCCAATAATTATCGGCTCGCTTCGGTTGTTTGTTTATTATAGAGTAAATAATCTTACCCTCGATATCTGTTTTGTAATTAGCTTTACTCAGGTAAACAAGGTTTGTAGAGTATTTCGATATAGTTTCATCTTTACTTACGTCGGAAATAATGTTGTAAAACGAAGCAATTTCCAGAAACTGCATGTATTTATTCTTAATTTCCCGGGCATTATACCAAACAAACATGACAGAGAAAATTACACCTGCAAGCAGGACGGTAACCCATCCACCGTGCATAAATTTAAACATGTTGGCTGTTAGGAATGCGAATTCTATAGTGAAGAATACAGCTACAAAAGGAATGATAAAAATTGTTTTGATTTTCTTTGTTTTTAGATAGAAACCCAACAATAAGGTGGTCATCAACATAGTTATTGTGATGGATAATCCGTAAGCAGCTTCCATGTTACTCGAAGTCTGGAAAAACAAAACTACAATAACGCAAAATATATATAGGAACCAGTTTACAAAGGGAATATATAATTGTCCTTTTACTTCAGTTGGGTATTTTATACGTTGTCTTGGCCAAAAGTTTAAACTCATGCCCTCACTAAAAATAGTAAATGACCCACTTATAAGTGCCTGACTGGCAATGATAGCTGCTACAGTTGCCATTATTACTCCGAATATAAGGAAACTTTCAGGCATCAGTGCATAAAAGGGATTTGTACTCTCGGTCAATTGATTCATGTGAGTCAATATCCAGGCTCCCTGTCCTAAATAATTCAATATTAGGGTTGTTTTGACAAATATCCAGCTAACGCGAATGTTGGATATTCCACAGTGTCCCAAGTCAGAATAAAGAGCTTCAGCTCCGGTTGTACATAAAAACACTGCTCCCAGAATTAAAAACCAGCTTGGATAATTGGCCAAAAGATGTATAGCATAATATGGGTTGAATGCTTTTAATATCGGAGTAAATTCGAAAATTTCTTTCATTCCGAGTATTCCTAACATGCTAAACCAAATAACCATCATGGGTCCGAATGATTTTCCGATGACTTTCGTTCCAAATTGCTGAATGATAAATAGAAGCGAAATAATTAAAATACTTATGGGAACTACGGGCGTTTCACTATTGAGGCCTTTTAATCCCTCAATAGCTGAAACTACGGTAATGGAGGGAGTAATAATTCCATCGGCTATTAATGTACTGGCACCAATGATAGCTATCACATAGAGCCATTTTTTCTTACTTTTTCGAACCAATGCATACAATGCTAAAATACCACCTTCACCTTTATTGTCAGCGCGCAGGGTAATAAGCACATATTTTACAGTGGTTTGGAGCGTAAGTGTCCATATTATGCAAGAAACTGCCCCTATAATGTAGTTCGCATCCAAATTGGCATTAGCACCAATAATTGCTTTCATCACATATAATGGTGAAGTTCCAATATCACCATATACAATTCCCAGTGTTACAATCAGGCCTAAGAATCCTAATTTATTTAAATGTTCAGTTTTGTTGCTTTTCATTAAGCGCTCTTATTTTACTATCTGTTTGTTTTGGCGACAAAAATATAACAATATATTCAAATTTTAATCAATATGGGTGCATTTAACTGCAAATAGTATTGTTGTGTTTTCTTTTTAGCATATTTGAATTGCATATTGTCAATCATATTTTTGAATGAAATTTATACTAAAACTCTGAGGCGAAATGGAATCTGATGTTTTTAAAATCATTTTGAGCCATTTGTAGAACATAGCCGGAATCAGCAAGAAAAACATCACGTCCTTCTTTGTCTTTAGCCATATATTGCGCTTTACGTTTTTTGAAATTATCTAATTCAGTAGCATCATCACTTTCAATCCAGCAGGCTTTGTACAACGAAATCGGTTCCCAACGACATTGAGCATTGTATTCGTGCAATAATCGATATTGAATAACTTCAAACTGAAGTTGTCCAACTGTACCAATAATCTTGCGACCGTTATATTGATTAGTAAATAATTGAGCAACACCTTCATCCATCAATTGGTTAATACCTTTATCTAATTGCTTGGTTTTCATCGGGTCGGCATTTTCAATGTATTTAAACATCTCAGGAGAGAAACTTGGAATACCTTTAAAATGTAAGTTTTCACCTCCGGTTAGTGTATCACCTATTTTAAAATTTCCAGTATCGGGTAATCCAACAATGTCGCCGGCATATGCTTCGTCGACAGTTTCCTTTTTCTGAGCCATGAATGCTGTAGGACTGGAAAAACGCATCATTTTACCATGGCGGATATGTTTGTAGTTTACATTTCTCTCAAATTTACCTGAGCAAATCTTAACAAATGCAATACAACTTCTGTGATTAGGATCCATGTTGGCATGAATCTTAAAAATAAAACCTGAGAAAGCTTCTTCGAAAGGATTTACTTCACGTTCCTGACTTTGGATAGGGCGGGGAGAAGGAGCTATTTCTACGAAACAATCCAATAATTCCTTCACTCCAAAGTTGTTTAGTGCACTACCAAAAAAGACAGGAGCCAACTGTCCGGCCAGGTATTTTTCATTGTCGAACTCAGAGTAAACGCCATTAATTAATTCCATGTCTTCACGAAGCTTATTAGCATTGTGCTCGCCAACATATTTCTCTAATTCAGGACTATTGATATCAGAAAAAGCCACTGATTCGCCAATGGATTGTTTGTTAGGCGTAAATAACTGGAGATTCTCTTTGTAAATATTATATACTCCTTTAAACGAGAATCCCTGATTTATTGGCCAACTTAGTGGACGAACAGCAATACCCAGTTCGGCTTCCAGTTCATCAAGTAAATCAAATGCATCTTTACCTTCACGATCCATTTTGTTGACAAAAATCATTACAGGGGTGTTGCGCATACGGCAGACTTCCATCAGTTTGCGGGTTTGAGCCTCCACGCCTTTAGCTGTATCAACCACTATAATTACGCTATCAACAGCAGTCAGCGTTCTGTAAGTGTCTTCAGCAAAGTCCTGGTGTCCGGGAGTGTCAAGTATATTGATTTTGTAATCGCGATATTCGAAACCCATTACCGACGTGGCTACAGAAATACCACGTTGCTTTTCGATTTCCATCCAGTCTGATGTAGCCGTTTTTTTTATTTTATTTGATTTAACGGCTCCGGCTACATGAATAGCACCACCAAAAAGTAAAAGCTTTTCAGTTAATGTGGTTTTACCGGCATCAGGGTGACTGATAATTGCAAAGGTTCGTCGGCGAAGTATTTCGGATTGTAAAGACATGGCAAAAAAGTTGATTTTTTATTCGGTAATTTGCTTCTTTTAAAGCGGCTGCAAAGGTACGTTTTTTAGAATGATTGTGCAAATAGCTTAAAAGTTCATATCAAACTTAAAAAGTAAAGGTTGACTTGTTATAAGCCAACCTTTATGCAAAATTAAAAAACAAATGACGAAGTAGGTTTTTAAACGAAATAATTAAAATTTAAATCCTAATGTTACAACAATATTGTTGTTTGTAGTCTTTACGCTTGCAGGTTTTACTGCTATTGCTAAACTATTAGAATTATAGGGGTAAAACGTTTCATCTAAAATTTTGTTCATATAAGCAAAGTCAATAAACCAGGTTGCTTCGCGGTATCCAAAACCGGCAGTTAAGTAATCGGTTTTATTGTTTTGGAAGTACTCAGTGTCAGTCCTGGTAGTGTTGTATCTCATAAGTTTATCAGCCTGCGAATTGTTTGTAGCAGCGCTTGAATGTGCGAATCCTGCACGCAAGGAAATATTGTCTGTCATTTTATATTCTCCTCCGATTTTAATGGTTTGAACATCTTTCAGCATATCTTTAATACCAGTATTTTCATCAGAAAAAGATTGAGCATTTCCATCTTGATCGTATAGTTTGGCAGTTGTATTCAGATTATAATTATATTCTGCACTAATCAAACCTTTTTGACCAATAACAACGGCACCGCTGACATTGAACTTCCAAGGATTATTTAATTTATAGTTACTGTAGCCAGGGTCACTGGTTGGAGTACTTAAATTTCCTTTGATTGATGTATCATAATCAATACTCGAATAATTATTATCTGTCATGTTGTATATGCTAGGAGTGTGTATAGACAAGCCCAATCGCAACATGTCGGTAGGTCTGATAATTGCTCCCAATTTTAAATTGAAACCTGTACCGGAAGTGTATACAGTGTTATTAAGAGTCATTCCGCCTCCAGCTCCAAATGTTTCAGAATATCTACTTCTGGCTGTATAATCAATTGACTGCAAATTCAGTGTAGCACCAAAATAGAATGTATTGCTATAATTACCGGACCAACCAACAGAGTATTCATCCATATATCCGGTTTCTTGTAAAGTGTATGTTGGAGCAACATGTTCGGTCGATCCCAAAATGGATGTCCACGAGCTTTTTCCTGCATTTACATTTTCACCGATTAATGCTCCTTCATACGCTAAAACTGAAATCCAAGGAATATCTTTATTATCAAACGGTTCATAACTATTAGGAACGTAAATTAAATCAGCACTTGGTATATTGCCGGTGAAGTAGGCCATATAATCTGTGATGGATGAAGCTGAAGAACTTGTTTTTACGGTTGAATTTCGATTAAAGCTTTTTAATCTGTTGTATGAAAAAGCCCAGTTAGAACTTAATAATCCACTTTCTCCATTCATGCTTCTGAATGTTGGGCTGGCTTTAATATAGGAAAAGTTCGAAAAAGTCGTATTAGTTCGATTGTCTTTTGCTGTTGTACCACTCCATACAGCATTACTGTTTTGCAGACCAATATTAAAAGTTCCGCTTATTTCTGATGTGCGATACACACCAAGTCCTGCCGGGTTATCTTTTATTGCTGATGCATCACCACCCAATGCTCCAAAAGCGCCTGCCATACCTACATATCTTGCAGTACCATTAATATCGGACTGAATAAACTTGGACGCGTCAAATTCTGTTTGAGCCATCAATAAAGTGCAGTTTGAAATTACTGCTAAGGCTAATATATACTTTTTCATAAGTTGTTTTTTTATTCAATGAATATATTTAGTTATGCTAATGGAAAGTAAAACCTAACGTCTGCTACCTCCACCTCCACTGCTGGAACTTCTGCTTCCACCGCCAGAACTACCAGAGCTACTGCTACTACTTGATGAGGATGACGAGCTGGAACTTGAATAAGAAGAAGCTGGTGTATAGCTTCTTGAAGAGCTCGAATTATTATTGCTGTTGTATGAAGAATTGCTTCGTGTTTGATACGAAGGTGTAGAATTACTGATAATAGTTCTTGAGCCCTCTGTGTACGAAGTTCTATTTGAAGAAGCGTTGGTATAAGATGAATTCTGTCTGCTAGTGTAATTATCAGTAGGAGTCGTAGTCACGGTTGTTGAATATGTTCTTGGTCTGGTATTGATATTCGCAGAGCTTGAACGTGATGCTGTGTTGGCACCAGTTGTATTTTGTACATTATCCATAGTTCTTGTTATTCCTGAAGCTCTTACAACTCCAATGCCACTAGCCTGATTAGAAACTGGTCTCGAGTTTAATGCTGCTTCAGACCGTGTTGAAGCACTTCTGGTTGATAAAGTGTTTGTGCTTCCTAGAGTATTACTTCTGGTATTGCTCACGACGGTATATTGATTAGCTGTTCTGGAAGTATTTCCACCAGATATCATCATACTTGAAGAATTTCTGGTTCCTCCAAGACGACTTCCTCCGCTGCCGTAATTAGTTACTTCACGTCTAGCTCCTTCATCATGAGTTCGGTTTTTATTGAAACTATAGCTACCGCCATACCCATATCCATAACCGTATGGATAGCTATATCCGTAACCATAAGGATATCCATATCCATAATAGTCGCCCCAGTAACTACCAAAACCATAGTAACCTCCCCAAGATCCTCCGAATCCACCATAGAAGTTATTATAGCTCCATGGGTAATTATTCCAGCCAAATCCAAAACCGCCATAACCCAAACCAAAACTGCCATAGCTGTAAGGGCTGAAATTATAGTTCATCCAGTAAGGATTAGTCCAAGTAGGTGTCACATACGCGTATGGACCATCAACATATACATTCCAATCATTATTATTCAGAAAATAAATGTCGTTATAGTTTGGATCACCAATAAATACAGTGTATTTCGGATTATGAAAACGACGAATGCGCTCAGCATATTCTAAGTCTGAAGAGTTACCATTAAATCCGTTTAGATAATAACCCTTATCTTGGTTGTTTTGAATGCTGTCATCAATTGCAATTTCGGAAACGTAAATAGTATCATGTATCACTAACATATCCGAATTTACAAGACTGGGAACAGGTTTTTTGCTTGTGTTCCGGTTGGTGTCACCAGCCTCACCTACAACGTAAACAGTATCACGTATAACAGGTTTAGGTTTAGTGCCGGTAGTTTCTTTGTAGATAATTTCTTTTGCGCCATTTTTGTAATTCGGCTTGTTGGCCGAGTTACGATCTTGTTTATTAGAAGGCTGTGTCGTGTTTGTAACACCTGGCTTATAATAAATATCGTCAATAATCGGTGCGTTGTTTTGACTTATCCCAACAAGTGGGAAAAGCAAAGCCAGCAAAACAATAATAAAAATTGATCGTTTCATAATTATATCTCCTATCATTTAAGTCATTGCAGACTGTTTATTAATTTTGATTTAAACAAGAATCGTGCCACTAAAAGCAGATTCCAACTTGAAAAACCAAGTAAATATACAAAATATAATTGGAACAGAATAATGATTGAAAATTATTGTACTTTTGCAGCTAGTTGAACATTCCGCATAAATTCAATGAATGTTTATTGTCATTGTCTTGATGTACGATGTGATTCTTTTTCCTGATGATAATTTATTAATTTAAAACTACTTATATGGATTATGTTGAGGTTCGTTTTTTTATCGAACCATACGAAGAATATATTTCTGACGTGTTGGCTGCTGAGCTTGGAGAAATTGGTTTCAATAGTTTTGTTCCGACAGAAGAAAGCTTGGATGCCTATGCTCCAAAGAATATCTTTGACGAAGCAAAAGTAAAGAGCCTGCTTGCCGATTTTCCTTTCGAAGCTTCTATAGAATATGAAATTACCCAAATAGAATCGAAAAACTGGAATGAAGAGTGGGAAAAACATTATTTTGAACCGATTGTAATAGGAAGTGATTGTGTTATTCACAGTTCTTTTCACAAAGACGTGCCCAAAGCAAAATATGATATTGTGATTGATCCAAAAATGGCTTTTGGTACAGGACATCATGAGACTACCAGTTTGGTGATAGGTCAACTACTCGAAATGGATTTAGAGGGTAAAACCGTGCTTGATATGGGTTGTGGTACAGCTGTGTTGGCTATTTTGGCGGCTATGCGTGGTGCCAGTCAGTTACTGGCTATTGATATTGATACATGGTGTACCGATAATTCACTGGAGAACATAGAAATCAACAAAATAACCGGAATTGAAGTGAAACTTGGAGGCGCAGAATTGCTCGAAGGACTACACTTTGATATTGTTTTGGCGAATATAAACCGCAATATCTTACTGGCTGATATGCAACAATATGCTTCTTGTTTATCTGCCGGGGGTGAATTGTATATGAGTGGATTTTATGTTGAGGATATTCCGCTTATAGAAGCTGAGGCTAACAGAAATGGATTGAAACTGATTGACTATAAAGAGAAAAATAAATGGGTTGTTGTAAAAACGATTAAAGAATAAGGTAAACTTTTTAAGTCAGGTGATAAAAAACAAGCGCTGCAAAACTCAATTTTGCAGCGCTTGCTTTACTGATATAATAGCTTATTTAATTTACTTTTTGAATCAATCCCATACCAATCTGTATGGCTTTCTCGTTGGAAGCTAATAAATGATGATGACGTTCAGGAAGCGATTTTTTCAATCCTTTCAATACATTTTCTACTTGAACTATTGGTCGAACTTTCAGAAGTCCACCTAAAATAATCATGTTCATTGTTTTCGCCGAATCATTAGCATAGGCATATTCGGTAGCATCTATCCTATAAACATTAATGTCCGTGCGAGTAGGAAATTTATGAAACCCATTACCGTCAAAAATCAATGTTCCTCCGGGTTTCACTTTGCTTTCAAACCTGTCGAGCGAAGGTTGATTTAGAACAATAGCCGTATCGTAGGAGTTAAGCACCGGAGAACTGATTCGTTCTTCGCTCAATATTACGGTAACATTCGCTGTTCCTCCGCGTTGTTCAGGTCCGTATGAAGGCATCCAACTGACTTCCTGACCTTGCATTAGTCCTGAATAAGCTAATATCTTGCCCATCGAAAGTACGCCTTGTCCTCCAAATCCGGCTATAATTATTTCTTCTTTCATATTTATAAAATATTTACAGGTTTTTCAAATCGCCCAGTGGATAAGCAGGGAACATATTTTCAACCATCCAGTCGTTGGATGCTGCAGGCGATAATTTCCAACCCGAATTACAGGTTGATACAACTTCAACAACTGAAGTTCCTTTGCCTGCCATTGAGTTTTCAAATGCCTGACGTATCGCTTTTTTTGTTTTACGAACTGAACCTACTGTATGCACACTCTGGCGTGTTACATAACAAGTTCCATCTAGCTGAGCCATTAATTTGGTTATATCAAGCGGATTACCATTTAGCTCTACAGTTCGGCCTCCGGGAGAGGTAGATGATTTCATGCCCAACAGGGTAGTAGGAGCCATTTGACCTCCGGTCATTCCATAGATACCGTTGTTGATAAAAATGATAGCTATGTTTTCTCCGCGATTGGCGGCATGAATTGTTTCGGCAGTTCCGATAGCAGCCAAGTCACCATCACCCTGATAAGTGAATACCAAACGATCGGGTAGAAGACGTTTTATGGCAGTGGCTACAGCCGGTGCTCTACCATGAGCAGCCTGTTGCCAGTCAATATCAAGATATTTATATGCGAATACAGCACAACCCACAGGAGCAATAGCTATTGTTTTATCCTGAAAATCCATTTCTTCAATGATTTCGGCTATGAGTTTGTGAACCACACCATGACTACAACCAGGGCAATAATGCATAGGTGTGTCATTCATAACTTTAGTTTTGGTATAAACTAAGTTGTTGGGGTTAATTATTTCGTTTGTTGTCATAATAATATTTCAGTTATCAGTTATCAGTTATCAGTTAACGTTGTATGAACTACAACATTCAGCCGATAAATGTATAGCCATTATTATTTAATCACTACTTTATTTTTCAAAGCTGCCAGAACTTCATCGGGTGCAGGAACAATTCCTCCCATACGTCCGTAAAATTCAACAGGTACACGACCATTGACAGCTAATCTGACATCATCTACCATTTGACCGGCACTCATTTCAACTGTCAACATACCTTTTACCTTATCTGCATAATTGCTAATAGCCGGAGTTGGAAACGGAAATAACGTTATAGGACGTAATAATCCTACTTTAATTCCCTCGTTTCGTGCCATTTCTACAGTCTTCTGACAAATACGGGCAGTAATTCCAAATGCAATGATAAGGTAATCTGCATCTTCGCAAGAAAATTCTTCATACAATATCTCGTTTTCTTCAACTTTTCGGTATTTGCTTTGCAGGCGAAGATTTATGGTTTCCATTTCTTCGGCCTGAAGCGCAAGAGAAGTAATTACATTCGGTTTTCTGTTAGCCGGCTTACCTAATGTAGCCCAAGGGCATTTTTCGCTAATTTCGGCTTCAGTCATACGAGGCTGGAATGGAGGTAGTACCACTTTTTCCATCATTTGACCAATAATTCCATCCGCTAAGATTAATACGGGATTTAGATATTTAAAAGCTAAATCGAAAGCCATAACAGTGTGATCTGCCATTTCCTGCACAGAAGCAGGAGCTAATGTTATTAATTTGTAATCGCCATGTCCACCACCTTTTACAGACTGATAGTAGTCAGCCTGACTAGGCTGAATGGTACCCAATCCGGGTCCGCCACGCATAACATTTACAATCACACACGGCAATTCTGCACAAGCAATATAAGATAGTCCTTCTTGCATTAAACTAACACCGGGACTTGATGAACTTGTCATTGTTTTTTTTCCGCATCCGGCACCGCCATAAACCATGTTGATTGATGCAGTTTCGCTTTCTGCCTGTAAAACTACCATCCCGGTTGTATTCCAGGGTTCCAGTTCCATAAGCGTTTCCATTATTTCGGACTGAGGAGTAATAGGATAACCAAAGTATCCATCGCATCCACAACGGATAGCTGCATGTGCAATGGCTTCATTTCCCTTCATTAGTCTTACTTCTTCCATATTCTGTTTTTTTTGAATAGTTTTTTTTGTTTCAGTTATTAATTGAAAGTTTCTATAAAATCAGACTCTGACTTTATAAACTGTAATACATGCATCCGGGCAAACTAATGCACAGGCAGCACAACCAACACATGAATCGGCATCAGCCATAATACTATAATTGTAACCCTTCGAATTTGCTTCTTTATTTAATGCTAATACATTAGATGGACAAGCCACTACACATAGATTACAGCCTTTACAACGTTCAACATTGATAACAACTGCTCCTTTAATTTTTGCCATTATGTTATGATTTAAAATTGACCCGCAAATGTAATTAAATTTGCCCGAAAAAGAATTTAATATGTTGTTATTTATTGTTTTTTTGTACTTAAAAAAGTCTGATATTTTTCTATAAACCCAATTCCGACGCATGTTCTCAACATTAGTTACGCTATTGAGAATTTGATCTTCGTGAAAAATTAATCAATAAAAAACTAATCAGATTTTGACTTATTTTGCCTGTGAATCATACACATTAATCATTTTTATTGCCATTTGCTTACAATTCGTTACAACCCTGTAATTTCAACAAATAGAAGCAATGTTTCATACCGGTAAAATCTGCTTTGTATTTTCTATTGATACGTACTAATAACATTGATAGTAGGTAAATAGTTGTTCGTACTACCAGTTTTTAAAGGGATTTTTTGTCAGACAAGAATTGTAATAGCGTCGGGCACCGGTTACTTCTTCTCCTATCCAATCGGGTTTGATGAAAGTTTCAGTTTCGTTTTTCAGTTCGATTTCTGCTAGTGTTAATCCGGCATTATCTCCATAAAATTCATCTACTTCGAAAATATGCTTACCTACCGGAATCTCGTATCGGGTTTTGTCTATGGCACCCGGTTCGCAGAGCAGCAACAGTTCTTCGGCTTCATTGATCGGAATTTCTTTTTCCCATTCATAACGACTCAGTCCAGATTCATTACTCTTGCCTTTGATAGTGATATAGGCCTTTTCACCTTTGATGCGGATACGTACCGTTCGGCCGGTGACTGATGACAAGTAGGCTTGTACGATACGGAATGACCGCACGGCCTGTGATTTGTATTCGCCTTTGACGAGGAATTTTCGTTCTATTTCTTGTGACATTTTAAAAAGATGGAACGCGGATGAACGCTGATATAGCGGATGAAAAAACGGATTTTAAAACACTTACGTGTTTGATAGTTTTATGCGTCTATTCAGTGTTCAATCTTTGTTGGTTATTTGAGTTTCTTATATTTGTTCATGAAAACTTTTCGTTTGTATTCAGCTTCTTTTCCAAAATTAAGTAGTAATCCTAGTTCTATTTCGGTAGCTTTCAAATAATTTAAAAGTTGACATTCATGCTCTTCTAATAAACATGCTGATGCTTTAAGCTCTATAAGAATTAAGTTGTTTACAATAACATCAGCATAATATTCACCAACAATCTTACTCTCATAATATACCTTTATAGGAAACTGGCATTTGACATCCAATCCATTTTGTTGTAACTCCAGAGCAAATGCATTTTCATAAACTTTCTCTAAAAATCCATATCCGAGAGTATTGTAAACTTTATAATAACATTTGATTATCTTTTCCGTGATTTCTTTATGAAGTAGATCCATGATATTAAGTATTAGTTGCTAATAATCAATCTCGACAAGTCAAAATGATTTTCAATAGTTCAGAATTTTATCAGTCATGCTTGCATGACTAAAATCAGTTTTAGATCTGTATAATTACCATCCGTTTTTATCCGCTCAATCGGTAAAATCAGCGTTCCATTCTTCATACTAGTTACCGATTACAAACTCCAACATACGGACAATACTGACATACTTTTACATTATCGGTTTGTACGAAGGGGATCTCGGGATTAAAAAGCTCTTCCAAACAGGCTGTCAGATGTCCGCGGAACTCGTCTTCGTAGGTTTTAAAGTTGGTGACGGTTTCGTTGATGTTTCGTTCCGGTTTATAGTGCAGCTCGGTGTTGAAATCGTCTTTAAACACGTCGCGCATATAATAAATTCCTGGTGTAATGGTTTTGCCCAGTGCTTTATTTTCGTACAAAATGCCGTAGAGAAATGTCTGCAACACGTATTTCGGTCGTTTTTCTTTGTTATGTTCAAATACTTCGTCGAGACTTTTAAAGTCGAGCGAACCGCTTCCGGTTTTATAGTCGAGGATGCGGAGTTGTCCGTCTTTTTCGTCGATGCGGTCGATGAAGCCTTTGATATTTACCCGATGATTCTGAATGGGGTATTCTATTTTGCAACGCTCCTCGGAACCGATATAGCGGAACGGGGCATGCTGCTTATCGGTACGCAACACTTGCAGAATATATTTCCGGATGACGTGCGCAATAAGCAGGTTATTTCCTTCGAGGGGGACGATGGAATTGTTTTTCTTTTTGAAATATTTGGTGGCAAAAGCCCTGGCAATCTCCTGATCGATGTGCAGGGTGTTTTTAATCAGCTGATCAAAATCGTCCGATTGAATGATCTGCCCTTTAAACGGTTCGTACAAATATTCCATCACGGCATGAAACAGGGTTCCGAACATGCTGTCTTCGATGGTTTCCTTCACTTCGTCGGCTTGCTCTACGTTTTCAACCCGGGTGAGGTAGAACTGTAACGGACAATCGATGTAGGTGTTGATGGAACTGGCCGAAAGTGCCGGACTGTATTCTTCGGTAGAAGTGAACCGAAGCAGTTTTTCCATTACGGCGGCTGTTTTATCTATCTGTATGGCCTGCGGATTGTCGAAACCGATATCGAACGAAATGGTTTTCTTTTGCACCTTTACGCCGTAGTGGTAATGCAATTGGTGCATAAAGCGGCTAACCTCGCCTGTTTGCATGCCTTCGGTGCGTGAGTCATACAAAAAGTAAATGCGTTTGGCCCGGTGAATAAGCCGGTAAAAGTTATAGGCCGTGATGGCATCCTGATGCTCGGTGGTAGGGAGCTCAAAACCCCGGCGCAGGTTGTAGGGAATAAAGCTGTTGCTGCTGCTTTTGGTTGGGAAAACGCCTTCGTTGAACGACGTGATGATGAGGTTTTCGAAGTCAAGCCCACGCGTTTCGAGCACACCCATTATCTGTAGTCCGTCCAGCGGTTCGCCTACAAAGGGGATGGTGATGCCGGAGGTCAGTTGACGGGTCAGGCGTACCAGTGTATCCATACTCATGTTCACATCCATGGGCTTGGCCTTCATGATGTCGGCCATGCGGTTGATGGTGACATAATATTGGTACAGAAAGTCGCATTCCAGTTGGTAGTTGTGTTCCTCGCCGGAGGCTTGCTGCCAGCCGTTTTGTAGATTGCGCAAAATGTGGAGCAGATAAGGCAGAAAGGTCTGCGTGTCGGTTTGTGGCACAAATATGGTAGCCAGCAGTTCGTTTCGTTTTAATTCTTCGGCATCAATATAAATCCAGTTATTCTCCGCCATTTGATGCGTGAGGCTGTTGGCCTCGTCGCCGCAAAGTAGGGCGATATACTGGTGATTCAGAATGTTGGAAACCGTTTGATGATAAAATGAAATGCGGTCGCCGGAGGTGCGCATGCGGCGTTGCAACTCGAAAATATGTTCGATAAGTCCCGATACGGGTGTGGATTTTAGCGGAAAACCCATGGTAACATTCACTTTGTCAATTTGCGTCGGCAGTGAGTGGAGTAGGGGAACCAGCAGACTTTCGTCGGGCAACACAATTGCCGTATCAATCCAGTTGGTAGTTGGTAGTTGGTAGTTGACAGTTGACAGTTCTTTGGGCTGTTCCGTTGGGTATAATTTATTCAGAATGGAATATACCTGTTTGGTTTGCCCAACAGCCGAGGGCACGGCAATGAGTTCTATGTTTTTTTCCTGTAAGAACTCAACATCGGCATCTATCTCATATTTCGAGGGGAAAAGATGGATGTTTTCGGCATAAAAACGCGAAGCCTGATTGTCGGCGTCGCGCAGTTCGGCAGCATCGTAGTCCCAGTAAAAATCGGCCTGACCGCGTTTTTGCAGCTCGGTCATCAGGGTACGTTCGCAAGGGTTGAGGGCATTGAACCCGATAAAGACAAATTGCTTGCCTTCCAGCTCGGGTACGGGCTCCTTGGCGCGCAGGCGGTCGGCCACATCGCGACAAATCATACCTTCAGTACCGGTATTTTCGGCTATCAGCTCGGCACGGAATTGCTCGTAGACGGGCAACAAAATTTTCCAGGTGGCAATGAAGTCTTCCTGCGACTTGCCCTCGGTGACGGGTACAAAATTGCTCCAGAACTGGCGGATGGCTTCCACCTGTTTTTCAGAGAAAATATTGAACATCTGGTCGATTTGCTTCAGCTCAGTGATGTTGGTAAACAGCTGACGGGCATCTACGCGGTATTTATCCACGTCGTCGAAATCGGACAGCAGCATTTCACCCCAAAATACAAAGG
>Ga0302216_1000344_pt1 | contig 16647 bp, 12 predicted proteins | sample II_Fen_N3_2_FD_194575 | JGI IMG/M metagenome (GOLD analysis project Ga0302216, IMG submission 194575) | Peat permafrost microbial communities from Stordalen Mire near Abisko, Sweden - II_Fen_N3_2 | ecosystem: Environmental > Terrestrial > Soil > Wetlands > Permafrost | place: Sweden: Abisko...
GACCCGCGAGCACCTGGAAGGGATCATCGATAAATACAATCTTTTTTCCTCGGAAAGCCGGCGGTTGAGCGTTACCGAAAAGATCGAAGAGATGCGCAATGCAATTAGCGTTTCCTTGGTCAGTGCGGCTGTGAAGGGGCGCGGGGAGGTGACCATCGCTTTCCGCCTGGGCTTTGAGCACAAGCAGCCAGAAATCGCGAACAAGGTTGCCAAGGAACTGGTTACGCTGTTTCTGGATGAAAACATCAAGCAGCGCACCGAGCGCGCCAGTGAAACGACGGAGTTCCTGACACAGGAAGCGGACAAGCTCAGGGTTGAACTGGAAACCCTGGAGAACCGTCTGGCGGACTTCAAGCAGGCGCACAGTAACGCGCTGCCCGAGCATCAGGAATTGCGCATGAATATGCTGTCGCGCGCCGAAACCGAGCTCAAGGAAATCGACCGTGACTACAAGGCTGCCCGCGAGGAGTTGCGCTTCAACGAATTGGAAGTTTCCGCGGCCAGCGCCGGTGTGGTGAGCAAGCCGGGCGCAACGGGTGCGGAAGCTGACAAGCCGCAGGATCTGGGCAGTCTCAAGGCTGAGTACACAAGATTGTTGTCGCTCTATACCGAAGCGCACCCTGATGTGCGCGCCGTCAAGCGCAAGATAGCCGCACTCGAGGCCGCTCAGGGGCCGGGGGCGAATGCAGTGAGCTCCGTCAGCCTGGAGGTGGCCAAGGCTCAGGCCCGGGTCGCCGCTTCGGAAGCGCGCATCAAGTCGCTGGCCGACCAGAAGCGTGAACTCCTTTCCAAGATAGACGCCTACGAGGCGCAGATTCTGGAGACGCCGCAAGTCGAGCGCGGCCTGGTCACGTTGATGCGCGACCATGACAACGCTCGCAAGAAGTACGAGGAAATTCGCACCAAGGAAATGGGGGCGAAGATCTCCGAAAGCCTGGAGCAGGAAAACAAGGCCGAGCGTTTTGTGCTTCTTGAGGCGCCGTTGATGCCTGAGAAACCCGTCAGGCCCAATCGCAAGAAAGTCGTTGCCATGGGCTTTGTGCTCGCCCCGGTAGGCGCTGGTGCGCTGGTGATGCTGCTGGAGATGTTGAATCAGCGTGTACGCGGCGTTGAAGCCCTGACCAGTGTGCTGGGTCGACGCGTTCTGGGCACTATTCCCTACATTCACACCAAGGCAGAACTTGAGCGCAGCAAGCGATTGCGAACACTGCTCATCCTCTGTGGAATTGTGTTGATCGCATGCCTTCTGGTCCTTTTGCATTTTTTCTACATGCCTCTGGACCTGCTGGTGTTTAAGGCTCTGGCGCGATTTGAATAAGGAATATAGCCATGGAAATAATCAAGCCCGCGGGCGATAAAGCCGAGCAACCGGCTTCATCGAGTCTCGTGACCACATCGACTGGGCAGTCTGCAACGCTCAATGCCCTCAGCTACGTGCAAACCAAGGTTGTCCCCTTGAGGGCAGACCACCTCGAGCGCAATCGCATCGTGGCCTACAACAAGAATTCGAGCATGGGCGGGGCTTTCGATTTGCTGCGCACGCAGGTGTTGAAAGCCATGGAAGAAAACGGCTGGCGCACGCTTGCCATCACTTCCCCGACCCCGGATTCAGGCAAAACGGTGTTGGCGATCAACCTGGCGATGAGCATCGCCCACCACACCACCAAGACAGCGTTGCTGGTGGACTTCGATTTGCGGCGTCCGAAGGTGGGTGCCTGCCTCGGCCTTCCGATGGAAAAATCGCTCAATGAGTTGCTCGCCGATGAAGCCGAACTGCAGGACGTGCTGGTCAACCCGACCTTGCCGCGTTTTGTGGTCCTGCCGACACGAGAGCCGATTCCGCTGTCCACTGAGGTGCTGTCATCGCCCGCCGTGAGCCATTTGATCAGCGATCTTCGCGATCGCTACAACTCACGTATCGTGATTTTCGACTTGCCGCCGGTGTTGAGTTCGGACGACGTGATTACGGTCTTGCCGAAATTCGATTGCGTTTTGCTCGTGGTCGCCAACGGAATGAACAGCAAGAAAGAGATCGAGGAAAGCCTGCATCATCTGGCAAACGCCAACCTCATTGGCACGGTGCTGAACAAAGCCGAACCCCAAAACCGCTCTTACTACTAGCGCTCACCTTCAGGCGCTCGGCGTTTTTCGTCAGCGCCTGCTTTCAATGCCAGGGATGCTTGCGCTCCCAGTTCCAGGCGTGCGTCACAATCTGCTCAAGCGTGGCAAATCTCGGTGTCCAGCCCAGCAGGGTATTGGCCCGTCCCGGATCGGCCACAAGACGTGGTGGATCGCCGGCACGGCGTGGTGCATCGTTGACGCAGATGTCCTGGCCGGTCACCCGGCGCGCGGTGTCGATCACTTGTTGCACCGAGAAACCCAGACCGTTGCCGAGGTTGAACGCGGTGCTGGCGCCCCCCTCCAGTAGGTAATCCACGGCCAGTGCGTGAGCGGCGACGAGATCGGTAACGTGGACATAGTCGCGAATGCACGTGCCGTCAGGGGTGTCGTAATCACGGCCATAGACGGTGATCGATGTGCGCCGGCCCGAGGCGGCTTGCAGGATCAGTGGCAGCAGATGGGTTTCCGGCTCATGGCGTTCACCCAACTGTCCTTCAGGATCTGCCCCGGCGGCGTTGAAGTAGCGCAGGCAGACCGACTTGAGACCGTATGCACGGTCGAAATCTTCAAGCGTTTGCTCCACCATCCACTTGCTGCGCCCGTACGGGTTGATCGCGGCCTTGGGGTGTTCTTCGTCAATGGGTACGTACACCGGGTTGCCATATACGGCGGCGGTCGAGGAGAAAATGAAATGTTTGACCCCGGCACGGACCATGGCTTGCAGCAGTGTCAGCGTGGCGGCGAAGTTATTCTGATAATACTTGGCAGGTTCAGTGACGGATTCGCCCACCTGTATAAAGGAAGCGAAGTGGAACACGGCATCGAAACGGTGCTTCGCAAACAGAGCGTCCAGCGCCTGCATATCAGCGATGTCCAGTTCAACCAGTTCCCCGCCCGTCAATGCGCTGCGGTGGCCCGTTGAGAAGTTGTCGGCCACCACCAGATCGTGGCCCGCGGCCAGAAGTTGCTTGACCATGTGTGAGCCGATATAGCCCGCGCCACCCACCACCAAAAATTTCATCCTGATCTCCGAACTCCTGGAAACTATTTCAATGCAAGCACAGATTGGAACGTCAGCGCGTTTCAATTGAGCATTATGTTAGGTAATTTAGCCGTTGAGTTGCATTGACAGGGTTTGGCCGTGCTTTGCCCTGTGACGCCTTGCTCAAAAACAACCGGTCCAATGCCTGGTTGTATGAGCGACGGCGAATGGAAATGGCTAAAGGCGACTATAGTACGTTTTGTGTCATTGAGTACGCACCTGTTGTTGAGTTGTTGATTGATTTCTTGCAATCGTTCAGTCTGGCCAGGCGAGCGATTGCTTCGGGGCATGGGCCCCGAGGGCGTTGATTACATCTCCCTTGGGGCGGCAAGTGAGTATTCCACGAGAATAATTATAAAATGAAAAGAACCCCAAAAATTGCCGAATGCTCATTAAAGGTGTTAAAGGCCGAATGGCCAAATCTGGTGCTCTGGGCCTTTTTGCTGTCACCGCTGATCATTAAATTAATCACGAATTATCGATATTCGAAAATTGATTTGCTGGTTTTCTACACGATTGCCATGTCGGTGTTATGGCTTTTGGCTATTCGGTTTGTTTCGTCCAATCAATTCAGGGTCCATGTCATTCTGCTGCCGTTTTATTTGGTCGCGACTGTTGATCTTTTTCTGGTTTTGAATTTCAACTCGAGATTGACAGCGGCTTACGTGTTTGTTGGGTTGACCAATTACAAGGAGGCGAGCGACTTTCTACCGACCTATTGGCGGTCCATCAGTATCGCTCTGCTGATATTCATCGTGTTTTATGGGGTGGGATTGGCAGGGCTGTACAAGCGCAAGTTATACAGGAATAACGGTGTTTTTCTTTTGGTCTTTAGCGCCTTGCTGCTGGGGTATGGAGCGTATTTTTATAAAACGGTGAAAATGAATTCTTTCGGGAAATCTGCGGTCATGGATCTCCTGGCAAAAGATCAAAGCATACCTATAGGTTATTTGTCGCAAATGGGGCTGACTGCAGACTTGTATTCGAACTCGGAGAGATTTATCCAGCGACGTCGAGAACATGAAGTGAACATCACCAGCCAGTCGGATCAGTCGAATATTGACACCGTGGTGTTCGTGATTGGTGAGTCGTCCCGGCCGCACAGCTGGTCGCTCTATGGCTATGACAAGCAAACGACCCCCTATCTCGACAAACAGGCGGGGATCTTCAAATTCAAAAATATGTGTACGACAGCCCCCTATACGTCGTACGCGGTTCCTTCAATGCTGAGCCTTGACCCCATATCGGATTGGGACACTATTGCGTCGACCAAATCATTGGTGGGTATCTATCGTGCAGCCGGGTACATGACGTATTGGTTGTCAGCACAGGAAGTGGATAGTTTTGGCGGAATCATTCCGAACATCGCTGCAGAGGCTCAATACCGTCAATATTTTGAGAGGAGTTACGACGGCGCATTGATTTCGGCGTATGAAAAAATACTGCAGAAAAAAGACACGGAAAAGAAAGCCATATTTATTCATATCAAGGGGAGCCATTTCGAGTATTCACGTCGATACCCAGCCAGCTTCGATCAGTTCAAGCCTGCAACAAACAGCATGAAGGATAAAATGACTGCCGAGTATGACAATACTATCCTGTATACGGACTGGCTGTTGAATGCGTTTATTGGTGCGTTGGAATCAAGCGGAAAAGCGGCTGTCCTGCTTTATACGTCGGATCATGGTGAGAACATGATGGATGACAGCCGAGGGTTGGTGGGGCATGGGATTGGTAATAAACATGATCTCTCGGTGTCGGCATTTATCTGGGCATCGCCCAACATTACAAGTGATCAATCCCTGAAGCTTTCAAAGCTGAAGGACAGGGAGAGTCAGAAGGTCAGCATATCTTCCTTTCCACATACTCTTTTAAATATCACGGGTGTTTTCACGGATAAGTATAAAGGCTCGGAAGATTTGCTAAGTGATGAGTTCATACCGTCTCAATGTCCACATCTGCTCGGCGCAGGCTATGTTCCATCGTTTGACTTTGACAGCCTTTGAATGGTCCCGATTGAACAACGCCGCAAGGCGTTGTTCAACCCAGGTCGACTGGCCGATTATTGGCGGGTGGAGGAGGGTGATGAGGCTGTATCGACAGGGTTTGACTTCGCGTCGCCCTTTCTCAAAAACAACCAGTTCGACGCCTGCAAGCCGTCGAACTTGATCTTGTAGTGACCATCGGCATAGGTCGCGGGCAGCTTCTTCATTTGCCCCATGATGCCTTGAGTGAACAGTGTCAAACCCTGCGGCGCCTGGAGGGTCAGCGTGCCCTCGAGGGGCTCAACGTAAAAAGGTGTTTTGTCGTTGTCTTGGGGGATGGCCCGAGCGCCCAGGGATATCATCAAATTCTGCGACCGGCCCAAAGGTGCTTCATCCAGACTTTGCACCACCACGCTGGCGTTGAGGGTCTTCACTTGAACTTGAATGTTGCCCAGGCTGATCGACTCGCCGCCGATCCAGCCGGTCGCGGCTTGGGTGCGCGGCGTATTGATGGTGTAGACGCCTTGTTTCCAGTTGCGCTTGAGTTCTCCCGTGTCGGTCGTGGATTCGTTGGCATTGGCGTCCAGCAGCGACTGCCCGGGGTCATGAAACACCTGCACATTGCTCGGGATAACGCTCTGTTGCAACCAGGGCAATTCCGGCGTCTGCGGCATCGCGATTTCCAGCTTGCCTTTCTCCATGGCGGTGCGCAGCAGAGCAGAGTTGGCCGGTGTGATCATCTGGTTGAACAGGGTGCCTGGCGTCGGCGCAAAGACATAGGTCGTTGTTGCTTCGCGAACGTCTGCGCGGCGATACAGCAAGGCGGCGGCGGGCAGCGTGGCCAGCATTGCGGGGTCGTTATAGGCGTGCCAGTTGCTGGCGCTCATCCCTTCGCCCCCCAGTGGCTCCTGGCTGTAGGCATATTGCATCAGTGCATCCCAGCCTTGGTGGCTGGCGGTGCCGGCGATATAGAGTGGCAGCGAGTGACGGTCTGGGGTCGGGAAGGGCTCGTTGTTCCACTCGGTGACGGTCAAGGGTTTGCCCGCGACCTGGCCGGCGGCGATCCAGTTCACGATGCCGTCGCTGTACAGTGGGTTTTTTTCTATCTGCCCAGCGCCTCCGTAGCTGTGGACGTCGATGACGTCGCCAACGGTAAGGGCGGGCAGGGAATTCAGGCTGTTACCGCCCCAGGTGCTGGTCGTGGCGATGGGGACTTTCACGCCCAAGCCACGCAGGTGCTCGATCATATCGACGTTGAAACGTCGTTCCAGGTCGTTCAGGAACAGCTTGGAGGGACCAGGCTCCCAGGAGCGCCAGGTCTGGTCTGCGGATAGATTGTGCTGGTTGGCAAAGGCTTTGGCCTCTGCCATGTAGACGCTGTTGTGCTTCGGCACGTTCTTGTCTGGCAACAGTGCGTTGCCAAAGTGGTGGGTGAGGTCGTTTTCGTTGGTGATCAGTACGGCGGCGACCGCCGGGTCGTCTTTGTAGGCCAGACCGGTGTAGGGGTTCACATGGGTCAGGTAGTCTTCGGTAAAGCGCTTCATGGCTTTCTGAATGGTGAGATTCACATAGGCATAGCCCTTGAGATAGGCAAAGTTCTGCTCTTCTTTCGGCAATTCATCGAAGCCATAAATGTTGTCTTTTTCCAAAAGAGCTCGCTGGACGTGCATATCGAGCCACACATAAATGCCTTCGTCTTTCAGGCACTTGATCCACCAGTCGATTTTTTTCAATGACTGCGGGCTCAGTTCCTGGGTGCTGCGCGTGATCCGGCTGTCGCCAAAGATATTCGGGAGCACCCACGGCGAGTCATGGTGATGCAATCGCACGAGATTGAAACCCAGTGCGGACAGCCGTTTGGCCTGCTGCTTGATGGCATCGTCTGGCGTGCCGAACAGCGTATAGGCCGACAGGTTGGTACCCCAGAAGCGCGCCGGGGTGTTGTCCGCGAATAGCAATTGCTCGCCGGAGGCTTTGACGAATCCGCGCTTGCCGGCAGGTTTTTCCTCGGCATTGAGAAAGGACAGATCGACCGGCGAAGTTTTCCAGTCGAGCTTGTCAGTGGGCCAGCTCTTGGGGTCCGTCAGTCCGAAGCGCTCGCTACTGGTGGGGCCGATCGCCACATCGCCGGAAACGCTCAAGGTGGCGGTGAACTCCTGGCGGCCAGGTTTGATCGTGTTCTTGTAGAAAAAGGCACGCACCTCCGATTTATCGCCCGGTTCAAAGTACACGCCTGCCAGCGCGGGCTCGAAGCGCATTTCGATGCGTCGCCCTTGCGCATTGCCCCAGGACCAGCCGCGGTTGTCGGGCAGCAAAGTGGGCGGGCCCATTTCTCCCGCGAACAGTGAGGGGTCGAAGTTGAAGACGATGCCGCCACCGGACAAGTCCGACTTCATGCTGCGAGCATCCAGGGCAAACTTCCAGGTCAACGATTGCGGGTCTTGCTTCTGAATCTGCGCATTCAAGTCGAAATCCAGCGCGGTGTTTTTACCCGCGAGGGTGTACCGATAAGGTCCGTTGGTCTTGAATTCGGTTTGCAGATACGTCCAGTCCCAGCTCCTCCCGAAGAACGAAAATGTCGTGGTAACCGCCGGGCTGCCACCGCGCATCAGCGTGGGCAGGCCGTTGCGCTCGTCCACACTCGCGACCCATCCCGACGCCCAGGTACGAAGCGGCCAGATAGCGAAAAACAGCAGGAGCGCGAGCAGTATTCGGGGACGTCGGAGCAATGGGATCATGGGGCTACCTGAGTTGGAGATGGGCACTCGCCGTGACCGCCGTCGAGGTCTGCCTGAGCCTGCGGGCCATTTGCGCGTAGGCCACGCCCAGTCCGGCTATCGACCAATACACCACGGGGATGACGGTGATACTGCTGACGGTCACGATGGTGATCAGGATCCCGGCCAGTGTCGCCAGGAGTGCACGCCCAAGTCGGCGTGCCTCATCATCTTTGTTGGAGAACGAGCGCATTCCTTTGCGGATGCCAAGCAGAACCGCAGCGAAAAAACACACGAACAGCGTCAATCCAATCAATCCCACCGACAGGGCTATGCCGATATAGGTGTTCACGATATCGATGATCCCCTGGCCCTGGGTCAAGGACTGCATTTCCGGTGTGCTGCGGTAATCGAATGAGCCCAGCCAGGGGTTGCGCTGGATAACGATCATGGCGTTATCGATCAACTGTTGCCGATACGTGATGTTCTCGGCCTCTACCGTGCCGATGAAAGGAAGCAGATCGAGCACTTTTTGTCCGCCTGGTACGACGGCCAGCAACGGAAGGGCGAGAACTCCGGCGAGCGCCAGCAGCATCAGTCGTTTGACGGCCTTGCGACCGGTGCCGATGAACACGACGATCATGACGGCGGTACCGACCCAGGGACCCCGCGACAGCGGTGCGTACAGACCGCCGGCGAGCAACAGCGCGCCCAGGCCTCTTTGCAGCCGACTGCGTACATCTTCCTGCAAGTACAGGTACAGCCCGCTGGCCACACTGATGACGAAGCCCAGTGCAATGGCCTGTCCGGTGGTGACGCTGGCGCGTAATGAGCCGCCGCGAGTCAGGTAAGTGGACATATCCCATTGCATGCCCAAGGCATTGTTCAGCGCGCTGTAGAGCAGCCAGTTACGGGAATATTCGAAGAGGCCAATAAGCGACATCACCATGGCGGCGACTACAAATGCAAACAGAGCGTCCTTGAAGTCGCTGAGGTTCCTCAGCGCCCGGCTGGCAACGTAGTAGGGCAGAAACACTTCGATGAACAGATAGAGCGTCTGGCGCAACGCGTCGGTGACGGTCGTTTCGCGCAAATAGAGCAGGCTTGTCAGCACGATGTTGGCGGCCAACAGTTTGTCAGGCCAGGTGCGTCCGAAAGGGATTGTGTCCGGTCGCCTGCGCAGCGCCAGGAAAGCCGGCAGCAGCACAAAAAACGCCAGCAGGCGAACATGGTTAAGGACAAAGAAATAGTTGACCACGCCGAAGCCGGGGATCTCCGCTCCCGATGGCGGCATGAGAAACAGCAGCATGAAAAACAGCGCGACAGGGTTGCGTTCGCGTTTCTGCGCGACGGTCAAAATGATCGCGGCGATGCCGGCGTACAGCCAGAAACTGTGCGCAAAAAACGCCAGTAGCGTCAATGCGAACCACAGATTGCGCCGACGCGTGAAGTGTCGGGCGGGGATCAGGTCTTCTGCCGGCCGACGTGCCATGAAAAAAACAACGCCGGCAAGGACCAGAATGACGATTAACGCTCGTAAGTGCTCAGGCATGGGCGATTGGACTTATTGATTGATGAGCGAAGGCTAGTGGAATGGCCAAATGCGACTATAGTACCTTTCGTGCCATTGAGTCCGGAGTTGATGTTATGTCGCTAGCTGATTTCTCGCCATCATCCCGCCTTCGTGGGCGAGCAATCTCTGCTGGGGTCTGGAATCTGGGGGCTCTGGTTACGTCACAAGCCTTCCGCTTGGGCGGCAACCTGATAATGGCCCGTCTGCTGATGCCGGAGATGTTCGGCATCATGTTGATCGCCATCACCGTTTCGCTGGTGCTGCATTTATTGTCCGATGTCGGCTTGCGCCAGAACATCATTCAGAGCCCGCGTGGCGACGATCCGGTGTTTCTCAATACCATCTGGACCGTGCAAATCCTGCGTGGCTTTATCCTCTTCGCCTCGACGCTTGCGCTCGCAGCCCTCGCCTGGTTTGCACAGAGCCTCAATCTTTGGGCGGTCGATTCCACCTACGCCGCACCCGAGTTGCCGCTGGTGTTGGCGGTGACCGGTTTCTCGGCAATCATCGTTGGTTTTCAGTCGACGAAAGTCGACCTGGCTGTGCGCGCCTTCCAGCAAAAGAAAGTGGTACTCACCGAGTTTGCCTCCCAGGTCGTCGGGTTGTTGGTCATGCTGGTGGTCGGTTACCTCACCCGGTCCATCTGGTCGCTGGTGGTGGCCGGTCTGGTGCAATCGCTGGTCAACACGTTGCTGGGGCATATCTGGTTCGAGGGCCCGTCCAACCGTCTACGGTGGGAACGTGCTGCGCTCGATGAATTGGTCGGCTTTGGTCGCTGGATCTTGTTGTCATCGGCGGTGGGCGTGCTGGCCATGTACGGCGACCGTGTCTGGTTCGGTGGCAGCATGACGGCCAGCGAACTGGGCGTTTACTCGATCGCCGTACTGATTTTGGGAGCCGTTCAGCTTGGGTTGCAAAGGATAGTCGGAGCGGTGGCCCTGCCAGCCTTCAGTGAGGCTTCAAGAACCCATGACACCGCACGGCTCCACGCGTTGTACTTCCGCTTGAAAATGATGTTCGATCTCGCCTGCCTGTTTTTCTGCGGACTGTTCCTGACGGGCAGCCCACTGCTCATCAGGGTTTTGTACGATGAGCGTTACGCCCAGGCCGGCGACATGCTGGCGATCCTCTCACTCTCCTTTTTCACCATGCGCTACATGGTGGCGAATCAGATCTGGATTGCCTTGGGGCACACCAAATACCAGGCCATGGACAACATTATTCGCGTGGTCTCGTTGTGGGTGCTGGTGCCTTTGCTGCTGGCCATTGGCGGGGTCAAGTACGCGATCTGGGGGGTCGCCCTGCATACGTTCCCGACGCTTATCCTGGTGTTTTACGTGAACTATCGTCTGGGGTTGTTCAGCCTCAAGCGCGAGCTTGTGGTGTTGCCAATGCTTGCAGTGGGGGCTTTGTGCGGGGAGCTATTGACGGGCCTTGCCAAGTGGCTTTGATTTGATCTATCTCTCTTGTTGAATCCATTGCTGTGGCACGACGTCGCCATTGAGGTATTGATGGTTGGCGCCAATAAATTGTGGCGTTGGTGTGCAGTTGAAATTCCAACGCAATCTCGATGTCGTGGAGCTTTGAATCATGAGAGAAACTGATTTGAATACCTCTGTGATGGGGCGCAGGGGCTTCCTTCAGGCGTGTGCCCTATTGAGTCTCGGGGGGCTCGCTATTGGATTTTCCGAAACGGTTGCCCGGCCTGCCGCCGCCAAATCCGAGTTTGTTGTGATCAACGGATGGGTGTTGCCTGCCCAGCATTTTCGGCCAGCAAAATCATGATCAAAGATTACCAATCGCAGAAAGAACTCCGCGATCACTATGACATCTGCATTATCGGCGCAGGGCCGGCCGGCATTACGCTGGCCTTGCGTTTAGCCGGTAACGGGCGGCATGTCGTGCTTATCGAAGGCGGTGGGCACGAGTATTCACCGGTTTCGCAGAACCTCTACCAGTGCCCGTCGACAGGCCTTGAAGTCTACGCGCAGGAAACACGCCTGCGCTTTCTTGGCGGTACCTCCAATCACTGGGCGGGACGATGCCGTCCATTCGAGCGCTCGGACTTTGCCGTGGGTCCTCCCGTGCACCTGCCCGGCTGGCCCATCGCGTTTTCCGAGATCGAACGCAATCTGGCGGCGGCCATGGATATTGTCGATCTCCCGCCGAACTCCGGATTCAAGGCAATCAATGCCAATCTGGATGGCCAAGACTTCGAAGCCGATCGTTTCCTGCTCAGCCCACCGACGCGATTTGCACAGAAATACGCCAAGGAGCTCAATGAGACAGAAGGGCTTGATGTCTTCATCAACTGCAACTGCGTCGATCTGGAGTTCGATAGCAAGACCGGCCGCATCGAGACGATCCTCGTCTCGGACTACCAGTTGCATCAGGAGCGAGTCAGGGCCAGGCACTTCATTCTGGCAACGGGCGCGATCGAAAATGCCAGGCAGTTGCTCAACAGTGAGTCCCTGACTGCTGGCGGTATCGTAAAGAAGGACGGATTGGTCGGCAGATGCTTCATGGAGCATCTGAACGTCGAAATGGGCACTTTCATTCTGAAGGACGGGCAGGGAACCGAAGCCCGGCAGTACTTCACGACGGATGCCTTCGTGAAGGAACACGAATCGGGAAAGGGGAATGTGACGGCCTCGCTGGTATCCGAGGTGAAAGCCTATGGGCGAACGGCGGCGATCAAGGACTTTTTCGAGAATCTCATCTGTGACATCGGGGCGGCGCACAAGATCGAGTTCATTACCAAATTCGATTGCCCGGGGGACGGGGTACTCGGCACGCTGATCGAGCAATTCCCCAACCCCAATAGCCGCATCGCGTTACTCGAAGAGCGCGATGCGTTGGGCATGAAAAAAGTGAACATTCACTGGGAACTGACCCCGGTGGACAGAAATACCGTCAAGTCCATAGGGCTCGAAGTGGCCAAGTGTTTTGCCGACACGGGGCTGGGCTTCGTCAAGCTGGATGCGTGCGTTTATGACGTTGATTTGCCGCTGAAGGTCAATCCCCATGCCCACCATATGGGGACCACGCGGATGGCGGCCTCGCCTGAATTTGGCGTTGTCGACGAAAACTGCAAGGTGTTCGGGGTCGAGAATCTACACGTGGCGGGCAGCAGCGTCTTCGCTACCGGCGGTGCCTGCAACCCGACGATGCCCCTGCTGCAACTGGCGCTGAGGCTGGCCGATCATCTCAATCAGGCAATGGGCCCCGCGGTGGGAAGGTATTCCGGAACAGGAGAGTTTATCGATTTTCCGAGTTGATTTTTTAGGAGGGGGCTACGCTTAGAGTAGTGGTAATAAAGAATCAGGGTGTATGAACCCTGGCACAGATGTATATCGCTGAATTTGAGGCTGACAGGATGATTGGTCTACTAAAACGCGCTATTGCTCATTACGCCAGAACAACAGGGCGTGGCACCTCACTCTATAAAAAGTTTTGTAAACCTGACGGGTATGAATGGGCCCAACACATGGGGCGTTGGGGAGGACTGCACTCCGTCGGCAAAGGCGCCTGGATCAACCTGGGGTGCAACATCACCGACCCGGCGATGCTTCGACTCGGTGATAACGTAGGTTTATCCGACTGCACAATCTTCGGCCACGATGGCATCGTCCATGTCATCAACGCGCGTGACGGAACGAAGCTCGACTCTGTCGGCGGCGTCGATATCCGTGCCAATTCCTTTGTCGGCCACGGTGCCATCGTCATGCCGCGCGTCACGATTGGTCCTGATTCGGTGGTGGCCGCCGGCGCTGTTGTATTGAGAGACGTTCCGCCCGGGATGGTGGTCGGGGGTAATCCAGCCAGGGTTATCTGTACGATGGAAACGCTGGTGAAAAATATCAAAGAGCGTTGCGCCGAGTACCCATGGATTGACCTGATCGAGAATCGCGACGGTTTGTTTGATCCGGAACTGGAACCGAAGCTGCAAGCGATGCGCGCAGAGTATTTTTTTGGCGAACAACCCAATGGTTAGTGCCGACCTCGATGTATTGGTCGTTAACTACAACACAGCCTCTTTGTTGCAGCCGATGTTTAATGCGTTACGTCAGTCAAACGACACGCAACGCACGCGGTATCTGGTGGTGGACAATGCCTCTGCGGATAATTCGCTGGAGCGTCTGGCCAGTGTTTGTCCAGAGGCATTGCAACTGGCCAATCATACAAATGTCGGTTTTGGTCGTGCCAACAATCAACTCGTTGAACACCTGCAAGGCAAGTACGCGTTATTGCTCAACACCGACGCCTTCGTTGCCGCCGATACCCTGAGCAAGACCCTCGAATACATGGAGGCTCATCCGGATTGCGGGGTTCTGGGCGTTCGATTGGTCGGGCGTGAGGGCGATTTGCAACCCTCCTGCCGCTATTTCCCGACGCCGTTGAATGTCTTCCTGGCACGCACCGGGCTGGAGCGTTTTTTTCCTGGTGTGAAGAAGGTCGACGACATGACCTGGGACCATGACTCGGTACGTGAATGCGACTGGGTGCCGGGGTGTTACTACCTGATCCGACGCGAAGTCATCGACAAGGTTGGCCTGTTCGATCCGCGCTACTTTCTCTATTACGAAGAGGTCGACCACTGCAAGCGGGTCAAACAGGCGGGCTGGAAAGTGGTGTATTACCCGCATACCACCGTGGTGCATATCGGTGGTGAAAGCGCCAAGTCCGTTGACGAGCTCAACACCGCCAGTCGACAAATTCCCAAGCTGCAAATCGAAAGCGAGCTGTTGTATTTCCGCAAACATCACGGTCTGTCCGGGCTGGCCGGGCACATGCTGCTGGTCAGCCTGGGCGATCTGATTCTGGCGCTCAAGGCACTGTTGAAGGGACGCGGCCGTGCCGCCATCGGGGCATGCTGGCAGCATGCGCGTGTGACCTGGGCGCTGCTGGGTGAAACAAAACTCGCAACCCAACCAACACGGTAGATAAACCATGTTCGAAAACATACGTGCGGACTTGCGTGCATATGCGGGTGATTGGGCCGCCCAGGGTTTCTGGGTGATGTTGGTTTATCGCTTCGGACGCTGGCGCTACGGCGTGCGTCCCGCGCCATTGCGCAAAGTGTTTTCCTTTATCTACAAAGTGCTCTTCAAATTCGTGCAGATCATCACGGGCATCGAATTGCCGTGCGAGGTGGTGGTCGGGCGCAACTTCGTCATCGACCATTTCGGCGGCATCGTGATCAGTGGTTATGCGCAATTCGGCGATGACTGCCGTATACGCAACGGCGTGGTCGTGGGGCTCAAGAATGTCAACGAACCGATTGCCCCGGTGTTCGGCAACAATGTCGACATCGGCACCGGTGCCAAGGTGCTGGGCAATATACGCATTGGCAACAATGTGGTGATCGGGGCCAATGCCGTGGTGCTGATCGATGTCCCGGATAACTCGATTGCAGTGGGGGTGCCTGCGACGATCAAGACCCGGCAGGGCGCACCCGCCAGGGAATGCTCTTGAACGCCATGGCCACCGGCATCGGCGTCGTTGTGATCGGTCGCAATGAGGGGCCGCGATTGCAGCGGTGCCTGGCTTCGGTGCTCGGTATGGCGCAGCAGATTGTGTATGTCGATTCCGGCTCGACCGATGGCTCCGTACAGATGGCGCGCGGGCTCGGCGTCGAGGTGGTCGAGCTGGACATGGCGATTCCCTTCACCGCTGCGCGTGCGCGCAACGAGGGATTCGCCTGTGTGCAACGTTTATTGCCGCAAGTGCGTTATGTGCAGTTCGTCGATGGTGATTGCGAGGTCGTCGCTGGCTGGCTGCCCCGGGCGCAGGCCTTTCTGGATGCGCAACCGCAGGTGGCGGTGGTCTGTGGACGGCGCCGTGAACGTTATCCGCAACATTCGATATACAACTTCATGTGTGATCTGGAATGGGACACGCCGATAGGCGAGGCCAGGGCGTGTGGTGGCGATGCGCTGATGCGGGCCGACGCCTTCACCTCGGTGTCTGGATTTCGTCCGGACCTGATTGCCGGTGAAGAGCCGGAATTATGTGTGCGACTGCGCGCCAAGGGCTGGAAAGTCTGGCGTCTGGCCGAAGAAATGACCTTGCACGATGCGGCCATGACTCGCTTCGGCCAATGGTGGCGGCGCACCCTGCGCGGTGGTTATGCCTTTGCCGAGGGCGCTTTTTTACATGGCGCCACACCGGAGCAGCATTGGCGGCGTGAGTCGCGCCGTGCCTGGTTCTGGGGGTTGGGAATCCCGCTGGCGACGGTGCTTGTCAGCCTGATGGCGGGATGGTTCGGGTTGTTGGTGTTGTTGGTTTATCCGCTGCAAGTCGTGCGCCTGGCCCGTCGAGGGCAAGCATCGACGGACAAAAAATGGCGGCTGGCTTTCTTTCTCGTACTCGGGAAATTTCCCGAGATGTTCGGGCAAATAAAGTTTCTATTGAACAGATTCGGCGCCGGCAAGTCGGCGTTGATCGAATACAAGTGAGACTTCTATGAGTGATTGGCTGGCACTGAAAAGCATGTATTCGTTACATGCCGGGTATTCCCCCAGCGCATTGAAAAACAAGCTCAAGATGCTGGTGCTGGTGGCGAAGAACCGGGCCGAACTGAAGTTGTTTTTGTCGCGCATGTCGAGTGCTCTGGGCGAGGCGGGTTTCAAGCGACTCGGCGCAGATTGCCTGGGTGTGGTTCATTGGCCCTACATCAGTAAAAGCTGGAGTGCCGGGGACCGACTCGGGGTGTTGGCCTCGCATTACGAAGTGGTCACAAAAAGCTGTCCGCAGTTATTGCTCTTTGGACGGGACGATAGGCTGATACTGAGCGATTTGTCGGCGTTCTCTGCCCATTGTTCCCTGGTTCTGGATCGCCCGATCTGGTTCATGCGCGAAGGGGAATTGGTGCTGAACCTGTTTCAGGAGGATTTGCGCATCGCCTCGATCGCTTTCACCTTGTGTCGTGTGGAAGGTGAGCTTTGTCTGTTTATCGGCGCGGTGCAGGGGATACACAAAGGTGTCGAGAGTGAAAAATCCCTGGGCATCTACAGGGACCTGACCAAGGCGTTCGAAGGCCTGCGACCGAGAAGCTTCTTGATTGAAGTCATCAAGTACATCGCGGCCCATATCGGCGTCCAGAAAATGTATGCCGTCGGCGATGGATACCGTCACCATCGTCATCCGTATTTTGGCGCCAGTAAAGCTCAGGAGCTGTTGGCCGATTATGATTCGATATGGTTGGAG
>Ga0302216_1000347_pt1 | contig 16530 bp, 20 predicted proteins | sample II_Fen_N3_2_FD_194575 | JGI IMG/M metagenome (GOLD analysis project Ga0302216, IMG submission 194575) | Peat permafrost microbial communities from Stordalen Mire near Abisko, Sweden - II_Fen_N3_2 | ecosystem: Environmental > Terrestrial > Soil > Wetlands > Permafrost | place: Sweden: Abisko...
CCCCAGGACGGGCGGATCATGTTGCGCATCCAGGGCAAGGAGCTGGACCTGCGGGTGTCCACGGTGCCCACCAGTTTTGGCGAGTCGGTGGTGATGCGCCTGCTCGACCGGCAAACCGTGCAGTTCGACTTCCCCAGCCTGGGCTTTGACGGCCAGCGCCTGGCCGCCTTCCTCGACGTGCTCGAACGGCCCCACGGCATCCTGCTGGTCACCGGGCCCACCGGTTCCGGCAAGACCACCACGCTCTACACCGCGCTGGCGCGGCTCAACAGCGCCGAGCGCAAGATCATCACCGTCGAAGACCCGGTGGAATACCAGCTCGAAGGCATCAACCAGATCCAGGTCAAACCGGCCATCGGCCTGGACTTCGCCGGGGCGCTGCGCTCCATCGTGCGCCAGGACCCGGACGTGATCATGATCGGCGAAATCCGCGACCTGGAAACCTGCCGCATCGCCATCCAATCGTCGCTCACCGGCCATCTCGTGCTCTCCACACTGCACACCAACAGCGCCGCGGCGAGCATCACGCGCCTGCTGGACATGGGCGTGGAGAGTTACCTGATCGCCTCGACCGTCACCGGCATCCTCGCGCAGCGCCTGGTGCGGCGCCTGGACCCAGCGACCCGCGTCGCCTTCGAAGCGCCGCCGGAGCTGATCGAGGAGCATGGCTTGGAGCGCTTTACCGATGAGCGCCCGATCCTGCTCTACCGGCCCGGCGCCGAAGGCGGTTACCACGGCCGCAGCGCCATCACCGAATTGCTGGTGATGAATGACGAACTGCGTGGCCTGTTGATGCGCCACGCCGACGCCGCGACGCTGGAGCAGGCCGCCCGTCGCGCGGGCCTGCGTACCTTGCATGAAGAAGGCCTGCGCCAGGCGGTGGCGGGCGTCACCTCGCTGGAAGAAGTGCTGCGCGTTACCCGTGGAGACGGCGCGTGAGTCTGTTCACCTTCCGCGCCCTGGACAGCCAGGGTGTGACCCAACGCGGCACGCTGCAAGCCAAGGATCAAGCCGCCGCTGTCGCAATCTTGCACAAGCGCGGTTGGCTGCTGTTGCAGATCGACGCGGCCGGCAGCCAGGGCCTGCGCCATGCCTTTGTGCGCGGCTCGTTGAAGGGCGCCGCGTTGGTGAGTTTCACCCAGCAGTTGGCGACGCTGTTGGGCGCCGGTCAGCCGTTGGAGCGCTCCCTGGGCCTGCTGCTCAAGCAACCCGGCCAGCCCCAGGTGCGTGCGCTGATCGAACGCATCCGCGACCAGGTCAAGGCCGGCAAACCGTTATCGGCCGCGCTGGAGGACGAGGGCGCGAGCTTCTCGCCGTTGTACCTGAGCATGGTGCGCGCCGGTGAAGCCGGTGGCGCGCTGGAAAGCACCCTGCGCCAACTCAGCGACTACCTCGAACGCAGCGAGCGGCTGCGCGGCGAGGTCATCAATGCGCTGATCTACCCGGCGTTCCTGGTGGTCGGCGTGCTCGGTTCGCTGGCGTTGTTGCTGGCGTATGTGGTGCCGCAGTTTGTGCCGATTTTCCAGGACCTCGGCGTGCCGATTCCGCTGATCACCGAAGTGATTCTGGCCCTGGGCCAATTCCTCGGTGCCTACGGCCTGCTGCTGTTGTCCGGGTTGATCGTCGCGCTAGGGACCCTGGCGGCACGCCTGCGCGATCCCCAGCGCCGCGAACGCTACGACCGCCGCCTGCTCGGCCTGCGGGTGCTCGGCCCGCTGTTGCAGCGGGTTGAAGCGGCGCGCCTGACCCGCACCCTGGGCACCTTGCTCAGCAATGGCGTGGCCTTGCTGCAAGCGTTGGTCATCGCGCGGCAGGTCTGCACCAACCGCGCATTGCAGGCCCAAGTGGCCGATGCGGCTGAATCGGTGAAAGGCGGCGGCACCCTGGCCAGCGCCTTCGGCACGCAACCGCTGTTGCCCGACCTGGCCCTGCAAATGATTGACGTCGGCGAACAGGCCGGCGAACTGGACAGCATGCTGCTCAAGGTCGCCGACATCTTCGACGTCGAAGCCAAACGCGGTATCGACCGCCTGCTCGCGGCCCTGGTGCCGTCCCTGACCGTGGTCATGGCGGTGCTGGTGGCGGTGATCATGCTCGCGATCATGCTGCCGCTGATGAGCCTGACCAGCCATATATGAACCTTCAAGGAACCCGATCGATGAGAACTCAACGCCGTCAAAGCGGTTTCACCCTGCTGGAAATGCTCGCGGTGATCGTGCTGCTGGGCATTGTCGCAACCATTGTGGTGCGCCAGGTCGGCGGCAATGTGGACAAGGGCAAGTACGGCGCGGGCAAGGCGCAACTGGCCAGCCTGAGCATGAAGATCGACAGCTACGCCCTCGATGTCGGTTCACCGCCCAACAGCCTGCAGCAACTGGTGGACAAACCCGGGAATGCCGCAAGCTGGGCCGGGCCGTATGCCAAACCGTCGGAGCTGAAAGACCCGTTCGGCCATGCATTCGGCTATCGCTTCCCGGGCGAACATGGAGCCTTCGACCTGATCTTCTACGGCCAGGATGGCCAACCGGGCGGCGACGGCTACAGCGCCGACCTGGGCAACTGGGAATAACCCGCCCATGCCCCAACGCGGCTTTACCTTGCTCGAGATGCTGGCGGTCATCCTGTTGATCAGCCTCGCTGTCGGGTTGTTGGGGCTCGGTGCGCGCCAGGCCGTGCAGGCGGCGAACGAGCGGCGCGTGGTCGGGCAGATGGTCGACGCCCTGCGCACCACGCGGGCCGGGGCGATTGTCAGCGGGCGTGCGGCCAGGACCGAATTCGATCTGCAGCGCCTGACCTTCCAGGCGCCGGGCCGTGCACCTCACGCCTGGCCGGCGAGCCTGCAGGTCACCTTGCACAGCGCCGAACAGGTCGCAAGCGCCGTAGAGTTCTACCCCGATGGCAGTTCCACCGGCGGCAATCTGCTGCTGGCCAACGGCAGCCGGCGTTGGCGTATCGACATTGGCTGGCTGACCGGCAGCGTGCAGTCCAAGGCGCTGCCATGAAGCGCCAGGCCGGTTTTACCTTACTCGAAATGCTCGCCGCCCTGACGTTGATGGCGGTGTGCAGCACGGTGTTGCTGGTCGCCTTCGGCCAGAGCGCGCGCTCGTTGGCGCAAGTGGCCCGCAGCGATCGCCTGAGCCATGCCGCCCTCAGTGTGCTGGACCAGGAAACGGCGGGGCACCTGGCCGACGGGGTCCGCCAGGGCGAGCTGGACGGCATCCATTGGCAACTGACGTGTGTGCGCCAGCAACCGCATCTGTATCGCCTCGACCTTATTCTCAGCGAGGGCTCGCACCAGGCCCGTTTCAGCACATTGAAGGTGCGCCAGTGAGGTGCCGCGAGCGGGGCTTCACCCTGCTGGAAATCCTCGTGGTGCTCAGCTTGCTCGCGGTGCTGCTGGTGCTGTTGAGCGGCGCGTTGCTCGGCGCCAATCGCGCGGTGTCCAAGGCCCAGCGCTATACCGTCAGCCTGGACGAAATGCGCGCCGCCCGGCAGTTCTTACGCACCGCCATCAGTGAGGCATTGCCGCTGGATGTCACTGAAGACGACAGCCAGGCCGATGGGTTTTTCGTGGGCACGTCCGAGCGACTGCAGTTTGTCGCGACGTTGCCCGGTGTGCTCGGTGGTGGGATTCAGCGTTTCACCCTGCAACGGGGCGCAGAGGATTTGCAGGTGGCGTTCTCGCGGTTGGAGGCGCAAACCACGGTCTCCCGCGATGAGCCGCAAGTGCTGCTGACGAAGCTTGCGGCGCTGCAGTTCAGTTATCGCGGCGTATCGCCCCTGGGCCAACCCACCGGATGGATCGACCAGTGGCCGTGGCCCCGGCGCTTGCCCTCTGCGGTGCGGATTGCCGCGCGTGTCGACGGGCCGGTGCCCTGGGTCACCCAGGTGATTGCGTTGCGCTTGAACCTGTCCAGCGGAGCCTCGGGCGAATGATGCGTCAACGCGGGGCGGCGCTGCTGCTGGTGCTCTGGGTGCTGGCCTTGCTCAGTGTGTTGCTGGGTGGCTTGGCCGCTTGGGTACAGCTGGAAAGTCGCCAGTCGCTGTGGCATCGCCAGCACACCCAGACGGTGCTGGCGGCCGAAGCCGGCGTCGCCCTGGCGATGGCCGATCCACGCTGGATCGCCGATGGTCGTGAAATGCCGCTGACTTTCGATGACGCGCAGTTGCACGTCAGCCTACGCAGCGAGCGCGGCAAGCTGTACCTGATCAACGCCGAGGCGGATGACCTCACGCGCCTGGCCCTGGCCTGCGGCGCCACCCCGGCCCAGGCCACGCAACTGGCCAAGGCGTTGAAGGCGCGACGCAACCAGGGCCTGGCGCCGTTTCGCGTGCTCGAAGAAGTGCGCCAATTGCCGGGCATGACCCAGGCGCTGTACAGCCAATTGTTGCCCGAGATCACTTTGTGGAGCGACCTCGATCGGCCCGCTCCGGCGTTCGCCAGCGCCCTGATGCGCCAGGCCCTGAACCTGCCGCAGCAGAACGCGCAGGGCGTCGATCCCGGCGAGGTGCTGGTGGTCGACAGCCGCGCACAGCGCCCCGGCGGTTATGAAGCGCGTTTGCAAGTCACGGTTTTATTGAGCCCAACGGAGGACGGCGCACAGCCTTACCGGGTGTTGCGTTGGCAAGAATGAATCGACTGGAACCCATCGCCCGGTATTGGCGTGGCAGCCTGGCGCAACAAGGTTGGCGCCTGTGGCTCGCGGAGCTGCGTGCGTGCGTGCCAGCGTGGCTGGCGCTGCACGAGCCGCCCGAGCAGCGCTATCACTGGCCGTTGCGCGAGCCGATTGAGCTGGCGCCGGGCAACGCGCGCCAGGTGCTGGTGCTCGCGGCCGACGCCGTGCTGGTGCAAACCGTGCAGTTGCCTGCAGCCGCTGCCCGCAACCTCAGCGCCGTGGTCGGCTATGAACTGGATCGCTACACGCCGTTCGAGGCCGACCAGTTGTACTTCGTCGCACGCCAGGAGCGGCGCACGCCAACCCAACTGCAGGTGACGCTGGTGGCGATCCTGCGCGAACGCCTCGATCAGATCCTCAGCGACGGTGCCGCCCTCGGTCTGCATCCTCATCGCGTGGATGTGGGCAACCTGGGCATCGACCTGCTGCCCGCGCCTTTGCGCCCGCGTCCGCGCCCTGCAGGCAAGGGCTTGCAACGCAGCTTGCCGTGGCTGTGCGGCGCGTTGCTGATCGCGGCGATGCTGCTGTGGCTCAACGACCGCCAGCGCGTGCTCGACGCCATGCACGAAAGCGTCCAGCAGCAAAAAGCCCAGGTCGCCGAAGTGCATGCGCTGCGTCAGCAACTGCTCACCACCCGCGGCGCGGCGCAGTACCTGACCCGGCGCAAATTGGCCCAGCCACCGCTGGTGGCGCTGCTCGACGACCTCACCACATGCCTGCCCGCCGACACCTGGCTCGACCAGTTGGACATCAAGGGTCGAGACATTGCCTTCTCCGGACAAAGCGCCAAGGCCAGTGCCCTGATCACTCGGATCAAAGGCTGCCACCGCTTGGACAACGCCCAGTTTGAAGGGGTGATTCAACCCGATGTGCGCAGCGGCAAGGATCAGTTTGCCTTGCGTGCCCATCTTCGCCCGGAGGCCGCCGATGCGCCGACCCCTCACACCCCGTGAACGCCGTGGCACGGCCTTGCTGATCCTGGCCGTGGTGCTCGGCGCGGCGTACTGGCTGTTGATCGACAGCTGGTTCGCCGGGCCCTTGCGTGCCATGGGCGAACAGGCCGAGCAGTTGCGCGAACAGCAGCAACGCTATGCCGGCGTATTGCGCCAGGGCGATGCACTGCGCGAGCAACTGGACCAGGCCCGCCAGGACCCGGCCAGCCAAACCAGCCTGCTGCCGGGGGATGACCCGGATGCGGTCGCCGCCGACCTGATGCAACGCCTCGCCGACTTGATCAACCGCCACGCCACCCTCGGCGGCGGCTGCAGCCTGACCCAACGCAAACCGATCACCCCGGAGCAGGACGACGGCGAACCGTATCGACAGGTGCAGGTCAGCCTGACCCTCAATTGCGCCATCGAACCCTTGACCGCGATCCTGCATGAGCTGGAATACCAGCCGCCGTTTCTGTTCGTCGATGAGCTGCGCATCCGCCGTGGCAAACAGGCGCCGGTCAGTGGCGGGGCGGGGCAGTTGGTGGTGCAGTTGCTGGTGCGCGGCTACCTGCAACCGCAGGTGGCCCGATGATCGGTGTATTGCGCCCCTTGGAATGGGGCTTGCTCGGTTTGGTCGGGGTATTGGGCCTGTTGATGGCGGTCATCCTGAGCAGCATCGGCGACGAACCGCAGTGGCTGCCCGAGCCGGGCGTGCGCGAGCATGCCTCTGCGCGGGTGCAAGTCGCGCCCAGCGTGGCGTTGGACAGCCTCGCCGCCACGTGGCAAACCCCGCTGTTCAGCCCGGATCGCAGCCCCGATCGTGCGGTCGGCAACACCCAGGCCAGCAGCCTGGCCAACCTGACCCTCAGCGGTATCCTGATCACCGGCAACCTGCAAATGGTGATGCTCAAGCAAGCCGACGGCCGCCCGCTGACGGTGCGCCTGGGCCAGGTGCTGCCCAACGGCTGGCGCCTGGAACACCTCACGCCGCAATCCGCCCGTTTTACCCTGGACGGTCGCACGCAAACCTTGAGCCTGTACGCCAAGCGTTTGCCGCCGCCGTCGACCCGGCCACCGATTTCCCTTCCTCGCGAGCCCCTCCCTTGATCGATATGCGCACCTCGTTGTTTTACCTGGCTACCGCCGTCTCCCTGGGAGGCTGTGGCTCGCTGCCCGAGCGTCTCGACGCAGACGACGCTTTACTCCACGAAGCCATGCAAGGCACCGGCGCGCAACGCCCGCCGAGTGAGACGCCGGCGGTGGACAGCCCGCCGCCCGCAGCGAAGGCCGCGCCCCAACGCCAGTTGATACGTGGCAACCAGCAATTCGTGCGCCCACCCAGCGCCAGCCCGCGTGAGGAAGAGCAGGGCGGCGGCGATATCGTGTTCAACTTCGCCGACCAGCCTATCGAAGCGGTGATCAACAGCGTGATGGGCGACCTGCTGCACGAGAACTACAGCATCGCCCAAGGGGTGAAAGGCAACGTCAGCTTTTCCACGTCTAAACCGGTGGACAAACAGCAGGCGCTGTCGATTCTCGAAACCCTGCTGTCCTGGACCGACAACGCGATGATCAAGCAGGGCAAGCGCTACGTGATCCTGCCGGCCAACCAGGCGGTGGCGGGCAAGCTGGTGCCGCAAATGAACGTGGCCCAACCGTCCAGCGGCCTGTCGGCGCGGCTGTTTCCGTTGCGTTATATCTCCGCCACCGAGATGCAGAAACTGCTCAAACCGTTCGCCCGCGAAAACGCCTTTCTGCTGGTGGACCCGGCGCGCAATGTGCTGAGTTTGGCCGGAACCCCGGAAGAATTGGCCAACTACCAGGCCACCATCGACACCTTCGATGTGGACTGGCTCAAGGGCATGTCGGTGGGCGTATTCGGCCTGCAACGCGCGTCGGTGGCCGAGCTGATGCCCGAGCTGCAAGCCATGTTCGGCCCGGACAGCGGCATGCCCCTGGCCGGCATGCTGCGCTTTTTGCCAATCGAGCGGACCAATTCGGTGGTGGCGATTTCTTCCCAGCCGCAGTACCTCAGCGAGGTGGGCGACTGGATTCGCACCATCGACGAAGGTGGTGGTAATGAGCCACAGATGTATGTGTACGACGTGCGCAACATGAAGGCCTCGGACCTGGCCAAATACCTGCGGCAGATCTACGGCAACGGCGCGATCAAGGACGATACGCCGGCCAAGGTCGCACCGGGGTTGCGCACCACTACGTTGTCATCGCTCAACAACAATACCGGTGGCCTGCAGAACACTCCGCCGCCGGCTGAAGAACCTGAGCAAAGCGCCGAAGCGCCCGAACCCGCACCGGATAAAAGCCTCGAAGCCGGCACCCGCATCACGGCGCAAAAAAGCAGTAACCAACTGCTGGTGCGCACCCGTCCCGCGCAATGGAAAGAGATCGAAGCCGCGATCAAACGCCTCGACAACCCGCCGCTGCAAGTGCAGATCGAGACGCGCATCCTCGAAGTCAAACTCACCGGTGAACTGGACCTTGGCGTGCAGTGGTACCTCGGCCGCCTGGCGGGCAATTCCTCCAGCACCACAGTCGCCAACGAGTCCGGCAGCCAGGGCGCGCTGGGCGGTGGCGGGGCAGGGCTGGGGGCGTCGGATTCGTTGTTCTATTCCTTCGTCAGCTCCAACTTGCAAGTGGCCTTGCACGCGCTGGAGACCAACGGTCGCACGCAGGTGCTGTCGGCACCGTCGCTGGTGGTGATGAACAACCAGCCGGCGCAGATCCAGGTCGGAGACAACATCCCCATCAGCCAGACCACGGTGAATACCGGTAACGCCGACAGCACCGTGAGCAGCGTCGAATACGTGCAGACCGGGGTGATTCTGGATGTGGTACCGCGCATCAACCCGGGCGGCCTGGTGTACATGGACATCCAGCAGCAGGTCAGCGATGCCGAGAGCCAGACCAGCAGCAGTGACACGGTGGTAAATCCGCGTATCTCAACGCGCTCGGTCTCGACTCAAGTGGCGGTGCAAAGTGGGCAGACGGTGTTGCTCGGCGGGTTGATCAAACAGGACAACGCCGAGAGCGTCAGTGCCGTGCCGTACCTGAGCAAAATCCCCGGCCTGCGCTGGCTGTTCGGCAACACCAGCAAATCCAAGGACCGCACTGAGCTGATAGTGCTGATTACGCCGAGGGTGATCACCAGCAGCAGCCAGGCGCGGCAGGTGACGGATGATTATCGCCAGCAGATGCAGTTGCTGAAGCCGGCAAACTAACGGACTGCGGTAAAAAAAGTGTGCGGGCTTGCTCGCGATAGGGTGGCGTTCGGGTCTCGGTGATCGGAAGTCGGCTGTGCCAGCAACCGCGCGGGTTACCACCCTTTCCAGCGGCCTTGTTTTTTCAGGGTGGCGATGATGGCTTCGCGCTTGTGGCGGATTTCTACCATCTTTAGACGCATTTCTCGTTGGCGCTTGCTGTTCAGGCATAGCAGTCCAAGTAATGGGCTCAGCAGGGCAAAGGTAAATAGGGCGTGATCGGGGCTGTAAATAGCTGTCGGAACGACAAGCAGCAAATAAATCATGAACACGCCAACCTGAAGCCAAACCCACTGAGGATAACCGTGGAGGACAATGCTCTGTGCGACGCCAAATACCACGCATGCCATGCCGCCTCCGAGAAAAAATACGCCATCGCTAACCCCATCAGATGCGTCAGAGAAGTAAGTAAGGTTCATTAGCGTGCTGGCAGTGGCAATCGAAAAGCACAGGGCTAAAACTCCGCCAAACAACGCCAGCCTGTAGTGAGCCAAAAGTGGGCGAGGATCTACGATGTAAAAGGACTCTCTGTGGTTTTTCATTCGCTGAACTCTTGGTAAATACCGATGGCCAGCGTCTTCGTATTTCCGGACATCGCGCTGCTGGTGAGACCCAGCGCTGCTGCAAAAGTATCCCTGCGATGGATGGCGGTGATTGGTTTTATCTGTGCCGCTGGAATGCGTTTGGGCGCATTGCCTGCGGCCTGCTTGAGCTTGAGGAGCTTCGGTGTCAGTCGTGGGTCTTGGATTCTCAACAGTTCATCCGTCAATTTTGCCCGCTCCTGCCGGCTCAGCCCACGAAGTACCTCTCGAAGTGGTTTGCCTGTTGCTCGCTTGGACAGGTTGATAACTTTCACTGTCGTTACGGCAGAAGTGGCCACCCCAAGTAAGGAAACAGCGTCCAGAGCCGCCATCATTCCTTCGTACCACGCGCTACTGTCCAGATGGTCATTTCTCTTAGGGTCCCAAACTTCGTTTACGGTTCGATAGACTCCTGCTGCGCACTGGAACGAGCCCGCCACTGCTGCGGTTGTGCCGATGAAAGAGATGACAACGCTTGCGCCAGCAGTAAAGGGCATCAAGGCTATCCCACTGTATATAACATGCCAACTCAACAGCGCCCCCGCACATGTCACCGCCATATTCATCGCCTCCGCCATCAACCTCGACTCTCGCGGCTCATGTTCCAGCATCCGCTTGAATTCCACCGGCCCCACATACCGGGGCGCTTCACGTAGCACCACGGTAATCGGCCGCACACTGCAAATCGCCTGGAACTCACGCAGTGTCACCACGTTGAACGCTTCGTCGATGTACACCACCCCCGCGCCGATCAGCGCCGGGTCGGCGTCGATGGCGAAGAACAACTGCCGCAGGTTGAGGCTGCCCTCGAGACGTTGGCGCGTGTTGAGATGGGCTGAGAGAAATCCATCCTTGAACAGGGGGATCGTCATTCCTTAACTCCTGATTGGCGGGAGTCGAGAGAGTAAAGATGGCGTCGCGCGAATGAATGTCGGAAGTTTCGTTTTTTCAAGAAAGGCACTTCCCAATCCCGCCCTGGCGTCTTGTGAGCGGCGTATCGATTCAGGAACAGTGCGCCCCACGTCGCTACCGACGCATAACAGGACAGGGAGCTCACATGGCCGTCGATATGTTTTTGAAACTGGGTGATATCAAGGGTGAATCACGGGACCAGGCCCATCGGGATGAGATTGATGTCACCGAGTGGGCGTGGGGGGTGTCGCAGACGGGGTCGATGCATTCCGGCACCGGTGGCGGCGCGGGCAAGGCCGACTTTGCCAACCTGAACCTGAAAAAGCCGCTGGATAAATCCAGCCCCAACCTGATGATGGCCTGCGCGACCGGCAAGCATTATCCCGAAGCAAGACTGGTGGTGCGCAAGGCGGGCGGTTCCAGCCCGGTGGAGTATCTGGTGATCACCCTGAAGGAAGTCATGGTGGTGTCCTACGGCACCGGTGCTGAAAGTCAGGATGAGGTGCTCTACGACAGCATCGCCTTGAACTTCGCCAGCGTCGACGTCAGCTACCAGCCGCAGAAGGCCGACGGCGCCAAGGACGGCGGGCCAGTGAAGTTCGGCTGGAATATCCGGCAGAACGTCAAAGCCTGAAGCTGCACCTTGTGCCCGGATAGCGGGTCTTTGCGCATCCGGGCGCCAGAATTCCTGGTCGAACTCCACCGGCTGTTTTTCATTGACGGTGTCGATCAACTTACGAGACGAAATTTATGAGCGATATTTATTGGTTTTCTGTTCCCAATCTTGAGAAAAAGCGTTATCCCGAATGGCGTCGGTCCTTCGGAGTAAATGACGAAAGACGCGTGTTCGTGCCTGCTGCTATGGCCGAAGATACCCCGACATACTTGGTTGTAGTATTGGCAATCACTGAAAATCAGCCTGTGGCGGAGTATCTCAATCACCCCTTCGTCCCCAGCGACTGGCTAAAAATAGAATTTCCAAAATATCGTGATTGGATCGAGATCATTGAAACTCGAGCTCAAGCTGCGGATGTTGTTTTACCTCGTGATCAGCAGATTACGTAAGCTATTTCTGAATGGTTGGATCTCAAGAGAAATACCATGAAGCGTTCAGACAGTCGGTCGTTCTGGATCATGACTGCGGTTATGACCTTGATTGTGGGGCTTTTGGGCTACCAAATAATTGATGGGTTAATTCGCGGTGTGGTGGTGTCTCACAGTCGCGTGAGGCCTTCCATCACTTACACGCTTGTGGCACAGCCAAAGCAGTATTGGGCGACCCTTATTTGGCTGGCAATTGTTGAAACTTTTTTAATTGCAGTGACCCTGGGTAATGCTTGGATTTCCAGGGAAATAGATAAAACCGAAAAATCCACCTAAAGCTTTTTGACGCCAGTCTTCGTCGTCATCGACGGTGGTGATTACCTTGAAAGCACCTTGCGCCGGGCCTCACCGATATTGTGTCCGGCCCGGACGAAATCCTCCTGCGAATCAAAGCCGCCATACCGGCGACAGCTGTTCATCAAGGCTCCAATGGGATTGGCCGGGCCTCAGGCAAACACCGCCAACCCAGCGTTCATGGCTGGCGTGGTCCAGCCAATAAGCATCGCCGCTCAGCACGGTGTGCCCCAACGCAGTCAACGCCAGTACTCGCCGAGGCCATTCAAGATGAGCCTCGGTTTCCGTCAACAAAGGATGCTCGCCGTCGATCAACGGCCGCAGCAGTGCATGGAACATCATGTCCCCGAGGAACGGCAGTGGTTCGCGCTTGCCCATCAACTCGGCAAACACGCGCCCGAACGTTACCGGCCCGGCTTCGGCGATGTACGCCAGGGACAGGCGTTCGGTCAGTGACAAACCATCCTGACTGCCGGGCAACTCCTGCAACTGGCGTCGCAAGGCGGGTGCCAGCAAGGGTAGGGCGGGATGCGTACCCTGGGCCAGTGCCGCCACCTCAAGCGGGGAACTGGCGCAGTAGGCTGACCATGCCTCACGGGCCAACTGCACCGCGTCGTCATCGATCAAGCGCCGCTGCGGCCATAACCACGCCAGTACATCGGGGGCCAATTGGCCAATGCCAATAAAGCGCTCTACCCCTGGAATGCGGTCCACCTCGATCAGCTCCAGCTTGCGTGGTGCCTGGTCAAGACCGGCCAGGGCGCGGATCAGGAACAGTTGGTCATACGCATCCGCCTCGCACCACAGCACGCTGTGTTCGGCGCTGGCCAAGGTTTGCAGTTGGTTATATTCATCGGCGACACGGCGCGCGACATCCGCTTCGCCCAGGCCAAAAGTCTGGCTGATGAATGCGCTGCGCATGGCGCGGAATTCGTCGCGGGGCAGGTCGCGAACCGGGCCCATGCACAGCGGGTCGCTGAGCATCTGGAAGTGGCCCTTGAACCCCGCCACTTGCAGGCTATGGGCAATGTCGTTGCCACAGCGCCAATGGGTGGTGCGGGCTTCGTCGCTGGCGGCGAAGTCGGGATGGCGGGCGGCGAAGTCGATGGCGTCGACATGGGCCTTGAGCTGGGGCCAACTGCTGAAACCCAGCTGTTTAGCGATCTGCCATTGAGCCTGGGACAAGGTGGCGTCGGGGTTTTCGCTTTTCAGGCGTGCCAACAGTTCCTTGGCGCGCTTGCGCTGCTGCTCAAGGTTGAGACGGCCATCAGTGGTCGAGGATACGCGGCGTTGCGACATACGAGCTCCTTGCACACCTTTTCCGCTTTAAGGTTGGGAGTCGTAGAAACGAGGGAGTGCTTCACTGTCTTGGGCGCAGCCCTTTCCGCGGAAGGTGGCGTAGAGGGCGCCAGGCGGCAAATATAGGCAGGGCAGGGGCTGATTGCAAGGGCGCCCGCCACGGGGGCGGTCGCCATCGTTTGAACTTTTGCTATGAAAAGCCCGCTCGCCTGCTTCACCATTGCGCCTGACCGAAACATGAGGAGCATCGCGTCCATGAGCGCACTGATCGAAACCCGTGCCCTTGCGCGCCGGGATGAGCGTCGCCAGGTGGCCTTGCTCCAGCCCACTGACTTCGCCCTGCACCGCGCCGACCGCGTATCGATCACCGGCCCGTCCGGCTCCGGCAAAAGCGTGTTCCTGCGGGCACTGGCGTTGCTGGACGCGCCCACATCGGGGCAGGTCTTGTGGAACAACCGGCCGATCACTAACGCAGAGATTCCCGAGTACCGCAGCCGCATCTGCTACCTGTCCCAACGCCCGGCGCTGATCGACGGCACGGTGCAAGACAACCTGCGTTTCCCCTTCAGCCTCAAGACCCTGCGTAAACGCCGTTTCGAGCTGGCGACCGTCACTGCGCTGCTGCAGCACGCCGGCAAGTCGCCCGACTTCCTGGCAAAAAACGCCAGCGACCTGTCGGGCGGCGAGTCCCAGGTGGTGGCGTTGATCCGCACGCTGCAGCTCAACCCCGACGTGCTGTTGCTGGACGAACCCACCGCCGCCCTCGACCCCGCGTCCTCGCACGATGTCGAAGCGCTGATCGACGCCTGGTTCGCCAATGACCCCACCCGTGCGTATGTCTGGGTGTCCCACGACCTGGAACAGGCCCAACGCATGAGTGACATCCACCTGCACATGCGCGCCGGTGTGCTGAGCGGAGACACCCAGCCATGAACTACCAAAACCTGACTGCGCTGGACATGGCCATCGCCGCCTCGCTGATCCTGATCAACGGCGCGCTGTCGCTGGCGTTGCGCCTGGGCCTGGAGCGCCAGTTGCTGTGGGCCGCCGTGCGTACCGTGGTGCAACTGTTGGCGATCGGTTACCTGCTGGGCTGGGTGTTCGCGTTCGCCTATTGGTACGTGGTGCTGCCGCTGATGTGCGCGATGACCCTGATTGCCGGCCTGTCGGCGGCGGGGCGCGGGCGGCGGACTTACCGTGGGCAACGGATCGACAGCATCGTGTCGGTGTGGGGCAGTTCGTGGCTGGTCACGGCGGTGGGCTTGTTTGCGGTAATTCGTATCCACCCGTGGTACGAGCCGCAGTATGCGATCCCGATCCTCGGCATGATCCTCGGCAACACCCTGACCGGCGTGTCTTTGGGGATCGAGCGCATGACCCAGGAACTGACCTCGGGCCGCAACACCATCGAGATGATCCTGGCCCTCGGCGGCTCACGCTGGGAAGCGGCGCAGGAAGCGATCCGCCAGGCGGTGCGCGCCGGGATGATCCCGACGCTGAACCAGATGACCGTGGTCGGCATCGTCAGCCTGCCCGGCATGATGACCGGCCAGGTGCTGGCGGGGGAGAGCCCGGTGGACGCGGTGCGGTACCAGATCGTGATCATGTTTTTGATCGCCGCCTCGTCGGCGTTGGGCACGGTCGGCGCGGTGCTGCTCACCTACCGGCGCCTGTTTTCCACGAGCCATCGGTTTTTGCGCGATCGGCTGCAAGAGCGCTGAAGGTCAGGCGACGAACCGCCGATGATTGTTTCACCGGCTGAAATGCTCGATTGTAAATCCTGGTGATTCCATCGATAGACGCCGCGGCGGAACATGCCTGGCGTCAAGACCCCCACTTATTTGGAGCCGTTCATGTCCCAGTCTGCGATCAAACTCTATGGTTTTCCCCTGTCCGGCCATTCCCATCGGGTCGAGCTGATGCTGTCGCTGTTGGGCCTGCCCAGTGAATTCATCCTGGTAGACCTCAAGCAAGGCGCGCACAAGGCCGCTGAATTCGTCGACACCATCAACCCCTTCGGCCAGGTGCCGGCGATTGATGACAACGGCACCGTACTCGCCGATTCCAACGCGATTCTGGTGTACCTGGCGAGCAAATACGGCAACGGCCAATGGCTGCCGAGCGACCCGCTGGGCCAGGCGCGTGTGCAGCGCTGGCTCTCGGCCGCCGCCGGTCAGCTCCACGCCGGGCCGGCGACCGCGCGGTTGGCGGTGGTGTTTGGCGCGGATGTCGATACTGTCACCGCCATCAGCCGCTCCCACGCCTTGCTGCAATTGGTTGAACAGCAACTGGGCCAAAGTCGCTTCCTGGCTGGCGAGCAGCCGAGCATTGCCGACATTGCTTTCTATACCTACGTGGCCCACGCGCCGGAAGGCAATGTGTCGCTGGCCGACTACCCTCAAGTGCGCGCGTGGCTGGCCAGTATCGAAGCGTTGCCGGGTTTTGTCGGCATGCCACGCACGGCGGTGGGTCTGCAATCAAGTTGATTGACGGCTCTGTGGCGAGGGCGCTTGCTCCCGTTGGGGCGCGAAGCGGCCCTGAAACCTGGTACAGCTCGATGAGCTTCTTGGGGCTGCTGCGCAGCCCAACGGGAGCAAGCGCCCTTGCCACAGGTAGGTAATGTTCAGCCAATGAGAAGGGGCACCGATGGATCGATTTCATGAAATGCAGGTGTTCCTCGCGGTGGCCGAGGAGGAGGGCTTCGCCGCCGCTGCGCGCCGCCTGAAAACCTCGCCGCCCAGCGTGACCCGGGCGATTGCTGCGATGGAACAGCGCATCGGTACCCAATTGCTGGCGCGCACCACCCGCAGCCTGCACCTGACTGAAGCCGGCCAGCGCTACCTGGAAGATTGTCGACGCATCCTCGCCGAGCTGAACGAAGCCGAGGAAGCGGCGGCGGGCAGTTATTCCATCCCCAGTGGGCAACTGACCGTGACCGCCCCGGTGCTGTTTGGCGAGCTGTATGTGGCGCCGTTGCTGGGGACGTATCTCGATCGTTTTCCCCTGGTGAACATCAACGCCTTGCTGGTCGACCGCGTGGTGAACATGACCGACGAAGGCGTCGACGTGGCCGTGCGCATCGGTCATCTGCAGGAGCCGGGGCAACAGGCGATCCAGGTCGGTGAAGTGCGGCGGGTGGTGTGCGCATCGCCGGGCTATCTCGATCAGCACGGGCGACCGCAACGTCCCGAGCAGTTGCGTGAAGCCAAGATCGCCACGTCGTCGGCCAGCCAATTGATCAGCGAGTGGCAATTCGTCGACGGCGACCGGCTGCTGACGGTGCCCATCACGCCGCGCCTGGTAGTCACGGCAAACAACGCCGCGATCAACCTGGCGCGTATCGGCTGGGGCATGACGAGGGTGCTGTCCTATCAGGTGGCGGCGGCGGTGGCGGCCGGTGAGCTGGAGATTGTCCTCGACGCCTTCGAACCCGCGCCGCTGCCGATTCAGG
>Ga0302216_1000352_pt1 | contig 16387 bp, 9 predicted proteins | sample II_Fen_N3_2_FD_194575 | JGI IMG/M metagenome (GOLD analysis project Ga0302216, IMG submission 194575) | Peat permafrost microbial communities from Stordalen Mire near Abisko, Sweden - II_Fen_N3_2 | ecosystem: Environmental > Terrestrial > Soil > Wetlands > Permafrost | place: Sweden: Abisko...
TTGCCTCGCAGGAAAAGAAGAGTTCCGTGCGCGAAATCTCGGGGCCGGAGCTCCTGGGACTTTCTGAGATTGCCGCCGCCCTCTCGGAGCTTGGGAAAGAGGTCAAGCCCAAGGCGATCAGCGAGGTCGAACGCGCGGCCAGCCTTGAGGCAATTGGCCTACCTGCTGGATTTGCCGCAGTGCTCGCCAATTCCGACACGGCCATTGCTCAAGGATGGTTTGCCGTCCTGAGCGATGACGTGCGCACACTTTCGGGAAGCGCACCCCGCGACCTGCGCAGCTTCTTGCGCGATCACCGGGCCGAGCTGGGCTGAGTGAAACCTCCCGGAGCCTTGCGCTTCGGTGGCGGTTGAACAAAAAGGGCACCTTTCGGTGCCCTTGCTCAAAATTCAGATGGATGGAGGCGTCCGAGACGCTTACGGCAGCGTGTACTTCTTGAGGAAGGGCCAGCCGACGGTCGCGTTTCCGTACTCATGGCTACCGCCCTGCTTGGTGCAAAGTGTGACTTGTACGCCGTCTTTGCAGGTTGAATAGGTGGCGCAACCGTTGGCGTCTTCGGCCGAAGGCGATCCTGTGCACTGGTTGAGTTCGGCCCACTTCGTGAATGTGCCCTTGGCACCGAGGAAGTCGATGGCCATCCCAGGCACAAACGCTGAATGTCCTCCGGCGTACGGCACGGTGCCGTCACCTGTGCTGCGGAAGATCATCAGGCTGATGGGACGGGAGGGCTTGCAGGCGGCCACGTTTTGCTCGAGCAGATCGAAGGCTGCCGGAGCCGCTGCGGCAAAGATGTCCGCGAGGTGGCAGGCCGAATAGTGGGTCATGCCACCGCCCATGGAAAAGCCGACCGCATACACGCGTTTCTTGTTGATGCAGAGGACCTTCTCCACGTCGGCCACGACGGCACGTGCGAAGGACGTGTCGTCTGCCGTGGTGCAGCAGCCCTGCACGTTCCAAGCCTGCATACCGCTCGGGCCCTTCAGGCCGTCTGGATAGGCCGTGACCGCGCCCTCCTGGTCGGCATAGCTCTTGTAGGGAGAGGAGCCTTCCTCGCCGGAGGCGGATCCGCCAATGGGGTGGAAGTCCACGACCAGAGGAACGCCTTCGGTTCCCTTGTAGCTTGAGGGGATGTGCAGGATATAGGAACGGCTGACGCCGCCGGCCGTGACGGAGCGGGTGTAGTCCTTTCCGTTGGCAAGCGTGTTGGCGGGGCAGGTGCTGGTCACAGCGGTGGAGTCCGACATGGTCACGGCAATTCCCGACTGGGAGGCGGCGGTCATCTGGAACGAAGTGTCGTGAGAGCCAGTCTTGTGGAAGAGAAGCACCGGATAGTTGGAGGGAATTCCCTCGGAGCGCGCCGCCACGAGGTGCGGGGCCACTTCGACGCCTTCGGCTCCCGTGGTCACGGCCTGTGCAAATTCACCCTGGGAATGGCGGACGCGCAGATAGGCCGCTCCGTGACGCAGGCCGGAAGGAAGATCGGCGCGGGCAACACCATTGGTGGCTACGACCGTTGCGCTCCAGAGTGTTCGCCCAGAGCCATCGACCAGGGAGAGCCCCAAGGGCCCGTCCATGGGCGAGCGCACCTCAAGTTGGTTCCCGCCTACGACGAGGATTTTCCATCCGGAAGCCGCGCGCGCCTCCAATTGCAAGGGCGTTGTGTTGATGGCAAAGGCTCCGGAAGCGTCCGTGGTGGCAGAAATCCCGGTGGAATCCTTTACGGTGACGGAAACCCCCGAAAGGGCCGTCCCGGACGGATTGCGCACCGTTCCTGTGGCGCTCCAGCCAAAGGCTTGGCATGCGGCGCCTGCAAAAAGAAGGGAAAAGACTGGAAGCAGACGTCTTCTCCCGATGGAAACACTTGTCTTGCGCATAGGGATCTCTTTCTAGTAAGAATGGCTCCGAACTCGGCCGCATGCTGATCGCGAGTCGCGATCATCTTATGGCGAATGTATCCGAGATGTTTTCGTTTCCTGATCGCTTTTCAGAGAAAACTGTTGCGAAAATGGCAACGAATGAATAAGGGACTGCGGGCCCGTGGGGCCTGAAACTTGGTCCAAGCTTTGTCATTTCACCAATATGGCGGTGCCGAAACGTGACGTAGCGCAAGCGTTTTGTTGAGAAATTCGATCCATCAGACCAGTGCTTGGAACGTCACCAAGCTTCACCACCTCCCAGAGGCCAATATGTCCCGGACGATAGGCTTCCTTATGTCGTTCCTTGATTCCGCAGTCCTCAGCAAGTGCGAATGCCAGAATCTGCGCCCGCAATGGCGTGCAACAAGGAGGAACTATGTTCCTGTGCAAAACGTTGGATAAGAAGGGGGACGCACCCCTCCACGAGGTGATGCGAGTCGTCTGCGTGGCGGTGACGGGACTTGCTGCGGCGTTCCTTTGTCTGCCGCAAGGGGCAAAGGCTGCGGACGCGACGGTCGACCTGACTTCGCAGAAGCAAGTCATCGATGGTTTCGGTGCTTCCAGCGCTTGGTGCGGGACAATCAGTGATGCTGTGATGAATTCACTTTACGGCGATTTGGGATTCAGCATCCTGCGCGTGCGGATTGAGGAAGGAATCGGCGACAACTGGAAGAGTGGGCCCTACACGAGTTGGGCGCCCGAACTTGCCAACGCCAAGAAGGCTACCGCCAAGGGTGCCATCGTGTTCGCGACTCCATGGAATCCTCCCAGCAGCCTCCGGTTGAGTACGGGGACCTCCAAAGCCAAGTACTCGACGGATCCCACCAAGTGGTCGGACTACCGGGATTACTTGAACGCCTACGTGAAGTACTTCAAGGACAATGGCGTGAATCTCTACGCCATTTCCGTCCAGAACGAACCCGATTACGCGGGGGATTGGACCTACTGGAGTGCGACCCAAGATCACGACTTTATCCTCAACTACGGCGCTTCCATCAACACCAAGCTGATTTCGGCGGAGTCGTTCTCCTACAACAAGAGCTATTACGACCAGATTCTCAACGATTCCAAGGCCTTGGCCAATGTCGCGATTTTCGGGACCCACCTCTACGGGACTTCGGTGAGCAACTACGCCTACCCTCTCTTGCAGCAGAAGGGGGTTCCCGCTGGCAAGAAGCTCTGGATGACCGAGCACTACCTCAATTCGGACGATGACATCACCAAGACCATCATGCCGGTCGCCAAGGAAATCCACGATTGCATGGTCACCGGGAACATGAATGCCTACACCTATTGGTGGATCACCTGGGCTAACGGCCTGGCCACGTCCTCGGGGACCATCTTCAAGCGCGCTTATGTGATCGGGCAGTTTTCCAAGTACATCCGTCCTGGTTACTACCGCGTAGATGCGACGGCGAATCCGACGACAAACGTCTATGTGAGCGCCTACACTGGCGACAGCAAGACGGTGATCGTGGCCATCAACACCGGCACCAGCGCCGTGAGCCAGAAGTTCAACCTTCAGAACGGGGCGGTATCCCAGTTTGCGTCATGGCAAACCACGTCGAGCAGCAATATGGCCGCCGGCTTGACGTTTCAAACATCTGGAGGGGCATTCAATGCAAACTTGCCTGCACAAAGCATCACGACTTTCGTGGGCACGCGCTCCGGGACGACTCCGACCTCCATGGGCTCGACAACGGCTGGAACTGGACGCTTGGATCGTGAATTTGTCGCCAAAGCCTTAAATGGACGAATCGTTGTTACGCCAAAGAATGATGACAAGGCATACAGCATTTCTGTTCGCATGCTGAATGGACGAAATGTGGCAACGGAAACGGGACGCCGCGGCATTTCGGAAATATCCGTAAATGCCAGGGGGATGTATGTCGTTGATGTGGAATATAACGGGTATATGCTCAAAGGGAAATAGTGCCATTCTTGAAGTGAGGTTGCCTCCTTTGTCATTCGTGACATTCAGACTATGCGATAGAATAAAATGTCCCCGCAGCACGTTGCGGGGTATTGAATCTGAAAAGATTCAAATCCTTTTAAAAAAGGAAACGCCAATGAGATCCTGGAATATTCCCTTGCACGGATGCGATTTCGCATCAAGTCGTCGACTTTTGCAAAGGCTTGCACCCGTGGTGTTGGTGCTTGCCACCTTTAGCTTTGCCAATCTGACCGAGCGGCGCGAGGCGCGATACCTCCAAAGTCGCACCAAGGTCCGCATCGATGAAGGGTGGAAGGTGCTCGTGGGAAGCGATCCCAGTGGGGCGCAAAATGCGAGCTTCAACGACGCGGGCTGGACCAGCATCAATGTTCCGCATGACATGAGCGTCGTGGACGTGGGCGTGACGGGAAAGGGGATCGATCCCGGCCAGAAGGGGTGGTACCGCAAGCACTTTACGCTGCCGGCGGGCGCTGCGGGCAAGCAGGTGTTCGTCCAGTTTGACGGCGTCTACCACGACTCGAAGGTCTACATCAACGGAACGCAGGTCGGGGCGCAGGAGTACGGCTACGTGAGCTTTCAGGTGGAGCTCACCAAGTACCTCAATCCCACGGGCGACAATGTGCTGGCCGTCTTTGTCGACAACAAGACCGTGCAGACCTCGCGCTGGTACTCCGGTTCGGGAATCTTCCGCCACGTCTGGATGATCACCACCGACCCGGTCCACGTCAAGAACTGGGGCACCGCAATCACGACGGCCGGTGCCACCGCCGCAAAATCGACCGTGAAGATCAATACGGAGGTTACCAACGGATCGGCCGCGTCGGCGACGCGCACGCTCCGCACCGTCATCTGCGACAGTACGGGCGCCCCCGTCGATTCGGTGTCGTCTTCCATCACCGTCGCGGCCGGCGCCACCACCAAGTTCGCGCAGTCCATTGACCTCTCCGGCGTGAAGCTCTGGTCTCCCGAGCATCCCTACGTGTACAACGCCTACACCGAGGTGCTGGACGGGAACGTCAAGAGCGACGACTACGTGACGCCGTTTGGCATCCGCGACGTCCAGATCTCGGCCGCCAAGGGACTGACCATCAACGGCGTCTTCACCAAGCTGAAGGGCGCCTGCATCCATCACACCATGATCCCCACCGGCGCCGTGGTGCCCGAGCAGATCTGGGTCCGCGTGATCAAGGAGCTGCAGGCCTCGGGGACAAATTCCATTCGCACTTCCCACGCCCCTATGGCGCCAGAGTTCTACGACCTGTGCGACCAGATGGGCATGCTGGTGTTCGACGAGTGGTGCGACAAGTGGAAGGACTGGTGGGCCGGCAGTTACTACCAGGATTGGGACAAATACTGGCAAGCAGACCTGCGCCTGTTCCTCGAGCGTGACCGCAATCATCCGTCGGTGATCATCTGGAGCTACGGCAACGAGGTTGCCACCAGCGCCACCGGCGGCGCCATGCCTCAGTACGAGTACGACATGTCAGCCCTGATCGTCCCCTTTGCTAAAGCCATCGACAGTTCCCGTCCCTACACCCACGCCGTCGCCAACGGGTTCTCCGGCGACTGGGCCGGCTACGCCAAGCTTGCCAAGTACGAGGACATCGTGGGCGTCAACTACAACGACGGGGGTTATGGCAACATGATCAACCTCGCGCCCAACGCGGTGTTCATGGGGACCGAACAGTATCCGTTCGGGATGAGCTGGAACAACTGCAAGAACCGCAATCAGGTCCTGGGCGAGCACATCTGGACGGGCATGGACTATCTGGGCGAGGTCTCTCCCTTGGGCGAGGCTTCCGGTTTCCTCGACGCTTGCGCTTTCCGCAAGACGTGGTTTTACTTCCGCAAGGGCGTCATCGGCTCCGATCCCGTGGTCAAGCTCGGCATCGGAAACCCCAACGGCACCGGGGCGTGGGCGCCTCCGATCCTGTCCGAAAGTTGGAACCAGTCGGGATCGCAGAACGTCGCGGTCTACTCGAACTGCTCTTCGGTGGAACTCTACCTGAACGGCAAGAAGATCGGGACGGCCTCTCCGTCCGGAAACATCGCCCAGTTCAAGGTCGACTGGGCTGCTGGCACGCTCAAGGTCGTGGGACTCAACGGCGGTCAGCAGGTGGCGGTGGACAGTCTCAAGACGGTCGGCGCTGCCTCCAAGATCGTGATCCGCTCCGATCGCACCCAGCTCTATGCCGACGGGGACGACGTGGCGAACCTGGACGTCTACCTTGTGGACGCCGACGGAAACCACGTCTGGGGAGCCAAGAACACCCTGACCTACTCGATCAGCGGGAATGGACGGGCCTTCGGCATTGGCACCGGGGACCTGACCAACGCCTCCAACTTCACCGGCAACAGCCGCGCCGCCTACGAAGGACGCGCCTACATTCCCGCCCAATCCACCACCACTCCGGGGAGCTTCACCGTGACGGTATCCTCGCCGGGGCTTGCCTCGGGATCCGTCCTCCTAAGTACGGTCTCGCAATTCTCCGGTGGCACGACGGGACTTGCAGAGCGCGCCATTTCCCGTGTGGGGTCGCACATCGTGGCGCTAAAGGCGGGCATGCACTCGCTAAAGATGGACTATCGTCTGGATCGGGCGGCTCCAGTACAGATCTCTGTTCTTCTTCCTTCCGGGCGCATGGTCGGAGAATTCAATGAGGGCGTGAAAGAAAATGGCCTTCATTCGTGGTCTTGCGACGCGATTTCTGGAGGTCACGCCTATCTCGTCCGACTGAAGGCTGGGGAAACATCTACGACAAAGATGGTCGTCGTTCCTTAAAGAGGTAACGGTTGCATAAAGAGGTTTTGTGATGTATAACTCAATTCGCTATCCATTCGGTGCCGTGGCGATCATGGTGATTGTTTTCGGCAAGGATGCATTGGCTGCCCAATTTGCTTTGTCTGTGAATCTGGGTGATAGCATTCGACCGGTGACGCATGTGGCTTCCGGTTCTCTGTATGGCTTGACGGAAAGCTTGCCCAGCGATTATGCCAATTTGGTCGCGCCTCTCAATCCTAATGTGTTTACCCAACCGGCATTGAGCGGCAACGGACATCAACAGGGGGTTGCCGCTGCGGCTATCCCTGTTTCGGCAAAGCTTGCCGCGACGACCGGCAAGGTGATGATTCGTTTGGCCGATATCTTGCCTGGCTGGCCTTATACATGGCCAGGCCAAGCCAGTTGGCTCAGCAGCGTTACGTCCGTGATCAACAGCAAGAAATCTTCTGGAAGAAGCAACTATTACGGCTATGAGATTTACAACGAGCCCAATGATACTTGGAAAACCGCGAATGGGGATTTTCATGCCACATGCTGGAAACCCACCTATGATCTGATTCGCGCATCCGATCCTCAGGCGAAAATCATAGGCCCATCGTATTCTTATTACAATGCCACCAGCATGAAGGCGTTTCTGACGTATTGTAAGGCCAATAACTGCCTTCCAGATATTATTTGTTGGCATCAATGGGGTTCTGGCAGCCTTAGCAGTACAATAGATAGCTATCGGGCTTTGGAAACTAGCCTAGGCATCACTCCGCGAGCCATCAGCATCAACGAGTATTCTTCGACGACGCACACTTATGAAGGAAGTCCTGGCGTTTCGGTGCCGTTCATTGCCAAATTTGAACGGAAAAATGTGGAAAGCGCCTGCATTTCCTGGTGGTTTACCGGTCTTCCTGGACGGCTGGGCAGTTTGTTGACTTCTGCCAATGCCAAAGGTGGCGGGTGGTGGCTGTACAAATGGTATGGCGACATGACTGGAGCCATGGTCAACGTCACGCCGCCCAACGACAATAGCGAGGGAGTGGATGCCTTTGCGGCTCTTGACAAGAATGCCAAATATGCCAGCATCGTTCTTGGCGGCAATAGCATTGGGACAGTCAATGTGAGTATAAGTGGAATTCCAAGCGCATTTGGCGCTACGGTCAATGCGAAATTGGAATACATTACCTGGAGCGATAAAGATACGCCGGTGAATGGCGCAACGGTAGTTGCTACGAAGAGCTATGCTGTCACCAAGGGATCGATATCTGTGCCGGTTGATGTGACAAATCAATTCTATGCCTATCGCATATACCTTACTCCTGCGAGCTCTGTGGGAATACGGCAAACAGGTGCGGAGATGCTGGAGCCTAGCACATATCGCATCTTCGATCCGCAGGGCAAGAGGCTGGGAGAGGTGTCCACCCTCAATCATCAAAATCTTCGCGCCGCAATTAAAGCAACCTTTTCGCACCCCGGCATTTACCTGGCGCAGCAAGTCGCGCCAGGAGCGACGGTTCAAAAGATTGTCGTAGGCTTGCCATAGACTTTGGCCTGAGATTGGTTTGCCAATGTGAAATGCGGCATCAGTTTCTGGGATTGGATTGAGCTTTCCGCAGGACCTTTGCTGTTCCAACAAAAGGCAAGTGGAGATGTTGCACCCATCGGAAGCAATGTCCTCCCATATTCGACAGAGTTAGGCATAGGCTTGGGAGGCGATATGAAGTGCAGCTGGACGAATCTGATGGCTAAAGTGCGGTTTCTTTTGCTGGGGCTTCCGCTCATGCCTTGCGGTGGTGCTGCCTATGCTGCGGCGGTGCAGGCGAGCTACTACGTGTCGCCAAGCGGAAGCGATGCCGATCCAGGAACGCTGTATGCGCCGTTTCGCACCATCAAGAAGGCCCGCGATGTCGTGCGCACCGTGAACGGCTCCATGAAGGGCGACGTCGTCGTCTATCTCCGCGGCGGCACCTACGCCCTGGACAGTACCGTCGCCTTCGGCCCTGCCGACGGCGGGACGAATGGTTATTACGTCAGGTACGTCGCGTACACTGGCGAAACTCCGCTTTTGACCGGTGGCGTTCCCGTCACCGGATGGAGCGTTTCCGATCAGGCCAAGAATATCTGGAAGGCAACCGGTGTAACCTCCCGGTTCCGCCAATTGTACGTGAACGGGACCAAGGCGATCCGCGCCCGCTCTCCAAACCTGGGCACAGGCGGAGCGGCGAATTTCTACCGGCTCACCAAGGTCGACACGACGGGGCGCGCCTTGAACGTCGCCAATTCTTACGTCGCCAACTGGAACAATTTCAACAAGGTGGAGATGCACCTGATGATCGCCTGGGCCGATGCCACTCTGCGATTGGCTTCTGCAACCAACATGGGCGGATACACCAAGCTTTCGATTCAGGATCCCGAGAGGACCATGCTGTTCAACCGGCCCTATCCCATGCTGGGCACCACCTTAGGTGACAAAAACAAGCAGCAGGCCTTCTACTTCGAGAACGCTTTTGAGTTCCTCGATCAGCCGGGAGAATGGTACCTCGACGAATCGACGAACACTCTCTACTACATGCCCCGAACCGGAGAAAGCATGTCGACAGCGACCGTAGTCGCGCCGATCCTCGAGAACTTGATCACCGTGACCGGTCCGAGCACCTCAAACACCGTGGGCTACTTGGCGTTCCAAGGTTTGGCGTTTGCCCATACGAATTTCCTGCGTCCGAGCAAGTCGGGGCTGCTTGACTTGCAGGCGGGGCAGTTCAATACCGCGGCTCCCGGCGGCAACAAGTACATGCTCTGGCGGCCCGCCGCAGGCGTCACCGTGACCAATGCCCACCACATCCTTTTCGAACGAAATGTCTTCACCCAGATGGCGGCGACCGGTCTCGACTTCATCTCCGGAACGCATGACGACAAGATCGTCGGCAACGTGTTCACGGACCTTGGTGCTTCGGGAATCTCTCTTGGAAAGTTTGCCCAGGACACCTTGACCGAAATCCACATCGCCTACAATCCCACCGACAAGAACGAGATCAGCACCAACGACACCGTGAAGAACAATCTGGTTACCAAGGTGACGACCGAAATCCAAGGTGCGGTTGGAATTGGCGCAGGCTATCCGCGAAATGTCGTGATCGAGCACAACGAAGTCGCGTACATGAACTACTCGGGTATTTCGGTGGGCTTTGGGTGGACCAAGAATACGACCGCGATGACGAACAACCACATCAACTGGAATAACGTCCACCACGTGGCCCAGTTGCTCGCCGACGCCGGTCCCATCTATACGCTCTCCAACCAAGGCACGGGTTCCCAGATCCAGTACAACTACATCCACGACATGGCGGCTTCGCAGTGGGCTGACTACTGGATCGTCGCAATTTACCTCGACGAGGGGACCAGCGGCTACGACGTCAGCCACAACGTATTCTCGAATGCGCCTTCGGGAGTGGCCTGCAACAGTTGCGGGGCCTATTCGGCTTCGGACAATACGGGTTCGGCGGCCTCTACCATCAGCGGCGCCGGAATCGAATCGGCTTACAGTGACATCAAGAGCAAGACGACGATTCCGCTTCCGGTCTTTTCCACCGCATCGACAGGGGTCGAAGAATCCAGGAATGTGGCCTCTGCCGCAAATGTGAGATTCTCTGCCAGGGTTCGCGGCGATGAGTTGACCATCGAGGCGCCGCTTCTCGGAGGTGCAGAAACGTCGGGACGACTGTCCGTATATGATCCGCAGGGAAAGCTCGTTGCCCGTTATTCCCTCGAGGCGGTCGCAAGGGGAACTCGCACATTTGCCTTCCCCGGCAAGCCCGAGGGGAGATATCTCGCCGTGCTGGAGGCTGCTGGTTCTCGCTATTCAACGCCCTTTATCAATTTGCACTGATGCCAATTTTGTGAAAGCAAGAATCCTGCTCGGGATTTGCTTTTCCTGAATTGTCGATTTGACAAAAGCGTCGGGATGGAACCTCCTATCTGCGCTGGCCTTGCGCGCGTATTATAAGCTCAGTTCTTAGGAGGAGAAAATGAGAGTGAATCGACTCATTTTGAGAATAATCCCGTATTTGATCGCCGTTCCCCCAATTGGCGCGGTAGCAAATCCTATTACCACGGTGCCTTGGAATGGCTATCCGGGGGCTGTTTCGTTCACGTTTGATGATGCATGTCAGTCGCAATTGAACAACGTCGTTCCCGAACTGAAGAAACGAGGCATTGCGGCCACCTTTTTCCTCTACAACTCCGGGAATGCCTTCACCGCCAACAAGGCGGCGTGGGTTGCCGCCGAAAAGAACGGAAACGAACTAGCAAACCACACCCTGGATCACTCAGATCTCACGAAGGCCACCAACGCTGCCACGGAAGTATCCAGCATGGCCACCTTGCTGCGTGCTGCCGACACCTCCATTCAGGCGGTGACGTTGGCATATCCCGGCTGTGCCGTGGGCTCCGAGACGGCCGTGGGCGCCGAAAATTTCATGGCTCGCGGATGCCTCTTTTCGGCACCTTACCTTCCTCTGCAGTGGAAAACCCAACCCTCGGATTGGCTGAGGGTGAACGCGATCTACGTGAGCGATGATGCCACCGCGACCGGTCCGACCATGACGGCGATTGATGCCGCCAAGAACGGGGGCTGGATTGCCACCTTGAATCACGGCGTAGGCGGGGATTGGTTGACCGTGACTCCCACCAATGTCGCGGCGATGTTCGACCGCGCCATCAAGGATGGTCTCTGGATCGGAACCTTTCAGGACGTTGGCGCTTATTGGCGCGCTTCGTTCTCCATGGACAATGCGGTCCTTTCCGGCTCGGGCCCCTGGACGCTCACCTGGACGTCTCCCCACCCTAAGATGCCCAAGAGCGTGAAGCTCAAGGTGAGGCTTGATTCCGCCGTGTTCGGAAGCTCGTTCACGCTCAAGCAGGGGGACGTGACAATTCCTGTCAACAAGGACGGTTCCTACAGCGTCGAATTCATGAAGCTTGCGCTCAGCGTGGCCAAGACCACCAGTCCTACGGGAGTGGAGGTGCCGCTTCGTTCCGAGGTCAAGGATATCCGCTGGTCGCAAGGCGTCCTTTATGCCACTGGCGTCGAATCCGGGAAGCTCTTGATCGTGACGTCCCAAGGGCGACATCAGATCGTGACGATCGTGAACGGCCAGGCGCGTGCCGACAACTTGCCCACAGGAATCTACCAGGCTCGTCTCCTGGGGCGAGGGAATGGCGAAGCCAGGAGTTTCACCGTGCTTCATTGAAGCGAGCGAAACGGTGTGGTCTGTGATGATGCAGAGAGAGAATGAACGCAACGGAGAGGCGGGAGCCATGAAGGCAAAGAAATCAATTCAGTGCAAAATTTCGGGGCCGATGCTGTTGGGAGTGCTGTGCGTTTTGACGGCGGGAGAAAAATCTCAGGGCGCGACGCTCGTTTGCGACATCTATGCGACCGGTGGCACTCCGTGCGTTGCGGCGTATAGCACGGTTCGAGCGCTGTATGGCGCCTATTCGGGAAGCCTCTATCAAGTGAGACGTGCAGACAATACGACCAAGGATGTCGGTGTCTTGGCGGCTGGAGGTGAGGCCAATGCGGCCACTCAAGATGCGTTCTGTGCCGGTTCGACCTGCACCATTTCGATCATCTACGACCAGTCCGGCAAAGGCAATCACCTGACCAAGGCCCCGGGGGGAAGCAAGGATTACGGTCCCGCTCCGGATCTCGAAGCCGTCGCTAGCGATCTGCCCATCTACCTCAACGGTCACAAGGTCTACGGGGTTCATATCACTCCAAACAGCAGTTGGACCGGTACGACGCAAGTCGGTTATCGCAACACCAAAGCCAATGGCATTGCCAAGGGGGATAATCCGGAAACCATCTACATGGTGACCGATGGCACCTATTTCAATGGACAGTGTTGCTTTGATTTTGGCAATGCCGAGATGCAGCCGGTCGCCGGAGGATATGGCACCATGGAGGCGCTTTATTTCGGCAATAACAATTGGTGGGACAAAGGCGTAGGCACAGGGCCGTGGATCATGGCGGACTTGGAAGTCGGCGTCTACAATATGGGCGGCTCCAGCAACTATTCGGACGCCAACAAGAACGGGAATAAGACCAACAACAACGACGTCTCCTTTGCCTATCCGTTTGTCACGGCCATGCTGAAGGGCAATTCAAAGAATGCGACCAATGGCGGTCCCTTCACGCTCAAGGGTGGCAATGCGCAATCGGGAACGCTGGCCACGGTCTGGGACGGAGCCTTTCCCGTAGGCTATTTCCCCATGAACCGGCAGGGAGGAATCGTCTTGGGCGTCGGCGGTGACAACAGCGGCCAATCCAGGGGAAATTTCTTTGAAGGCGTCATGACGACCGGTTACGCCTCCACGGCAACCGATAATGCCGTTCAAGCCAGCATCATCGCCGCCGGCTACGGAAAGACCACGACGACCGCCATTGGCGCGGTTGCCGCAAAGCGTTCCGGCATCCGGGAAATTCGCTGGCAGAAAGATGCCTTGAGCGTCGAAGGCCTTGAATCTGGCAAGCTCCTGATGGTAACACCTCAGGGCCAACGCAGAATCCTGAACGTGACCGGAGGACAGGCGTACACCGGTCGCCTGCCTGCAGGAACCTATTTCGTCCGCTCCCTCGGCGAAGCTTCCGAAGCGACTCAGCGTTTCGTGGTGCTTCCGTAAAGGCCGTAAAGCATCGCTTGTTGCAACACCAGGAGGGTCTATGAACAATGAACGTTTGAATGTGTCGCGTGCCAAAGTGGCGCTTCTGGGACTGTGCCTTCTCGGAGGGGGAGCGAAGGCGGCTTCTTCCAACATGCCCATGATGGGGTGGGCGAGCTGGAACAAGTATTACGAGAACATCACCGAGTCGATCATCAAGAAGCAGGCTGATGCGATCGTCTCTTCGGGGCTTGCGGCGATCGGCTACAACTACATCAACATTGACGACGGCTTCTTCAACGGGCGTGCCGCCGACGGCACCTTGCTGCTCAACACCACTCGTTTCCCCAACGGCTTCAAGCCCGTGGTGGACTACATCCACTCCAAGGGATTGAAGGCCGGCTTCTACTCGGACGCCGGCGCCAACACCTGCGCCCAGATGTACGGGAGCGAAACCGGCGGCAAGGGAGCCGGTCTCTTCGGGCACGAGCAGCAGGACATCGACCTTGCCTTCAAGACCTGGGGATTCGACTACATCAAGGTGGACTACTGCGGCGGTCGCCAGCAGGGGCTGGACGAACAGACCCGCTACACGGCCATCGGAAACGCCCTGAAGGCCACGGGGCGCAACGACATCGTGTACAACATCTGTCGGTGGCAGTTCCCCGGCGGCTGGGTGACCGAGGTTGGCAATTCCTGGCGAATCGCTGACGACATCGGGACCGCTTGGTCGCACATCCCTCGGATTCTGGACACCAACACTTACCTGGCGGGCTTTGCAAGCCAAGGCCACTACAACGACATGGACATGCTCGAAGTGGGCAATGGAAATTCGGCCGATCAGGATCGGGCCCATTTCGCGCTCTGGTGCATCCATTCTTCTCCGCTGGTGCTGGGAAACGACATGAGCAACATGAGCTCCACGACCTTGAACATCTTGACGAACAAGGAAGTCTTGGCGCTCAACCAGGACACCACCGGCCTGCAGGCGATTCGGATCAGCGACGACGGGAATGGCGGCCAGGTGTTCGCCAAGCGCCTGAACGGACTGGCGAGCAATGAACGAGGCGTGGTGCTGTTCAATCGCTCCTCGGCTAGCAGGACCATCACGGTCAACTGGAAGGATCTGGACCTGGAGGGGACGGCTACGGTCCGGGATCTTTGGAACAAGAAGGATCTTGGGGCCTTCACCGGTTCGTATTCCGCCTCCGTGCCCGCGACGGGCTGCGTGGCCCTGAAGATCGTGGGAAGCGGCTCGAAGCTCCAGGAGATCTTCGAGGCGGAATATTCCTTCATGAACAACTTCAAGTGGACCAAGAGCCTGGCCATCCAGGCCAACCAGGCGATGCCCACCTTGGATGCGGGCTGCTCCCGTGGCGCGAAGGTGACTCACCTGGGGAACAGCGCGGCCAACTACATCGAGTTCCGCAACATCTGGGCGAACGCCGCAGGGACCTATCACGCCACCATCTATTACCTGAGCGCAACGGCCCGTTCTGTCACCGTTAGCGCCAATGGCCGCGACACCTTGCTGAACGGGCTGAACTCGGGAAGCGCCTCCAAGCGCGATTCGATCCGGATTCCGATTGCGCTCAAGATGGGGAGAAATGCCATTCGGCTCTCAAACTCCACGGGCAGCATGCCGGACCTTGACGCCATTCGCGTGGACGTGAACAGCGCCGTCCCCACGTCCGTGCAGGAAGCTGCCGCGGCTCGCCGCGCTCCGGGACTGGCTCTGCGTCTCGTTGGTGATCAGCTTGAGATCCAGGCAGAAGGGCAGCTTGTCGAGGCGCGCCTCTACGACATGTCGGGAAGCCTGCTGGCAAGCTCCTCGCAAGCGTCGCTTTCTGTCAGTAACCTGAGGGCGGGAACTTATTTCGTAAGGGCCCGCACCGCCGAAGGAGTGGCGACGAAGGCCTTTACCAAGCTTTGAGCGACGCCATGCGCCAGGGATGCCGGCGATAGCCCGGGACCCCCGCCTATTCACCGACGTAGGGGCGGAGGCCCGGCAGGCAGCCCGGTGCCCCGGCAAGGGGCAGGCGCCCTTAATAGGTCAGACGGCTTTCTTGAAGTCCGATGCGCCTTGCAGTTCCCGTGTCACGTTCATCGAAGGAAACTTGGCTCTTCCGAGCCGCACGAGCTGCTCGAAATGCTGGGTGGATTCGGTGTCGAGTTCCAGGTAGGCCGCGAGCCTCGGAATCGTCTCCAGAGGCAGGTGGAGCTTGCTGTTGAGGATCCTGTGGAGCTGGGAGGTGTCCATGCTCACCTTTGAAGCGAAGAGCCGATAGGAGAAGTGCGGGTTCGCTTCACACTTCTTCCGGTAGAAGTCGAGCAGGAACAGGCGATAGTCCAGAAAGTCTTGGAGGCGGGACGTCAACTTCGGCATCGTTCTTAGCGCGAAGGCTGGAATAGCTTTGCCGTGTGGATGCTTTCGCCTTGGACCACGCGGGCTAGGTAAATGCCGTCTCCAGTGGGGAACCCCAGGAACGCCTCGCTTGCCCCGGCCGGGATCGCCCGGGATTCCAGCAGGCGTCCAGAAATTGTCCGGATCTCCACGTGGCCGGGCTCCTGCGAGGGGAGCACGGCCCAGAAGCCGTCGGGCCGGCGGACGACCACGAGGGAGCTCGGCGCCGAAGCCTGGATGTCCACGCCCGTGGAGGCCGACGGATCGATGACAAAACTTGTCACGCTCTTGCGCGGCAGGGAGTAGGTGAACGAATTGCCGGAAATCGTCACTGCCGTTTGCGCCGCGAGGGAGCGCGTCGTGTCGGTGATGTAGGCTGTTGCCTTGGCCCCGGAAAAGCCGGAGAGGCTGAAGGCCTGGCTCGTGGCGGCGGTGTTGGTGTTGATGGCGACGATGACCACGCGCTTGTCGGCGGCGCCGTAGAAAGCCGAGGCGGTGACGCCGCCGGTCGGCGCTGCGGTGGCCGAGACTCGGACGTAATCTGGTCGCACGAAGCGGGCGTAGTTGCCTTCCACCCACAGGCGCTTGGTTGCCTTGTTGTTGGTGAAGAGGCCGCCGCTTCCGGTGGAGTACACCCACCAGTAGTGCCAGGCATTCACGTTGGCGACCGTCAGCGCCTCGTG